>Ga0157369_10005029_pt1 | contig 15482 bp, 12 predicted proteins | sample C25metaG_FD_113461 | JGI IMG/M metagenome (GOLD analysis project Ga0157369, IMG submission 113461) | Corn rhizosphere microbial communities from Kellogg Biological Station, Michigan, USA - C2-5 metaG | ecosystem: Host-associated > Plants > Roots > Rhizosphere > Soil | place: USA: Michigan... | reverse complement strand
GGCCTTGGGATCATGGTGGTAGCTCAGCACCTCGTGAGGCACCTGGGCTTTCTTGAGCAGTTCTATCGCCGGGGTCATGCCAGCACTCCTTGGGGATCGGCCACCTCGGCCCGCCCGCGGCCCTGCGCCTTGGCCCGGTAGAGGGCGAAGTCAGCGGCCTGCAGCCAGTGGGCGACGTCATCGTAGGCCCGGTCGAATCCGGCGACGCCGCAGCTCATGCCGACGCGGACGTTCTGGCGATCGCCAGGGCCGCCCGCCTGCATCTCGTGCAACCGCTCCTGCAGCCGCCGAATCAGGTCCAGGGCCCGTTCGGGCGAGGTGTCGGGCAAGAGGATACCGAATTCATCGCCACCAAAACGACCGGCCAGGTCGCTGGTGCGGATGGTTCGGGCCAGCAGGCCGGAAAATTGCCGCAGCATCTCGTCCCCGGCCTGGTGACCGAAGCGATCGTTGACCAGCTTGAAGTTGTCCAGGTCGATCATCACCAGGCTGGCCGTGGCGCCGCTGCGCTTGCAGCGGGCGAATTCGCGCTGCAGCAGCTGATCCCAGTGGGTGCGGTTGTGCAGGCCGGTCATGCCGTCCTGCTTGCTGATCAGCTCCAGCTCCTGCTGGCGCCGCGATAGCTGCCGCGCCAGGCGAAAGCTCACCAGGCCCAGGGCCCAGGGATAGGCGACGATCATCGGCAGGCAGGCATAGATCTGCGCGGTGGAGGTCTCGAGGGCGACCGGATGGCGCAGCACCACCAGGCCGACCAGGATGCCCGCCAGCTGCGCGAGCAGCCCCCGGCGCCAGAACGCCAGGCCCCCGGCGCCGAGCATGTTCATACCGGTCATGGCGAGCAGGGTCACGCTGGGCAGGAGATTGAAGCCCATGCTCGCCGCCCAGAAGCCGGCCGAGCCGCAATCCAGCAGCAGATTGCCCAGCTCGGCGCGATAGGGATCGCGCGCGCGGACGGCGCGCCAGTAGGCGAGCGGCGACCAGCACAGCGCATTGGCCAGCAGCAGCAGCCATAGGCCGATGGACACCGGCTGGGTAAGCTGCACCGAGACGATGCAACTGAGGCTGAGCAACAGACCTATCGCACGGGGTAGCCAGAGCCGCCGGGCAAAACTGCGGCCACGGGTGAGCACATCTGGCATTGACGATCCCCACTGCGACGGACGATGAGAGGTCGCGCATTATCAGTGGATAAGGGCAAAACGCCAGCGACCCGCGACTTGAGCGTCGTTTTTCGAAAGTTGCGACGCGCCTCAACACTGCCAGAAGGAAACATCGGGTGACACGCACAACGGACGAACAGCCTTGAACCTCGGCCTGACCGGCCTCATCCAATGGTCAGGCCCGTCAAAAAGAGGAAGCCGCATGCAAGTCCAAGTCAACAGTGATCACAACATCGAAAGCAGTGCCGGTTTGCAGAATTGGGTGGCGTCCGTGGTGGAAGACCGCCTGGATCGCTTCGACGAACTCCTGACCCGTGTCGAGGTGCACCTCAACGACGAAAACGCCGGCAAATCGGGTGCTCAGGACAAGCGGTGCCAGATGGAGGCCCGTATCAAGGGGCACCAGCCGCTCTCGGTAACTCACAAGGCCGATTCCCTCGACCTGGCAGTGGAAGGTGCAGCGGACAAGCTGCTGCGAGCCATTACCCACCTGTCCGGCAAACTGGAGAAAAAGCGTCTTTCCAGCGGCGAACTCAATGACCCCCTGGCCCTGGAGGACTCCGAGGAGTTCAAGGACTCCCTGCGGCAGGACGAATTCCTCGAAAGAGAGCAACTGGCTCACGATCACGAGTTGAAATAGGGCAACCTCTGGTTTCCGCGTTCAACCGAGGCCGCTCTCTGAGCGGCCTCGCTCTTTTTCACCCCGGCACAAGGATGCCTCATGCCCTCCCCCTTTCGCGTCGCCCTGATCGGTTACGGCTTCGTCGGTCAGACCTTCCATGGTCCTTTGCTGGGGTCGATTCCCGGTCTCAGCCTGGAGCTGGTGGCCTCACGGGATGCCGCGCGCGTACAGGCCGACCTGCCCAAGGTGCGCGTCACTGCGGACTACCTGGCCGCGGTGCAGGATCCGGCCATCGACCTGGTGGTGATCGCCTCACCCAACCAGACCCATGCGCCCCTCGCCAGCGCCGCCCTGGCCGCCGGCAAGCACGTGGTGGTCGACAAGCCCTTTACCGTTACCCTCGCCGAAGCCAGGCAACTGGCCGCGGAAGCCGAACAGGCCGGCCGGTTGCTGTCGGTGTTCCAGAATCGCCGCTGGGACAGTGATTTTCTAGGGCTGCAGGCGGTACTCGCCAGTGGCGCCCTGGGTGAGCTGACCAGCCTGGAATCGCGCATCGAGCGCTTTCGTCCCGAGGTACGCACGCGCTGGCGCGAAGCGGCACTCCCCGGCAGTGGCCTCTGGTTCGACCTCGGCCCCCACCTGCTGGATCAGGCGCTCTGCCTGTTCGGCCTGCCCGAGCGCCTGCAGGCGCAGCTGGTGCGGCAGCGCGCCGGCTCCCTCACCGACGACTGGTTCCAGGTGCAACTGGACTACGGCACCCGTCAAGTGACCCTGAGAGCCGGGATGCTGGCCGCAGGCGGTGTGCCGCGCTTTCTCGCCCAGGGTACTGCGGGCAGCTGGATCAAGCAGGGAGCGGATTGCCAGGAAGACGCGCTCAAGGCCGGCGTGCGCCCCGGTGGTCCAGACTGGGGCCAGGATCCGGATTCCGGCTGGCTCATCACCGGCGATGGCGAACGCCAGGCGTTGCCGACGCCGGCGGGCGATCACCGTCGCTACTACCTCGCCCTGGTCGAGGCCCTCGCCGGGCGCGCCGCCAATCCCGTCCCTCCGGCCCAGGCCTGCGCGCTGATGGCCCTGCTGGAAGCCGCCCAGCGCTCCTCGGCGGAAGGTCGGGCCCTGCTGCCCGAACTCACCGCCGCCGAACGCGCGTCCTACTGACCGGTCACCCACTGCGGACGCCGTCCCGCCAGGCGTTCGCCCAGCTGGCGCAGGGTGCGGGAGAGGCGTCGCTCGATCCATTCGTAACTCCCCCAGGCCAGCAGCAGGATCACCGGCAGACAGACCGCCAGGGTCTGGTAGGGGCTGAAACCCCACTGCTGGTGCAGCCAGTAGTCGCCCAGCCAGAGCACGATGACGTGCACCAGATAGACCGAATAGGACCAGTCCCCCAGCGCCTTGCACAGTCGCGAGCCGGCGAACCAGGGCTCGAGGATCACGCAGGCGCCCACCAGGACCGCACTGGGCACGCCCCAGGTCAGCAGGCGCCAGGGATGGTCGGCCGGAAAGGCCACCAGGCAGGTCAGGGCCGCCAGGGCCGCCGCCAGCGCCAGCGGCCGGGGTCCGCGCAGGGCGCCGCGGCGATAGAGCGCGGCCAGGCTCACGCCCAGCAGGAATTCGAAGATGATCGGATTGCGATAGAAGCTGCTGACAAAGGACTCACGGGCCAGCACCAGGCTGACCAGGATCACCAGCAGGCTGACCACGCCGATGCGCCAGCGCTCGGCCACGCCGAAGGACAGGGCGAACAGCAGGTAGAACAGCATCTCGAAGTTGAGCGTCCAGCCCACCGGCAGGATCGGATAATGGCCGAAGCCCGCGGGGTTCTCGCTGGGAATGAAGAACAGCGAGAGCAGCAATTCACGGGCGGCGACGCCATAGATGGGCATCACGTCGCTGGCCAGATAGAGGATCAGCGCCGTCACCGCGGTGTACAGCCAATAGGCCGGGACGATACGGGCGATGCGGTGCCAGAGGAAGGTGCTGCGCCTGAGCGATCGGCCGGCGGTGGACAGGTAGATCACGAAGCCGCTGAGCACGAAGAAGATATCGACCCCGACCTGTCCCCGGGTGGAGAGCAGATGGCCTCCGAGGCTGTCGGCGTGGAAGTCGAAGAACACCTGCATGAAGTGATGAAAGACCACCAGCCAGGCGGCCAGGGCCCTGAGAGCCTGCAGTGAAACCAGCATTGTAGAACCTTTCCCTCCTCGTCCCGCCAGGCACGACCCAGCGCCGCGCCGTCATTGTGGACGGCATGGCGGGGTCGGGTGTTCCCGGGTAAAGGCTGGGTTGCGCCGGATCACAGGCTGAACGGCTCGATGCCCGACCCGTTCAGCGGCAGTTCAGGCGGCGAACCTCATTGCAGGCTGAGCCGCCAGGCGCGATGGATCTTGGGATTGCGCGCGAAGTCCGGATCCAGGGTGCTGGCGCTGATCTCTTCGACGCGATAACGCTCGGCGAGGCCTGCGTCCAACTCGAACTTGCGGAAGTTGTTGGAGAAGTACAGCACGCCATTGCGACTCAGGTGGGCCATGGCGGAGTCGATCAGGGCGACGTGATCGCGCTGGACGTCGAACACCCCTTCGAGACGCTTGGAGTTGGAGAAGGTCGGCGGATCGACGAAGATCAGATCATATTCGCCACGATCGTTTTCCAGCCAGTGCAGCACATCACCCTGCTCCAGGCGATGCCGCTCGGAGAAGCCGTTGAGGGCCAGGTTGCGCCGGGCCCAGTCCAGGTAGGTTCGCGACAGGTCAACGCTGGTGGTGCTGCGCGCCCCGCCTACTGCGGCCTGCACCGTGGCGGCACCGGTGTAGCAGAACAAGTTGAGGAATCTCTTGCCCTGGGCTTCCTGGCGCAGCCGCAGGCGCAGCGGACGGTGATCGAGGAACAGACCGGTATCCAGGTAATCGGTGAGATTGACCAGCAGCTTGGCACCCGCTTCTTCCACCTGCAGGAACTCACCCTGGGCGGCCTGGCGTTCGTACTGCTTGGTACCACTCTGTCGCTCGCGCCGCTTGACCACCACCATTGACGGATCGATGTCCAGCGCCTGGGGAATGGCTGCCAGGGCATCAAGCAGACGGGCCTGAGCCTTGTCCGGATCGATGGAGCGTGGCGGCGCGTATTCCTGCACGTGCACCCGATCGCCATAGAGATCCACCGCCACCGCATACTCGGGCATGTCGGCGTCATAGAGGCGATAGCACTGCACGCCCTGATTACGCGCCCACTTGCCGAGCTGCTTGAGATTCTTTTGCAGGCGATTGGCGAACATCTGTCCGCCTTCGCTGAGCTTGGCCGGCTCGGCCGCCTGATCGGTGGTCGAACGCTCGCCATTGCGGCTGCCAGTGACTAACTGACGGGTCTCGACTTCGAACATCAGCAGCTTGCAGGGCAAGGCGCCGTTCCAGAAGGCGTATTGCTTGTGGCTGCGGATGCCCATGCGCTTGCCCAGCTCGGGCGCGCCGGTAAAGACCCCTGCGCGCCAGCCCAGGCAGGCCTGGCGCAGCCGCTCGCCGAGATTCTGGTAGAGGTACAGCAGGCTGGCTTCATCGCCCAGGCGCTCGCCATAGGGCGGGTTGCAGATCACCAGGCCAGTCTGGCCCTTGTCCGGCCGCGGCTCGAAGCTGGCGACCTCGCCCTGGTAGACCTTGATCCACTCGGACAGCCCGGCCCGCTCGATGTTGTTGCGCGCCGGCTGGATCAGTCGCGGATCGGCTTCGTAGCCACGGATCCAGGTCGGCGCCTTGGCCAGACCCGCAACGGCGCGGGCTTCAGCCTCCTGATGCAGCTGCTGCCAGAGCGCGGGAACGTGGCCCAGCCAGGCGGAGAAGCCCCAGCGCTCGCGGCGCAGGTTGGGGGCGATGTCCGCCGCCATCAGGCCGGCCTCGACCAGAAAGGTACCTACCCCGCACATGGGGTCGGCCAGCGCGCCGCCGGCCGCGGCCAGGGCCGGCCAGCCGGCGCGGATCAGCACCGCGGCCGCGAGGTTTTCCTTGAGCGGCGCGGCGCCCTGCTGCAGGCGATAACCACGCTGGTGCAGACTCTGACCGGAAAGATCCAGCGAGAGGATGGCCTGGCCACGCTCCAGGTGCAGGTGAACACGCAGGTCCGGGGCGATCTTGTCGACCGTGGGCCGCTGCCCGGTGCGCTCGCGCAGGCGATCGACGATGGCGTCCTTGACCTTGAGGGCACCGAAATGGGTGTTGTCGATGCCGGCGCCCTGGCCACTGAAGCCCACCGCCAGGGTACCGTCGGGGGCCAGGTGTTCTTCCCATTCCACACCGTGCACGCCCAGGTACAGGCCCTGGGGATCTTCCACCGGGAAACGGGCCAGCACCAGCAGCACCCGGTTGGCCAGGCGCGACCAGAGGCACAGGCGGTAGGCGTCCGCGAGACTCGCCTCGCCGCGCACCGCCGCGGTCTGGCTGCGGGCTTCCTGCAGGCCGAGGCCCTGGGCCTCTTCCAGCAGCAGGGTCTCGAGCCCCTTGGGACAGGTGAGGATGAGTTGTTGCATCGCGGACATCGTTGAATCCATAGGTTAGCGCGAGGAGCTTTCTGCCTTTGGTCGGATTGACCGCCAAGGACAGCTCCTCGCGAGAAGGTTTGACTGCGTCTCAACAAGCCGCAGTGACGGCATTCCAGCGGCGGTTTATCGCCATTTCATTTCGATTTGATTACGGCTTATAGCTAAAAGGTCGTTCCCAGCCGGAGCCCCTTTGGTTAGTAATTGACCACCCGCAGCGCGAAGGTGCGGGGCGGATGTCAGGACGCCGGCTCTGGCATCCAGGCCTGCAACGGGCCATGGACAATCTGCAAGTCAACCTACGAGGGCACTACCCTATGAGAAGACTCAAGCGTGATCCAATGGAACGAGCTTTCCAGCGTGGTTATCAGCACGGCATCGTGGGCAAATCGCGGGACCTCTGCCCCTTCACCCAGGACGCCGTCCGGCAGGCCTGGCTCAATGGCTGGCGTGAGGGCCGTAGCGACCAATGGGACGGCTACGTAGGCACCGCCGGTCTTCAACGCATGAATCAACTTCAAGCCGCAGGCTAATTCGATTTCACTAGCGGAAGCCCCGGGCTTCCACAGCGTTCTGGTTTCTTTCCAGTCAGATCCTCTCCCGGGATCAGGGACCCGGTCCCACGGGGGCTCCCAGCGAGCCCCCTCCCCTCAGGGGCGCGCCGCGGCGATCGCATCCACGGCTTCCCGGATCAACGCCGGTCCGCGATAGATGAAGCCGCTGTAGAGCTGCACCAGACTGGCGCCCGCCGCGATCTTTTCCGCCGCATCTTCCCCGGACAGGATCCCACCCGCCGCGATGATCGGCAGTCGACCACCCAGCTCAGCGGCCAGCACCCGTACCACATGGGTACTCTTCTCCCGCACCGGAGCACCTGACAAGCCACCGGCCTCGGCGGCATAGGGCAGATTCTCCACCCCTTCCCGGCCCAACGTGGTGTTGGTGGCGATGATGGCGTCCATCCCGGCCTCGCGAATCGCCTGGGCGGTCAGCACGATCTCTGCATCGGTCAGGTCCGGGGCGATCTTGATGGCGATGGGCACCCGCCGGCCGTGCCGGACCGCCAGGTCTTCCTGACGCTGGCGCAGGGCTTCCAGCAGGCTCTTGAGCGCCTCGCCGAATTGCAGGCTGCGCAGGCCGGGCGTGTTGGGCGAGCTCACGTTTACCGTGATGTAGCTGGCGTGGGCATAGACCCGCTCCAGACCGATCAGGTAGTCGTCCACCGCCCGTTCCACCGGGGTACTGGCGTTCTTGCCGATGTTGATCCCCAGTACGCCCTGGAAGCGGGCAGCCTTGACCCGCTCGATCAGGACATCCACGCCCGCATTATTGAAACCCATGCGGTTGATGATGGCGTCGGCCTGCTCAAGGCGGAACAGCCGCGGCTTGGGATTGCCCGGCTGCGGCCGTGGCGTCACGGTACCGATCTCGATGAAGCCGAAGCCCAGACCGGCAAAGCCGTCGATGGCGGCGCCGTTCTTGTCGAGTCCGGCGGCCAGACCCACCGGATTGGGAAACTCCAGACCCATGACCTGCACCGGCAGCCGGCACGGCCGCCGACCGAGGCCCGTCAGGCCCAGCCGACCCGCGGCGCCGATCAGGTCCAACGCCAGATCATGCGATCCTTCGGGAGACATTTTGAAAAGCAGAGGACGGAGCGCGTCGTACATGGCGGACTCACAGGCAATTCGGAAAGCGCGCATTATACAGGCTTGCCACCCGCCATACGTCGCTCGCCCCGGACTCGAACGGTCACTCGCACAAAAGATCCTACCTTTCAGGAATCATTTGACGATAACGCTGTCTGTCCCACGCTAGAATCGGTCGTGCAGTTCCTATCCGCCCCGGAGACCTCATGAGCAACAGTGCCAACCTCCTGGGCAGCCCCTGGTCTTCACTGGCCTTGCATCTGCATCCCTCGCTGGCCAGTCGCCGCATCCAGCGTTGCCTGGAACGCCTGGCCGATGCCTTTCTCCCCCTGCCCGCGCCCAGCGCCAGTCTTTGGTGGGATGAAGGCCACCCCCTGCATCTGCTCCTTGGCCTGCCACGCGCCGCCCTGTCCGGTCCGACCCAGGAGATCAAGAGTCGCGCCCATGCCCTGCTCAGCCAGCTGGTGATCGCCGATACCCAGCAGGTCGCCGCCCTGGACCTGCGCGCCATCGAAGGCCTCTGCCAGCGGCTGGGCGACAGCGCCTCTGACTTCGCGGTGCAACTGGAAGAACTGGCCGCCCTGCCTGCGGCTCGCGAGCAGGTCCGGATCATCGGCTATCGGGATTTCCAGGCAGCGCTCTATCGCACCCTGCCGAATCTCTCTGCGGAGCAGCCCTTGCGCCTGCGCCAGGCCAGTTGGCGGGGCACGCGGCTGTTCCTGGAAAACGAGGCGGCCACCACCCTCGCCCTTGCCAGCATCATCGCCTACGCCCGCATCCGCGGTATCGCCGTGGAAGTGCCGGCGCAGATTCAGTGCCTGAGCCTGGATCAGGCGGCCATCAACCGCCTGCAGGAGGCCTTCGCGGTCTATGCCCTGCCCAATGCGGTCTGGAATCACCCGGACTTCGTCCAGGTGCTGCTGGGGTTGAAGCTCGACTATGCCCGCCTGCCGCTGCCCGCACCTGGCCAGGATCTGGAGTGGTTGTTGCTACCCAATGAAGTGGCGACCACCCGCGTCCTCGCCGAGATTCTCGAACGCCTGGGTGCCGCCGAGGTGATCGGCTATCTGCAGGCGTTCTAGGCAAGTGTCTCAGCCGGCAGCGACCGCAGGCGCGTGACGCTGCCCCGCCGCCAGGAACACCTCGAAGGCCAGGCGCTGACCGGCCAGCATCGCCGGATGCAACTGCGCGTCGCTGCCCGCCTCGTCCAGTCGCTGCAGGAATCCCGGCCAGGCACCGGTGGGCGGCACATGTCCCAGATAGGCCCGGGCGTCGCGCACCGCTTCATCCGGACTCTCGCCGGCATGACGATCCAGCAGTCGCGAGCCCAATCGGGAACCCTCCAGCACATAGGCCACCCCCCAGCATTCCCCTTCGTCGAGCAGGCGCTCGAGGACGACGGGTTCGGGCCTGTCGGCGGCCAGACGCTGCAGATCCTCCGCCAGCACCCCGCGGCGGCGACGCTCTGCCCAGTCGGGCAACAGCCGCTGGATGCCGGAGCGCTCCAGCAACTCTTCGAGGCCGATCAGGGCCTGGGCATGGGCCTGAAGGAAGGCGGTGTAATGGGGTCGCGTCTGCAATGCATAGCGGCCAAAGGTGGCATCGACCTGCTGGTGCAGGGCACCGCCCTCGGCACGCAACATTTCACGGATGGTGGACACGCAAATACCTCGTAGTGACCGCGGTTTTCAGAGCGGCGAAGGCTGGGGCTTCTCGCCGCGCAGGGCGGCCTGCAGCCGTGCGGCCAGATCCGCCTCGCGAAAGGGCTTGGGCACGATGAATGACTGTTCGGGATCGAGTTCGCCCAGTTCGGCGTAGCCGGTGATGAAGACCACCGGCAACTGCGGCAACCGCTTGCGCACCTGGCGAGCCAGTTCGGCACCGTTCATGCCGGGCATGGCGAAATCGGCCAGCAGCAGATCGATCTGCGGATCACGCTCCAGGGCGCTCAGGGCGGCGAAGCCGTTGCTGGCCTCCACCACCTGATAGCCGAGATCCGCCAGCAGCGCGGCGGTCACGTTGCGCACCGCATGATCATCGTCGACCAGCAGGATGCGTCGCTCGGCGGCCTGTTCGTCCCGACCCGGGGTCGGTAACCCGACCGGATCCACGGCATCTTCCGCCTCGGTACGCGGCAGATAGACCAGCACCGTGGTGCCGCTGCCCATCTGCGTCTCGATGCGCACGCCACCACCGGACTGCTTGGCGAAGCCGAACACCTGGGCCAGGCCCAGACCGGAGCCCTTGCCCACCTCCTTGGTGGTGAAGAAGGGTTCGAATGCCTTGGCCAGCACCTCTTCGCTCATGCCGGTGCCGGAATCCTGCACCGCCAGCAGCACGTACTCGCCCGGCTCGGGTTCTTCCGGGCGCTGGGGTGGCTCGCTGATGGTCTGGTTGGAGGTGCTCAGCCGCAGGGTGCCGCCGACCGCCATGGCATCCCGGGCATTGATCGCCAGATTGAGGATGATGAGTTCGATCTGGGTCGGGTCGACCAGGGCATGCCAGCAATCGGCGCGCAGGTGGGTCTCGATCCAGACGCTGCCACCCATGGTGCTGCGCAGCAGTTCGAGCATGCCTTCTACGGTTTCGTTGAGCTTGACCGGCTTGGGCGCCAGACGCTGACGGCGGGAGAAGGCCAGCAGCTGGGCGGTGAGCTTGGCGCCCCGCTCGCCCGCTTCGCGGATGTTCTGCACCCGCCCCTGGGTCTTGTCGCTCGCTTCGAGGCGCGCTAGATCCCGCTCGAGGAAGCTGGCACTGCTGAGCACCACGGTGAGCAGGTTGTTGAAGTCATGGGCCACGCCGGCGGTGAGCTGACCCACGGCCTCCAGGCGCTGCATTTGCTGCAGGGTGTCTTCCACCCGCTCGCGCTCGTCGATCTGCTCGCGCAACTGGCGATTCGCCGCGGCCAGTTCTTCCATCGCCAGGACCTCCGAGGAGATGTCCCGTCCGGAGCAGTAGGTCATGCCGGCATCCGGCACCGCCGTCCAGGAAATCCAGCGATAGCTGCCGTCGCGGTGGCGGATACGATTGACGAAGCGCTGACTGGTCGCACCGGTGGCCAGCTGCTTGAGTTCGTTGTCGGTGATGAAGCGCTCGTCGGGATGCACCAGCGCCAGCAGCGAGGAATCGAGCAGCTCCACCCGCGACCAGCCCAGATTTTCTTCCCAGGCCGGGTTGAGCGCTACCAGGGTACCGTCGGGTTTGCACACCAGCAGCAGATCGCGGGTGAGATCCCAGGTCCGATCGCGCTCGCGGGTACGCTCCTCGACGCGCTCGCCGAGACTGACGTTGAGTCGTTCGAGTTTCTCCGCGGCATCGCGCTGCTGGGTGATGTCGAGCATCACGCCAAGGAAGCGGGTGCAGACGCCGGCATCGAAGAAGGGCTGGCCGCGGGTCTCGACCCAGCGCTGGGCGCCATCATCGAGGCGGATGCGGTATTCGCTGCGGTAGTCGTCGTCGCGCTCGTCGGCGCCCGCCTGGCGGACCGTATCGAGAAAGCGTTCGAGGCCATCGCTGCCGCACAGGCGGGCGAACACCTCGAGATCGACCACCGCATCGGCCGGCAGGCCGAACATGGCCTTGCAGCGCTCGTCCCAGACCAGCGTACGGCTGGCCGGCAGATACTCCCACATGCCCAGCCGGGAGGCGTCCATGGCCAGGCGGGACCTGACTTCCAGGCTGTGCAGGGCCTCTTCGGCGCGGCGCCGCTCGCGGCGCTCGTGCACTACCAGCAGTGCCCGCTCGACCGCCTTGGCCAAGAGCTCCATGCTCTGCTTGAGCACATAGTCGTTGGCGCCCAGGCGCATCATCTCCACCGCGTGCACTTCACCGAAGATGCCCGAGACGAAGATGAAGGGGGTTTCCGGCGTCAGCGCCCGCGCCACGCGCAGGGCCTCGGCACCGGAGAAGCCCGGCAGGATGATGTCGGAAAGAATGATGTCGTAGGTCTGCTGGCTCAGCGCAAGGGTCAGACCGGTACGTTCATAGACGATCTTGGATTGCAGCTCGAAGCCGTGCCTTTCCAGCTCGATCAGGATCAGCTCGGCATCGAGCTTGCTGTCCTCTACCAGCAGGATCTTGATCTGTTTCGAGAGCGGCATAAACGGACGTCGGCCTTGAATCTGTTCACTCAGGGAAGCCGGATCGCGCATATCGGCCGGTCGCGGATGACTGGATGCGGATGCACTGATCTTCACTCGCTAGCGGCCAATGCGCCTGGTGACACGACGCGATCCTGGCGGCGGCTCATTGAGCACGGCCCAGAATACGCCGAGGTCGCTGATCGCGGCGACGAAATCACGAAACTCGACCGGCTTGACCACGTAGGCGTTCACGCCCAGCTCGTAGGCCTTCTCCAGATCCGGCTCTTCCCGTGAAGAAGTCAGCATGACCACGGGAATGCTGCACAGCTCAGGCGTCCGACGAATCAGTTCGAGCACTTCCAGGCCATCGACCTTGGGCAGCTTGAGATCCAGCAGCATCACGGCGGGATTGCCCGGCTCGCGATCGGCATGGGGTTCGCGCCTGAGCAGATAATTGACCGCTTCGGCACCGTCACGCAGGACCACGACATCGTTGGCCAGCTGGCTGCGCTCCAGAGCCACCAGGGTGAGCTCCAGATCGTGCGGATTGTCTTCGACCAGCACAATGGGTTTGAGCATGAACAGAACTACCTTTTGTGTACCGGGGACGGACGTTGTTTGGGAAGGGCGAAAAAGAAGGTAGCGCCCTCGCCGATGGCACCCTCGGCCCAGACCCGACCGTCATGACGCTCGATGATGCGTCTGACACTGGCCAGACCGATGCCGACCCCTTCAAATTCATCGGCATGGTGCAGGCGTTGGAAGACGCCGAACAGCTTGCCGACATAGTCCATGTTGAAACCGACACCGTTGTCCCGAACAAAGATGATGTCCTCGGAATCGCTCGGCAAGGTGCCGATCTCGATCACCGCCGGTTCTTCGTAGCGACTGTATTTGATGGCATTGGCCAGCAGGTTGCGCAAGGCGAGATGGACGAAGGCGGCATCGGCGATGACGACAGGCAGGGGGCCGATGTGCCACTCCACCTGCCGCTCGGCATAGTCCGGGGCCATCTCTTCGCGAATGGCTTCCACCAGGGCGGTCAGATTGACGTCGGAATAGCGGATCGCCGCCCGCCCCATCTGCGAAAAGCTCAGCAGGTTGTCGACCAGGCTGCCGGCGAAGCGCGCCGACGACCCGATGTTTTCCAGGAAGCGCCGCCCCCGGTCCGACAGCTTGCCGCCTTCGATGTCGCCCAGCAGCTCGGCATAGCCGGCGATGTGGCGCAGCGGCGCACGCAGGTCGTGGGACACGCTGTAGGAGAAAGCCGCCAGTTCCTTGTTGCTGCGTTGCAGCTCCTCGGCCAGCTCGGCCATCTCCTCGGCCTTGCGCAGGACGATCCCGCGCACCGCATTGCGCAATTCGATGGCGCTTTCCAGCTCGAGCGGCGACCAGGGTAGCGACAGGCCGCGGACCGTCTCCTGCCAGAGCACGAAACTCTGTCGGGGCGACAGGCGTCCGTCGCTGCCTTCCTGCTTGGCTGGCCGCCCGGCCCAGTTGACCACCTGCACCAGCTCGCTGCGAAACCAGATCAGATAGTGGGAATGCAATTCGGAAATGGGTACGGCAAGCACCCCGGCCGCATACTGGGCCAGCTGTGGCAGCGCGGCGATGTCCTTGGCCAGGTTGTCGGTGACGTAGTGATCCTTGACGTTGACCGACAACCACTCGACCAGGCTGTCCACCACGTCGCGCGGCGGCGCCTGGCCGATCAGCTCGGTGCCGTCGGAGGAAATGATGGCGGCGCCCTGTGCCCGGGCGAAATCCAGATAGACCTGGGGCAGCTCCAGCAGTCCCTGGCAGACGCTGTCGCGGTCGGCCATGGTCGAGAGCATCTGCACCATGGCTTGACGCAGCGCCAGTCGACGATCGGATTCCGCGTGGGTCTCGGCGGCATCGATCTGCAGCGACAGCACCCGACCGAACAGCTCGCAGGCGGTCCGCGTCTGGAAGGATACCCGCTGCGGCTGGCGATCGTGACAGAGCACCAGTCCCCAGAGACGGCCGCCGACCACGATGGAAACCGACATGGAGGCCAGGGTGCCCATGTTTCTCATGTACTGCAGGTGCACCGGCGACACGCTGCGCAGTTGCGCGAAGCTGAGGTCGAGCGGCTGGCCGGTCAGCGGATTGGTCTGCGGCTGCAGCGGCGACGGCTGGTAGTAGGCGTTGCCGATCACCCGGATGCGGTTGGCCAGGTACAGGCGGCGGGCCTGGGCCGGGATGTCCGAGGCGGGAAATCTCAGCCCCAGATAGCTGGGTACGCCGGAATCGCACGCCTCGGCCAGCACCTGTCCGTGACCTTCTTCGTCGAAGCGATAGATCATGGTGTGGTCAAAGCCGGAGATGCGCTTGGCTTCGCGCACCGCGAGCGTGGCGATGGCATCCACGGTTTCGGCCTGGTGCAGTTGTTCGATGAACACCCGCACCATGGGATAGAGGGTATTGAGGCCGAGCCGGCTGTCCACCGGCGCCTCGAATTCGACGATCAGCACCCCACCGAAGCGATGCATGAACAGCGCGAAGGTCTGCCGCTGCGGCCCCAGGGTGACGTCGCCCTGATAGATGGGATTCTGCTCTTCCTGGGTCAGGGCCCCGAGCATGGCCGGCAGATCGCACCCCGGCAGCAATTCGCCAAGCGTGCGACCCAGTACATCCTCCACGGCGACGCCAAGGTACTCGCGCACGTTGGCGCTGGCCTGGACAATGCGCAGATCCGGCTCTTCCACGGCGAACAGGAAGCCATGTTCCTGGATACTGCCGGGAATGTGGATCGGCTCATTGGCACAATCGGCCAGAGCGTCGGGCTGCGTCTTGGAAGGTGACTCGAGCGCCAAACCGGGAACCTCGTGTGATCGGGAAGAAGCGCAGGGAAAGCGGTGCGCCGAATTGGAAACAAAGGTCATCCAGACTATCAGACCCGGGGCGGGAGGCGAAGCGAAACGGCCCGCAGCCCGGACACCCGCAGCAAGGCCGACAGGGTTCGAGGCGCGATCCGGAATCTTCTCCACCGGCGTCCGGTCGGAACTGGTTTAGCCCCAGGATCCTGCCCATGTCCCTGCGCCTCGCCCTCCCCCTGGCCGCCCTGCTGCTGAGTCCGCTCAGCCAGGCGGCGCCCGTCTATGGCGAACGTCTCGAAGGCTTCGCCTACGACTACCCGGTCAAGATCTTCAGCTTCGACTCCCAGCGACAGCCTCTGGAAATGGCCTATCTCGACGTCGCGTCGAGCGGAAAACCGAACGGGCGGACCCTGGTCCTGCTGCACGGCAAGAACTTCTGCGCCGGTACCTGGGCGCAAAGCATCCAGGTGCTGAGCGCTGCCGGCTATCGGATCGTGGCGCCGGACCAGATCGGCTTCTGCAAGTCGAGCAAACCGGCGCACTATCAATACAGCTTTCAGCAACTGGCCGCCAACACCCGCGCCCTGCTCGACCACCTGGGCGT
>Ga0157369_10005027_pt1 | contig 15485 bp, 13 predicted proteins | sample C25metaG_FD_113461 | JGI IMG/M metagenome (GOLD analysis project Ga0157369, IMG submission 113461) | Corn rhizosphere microbial communities from Kellogg Biological Station, Michigan, USA - C2-5 metaG | ecosystem: Host-associated > Plants > Roots > Rhizosphere > Soil | place: USA: Michigan... | reverse complement strand
GATATATACAATTTCGGGCAGCGGATTGCTGGCGGGAATCTTAATAATGAGGGCCTGCTTCCCAAAACAGACGACCCTGCCCGTTTGGCGTTAGGTCAGCAGTCACTGGATTACGCAATTGGGCTTTCTAAACTCCCTCCGGAAAAACTTCCAAACCCATTTGAAGGTATGGCTCGAAACGGGCTAAGCAATATTGTTTATGACGATTCAGGAACCTATACGGATGCAGAACGATATGCTGCCTATGGGGAGCTTAGTAAGCAGGATGAAACCTATTTTTCCAAGTTGTACGCCAATATCACGAACGGCGGTGACAACAGTGAAATCTTCAAAGGCATCATGGACTATTTCGATGATCTTCCAGCGGTCGAGAAAGCGGCATACCCTGATGGCTTTAGGGACAGTATAAAAAATCTTTACCAAGAGCAGTTAGAACAATCGGGGCCGCTCGCCCTTCTCAGGCAATCGACTGAAAACGACGCTGATAAATTTTCACCGAGCGTCTTCAACAAGGCACAATCACCGGAGAAGATGTTACAAGCCGTCTTAGAAAAAGCGATTGCTCTTTCGACGGCCTGACCATTCCAAGGCAACCAATGTGTCACTGCTCGGATCAATCAGGAACGTCAGCATGGGGGGATATCCGACAGTATCAGCGGCTTGCCTGGGTACGCCACAACACAGGCCAATACACCTGATCCAGCCCCATGCACGGGATCATTTCAGCCGCATGCGTCAGCGTGAAACCGTTACCATCGTAACGCCAGCGCAGCGCAGTGCCACAATTGCCCATACTCATCGCCCTTATCTGACTGTTTAGTTCACCCGTGGCCGGATCAAACTCTACGAAGCCCTGGGGCTCTCTTTCCGGCAGGTTTGGCACTTCGGCGATCAGCGCCGCACGCGCCTGCTCCGGGTGTTCCAGAGGCGCCTGGTAAATAGTGTAGAAACAGTTGTAGGCCCCACAGCCGGTTTCGATGATCACTAGCGCTTGATCTGAACTCAAGGCATACGCTTTGGCTTTTGGCACGACACCTTCATTCAGATCTTCCTGCCAGTCCTTGCGCGTGGCGACCACCACGGCATCCGTGATCTCTTTAGCTTTGTCCGGCGTCAGCACGGCAGGTGCCTGCCAACTTGGCGCTAGCGGAGCGGCAGCGGCTTGCGGCACGCTGCCAGCGGGCGCCGGCCCCTTGGAGATCAGGGCGTCCTGCGTGCCGACCCGCCCCTGGACCGAGTCCATCAGCAACAGCGCCGCACTCATCCCGCTTAGCGATGCGTACGATTTATCCTCCTTGAACGGCAGTACCAGGTAGTTCCCGTTGCGCAATTCTGTGATCAGGGCTTGGGCTGACTTACCGTTCAGCGCAAACACCTCGGGTGTATCGCCTTCTTTCAGTTCGCCAGGCTCAAATTGAGACTTCAGCGGTTCGTCATCAAGTGTTGGCTGGCCGAGGGGTTTCGTGTAGCTGAACACCCCGACATGCAAGGCGCCCTGCGGGCCGGCTTCACGTGTGATTCGTACGCTGAACGTTGAAAAACCAGTGTCATCGCGCTGCTGCACGGCACTGATGGCCGTGCATGTTCGTGTGTTATCGCAGCCGATAATCCAGTCCTTGATTTCGCGCGCCAACGGCACCTTCTCGGCCGCGTGGACGCAGCCAATGCCCGCAGCCAAAAGGAATATGAAAGTGCTTCGTATCATCAGACAGACGCCTTTGAACCAGTAAAAGCCTATTAGGACAGAATTATTTGCTCATACCTATTGCATGGCCGTCAGTCACAACAGAATTGCCGTAATGAACAATCGGCAATAAAAAAAGGGGGCAGACTTTAAACACATGAAAAACTGATATGTCGCAGCGTTACCTCCATCGTAGATAATCCCGCGCAACCTGATCCCGATTAGAACCACACTGTCGATCATAGGTCGTAAACGCATGAGCGCTCTGAACTATCTGATAAGTCAAATCTACGAGCAGGCCAAAAATGGAGACTGGGACAGCGTTATGTCGCAGTGGATGCAAGAGCCTTTGCTCGGCCGGCTTTGCAGCCTGTACCAGGCGCCCTCCTCCGGCTGGACATTCTTGCACCAAGCCGCTTATTTCGGGCACGAGGCTGCATGCGTTGAACTCATTCGCCTTGGGGGTTCAGCTGCCAGGCAGAACGCCAAAGGGAAGTCCGCAATTGAGGTGGCTCGGGAGCATGGACACAGTGAACTCGCTCTTCTACTGGATCGGTCAAGCTTTGAGGATCGCTCCTTGTGGTCAGTTCCGTCCAACCCAGCTCTGCTGCCCAGCAGTAACCTTTTTCAGGAGGCGAATGAGCATCGAGCGAGTACGTTGATGCTCGTTGCCTATGCGGGAGGAGTGGTACAAATTCCCAGCGAAGCCAAGTATTACGCAGATTCGTTTGGGCGCCCGCTGATTGGATGGCATGGCACATTCGATCCTCCCTGCGGAATGGACGGTGAATCGATGCTGCGTATGTGAAATGCCCTGTCTATCGGCCTTGCCCATCGCATACATGCGGGGCCATACAAACGGGGTCAGGCCACCACTATCTGAAGTGTGGTCCGACCCTGATTTCATGACCCAGATTTCACCGTACAACCGCTCAGGAATCGCTCCGAGTGCCCTGGCGCAGCGCATCAAGCTGTCGTTGTGCGTGGGCGGCTTGGCAATAGGCGTTGAGAATGTGTGCAATCTGGTCGCAATCCAGGGTGATGCCTTCATGCACCAGGCCGGCAGACAGGATGCGGATCTGCGGCTGGGGCTTTTTGAGGGCCATGGCCTGGTTGCCGAATATCTGTCGCGCGGAGCGATGAACAGGCAGGGGCGCATCGGCACGCAACATCAGTTTCTGCTCCGTCAGCCAGCCTTCGTCATTGATGGAGACGTCGACAATGTCCAGCAGATCCACGGGTGCGCTCAGGGTGTCCGCAAACAGCTGGCGGCGGGTCAAACGCATAAACACGTGTTGCCCGGCGTTGCGGTGCTGCCAGGTGATCAATGCAAACACCACCGCCATCACCGCAGCACACACGGCCAGGCTGGTGGACCCGCTATTCAGGGCGTACCCCAGCAAGCCCAGGGCAACCAGCAAAAACAGCGGGCTGCGCACCTTGTAGCGGCGCGAGTTGGTGAATTCGGTCTGTTCGGGGACGCGCTGGATAACCTGCTCGAGTTCGGCCATCGCACGTTCGCGCTGGGCGTCGCGGGATTCGGCATATTCCTGGCTGAGTGAGCTCGCGAGATCCGACAGCGGATCGGAAGGTTGGGTCATGGGTCATTCTCTTTGGACGGTTGGTATCGGCGGTGATACGGGCTGCGTGGCAGCCGACGACGCCGTATGGGTGAGCTGGCTGAACCAGTGTCGGTCGTGTTCGGTGGGTACACGGGTGGCCTCGGCCAGCAGCGCGTCATCCAGGGTTACGCCCAGTTGCTGTAGGCGGAGTGCCGTCGGCGGGTGTGTATCGAACGGGTGCGCGATGGCGTGGTTCAGCGCCGCCTCGTTCAGGCGCAGCGGCGTGTGGCTCAGGTGGTCGGCCAGCGCCTGGATCAGGTTGGAGTGATGCTCGGCGAGCAGCGTGGCGATTTCACCGTCCAACGCGATCACCCGTAACAGCGCCTGGCAGAACAGGCGCTCACCGCCGATATTGCCGCCCACCCGATCCGCGACCAATTCCTGAGCGCGTCCCCAGTGATGCACCGCCAGTTGAAAGTAATGCAGGAAACGTTGCGTCATCCAGATCGCCGGGCGCTCGATCCACGCCGGGTCGGCATCCTCGGCACGGATAAACGCAAAGTGCAGGCACATCAGGCTGAATTGCGCACCGATCTGGCTGCCGCGCTCGGTGTCGCGGCGGCTGAAATGGCCCAGCTCATGACCGATGATCGACGCGGTCTCGGCCTGGCTCAGGGTCGAGAGGTAGGTCAGCGGCAGGTACAGGGTACGCCCGCAGAGCAAGTCGCAGGCCGGTTGCAGGGCCACATTGACGCTGGTGACGAAAAATGATTGGTCGATGCCCACCACGATATGGTCGGGCACCGGCGCGCAGGTGGCTGTGGCCAGTTGTTCAATCCACGCCCACAAGGCCGGGGCCTTGTCACGCCCGATCCTTTGCCCCAGAAGCGCCGAGGACGGGCTATCCAGGGCATGCCATCGCTGGCGCAGACGCCCGATCAACAAACATCCCGCCCACAGCACCGCAATCAGCGGCACCGCCACCACCAGCATGAACGCGCCACCGGCCTTGAAGTGGTCCCAGCCCCAGCTCAGTTCATACACCAGGCTCAGGGCCAACGCGCCCACCAACAGCCCGGTGTACGCCACCAGCCAATGCCCCAAGGCACGCCAGCAGAGGAACAGGCGGTCGTAGAGAAAATCCCTGGACTTCAGCGCGCGCCAGGCATCCAGCCTCAGCTTGAGCCACGTCGCAGGTCCGGCCACCAACGCGGCGAGGGCCAGCCAGTAGGCCAGCCCCGCCAGCACCTGACGCACGCGCAGCCAGACGTAGTGGCTGCCCATACCCTGTGCTTCGCGCAGCACGTCATCGACCCGCCCGCCTTGCACACTGGCCCAGCCCATCAGTACCAGCGGCAGCAGCAACATCGTCAGCGGCCACGACCACCGCGCGAATCGGCCCATGGCTCAGTTGGCCTGCAAATAGTCGGTCAGGAAAGCCTGTGCATTGCCTTGGCTGGACAGGAACTCGTCATAGCCGACATTCAGCGCCTGCGATTCGCCAGGCAGGTACAGCTCGCCCCAACCTTGTTGCAGCACCAACACCACGAATTTCCGGCCGTCCACGGTGGTGAAATAGCGGGTGTCCTTGCTGGTCTTTTCCACGGCCATTTTCTGGATCTTCATGTTCCAGTCGTGGTCCACACCCTCCAACTGCACCAGCGCCTGATTGTCATTGCGCGCACCGATGCGCAGGGTCCAGACTTTCACGCCGCCTTCGCCAGCATAGGCCAGCACTTTTTCCGCGGCTTCCGGGCGGTTTTCAGCCTGGGCGAGGCCCGCGATCACGGCCAGAACCAGGCCCAGCAGCGCTGCCCACTTGCGATACATCAACATTTATGGCTTCCTCGACAGTTAAAAGCCGAGCATTGAAATCAAAGCGCCGGCGCCTGCCAAGCGGTCCGGCCGTGGCGCACAACAATAAGGCCGTGGGTCACAACAACTGATCGGGCTACCCGATGTCGATATCATGCAACGCTGCCCACCCGCTCTGACGGACGCTTTTACCAATGGACCGCCGCAACCCCTATCTGGACACCCACTTCTGCTTCGATCACCCAGAGGCCCTGGACGAGGCCGGTGTATTCGATGCCAGCGCGCGGCAGGTCATCGGCAGCGCGATCGGCCATTACCGCGCTCAGACGGTGCGGTCGCACCTGCAGTATTTCGACTGCGATTTGCAGTTCCCCGAACCTTTACGTATCCACAAGGTGCTGCCCGACAGCGTATGCATCGTGCAGGTACTGGGTGGGCAATGGCAGCATCGGGTAGACGGTCGGCTAAATGAATACACCCCCGGCGCGCCTCATGTGCTGGGCTTGAGCGAAAGCATGGAAGCCATGGACCAGATGCCCGCCGGCAGCCGTGCGCGCATGGCCGGGCTGCGCATCGGCGGCGACTACTTACGCGAATTGGCCGAAGAAGACCCGTCACTGCAATCGCTGGCCAGGCTGCTCGACGATGGCATGCACTTTTCAGAACTGCACGGTTGCCGTGTCGTCGGGCGTTTGTTCGAGCGCCTTTATCACTCGCCCTACCAGGGGACGTTGGAGCGGCTGAATCAGGAAAGCCTGAGCCTGGCCGTGCTGATCGAGCTGGCGACGCACCTGGCGCCACAGCCGGCCAACCCTATGGCCTGGTTGCGCAGCCACTCGGACCTGGCGCACGAAGCACGGTTCAAGCTCGACGCCGACCTGATGAACCCACCCGGCACTCTGGCGCTGGCACGGGAACTGGGCGTGGGTGAAACCACCCTGAGACGCGCCTTCAGCCGGGTGTACGGCCAGTCGATGCTCGATTACGTGCGCCAACAGCGCCTGGAACTGGCCCGCAACCTGCTGCGCCAGCGCAAATGGCACGTCGCACAAATTGCCCACCGCCTGGGCTACGCCAACCCTGCCAATTTCAACCATGCGTATAAGGCGTATTTCGGCTATCCGCCAGGGGCGGAGTCCTGACGTTCGGTACGCCTGCTGTGCTGGCTTACGCATCAGTGCGTCAAAAGGCTCACCTCTTGGCCTCTTGCTCGGGGCATTGTCAGCGTTCTAAACCTACTCGGGCCCTTCGGCTAGCCACTGTCTCTTAAGTCGATTGCTCGAATTTTCGAGCGGTTGTCTGCTCTGTGCTTATGGTCTGGCATCGACGGCATGAAACGCATTGAACATGTTTGGCGTTGAGGGGCATCCATGACAGGCCGCTATCGGCCAGAAGCGGTCAGTCATTTGTCCAAATTGCGGCAGTGAAACTGGGATAATTACACCTGTTTTCTAAGAACGCATACCCATCCAGATTACCGCTTCAGTCCATGCAGTCACCATCGGTGTCAGTACCCTGAACCAGGGATCGCGCACATCAATCTGCGCTGCTGAGTGGTCATGATGTTGCTGCTCCTCCTCCACAATCGACGTAATGGCAGCCACCGCGTGGAGATCGATATCACCCAGCACATCAAGTTGATGAGCCAGGTGCTTGAGCACCACACTTTCAACCGCGACGGTAGTAGCGACAATGGCTTTGCGGCCACAGATGCCAGTAACCAGACCCAACGCCAGACCGCCGATGCCACACAACCAATAGCTACGGCAGCGGGGATAATTGCGACGTTGCAGCTCCTCCAGAAAAACCGTCCGATGGCGGCGCTCGTGGGAGAGGAACTCCTTGAGTTCGTTCACCATGCCCGGGACGAAAAGCCGGGCCATAAACAACTGTCCACTGTAGATACAGATCGCACCATGCTCGCCCGCATGGTCGACCTTCATCATGCGGTTGCCGAGGTCTTCGCCCTTAGCCGTGTAGTCTGGTGAGTTCACATTGAGATTTCTTGTTCGAGGGGCTTTGTCATCGGGCCTATCCTTGCTCTTGAGCCGGCATCGTGCTGTAACGCCAAGCAGATAAGCAAGTGGGACTTCACAGGGCGCCCCCTCACCATCGTCGATTTGGCCGATCTTTAAGCAGCTGACAGACCGCTTTGGGTCGGTAGTGGCCTGTAATGAAGCGCTGCTATCGACCCAAAGCGGACATTTGACAGAAAGTAAGCAGTAACGAATTTTTCACTGTGGCTCCAATTCTGACCATAAACAACTGCGCCCAATGCCGGCCATTAACGTACCGTAGTCTTCAAAATTACTGGCACTCACCTCATCCTGGCTCGTCCATGTTGCTTCACACTCTCCGCACACCCACAGCGAAATATTTGTGGAGCGCACCCGCATTGCTCGAACGTAACCTTGGCTGCACCTTTGGCACTCAATCAGCATACAAATAATCTCTGACAGGACTTCGGTGTAGTCTAATACTATCGGCTGCTTATGGCCGACTCCTGCCGTTTGGTGACAGGCAGAAACCGGCCAAAAGCCGTCCTTCGCGCGCCATCGTTTTGGACTCAAATTAACTTTCTGAGGTAAACATGAGCTATCACGTCACACACAGGTACGGCGCCATGAGCTCCAACCCTGGCATACACACGTTCCCTGAGCTTCTTGCCGAACTGAAAACTGGCCCGGAAGATGAGGAACACGGTGATGTTTCGGTGACTGACGAGGCTGACTGGTGCATTTCGGTGAACCTGTCACGAACTGTCACTTTTGAAAACCTAGAGTCCGGCGAGCCTCGCCACATGAAGGGCGTTCCAGAGACAAAGATCTTGGAATTGTGGCGTCTATTGGCCATTGGAGACGTTGCAGCAATCGAGCAGGAGCCATGGTTGCCTGGTTACCTCTAGGTTGCCGCCGAAGGGCAGCAATCGGCCAGAAGCGGCCCCTCAATGATCTCTATCAAAACAGCGGTATTCATTCCCTGACGGACCTCGGTTTAGGTTTTTTACGAAGTTTCGGGACGGTTAGAATCGCCGACATGATTGACTGAAGGCCCGCACGGTATAGAGTACGACTCGGATGCATCCTGTGAATTGATCAAGAACCTGGTTTCTCCCGAGCAGAAGATGGGTCGACGTCGAGCACGCCTTAACGCGCTGCTTACAGTCGATCAGACTCTTCCTCCGAAACCAAATACTCAACAAAATCCAAGTAGGAGCCCCATACTTCAGGTGCTGTCATCAGTGCTTCTTTACCAATCCGATTAACATCAATCGCATCACACCAGAGCACTTGCCCCAATTGGGAATTGCAATCCATCACGATCAAACCTTCAGCAGGCTCCCCCAACACAAGATAGTTTGATAAAAGTCGGCCACTGCTTCTCAAACGCTTCGTTTCATCAAGAACGTTAGTTGGGGATTCCCAACCGATCTGGTGCAGCGGTAAAACATAAATACCACTTCCATCGAAAAACTCCCCAACCAATTTGAAGCTATCTGGAAGTGATATTTTCAACTCATGCTCGAGCTTTTCAATAAAATCCGGATCCACCGTGCGAATGCCATTCAACGACTCAAATCGACTCTTTACCATCTCTAAGCTTGACATACCAAACCCGCCGATTTTTTTACGCGCCATTGCCAATATTCTCACATGCCCTGCACTTTAACTTATGCAGCGGATAGGAAATCGGGGGGGATTCGTCCTGTTTACGATGCAGCAATCATGTGACTGCTTTCCAACAGCGGAGATACCAGGGCTCGTTAGACTGCCGCTCTCGCAGCATTTTGAGATTCTCGGCAACCTGCATGGCTTGTTCAAGAAGCAAAGCGTTCTCCTCATAAGCACATGGATCATTGGTGCCCTGGTACAATTGCCCGCCCTGCGAAACGTCTCTCACAACACTATCTGCAAGCTGATAGAACCTGACAATGAGGGCTGCTTGTTCCGCATCCAAGCAACCGATGTTTTGAATGTTCCCGGCGTAAACCCGGCAGTAATGGTCTGCCACTGATATACGGTACTCCTCGGCTGGCTTGGACGGGTCGCTGCGATAAAATTCTGCGCGCACTCTCAAATCTTGCAAAAAGTGCCGATGTCTCGTTATCTCCGTTAGCGCCATGATTTCCGAGTAGATAGCTCGACCAACTGTGCTTTGCTCCCGAGACAGCTTTAGCCACCAGGCAAGGATCGCCAAGACCACAGGCAGTGAAAATTTGACTACTTCGTCCATGCGCCCTCTCAGTTGCGTGAATTTCAAAAGGAAGCCTCAAGTGCTTTTTTCAGCCCGCGTCAGCCTTAATTAAAGCTCGTGCGCGAAAATTTGCTGGAGAAATAGCGGCCCTCATGAATTAAAAAAATATCGAGCGGCCGCGTTTGGCCGTTAGCCGACCTCGGCCCATGGCAGCTATGGGTCGTTTGCTGCTCCTCGGGGTAGCACGCCAGAGGCTAAGACGGAACGTATCGGAAGAGTGTTATGACAAACTTCAAAAAGCCGCAAAACTGCACGATCTGCGCACGCCTACTCGACAATCCGGAAGATCCCCTATCAGGCGATACCGGCGGGGATTGCTGGGCATGCATAGGCGCTATCGAGGCGGAAATGGGATGCGCAGAGTCGCTCGACTTCTTACGCCAAGAATACGAGGCAGGACTTCGGCCTGGCTGGATCGATCCGTTCAAGCCATGACTCGAAAGCTGGATTACGACTGCTTTGGGTCGTTTTCTGCCCATCGCGACAGGCCGCAAACGACCCCAAGCTGACTGTGGCGATAGGTGGAAGTCGGCCCTGAACAGACATTCAACAGCGGACATCATTGGGCTAGCTATGAAGCACCTCATAGGTCAATCCAGCCTCAAAATATGAAGCTCTCCATTCGAGAGATCCTGCATGTGACTCGCACAGCAAGCGAACGATACATCCAGCCTCATCCATCGAAATCGCTTCCACCTCCGCGATATCTCCAGGAGCCGCCTCCCGGGGGTTCAGCCAATCAGAGAGCACTACCTTTGTTTGGTCAACCTCGATCAGCTTTATGATATTGCCTTTGGAAAGTGTCATTACGGCTCGCCTAAACTTGTGCCGGTATCTGGATGCGATTTTGACGCAGGTTACTGATTTATCTGACCCATTTGCAGCCTCTGGAATCCCAAGCAAGGTCATGATTGCCGAGTATTCGAATGGGTCAATGACTTCCGGCGGCTTGGGTCAAAATCGCATCAGCGCCAATATCGAGAGCACCAAGACGTGATCGATCGGGTTGAAGCGCAGTTCGACATCAAGCCGCAACGCCTCATCGGCGATACCGAGTACGGTACAGCGCCGATGTTGGCCTGGATGGTGGAGGAAAAGGACATAGAACCTCACGTGCCGATGCGGGACAAAACCGAGGCCAAAAAATCCAACGTAATATGGAGATCCACTGATAGCCATCCGAATCCAACTGGATCTCTGTCAGAAAATCGCCAGTCGCGATCGCTCGCACACCCGGTTCAAGTGGGGGCAACATTGGGGGCATATTTGAAATTTTTCTGCCTGAAAATACCGTCCTAGAGCCCAGTCAAAATGTTTTTTGGGGATGGCTCGTACCGCGTTTCAAATAGACCGGAAGATTTATTGATAGTGCTCACCAAGTTACTGTGCTGTTCGATTCCGGGTTCGGATGGGAAATAATTTGAAGGCAGGATGCACCAGACGGTGCATGAGGCCAATACGCTGAGCTCATTGGTTGCTGAGCAAGAAGCAATCAGGGCAGCGAAAAAAAATCAGCTTCAGGGATGTAGTATCTGTCAAAACAATGTGAGTGAATCCTGGCGTCCAAGGCGAAAACGGACGGACGTAGTCACTTCAATCTTCGGGAATTTCCAAATAGGCAATAACTTTCCCGAATGGCGCACTCGTCATGCCTACCGGAACGGTCATTCCGGCGTATCCCGGTACGGGGGCGTTCACAGTCAGCACCGTCGCGCCTGGCTTATCATTATCCGCAGCGACAATCAGAAAATATCTGCCGTCCGCAGGAGCAACGCCGGACCATTCAATTGCCAGGGGATTGTGCCCCTCCAGATGATCGGCAACGAGATTACCCTGCGCATCGACTACCGTTACGCGTGGTTTCAGTATTGTTTTCGAAAAACCGAAACACATGTTATTGCACATGGGAATGACGTTGATGACGTAGGTTTGGCCCTTGCGCAGTTTGAAGTCGAACACCCGGTAGTTACCGGGCGCCTGACCAACGTCGAGTCGTGGGTCAGTTGCGCCGATCTCCCAGCGTTTTGGAAATAGACCACGATCAAACGGCAACGGCGTTGCGGAAGCCAACTGGATGGCTTGCGCGAATGAATGTGCATTAGCTGTAGTGGACGAGCTGACGGCCTCTTGATTGATAACTGAGTGGTTTGTACAGCCCGTTAGAATTGAAATGACAATGACAGGCAGCAGGGACTTCAACATTGATATTCCTTGGAGAAGTAGGCAGTTATTCGCAACCGTGTCGCCGCTATTTAGGACATACCACTATAGGGATCTGATACGGAGTCACCAAACTCAGATAACGCGAGTGAAATCTCATTAAAAACCTCCGGTGACACGTCTTCAGGCGAGCGAGAGGCCAGGAAGGCATTGATCGACTCAAGCCCTAAGCTCGCCATAATGCTAATAACCTCTTCAGCCTGCTCCAGATCATGACCATTCCATAAAGACAACAAGCAGTGTTCAATTCGCTCTCTGAGACTGTTGTCTAACACGCTATAGGTATGCCACTGCCTTTCACTCAATTGCACCAATGACTTTATAAGCTTCGCGCTGCCGTTTTCCTTTGATTCGAACTCATCCAACAGCTCTGCAAACGCTGATTCAAGGTCCTCCCTGGTCATGAAATCTGGCAGCGCCGCGTAATATTCAAAATCTTTCATGTTTAGAAATCCACAGGTATATGCGTTGTATTCGAAGCCTTCCGGTAAAGCACGCCGTCTTGACCCAGCAGTTTATTTCCTATTTTTATTTGCGCGGTCCATCCAGCACCCGAGTTCGAACCTACATGATTTATGGCAGCGTTCGCATCTGGAGCATGCCACTTTATCTCGACCCGCTGGCCATTCAACGTGTACTGGAACTTGCTACCGTCGGTGATAGTAGCTGAAGGTTTGAATAGATCTGGCGTGCCAGGAGGAACCAATTTTTGTAAATCTGCGGCGTTAATCCTACCATTATTAATAAAACTCTTAGCTGAAGCATGAGCATCAAAAAAGGCAGCTGGTTTACTTGGTCCAGGTTGATTTAAGTAGCCAAAGTCACCATCGGCTTGCGACGCAGGGGAACCCGGTTTTGAGGCCGGTGGAGCAGCGGCATCACTCCTGTCAACTGTAGTACTACCGGTGCCTTTTGCACCCATACCGCTTTTTGCACCATTGATAGCCGCAACTGTCACCACAACACCAGCGACAAACGCTGCTGCACGCTCCGGCGTGATGCCAAATTTCTGCACCAGAACATCAGCAACCGCTTCCGCCGAGTGCCCTGCAGTTACACCTGCCAACTCATTCTGAAAGCCATAATTTTCCGCGATAAGTAGATTAAGCACTTTCGCCACGGCAGGAGAGGCAGTGTCAGCTATGTTCTTGAACCGAGCGGTATCCGCCTCGGCTTTCGCGACGAGCATGGACACATTGGCGCAGGTCTTGGGATCGTTGCCGCATTCAACCAGTGCCTGGGCGGTTTGCTCCATGCTCAGCTTGCGATATTTCGCGTAGCCATCTTCCGCACATGTTGTGTCGTTGCCGCAACCAAGAAGCTCCTTGGAAGCCCGCTCCAGATCCGAATGGCTCAGATAGTTGTACTGGGTGGCGTTGGCCGCGATGTTGGCCGCGATTTCCGGATCGCCTCCCGTCACTACAGCCGCCAGAACACCCAACAGCTGAGACATCGCCATCAAGTTGACTTGAGCCTGCTGATTGCCCGGTAGGTTGGGGTTGTAGTTATCCGGCAGTACCAGGCCTGCGAGGTATCGCACCATTGCTTCGTTGGCACCACCTGCCAAGGCGCCTGTCTGGAAGTCGCCCCCCATGGCCATCGACTTCAATCCACCCAGCAGCGCATGGGTAGCAATTTTGGTGGGGCTACCGTCAACCAGATTGGTGTTACCGATCTGATTGGCCGCCACGGCGCCGGCAATATTGATCACCGAGCCCAACAGATTGTTGGCAAAGTTATCGCCCAGACTGCCGCCGTTGAACGCGGTTTGCACGACCGTTTCGGCGCCGGTTTTGAGCACCACCTGGCCGGCGCTGTTCCAGTCAAAACCCAAGGCGGTCGGGTCATAGCCCATTGCCCCACCAATGCCGCCCATAAAGCCCGACACGACATAGCCTTTCATTGCGTCTTTGCTGGTGATGTCTTTTAACGTGCTGCCAAGGTTGCCTTTGTTACTGATCACACTATTGACAGCGTTATTCATGACCGCAGCCAGCACGGCATCGGCAAACCCACCGGCAAACGTACCGGCTCCTGCGCCAACCATGCCGGCACCCAGGCCAGCACCGCCGGTCACCACTGCCAGCGCGATCGCCAGCACCACCTGAGCGGCCGGGCCAAGCCCCGAATGGGAATACTTGAAGCGGGTGTGGATTTCCTCGACCCGACGCCAGTCCACATCGCCGCGCTTCTCCGCTTCCGCCAACCATGCCAATTGCGGGTCGGCCGCAACCATGGTTTCGATAACCTGGTGGACGGTCTTTTGGTTGACCTCTTTGATATCGATTTTCAAGCCGTCAACGGCGTTGATCATCAACTCGCCCTGAGCAGTCATCTGAGTCTGACGCACGGTTTCGTCGGTGTGCCCCTTACCCGACATTGAGGTCCAGGCCATGCTGTTCTTGGATTTCTCGTGACTCTCCTGATGCAGGTCCTTCACTGCCTCAAAGGTGATCGAGCCGCCACTGTCCAATATCAAATCTTTGCCACTGTTGAGCTTGGCAACCTGATAACGCTGATCGCCGCCGCTGATCAGTGTCAGATCACTCCCCGTGGTGATCTGGGTGCCGATATTGGTGGTCTTTGTCACCTCATCGCGTTTGGTTTGCTTGCGCCCCCAACTGCCCTTGTCCTTTTTGTCATACAGCGAGTAATCGGTGTCCTGGGCCGCCAGTACGTCCAGTTTTCCAGCCGCCACCAGGTAAGCCTCGTTGCCGGCATTGATCCGACTCGAGATCAACTCCATATCTTTGCCGGCATTGAAAGTAACGTCTTGCCCAGCGCTTACGACACTGGAAATCTGTTTAACGTGGTCTTCCTGCTTTGTGACTTTCTTAGACTTGGAATACGAATGGCTTTCATCGGCAGCCGAAGCCACCGTAAGGTTTGCGCTTGCGTCAAAATCGATGTTCCGATTTGCCTCTATCTGGCTGGCAACCACCGCCAGATCACGCCCAGCCTGGACAGAGAGGTCACGCCCCACCGTTACATCCGAGCCGTACTGGGTAACGCTGCTGCTCTTGGCGCCGGCCGCCACGCTGTTGTGCTGTTCAGCGGCAGCAATGAAGGCATCCCGGCCTGCGGTGATCGTTGTGTCACCGCCGCTTTGCAACGTACTGCCAGTGCTGACGAAATCCCGCGAGGCCTTGATGGTCAGGTCATTCGCCGCCTCGATGCGAGCGCCACTGTCGGCATACTCGTTGTGCCCGCTGTAACCTTTGTAATTGACGTCATTACCCATCACCGTGCGTTGGTTGATCACATCGCCGGCGATTGCAGTCATATTGACGTCACGCCCTGCGATGACCCCGCCCGCCTTGTTGATAATGTCGTTACCAGCCAGCAGATCCAAGCGGTTACCGGCCTCGATCAAACCGCTGTTGACCAGATCATTACCCGCGGTCGCGGAAAGGTTGTTACTCGCACGTAACGTACCGGCGTTATTCAGGTCCTTGCCGGCAATCAGCGTGACATCCGCGCCCTGGATCAGCGCCCCGTTCGGCGCCAGGCGATTAGTCGCCTGGGCCAGGTAGAGCACCGGCACCAGGACCTTCTCGCCATTCACCTCATGCTCTTCGAGCCAGACGATATCGTGGGTCAGCGCCGCGACCTGCTGGGAGGTCAGGCTGACACCCACCGACAGGTCGAGCTGCTGCTTGCTCTTGATGGCGTTGTCCATCAAGTACTTGTAAAGCGCTTCGTCGGAGGTCTGGCCATCGATGAAACGCTGACCGGTACGCTCGACAACCGCCTGCTGGATCAGCTTCTGCTCATAGAAACCGTCGCCCAGGCGCTTGGCGCTTTCATCAGGGTTGTAGCCGAGGTTCGCCAACAGATAGTCCGAACTCATAAACTGCTTGAGGTCGGTCAGCACGGGGTTGGTTTCGATCAGGTACTTCTGCGGGTTGGACCTGCCCGAGGTATCGGGCAGGCCCTGCACGCGATTGATG
>Ga0157369_10005026_pt1 | contig 15486 bp, 11 predicted proteins | sample C25metaG_FD_113461 | JGI IMG/M metagenome (GOLD analysis project Ga0157369, IMG submission 113461) | Corn rhizosphere microbial communities from Kellogg Biological Station, Michigan, USA - C2-5 metaG | ecosystem: Host-associated > Plants > Roots > Rhizosphere > Soil | place: USA: Michigan... | reverse complement strand
GCCTATAAAGACATTTTCTGTATTACGCTGATCAAGACCCTGGCGGTTTTCGTGGTGATCGGCACTTTCTACGCCACTGGCATTGTGTGAGGTATTCATGACCACTCTTTCCGGCAAGACAGCTTTGGTGACCGGCTCCACCAGCGGCATCGGCCTGGGCATTGCGCTGGGCCTGACCAAGGCCGGCGCCAATCTGATTCTCAATGGCTTCGGCGACGCCTCGAAAGTGATCGCCGAAGTCGCTCAGTACGGCGGCAAGGTCGGCCATCATCCCGCCGATGTCAGCGACCGGCGCAGATTGCCGACATGGTTGCTTACGCCGAGCGTGAGTTTGGCGGCGTCGACATTCTGGTCAACAACGCAGGTATTCAGCACGTTGCGGCGGTGGAAGAATTTCCAGTGGAGCGCTGGGATTCGATCATCGCGATCAATCTCTCGTCGGTGTTTCACAGCACGCGCTTGAGCCTGCCGGGCATGCGCAGCAAGAACTGGGGCCGCATCATCAATATCGCCTCGGTGCATGGTCAGGTCGGTTCTACCGGCAAAGCCGCGTATGTCGCCGCCAAGCATGGTGTGATAGGCCTGACCAAAGTGGTCGGGCTTGAAACCGCCACCAGCAATGTCACCTGTAATGCGATCTGCCCCGGCTGGGTATTGACGCCGCTGGTGCAGAAGCAGATCGATGATCGCGCGGCCAAGGGCGTCGACCCGCAGCAGGCGCAGCATGATCTGCTCGCCGAAAAACAACCGTCGCTGGAGTTCGTCACCCCGCAGCATCTGGGTGAGCTGGTGCTGTTCTTGTGCAGCGAAGCTGGCAGCCAGGTGCGCGGCGCGGCGTGGAATATCGATGGTGGCTGGCTGGCGCAATAAACACCTGGCCATTGTGGGGGCGATCTCCCTGGCCTGTACGAATCAGATAAGAAGAGGCAAGCCCATGTCCGACATTCTCTGGCAACCCGACGCCCAGCGCATCGCCGGTTCGCGTATGAATGCCTTCCGGCGCGATATCAATCAGCGGCATTCGCTTAAGCTCGACGGCTACCCTGCCCTGCACCAATGGAGCATCGATCAGCGCCCGGCGTTCTGGCAGGCGAACGTCGATTTCTTCGACATCCGCTTCCACACTCAGCCCGACGCCGTCTTGCGTGAAGGTGCAGAAATGCCCAGCGCCGAGTGGTTCCCCGGCGCGACCCTGAACTTCGCCGAACACCTGTTGCGCCGCCGCGACGATGCCGTGGCCGTGATCGCAGTTGCAGAGAATGGTCAGCGCGAACAACTGACCTGGGCCGAGTTGGCCGAACAGGTCGCCGGGTTTCAGGCGAGCCTGCGCGCTGCGGGCGTCGGTCGGGGTGATCGCGTGGCGGCTTGCATGCCCAACACCTGGCAAACCCTGGTGGCGATGCTGGCCACCACCAGCCTCGGCGCGATCTGGTCCTGCTCGTCGCCCGACTTCGGCACCCACGGCGTGATCGATCGCTTTGGCCAGATCGAACCGAAAGTGCTGCTCACCTGTGCCGGTTATCAATACGCCGGAAAAACTCTGGATCAGACCGCCAAGCTCAACGAAATCCTTGCACAACTGCCGTCACTGCAGCAGTTGATCATCGTCCCGTACGCCCGTCCGCAAGCGCGCATCGAGGATTACCAAACCCTAGCCGATGTCTGCTTCTGGGAAGATTTTTATCAACCCGGCGGCGAACCGGATTTCACCCCGGTGCCGTTCAATCATCCGCTCTACGTGCTGTACTCCAGCGGTACCACCGGCGTGCCGAAATGCATCGTCCACAGCACCGGCGGCGTGCTGCTGCAACACGTCAAAGAGCACGGCCTACACTGCGATCTCGGTCCCGGTGACCGTTTGTTCTACTACACGACCTGCGGCTGGATGATGTGGAACTGGCTGGTCTCGGCACTCGCAGTCGGCAGCGCCGTGGTGCTCTACGACGGCTCGCCGTTCCACCCGGATCACCAGCGCCTGCTCGACCTGATCGACGATGAACGCATCAGCGTGTTTGGCACCAGTCCGAAATTCCTCGCGACGCTGGAAAGCAGCGGCGCCAGGCCCCGCGAAAGTCATGACTTGAGCAGTTTGAAAACCCTGCTGTGCACAGGCTCGGCTTTGTCACCGCAAAGCTACGATTTCGTTTATCGCGACTTCAAAACCGAGGTGTGTCTGGCCTCGATGTCCGGTGGCACCGACATCGTTTCGTGCTTCGTCAATGGCAACCCGCTGTCAGCGGTACGGCGCGGAGAAATCATGGGCAAGAGCCTGGGCATGGCCGTCGAGGTGTGGAACGACGCTGGCCAGCCGGTTGTCGGTGAGAAAGGTGAACTGGTCTGCACGCGGCACTTCCCGGCGATGCCGATCGGGTTGTGGAATGACCCCGACGGCACAAAACTCCGCCAGTCCTACTTCAGCCTGTTCCCCGGCGTCTGGGCACAAGGTGATTACGCCGAACAGTTGCCCCATGGCGCGATGGTGATTCATGGCCGCTCGGATGCGGTGCTCAATCCGGGCGGCGTGCGAATCGGCACGGCGGAGATTTATCGGCAGGTCGAGAAAGTCACCGACGTGCTCGACAGCGTGGCCATCGGTCAGCAGTGGCAGGATGATGTGCGGGTCGTGTTGTTCGTGCGATTGCGCGACGGCGTCGAGCTGGATGAAGGGCTTGAACAGCGAATCCGCGAAGTGATCCGCGCCAACACCACACCCAGGCATGTTCCCGCACGCATCGTCGCAGTAACCGATATACCGCGCACCATCAGCGGAAAAGTCGTGGAGCTGGCGGTGCGCGATGTCGTGCATGGGAGGCCAGTGAAAAATACCGACGCACTGGCCAATCCCGAAGCGCTGGAGCAGTTTCGGGATCGGCCGGAGCTCGGCGACTGAGCGCCGCCAACATCACTGCCCCATGCCAGCGTGGGGCATCGATACAGATCATTCGCCGTTCAGTTGAATGAGAACCTCTTTCTCTATTGTACGACCGGTGTGACTGGCAACAGCTGCCTTCAGGATTTCGATGTTCTTGAAGTACGCAGCGGCATCACTTCCCACTTGACTCAGCAGAGCAGTCAGCAGCGCATAAGAGTCGGCATTCGACCGGGCTTCAGATGCACTATGAAAACCTCCGCCCGCCTTGGGCAGGCGCCCCGCCGCAAGATTCAGCAAAGGTGCTACATCCAATACCGCAGCGCTGTTCTGCATACTCGCCGTGGCGACAATCAAATCGGTCTTGCCTGACCCTGCATGGAACATCTCATGAAGCAGATCGTCAGCAACCTCACCATAATTGAAACCTGCTGCGTTGAAACGGCGATTGAGATTTTGATTACTGATGCTCAGGTACTGTAAATTTCCCTTCTCGTGCAAACCGGCTTTTTTCCATTCACTGTATTGTGTCTGGTTGACTTGAATGGTTTGATCATTGACCTTCGCACTGTCCAATACGAAATTGCTGACCGACGTGTCGAGGATGTTGAGGCGGACAGCCGTCAATACAGTCGCAAACTCATCACGCCCTCCAGGGGTGCTACCTAAAAACAAGCCAATAGCAAGATCAGTCTTGGTATTGAGCTTTGGCAGATTGAGAAGTTTGATAGCCGCGTCAACCTTTTCCCGCATAATCGGCAAACTGTTCTGAATGATATGCCGCGTATAGCTCTCGGGACGCACGCTAGGCACAGTGAATGCTTGCTGGAACTGAAAGTCCGCAAGTTTTTTTCCCCACGGTGTACCGCGTGTACTGATCGCATACCATTGATTGTTTCTACTCATCGCACATACGTTAACCACATCGGCGGCACTGGCACGCGGTCTCCATTTACCTTGACCGGTTTGGGGCAAACTCGCTAATTGAACAAAGTCTACGGATTGACGCCTGCCAGTCATTCGATGTAATTGAGAGGTAGCCGTTTCAAGCAGTTTGAGGCCATCCTTGCTTAATTCAAGTCCGCTTTTCAAAAGTGACTTGGTCGCGAGGTAGCCGGCCGTCGGAAGACCATCTATAGGGTTTAATGTCGACACTGTCAGCTTCAATGAGTACTTCACCACGCTAGCTAGTTTCGCCGTCAACGAAACTGTTCTTGCTGCAATTGTCAGAATTTTTGCCGGGGCGCCCAATATGGTAAAGAAAATCCCGATAGCATCCATCGTGCAAGCATAAATGCCATCCACGACTTTGTTGCGCTCGCCCGAAGCAAGGTCTTCAATGCATCGTTTGAAAGGCACAATCAGATCAACTACAAATGTCACCCATTCGTCGGTTTTCTTGTTAAGAGACTCTCTTTGTGTGAGCTCGGTAAACGCTAATGTGAGCTCATCAATACTACCGACAGGCCGATGGGTAACCACGAATTGCGCAATATTGTTTATATGCTCGCTGATAAAAAACTGATAAAGGCTGTGCTTTTTTTCTGGCGCAGTTGTCGGCGCTGCGAGCGTACCCAGCTTTTCTATGACCATGATATCGGAGGCATCAGGACGGGGGCGTTTACCCTGTGTATAGCTCTGGAAGTCAGTCGGAACATGATGGGTTTCAGGCAGAGGAAAAAAGGCATCATTGCTATTACCTTTAAAATCCAGCCTGGCTGGCATATTCATCTTTTGCGTTTTCAGAACCAAGTCACCCAGAGCATCATTTCTTCGACACTCGCCCACGAGACTGAATAACTCATAACACAGAAATTTATTGTCACCACAAGAGGCGATCATAATCACCGCGAAGCGACCCCTTGCCTGATCTTTCTTTGCTTGAACCTCGACAAGTTGAGGCCCCTTGTTGCCTACGCCAATCAAATTGTAATTGCTAGCCGGATAGACTAGCTCAGTGACTGGCGCCCGAACAGTAAAGAAAGTTATCTGGCTTTTGGAAAATATGTCGCGATCCTGACGTGGCATGCCCGACAACGCCAGTTTTATATTGGAAGCTATCGCCTTGTGAATATTCCGGTGATACTTTCGAACCTCATCCTCAAAGACACTTTGATTATTCGTCAGCCCCATCAATTGTGGATACTGGCTCAGAATGTGTGGTGTTTCATTCCAGTCCCATACGCCCGAAGTCAGTTCACCCTCAATATGCAAATCCAGCATGGATACTCTTGTGTTGGAAACCGTCTCTGGCCGAAGTATCGGATCCTCAAGGAAGTCACATTCCGGTACAGCTTTTTGCAAAGCCGTCAGCGCTAGTTTCCTCCGATTGGGTACAGGCGTGGAAAACGCCTCTACGCCGTTGACCATCGTTTCTACATGCATTCGATAAGCACCCAAAGCCCTCTCGGCAGCACTCGCGACGCAAGCATTCAGATCACTCTGGACGATTACCTCGTTTATCAACGCCCAATCGATGATGACACCAACTGCCGCCAGGCCCTGAAGCTGGCTCAATGCATGACTGATCGAACCCATGTCGGCAAATAGCATCACGTCATCGTAATCCACAAAGCGTGACGCTCCTCTGACGCTGAGCTCGATCATGCCGACCGCCTGAGTAAAGGTTACCCATCCGAGTGATCCAGCCGTGAGCCACTTCGGCACATTATTGATCAGCAGCGCCGGGGCCCGCGCCGACAGAAGCATGTGTGAAGCTAAAGGCACCAATACGCGGGTCACGCTTTTTTGGCTGACAAGATGCTGCTCAAAGCTCTGCCGAATACTGGCCAAGCTCTTATCAGCGGCAACAGCAGGATGATAGAGATCATAGCCAGCGATCAGGTTGCGCTGTGTTTCGCTGCCGATACCTGGATCAAGCTGAAGAAGAACGGCCGTGTAGAGAACTTGCGCGTAGTCATTCGCGTCACACGCCTCCCCGGCACCAGCGCCCCACCACGCGAGTGCGTCAATATACCTCTTCGCCAAATCGTAGGAATAATCATGATGCACGAGTTCCTGCAAGACCTCATCGGCAGTTTCCCAATCAATACCATCGTGTAGAACAGGCTTGACGTTTTCATACAACATGCTCAGCAAACTCTTTCCATCAGGAACCAGCCTTCCGGTCAAAGTTCGAATCTCTCGACATTGAGCCTCGGTCAATGCGGCTGAGCCACCCTCATGCCCGTTTATGTACTCCCAGTAATTGGCGATACGGTTGCTACTTCGAAATTCCCATTGCAGAAAAGTCAATAGACGTTCCAGTTGCTCGACATCAGTTGGGACGAGCAGTCCATGAAAACGCAGCCACTGAGCATAACTGGCGTCATCCACTACCGAGCGGACTGCTCCACCCGTTTGCTCCGCACCCTGCATAATCAGTTTCAGGACCGTTTGTGCACTCGGATCAGAATGGATTTGCTGTCGAATGCTATCAGCGCCACTGCCGTTATCGATCCAAACGTCCAGTCCGGCGCTGGTGACGATTGCAACTGCATCACGATGGTAAGACTTGATCAGATTCGCCAGCATCCCGCTGAAAGTCTTGTGCACATAATAAAAAGACGAGTCTTCGTGCAGGGTCAGAGTGATTGCGTCCATATCGAGCAACACCGCACTTTGTCGCACCTTATAGAGTGCGTAAAGCACTGAAGTTATTCTCTTCCGCTCCACCGCATCAGCTTTGATACATAGTTGATTGTCCTGCACAGTCGTAACTGCACCACCAGCAACACCACTTCTTATCTTCACGCCCTATCCTTATTTAAATTCAATCACCCCACAATCGGCGCTTCGAACTTTAGACAGAACAGAACATCAATCAACCAGTTAGTTATTAGTCAAGATTTCAGAATACCATTTTAAGCCAAACAATTATCAACCCAGCAAGAACTCGCTCACTCAACCAACCCCCAATCGCCCGGCGAACTATCATTAACCCTATCGTCCGAATGCAGCTTTATTCGCAGCCTTAAATTATTCACAGAATCTGCGTATTTAATTGCCTCGTCCACGCTAACAACACCTTCTACAACTAGTTTATAAAGTGCGGAATCAAATGTTTGCATGCCTGCAACTTCCGACTTTTCCATGACGCCTTTAAGTTCTCCCAGTTCATTCCGTCGAACCAGATCTCCCACCGTTGGCGTGCCTAATAACACCTCCACAGCCGCCCTGCGTTGTCCGTCAATGGTGCGCACCAAACGCTGAGAGACAAATGCTTTCAGGTTGTTGCCCAATGTCTGCAAAAGCTGTTCGCGCTTCTCCTCGGGAAGCATATTGATAATTCGATCGAGCGCCTGATTGGCATTGGTCGCATGTAACGTGGACAACACAAGATGGCCGGTATCAGCGAATGACAAGGCATGCTCCATGGTTTCGCGATCGCGTATTTCGCCAATCAACACCACATCCGGTGCCTGGCGCAGAGTGTTCTTCAGTGCAGCATGAAAGCTGCGCGTATCGACGCCAACCTCACGCTGATTGATGATCGAGCGCTTGTGCCGATGGATATATTCGATCGGGTCTTCGATGGTCACGATGTGCCCGGCACTGTGGCGGTTGCGATGATCGATCAGTGCGGCCAGTGAGGTCGACTTGCCTGAACTGGTAGCGCCGACGAAGAGAATAAGGCCACGTTTGAGCATCACCGTTTCCAGCAGCACCGGCGGCAGCTTCAGGTCTTCGAATCGGGGGATGTCGAGTTTGACGTTGCGGATGACGATCGACACATCGTTGCGCTGCTTGAAAATATTGACCCGGAAGCGTCCGACGCCCGTTCGGGAGATTGCCAGGTTCATTTCCAGATCCCGGTCGAACTCCCGGCGCTGCTCGGCGTCCATCAGGGAGGCGGCGATGGCTGCGGTTTCGCCGGGTTTGAATGGCTGATCGCTCAACGCTCTGAGCACACCGTCAATGCGCGCGCCCGGCGCTGCGCCGGTAGAGAGGAACAGATCAGAACCGTTTTTTTGCGACAATATTGTCAACAGTGCATCGATTTCCATGGCTGAAAGCACCCGCGAAGCATTGGATGAGCAGATTTGGCCTACGCTTGGCGCGGCTCCTGCAACAATGATAGACCCTGTCTCACCGAACCACGCTCAGGATTGAAACATGAACGCTGTACCCACCACCGATGACGCTCAGGCCCTGATTGCCCGCACCGACTGGAGCCGCAGCCCGCTGGGCGCCGCCGGCACCTGGCCGCAGAGCCTGCGCACGGCGGTGGATATCGTCATTCATTCGCCGATGCCGATGCTGCTGTTGTGGGGCCCGCAACTCACGCAGATCTACAACAATGGCTTTGCCCTGCTCGCTGGGAGCAAGCATCCCGAAGCGTTCGGGCAACCGACGCATGAGGGCTGGCCGGAAGTGCGGGATTTTGCCGAGCCGATTTACCAGGCGGTGCTGAAGGGTCAGGTGCGCAGCTTCAGCGAGCAGCGCTTCAGCGTGCAGCGGGACGGCAAAAAAACCGATTTCTGGCTGGATCTGACCTACAGCCCGATTCGCGACGAAACCGCACAGGTCGCCGGGATTCTGATCACCGCCATCGAAACCAACGAGCGCCGACGCATCGCCCTGGAATTGCAGCGCCGTTCCGAGGAAAGCCTCAAGGCCCAGCGCCAGTCCGAGGAGCGTCTGCAACTGGCGCTCGCTGCCACCGACGCCGTCGGCACCTGGGATTGGGACATTGGCGAAGACCGTTTCATCGCCGATGCGCACTTCGCCGAATTGCACGGCGTCGATCCGACCAGGGCCGGGCAGTTGCCGATCAGCGAATATATGCACGGGGTGCACCCCGAAGACCGCGCCATGGTCGCGCGCGGCATCAAACACTGCATCACCCACGGCGCCGAGTACGCTGAGGAATATCGCCTGCAGCAGGCCGATGGCACACTGCGCTGGGTATTCGCACGCGGGCGCTGCTACAAGGATCACCATGGTCGGCCGACGCGCTTTCTCGGCGCGGCGCTGGACCTGACCGAGCGCAAACACACTGAACAGGCGCTGCGTCAGAGCCAGACCGAATTGCAGTTGATCATCAACGCCATGCCGATCCTGATCAGCTACGTCGACGCCGAAGAACGTTTTCGCCTGAACAACGCGGCCTATCTCGACTGGTACGGGCTGACTCCGCAAGAGCTGTACGGCCGCACAATTCGCGAAGTCATCGGCGAAGAGGCGTATTTCCTGCGCGCACCTTTTATCGCTGAAGCGCTGGCCGGACGCTCCTGTTCCTTCAGTTTCTACACGCCGCACCGCGACGGCAGCACCCGTCACGCCTTGATGAACTATCTGCCCCGTCATGGCGCGGACGGTGCGGTCAACGGTTTTTACATTTTTGTCATCGATGAGACCGAGCGCAAAAAAACCGAAGAAGCCCTGCGCAATCTCAATGAAACCCTGGAGGAGCGGGTCAGTGCCCGCACCGAACAACTGGCCCAGGCCAACCAGCGCTTGCAGAACGAGATGTTCGAGCGCGAGCGCGCCGAAGATGCTCTGCGCCACGCGCAGAAAATGGAAGCGGTCGGCCAGCTCACGGGCGGTATCGCTCACGACTTCAACAACATGCTCACGGGCATCATCGGCAGTCTGGATTTGATGCAGCGCTATATCGCCAACGGTCGCGCCGACGAGATTGGCCGGTTCACCGAGGCGGCGGTGTCATCGGCCAATCGCGCAGCGGCGCTGACCCATCGCTTGCTGGCGTTCTCGCGGCGCCAGTCGCTGGACCGCAAACAACTGAACGTCAATGAACTGGTGCACTCGCTGGAAGACCTGATCCGGCGCACCAAGGGCGATGCCATCGATCTGCAATTGCGCCTGCCCGACGACGTGTGGCCAGTCAGCACCGACGTCAGTCAGCTGGAAAATGCCCTGCTCAACCTGGTGATCAACGCCCGCGATGCGATGCCGGAGGGCGGCGCGTTGCTGATCCAGACCGCGAACGTGTACCTCGACAGCAGTGACATCACCATTCTCGAACCGGTGAAGGCAGGGGAATACGTCATGCTCGCAGTCAGCGATAACGGCACCGGCATGACGCCGTCAATTCGCGCCAAGGCGTTCGACCCGTTTTTTACCACCAAGCCGATCGGCCAGGGCACCGGACTCGGGCTGTCGATGATCTACGGATTTGCCCAGCAGTCCGGCGGTCATGTCAGCCTCGACAGTGTGCCGGGGCAAGGCACCTGCGTACGTCTGTACTTACCGCGTTTGCTTGAACTGGATGCCGAGGCGGTGTCGGTGAAGAATGCCGAACCGATCGCTTCATCATCGACCGGTGAAACCGCGCTGGTCGTCGAGGATGATCCGGCGGTGCGCATGCTGGTGCTCGATCTGCTCAAGGAACTGGGCTACAAAACCTTCGAAGCGGAAAACGCCCAGACCGCCCTGCCCTTGCTCGAATCCGCACAACGCGTCGATCTGCTGGTCACTGATGTCGGGCTGCCGGGCATGAATGGTCGCCAGTTGGCGGAGATCGCTCGCCAGCATCGTCCGGACCTGAAAGTGCTGTTCATGACCGGTTACGCGCAAATTGATGCCGAGCGCCAGGGCTTTCTCGAAGCAGGCATGGACATGGTCGCCAAGCCGTTTGTCCTTGAAGTGCTGGCGAGCAAGATCCGCAAGTTGAGCACCCCGACCCCGTGACTTGAGGCATAATCGCGCGCCCCGCCGTCACCCCGTTATCAGGTATCGCACGATGAAAGCCCAAGCCCGCCACATTCTGGTGAAAACTGCCGAAGAGGCCGAACAACTCAAACAGCGCATCGCCAAGGGCGAAGCGTTCGATGTGCTGGCGAAGAAATTTTCCACCTGCCCGTCCGGCAAACGCGGCGGCGACCTGGGCGAAGTGCGGCCGGGGCAGATGGTCGGCGCGATTGATGCGGTGATTTTCAAGAAACCGCTGCGCACCGTGCATGGGCCGATCAAGAGCAAGTTTGGTTATCACCTGGTGCAGGTGTTTTATCGGGATTGATCGGTGCTCCTGTGTAGGAGCTGACGAGTGCAACGAGGCTGCGATCTCTTGACCTTGGCGTTGCGGATCAAAATCAAAAGATCGCAGCCTTCAGCAGCTCCTACAGGGAGTGCATTTCAGGCTTTGGGGATCAGCGCCCCGGGCACCTGAATCACCCGACTGGCCAATTCATGTCCCGCTTGCGCCGCCTCTGCCGGGCCGCCGCCGAGCAAGCGCCTGGCCAGATACGCGGCGCTGAACGAATCCCCCGCCGCCGTGGTGTCGACGACCTTGTCGACCTTGTGCGCCGGCACTTCAAACGCCTCACCATCGCAACGGATCAGGCACGCCTCGGCGCCACGCTTGAGCACGACTTCCGGTGTGCCGAACTGGGCATACGACGCAAACACCTCAGCGCAATCGGCAAACCCGAACAGCGCCTGTTCGTCATCCACGGTGAGTAACGCCAGATCCACATATGGCAAGACGCTGCGATATGCCGCCCGCGCCTCTTCCACCGACGCCCACAGCCGTGGGCGGTAGTTGTTGTCGAAGACAATACGCGCATCACGCTGCCGGGCTTCGCTCAATGTCTTGATCAAACGGGCGCGGCCTTGCATGCCAAGCACGGCGAGGGTGATGCCGCTGAAATACAGCACGTCGTAATCCGGCAAGGCCGCGAGGATCGGCTCGGCCGCAGGCGTGGTGAAGCAATCGCGTACCGCCGCTTCGTTGCGCCAGTACAGGAAACGCCGCTCGCCGCTGGCGTCGGTCTGGATGCAGTACAGACCGGGCAGCCGACCGGGCAAACGCTGCACCAGATCGAGGCCGATGCCTTCGCTGCGCCAGATCTGGCACATCGCGTCGCTGAAACTGTCGTCGCCCAGCGCGGTGACGTAGTCGACGTGCGCCTTATCGCCCAGCGCACGGGACAGATACACCGCTGTGTTGAGGGTATCGCCACCGAAGCTTTGCTGCAGACTGCCATCGGCGCGCTGCTGCAGTTCGATCATGCATTCGCCGATCAGGGCGATGCGTGGGGTGTTGCGGAGGATTTTCATCGGGTGGGATCTCGGGTGGTGCAGTGGAGGCTAAGCGGGCGTCTTCGCGAGCAGGCTCGCTCCCACAATGGAACGCATTGATCTTGTGGGAGCGAGCCTGCTCGCGAATAGCCGCCGCAACGCAATCTCAAGCCTTAGAAGCAAGTCTCCATGGCCTCGATAACCGCCAACTGCTCATCCACCAGCAACCCTACCCGCCACTTGTCAAACGTCAGGCACGGATGCGATGTACCAAAGGAAATGATGTCGCCCACCCGCAACTCGACACCCGGCGCCACGGTCATGAACGCATGCTGATCCATCACCGCCGTGACTTTGCAGGCGCCGACATCATCAGCCGCCGCCGGCACCACGCCGGCCTTGTAGCGCAACAACGGCACCGGCAAACCGGCATCGAACGCGACGTCACGCTTGCCCAGAGCAATCACCGCAAAACCCGGCTCCGGCAGCGACTGCACATGGGCCCAGACTTCCAGCGCCGGACGCAGGCCTTCGTGCAGGTCGCTGCGACGGTCGAGCACGCAGCACTGCGCCTCTTTGTAGATGCCATGGTCGTGCGCCACGTAACTGCCCGGGCGCAACACGCTGAGGAAACGGCCAGCGGCGTTCTGGGTTTCGAAGGATTCGGCGATCAGGTCATACCAGGCCGAACCCGACGCTGTCATGATCGGTTTGGCGATAGCAAAAGCGCCGCTGTCCTGCAACTGCACCGCCAGGCGTACCAGCGACGCGGCGAACTCGCGAATGCCACTGACCGCATGATCGCCGTGGATCACGCCTTCGTAACCTTCGATGCCGGTGAGGGCCAGCGCCGGTTGCGCGTCGATGGCCTTGGCCAGTTCGATGACTTCCTGCTCGCTGCGGCAACCGCAGCGGCCGCCAACCACGCCGTATTCGATCATCACGTTGAGCTTGACCCCACGGGAAGCGAAGTAAGTCCCGAGGTCGGCGACGTTGTCGGGGTGATCGACCATGCAATAGAAATCGAACGCCGGATCAGCGAGCAGATCGGCAATCAGCGCCATGTTCGGCGTGCCGACCAATTGATTGGCCATCAACACCCGGCGTACGCCGTGGGCATAAGCGGCGCGGGTCTGGGTAGCGCTGGCGAGGGTGATGCCCCAGGCGCCGGCCTCGAGCTGTCGCTTGAACAGTGCCGGGGTCATGCTGGTTTTGCCGTGGGGCGCCAGTTCGGCGCCGCTGTCGCTGACAAATTTCTGCATCCAGCGAATGTTGTGCTCCAAGGCCGCGCGGTGCAGCACCAGCGCCGGCAAGCTGACGTCGCGGGTCAGTTGCGCGCCGATCACGGCATCGCCTTTTTCCACAGCAGAGTTGATGGCAGTCGTCATGGTCCAATCCTCACAGTCGCGGCCGCAGGCAGCCGCGGTTATTCGTTGATACGCCGGGCGAGGCTGTTGGCGCTCTCGATCAGCACCCGGCGATAGTCGTTGTAATTGTTTTTCGCGTCGGCCCGTGGGGCGACGATGCACAACGTGCAAATGGCCACGCCTTGCGGGTCTTTGACCGGCGCGGCGAAGCAATGGGTGAAGGTGTCGGCGACGCTGTCGAAGGAGAAGAAGCCATCGATACCGGCCTGGCGAATCTCCGCCAGAAAGCGTTCCAGTGGCAGACGTTCGCCGTTCGGCAGGATGTAGTCGTCCTCGTCGATCAGGTCGATGATCTGCTGATCGCTCAAATGCGCGAGCAGCAGGCGCCCAGAGGCGGTCCACGGGATCGGCGCGTTTTCGCCAATATCGGAGGAAATGCGGAAATGCCGTTCGCCCTCCTTCATCAACGCTACCGTGTACTTGCGCCCGTTGAGCAGGCACATCTGCGCGGTTTCGCGGGTCTGGCTGACGATTTCCTGCAGGGCGTGATCGGCCTCGCGGCTGAGGTCGAAATGACGCAGATGCGCCTGGCCGAGGAAGTACAACTGGCGGCCGAGATAGACGTGGCCGTCTTTACCCACCGGCTCGAGAATCCGCCGCTCCAGCAAAGATGCGACCAACTCGTAGACCGTGGATTTCGGACTGCCGATGCCGTTGGCGATGTCATTGGGGCGCAAGGGCTGGCCGATTTCCTTGAGAAAATCGAGGATATCGAACGCCCGGTCCAGACCGCGTGCCCGGCGTTTGATGGTGTCTTCGGTCATGTCATTACTCACTCGATATTTCCTGTAGGAGCTGCCGCAGGCTGCGATCTTTTGATCTTGCCTTTCTGGCGCATCCAAAAATGCCAAAAGATCGCAGCCTTCGGCAGCTCCTACAAGAGCCGCGGTGTATCAGGCCTTCTTCTTGTAGGCAATGCAGTCGATCTCGACCTTGCAGTCAACCATCATGCTCGCCTGCACACAGGCCCGCGCCGGGGCGTGTTCGGGTTTGAAATACTCGGCGAAGACCTTGTTGAAGCTGCTGAAATCCCGTGGATCGTCCAGCCAGACGCCGGCGCGGACCACGTCTTCAAGGCCATAACCAGCTTCCTCGAGAATGGCGATCAGGTTCTTCATGGTCTGGTGGGTCTGCCCGACGATACCGCCAACGATGATCTCGCCATCCACCGCCGGTACCTGGCCGGACACATGCAGCCAGCCATCCGCTTCGACAGCGCGGGCGAATGGACGGGGCTGGCCGCCGGCGGCGGTGCTGCCGGTGCCGTAACGCGTAATGCTCATGGGTGTTTCTCCTGATTGCAAAAGTGCAGATTCAAAACCGCGTGCTCTTGAGAAATTCCGCCAGACGCGGCGATTGCGGGCGTTCGAACAGTTCCTTGGGAGGCCCCTGCTCTTCGATGCGCCCTTGATTCATGAAAACGATCTTGTCCGAGACCTCGAAGGCAAACCGCATTTCGTGGGTCACCAGCAACATGGTCATGCCGTCCTCGGCCAGGCCCTTGATCACGTTGAGTACCTCGCCGACCAGCTCCGGGTCGAGGGCCGAGGTGACCTCGTCAAAGAGCATCAGGCTCGGGTTCATCGCAATGGCCCGGGCGATGGCTACGCGCTGTTGCTGACCACCGGACAATTGACCGGGAAAGTGATTGCGTCGCTCCAGCAGGCCGACGCGCTCCAACCATTTTTCGGCGAGTACCACGGCTTCGTCCTTGTGCATTTTCTTCACCTTGAGCAGGCCCAAGGTGACGTTCTGCAACGCGGTCAGGTGCGGAAAGAGATTGAATTGCTGGAACGCCATGCCGGTCATCGCACGATGCCGGGCAATGACCTTTTCCGCATGGCGCACGCGTTTGCCGTTGAGCTCCTCGTAGCCGATGGACTCGCCGTCGAGCAGGATCTGCCCGCCCTGGAATTCTTCGAGCATATTCACGCAACGCAGCAGCGTGGTTTTACCCGAGCCACTGGAGCCGATCAGCGTGACGACGTTGCCGCGCTGCATGCTCAGGTCGACACCCTTGAGCACTTCCACCGCGCCGTACTGTTTATGCAGGCCGCGAATGTCCAGCAATGCCTGATCCTGTGAAGCAACTTGAGCTTGAGTCATGGCAGGGCCACCCGCTTTTCAATGTGCCGGCCGAGTAATTCGATGCCGTAGTTGATGACGAAGAACAGAAAACCGGCGAACAGGTAGAACTCCAGGGTCATG
>Ga0157369_10005025_pt1 | contig 15486 bp, 12 predicted proteins | sample C25metaG_FD_113461 | JGI IMG/M metagenome (GOLD analysis project Ga0157369, IMG submission 113461) | Corn rhizosphere microbial communities from Kellogg Biological Station, Michigan, USA - C2-5 metaG | ecosystem: Host-associated > Plants > Roots > Rhizosphere > Soil | place: USA: Michigan... | reverse complement strand
TTGCGCGAAATTTCCCGCGCTGGCGGTCGTGACACCCCGCTTGCGGTCCTCGGCTGGCATGCACAGGATCGCGTTTGCGGCACATCTGATCTTGAACGAGCTGACGGGCTGCAGCAGCTCGAGCTTCAGATAGATCTCCTGCGGACCCTCGTGCTGCAGGCGCAGCAGGGGCGTTCTCGTAATTATTTCCTCGAGACGGGCACGCGCGTACTGGACATCCGCAAGAGACGGGGCCGCTGGACGCTGCATGGGAATCTCCGGTCAGAATGGCCCGTCGACACCGCCGGCCACGCCGGCGGCGGCCGCGGCCGCGGAGCGGCGGAAGCCGTAGAAGAAATACAACACGAGCCCCACCAACATCCAGGCGAGAAATCTGAGCCAGGTGTCGAAAGGAAGGCTGAACATCAGATAACCGCACATCGCGACTCCGAGGCCGCCGACGAGGGGAGCAGAGGGGACGCGGAACGGCCTGGGAAGGGAAGGCTGTGTGCGGCGAAGCAGGAGCACGCTCGCACAGACGACGACAAAAGCGAACAGAGTCCCGATCGAGATGAGCTCGCTCAGCAGCTCGATCGGAAAGAGCGCGCCGAGCGCCGCGGTCGCCACGGCCGCCACTGCAATTCCCAGACGGGGAACGGCGGCGGTGCGGTGCACACGGGCAAAAGCAGCCGGCAGCAGTCCATCACGAGCCATGGCGTGAAAGATTCGGCTCTGAGCGAACAGGAGCACGAGCATGACGGAGGTGAGGCCTATGAGGGCGCCCAGTCCAACCAGGGGCCCGAGAAACGCCAGTGAGGGGCCGCCGCCGCGCAGTGCAGCGAGCAAGGGGTCCGCAACCGCCAGCTCGTGATAAGGCGACAGTCCCGTGAGAACGAGGCCCACTGCGACATAGAGAACCGTGCAAGCCAGCAGGGAGCCGATGATGCCCACCGGGGTATCGCGGGATGGGTTGCGCGCCTCCCGTGCCGCGGTTGACACGCAGTCAAATCCCAGGAACGCAAAGAAGATCACCCCCGCCGCACGAAAGACACCGCTCCAGCCAAAGCGACCAAACTCACCCAGATTGGGCGGAATGAAGGGCGTCCAATTCGCCGGCCTGACGTGGAAAGCTCCGAAGCCGATGAAAGCGAGGATGACGGCGAGCTTTATGGCAACAATGACATTGTTCAAGCGGGCCGAAGCCTGTGCGCCTCGCATCAGCGCGGCCCCCATTACGAGCGCCATCAGGGCCGCGGGAACGTTGGCGACGGCACCGGTCAGATGCAGCGCTCGCCCGGCGTCCAGGGTAATCGGCGCGCGCCAGAGGGCTGGGGCCGCGTGAATGCCCGCCATGGAGGCGAGGGACGAGAGATAGGCCGACCACCCGACACTGATGGTTGCCGCGGCGAACAGGAACTCGCAGATCAGGCTCCAGCCGAGCACCCATGCCGGCAGCTCGCCGAGCGCCATGTAGGCATAGCTGTAGGCGCCGCCCGAGACGGGCACCATTGCCGCGAGCTCGGCATAGCAGAGCGCGGCGCACGTGCAGGCAGAGGCCGCGAGCAGAAACGAAATGATGATGGCGGGCCCTGCATACTCGGCCGCCGCAGTCCCCGTGACGACGAAGATTCCCGCCCCGACGATCGCACCGATACCGAGAGCCGTCAGGCTCCAGGGGCCGAGGGACCTGCGCAAACTCGTGGCGGAGTCCTCCTGCAGGGCCTCACGGCGCAGGGCCTCGGCCGAGCGTTTTGACCAGATACCCATTGGCGGGTCCTTGGTTGATCGCACAGATGGCGAACGACCTTGCGATTATGAAGTGAGCGGCGCGAGAACGCTCGTGGCGGCGAAGCGTATGATTGGTGCCGCGCCGGCGGCGGCATCCGAGCCGTCCCCGGCAGTCACCAGGAGACCGCGGTATGAAGAGGCTGGGGAGTCTGCTGCTCTTTGGGCTGGCCATGGGCTCGGCGTTCGCGGCGCCGCGACCGGTCGTCGTTGAGCTCTTCACGTCGCTCGGCTGTTCCGACTGCCCGCCCGCCGATTCAATGCTCGCCCGCGTGCGCGACAAGGTTCCGGGTGTGCTGGTGCTCGATCTGCACGTGACCTATTGGAACTCATTCTCGTGGCGCGACCCGTACTCCCTCGCAGAGGTCGATCAAAGACAGCGGGACTACGCTGCGCGAACGGGCGGGCAGCAGGTATACACCCCGCAGGCAGTCGTGGACGGCCGGCAGCCCTTCATAGGTTCCGACGCACACGCCATGGTCGACGCGCTGAACAAGGCGCGGGTCAGCGTCGCCGCCGACGCGGGGATCCCTGTGACGATCGGCCGTGCGGCACAAGGAGTTACCGTCCAGGTGGGAGCAGGCAGTGGCAAGGGCACCGTATGGTTGTTCGGCTTCGATCCTGAGCACGAGACGGCCGTACACGGTGGTGAGAACGCCGGTGCGACCATCCAGGAGGTGAATGTCGTGCGCAGCATCACTCGCTTGGGCGCCTGGCAGGGCCAACCTCTACAGCTCAACGCACGCGCGCCCGCCGGAACGAATTTCGCCGTGATCCTGCAACGGACAGACGGGACAGTTCTGGGCGCTGCGGCCAACCAGACGCCTTCAGCCTGACTGATCATCCCTCCACGCCAACGAGCTTGGCGTCGGGGTTCCGCCTATCCAGGGTCATCGCTGTCACGGTTAGCGTCAATCCCAGGGCGTCGATGATATACAGCGCCCGAATCAGGCCACCATACCCTGAGAGTCCTCCATCGGCCCAAAGGCTGACAAGACGTCCCACAAACAGGCCGCCGAATATGACGGTCGCGACGACGAAAGCGCTGCGTCGCGAGACCCAACCACCCAGCGCCGCGAAGCAGGCGATGGCCGCGAACAGAAAGCATCCGCCGTACTGTGAGCGGATTTCGTTGTAGCCCCCTGGATTGGTGAGCGAAAGCCCCAGCTGTTGGGCGAAGCCGGCAGGGTCGGTGCCGCTTTGCCATGCCGTCAGGAGAAAGAACAGCCCGAGGATCACCAGGATGACGGTGCCGAAGGTGCGACGCATTGCAGGTCCCTCAGGTCTGACGTAATTCGATTATGCCAGATAATCTCATGATGTCAATTTCGTCGCCTATGATGCGCGCGATGAGATCGCGCAAAGAGTCCAATATCGAGGCGACGAGGGCGGCATTGTTGGCTGCCGCGCGCAGGCATTTCGCGCGCGTCGGGTATTCGCGCGCGCAGACCGGACGCATTGCAGCCGATGCGCGTGTGACTACGGGCGCGCTCTATCATCATTTCGGCAGCAAGAAAAAACTGTTTCAGGCCGTAGCGGAGCAACTCGAGGTCGAGATACTGCAGGCCACGTTGGAGGGAGATCAGAAGGAGGACCCGTGGAGTCGATTCACCGCCTCATTCGATCGGCTGATCGACGTATGCGCTTCGGCCGACGTACAGCGTATTACTTTCATCGAGGCGCCGCAGGTGCTCGGCCCCGAGGCGTGGCGCGAGATTGAATTCCGTTACGCCTTCGGAGCGCTGCATGCGAAGCTGCCGAAAATGATCGAGCTCGGGATGATCAAGCCCTATCCGATCGATCTGATTGCCCACACGCTCCTGGCGGTGCTCCGAGAGGCCTCAGGGGAAGTGGCGCGCTCCCGGCACGACCCCAACGTGCGGGCACAGGTCGCCGAATTCGCCGCGGGCGTTCTCGCAGCGCTGGCGGCTAATCATCACCGCCAGTGATGTAAGCGATCACGAATCATCAGTTGAAGTGAGTATCAGGCCCACGCATAGTGCTCTCCATCGCATCTGACCGAAAGTTTGCCAAGAGGAGAACCGCCGTGGAGACGATACTGATCGACCAGTTCCTGGTGCCCGAGTCTGCCGCCCGAGAGTTTCTCGAGAAGGTGCATTTCTCCGCCAACATCGTCAAGGCCCGACCCGGCTTCGTAGAGGGTTACGTGTATCAGCGGCCGGCGGATGATGGCTGCGTCAACGTCATCACCACGGCCGTATGGGCCAGCGAGTCCGCAATGGAGGAGGCGAGGAAATCCATTGCAGCCGAATTCGCCACGATTGGTTTCAATCCCCCCGAAATCATGCAGCGGCTCGGCGTCAAGATGCAGCGCGGGACGTATCGTCGCTCACCCTACTGACGCAGTGGGTGCACGTTCTTGTGCCTCGAGCGCTTCTTAGCCGCGCGACCGGGAGGACCGCCCGCCTGCGCGGACGATAACCCTCCGGCCACCGCGCGCCGCACGACGCTCCGGAACCCGGCCACAGCGGAATCCGCGTGCGTACGCTCATGCCAGCAGAGGTTGGTGACGATCGGCAACGGAGTGACGGGGGAGGGAAGCGCGCGAAGCCGCAGGTGGGGCCCAACGGCATCGAGCAGTGATGCCGGCACGGTGGCCACCAGATCGGTTGCGGCCACGACGGCCGCCGCCGCGGAGAAAGTAGGAACGGTCATCGCAACATTGCGCGTGACTCCTGCTTTCGCGTAGGCGTCGCCCGCCAGGTCGCGAAGGGCTTGTCCGGGCACCATATCAATCGCAATGTGACGCAGCGTTCCGAAGGTTCTGGCATCAGCCGCCGTTGTCAGGGCGGGATGCCCCTCGCGGCAGATCAGAACGGCGTTGTGCTCAAAGAGCCTCTCGACATGGGTGTCGGCACCGGCGGTCGCGGGGCCGATCACCGCATCGATCTCCGGACCCGCAAGTCCGCCCAGCAGTACGAAAGAGTCGATTCCGACCACCCGCAGCCGCGCCTGCGGCATCTCCTGGGTGAAAAGGGAGACGATGGGCGGCAGCAGAACGACTTGTCCCACGTCCGACAACGCAAGTGTGAACCGGCGGGTCGTGGTCGCAGCAGTGAAACCGCTGGCTCGGACAGCATCCTGCAGATCCTGCAGGCCCTTGGCGAGGATCGGAGCCAGCTCGAGCGCGCGGGGCGTCGGCACGATGCCGCGACCTTTTCTGGTCAGCAGCGGATCGCCGAGCAACAGTCGCAGGCGCGCCAGCGCGTTGCTCACCGCTGACGGGGTTACGTGCAGGCGGCCGGCAGCCTTCGCTACACTGCCTTCGGTCAGGACCGTATTGAGGACCAACAGCAGATTGAGGTCGAGCGCAGATGAGGTCACGGAGCGTTTGCCGGGGCAGCCAACGGTGATAGGGCCAGCGCGAGGGCAAGGCCTGCCGCACGGATCACGAGAGCCCCCTGAGACGGCAAGCGACAGTCGCGGAGCATTCGAAAGGCGGTTCTCCGGAAAGCACAGATGCCGAAGCCGGGCTGCCAGCGCTCGGATGGAGCACGCCGTCGAGCAGCGTCCGCACTCCGTTCCAGATGATCTGCGTGCCGATGGCCAACAGAATGAAGGCCGTCAGGCGAATCATGATGTTGGTGCCGGTCGTTCCGAGTCGGCGCACCAGGCGGTCCGCGTATCGATAGCACAAGTAGATCGCCAGAGCGGTGATCAGCACCCCGACCACGTGCGCGAGCGTGGTCGTCAACAGGTCCCTCAATCCCCGCGGCGGATTCGCGCCGAGCGTGATGGCGACCGATATGGAGCCTGGCCCGACGGTGAGAGGCATCGTGAGCGGATAGAAAGCGCGTTGCGCGAAGCTGTCGGGGTTGGGCGGGCTCGCGGAGGCGGAGACTTCCGGGCTGATCGGGCCATTCAGGAGCGACCATGCGAGCGCGCAGACGACCAGACCTCCCGCAATCTGCACGGCCGGAATGGAGACCCCGAAGAAATCGAGAACGTAGGCGCCGACGAGAATGGATGCGAGCAGCAGCACGAAGCTGTTGAGCGCCACGAGCTTCGCCATGCGCGCGCGCTCGGTCGAGGTGAGACCCGAGGTCATGGCGAGGTAGATGGGGGCTCCGGCGAACGGATCGATGATCGGCAGCAGCGCCGCCACGGCGATGAATACGATCCCGGCGAAATACTGGATGTGCTCGAGCAGCATTGATCGATTGGAGCGTGCATAGCCCGGAGGCGACCGGCACAAGTCTCGCCTGCAGCGGCGACAAGCTCAAGCCCGCGCGCGGATTGGCGGGGCCACCCAGGCGCTCGGCGCCGCGGCTCCACGGGCCGCGTAAGCGATTGATCTTTCAGGTTTTAGCGGGCCGCTCGATCACCGCATGGCCGCGACAAGATTGTCGAGAGCGGCGTTGTGACCGATCTTGGCGCCGTCGAGCATTTGCTCGCCGGCGAAGGGTGTCAGTTGCGCGGTCACCCTCACCTTCGTTCCCGCTCCCTCCGACTCGAAGGTGACGATCGCCATGGTGATCAGGAGCTTCCGTCCCTGCGCCTCGACGACCTCGCTCGAGACGATGCGCTGGTTAGGAACGATGTCGTAGTATCGGGTAACGCGCCGATGCTGCGGATCGCTCTTCTCACACGCCGCGCAAGTCTCCTGCTGAAAATGGTATGTACCCGGCCGGCCGCCTGGCGTTCAATTACGCGCGCGGGCAGGCAGGCCCTGCCGATTCGTCCTCCCATGTCGCGGTTTGGCGTCATAAAAATATAGAACTCTACAACGGCCAATCCTAACTTACGGTCAACACGACGTTCGAGGTGAGGACTCGCGCAACAGGCGAGTCAGCGCGTCGGGCGGTCGCGGTAATCCTAAACGATGGCCCAATCGTGAGGCCGGTTCCGAGGACCGACGACCGGCACTCTGGAGGTCTTCCCATGTCTGCTTCGATCAGACCCATTCTTGGCCGGCGGCTCGCGGCGGCTCTCGCCACCAGCGGGGCCCTTCTGCTGCTGGCGGCATGCGGCGGGGGCATGGGCTACAGCGCCAGCCCCTCCATGGGCGGGCCGCCGCCGTCAGGCAGCGCCTGCAATTCGGCGAATTGCGGCGCGGCGATGATAACCATGACCGACGCCAAGGGAGACTTCCTGAGCTATATCGTTTCGCTCACTTCGCTGCAGCTGCAGACCGCCGACGGCACGATGGTCGAGACGATTCCGGCGACTACCAAGGTCGATTTCGCCCAACTCGTCGACCTCAGTGAGGTGCTCACCGCCGGACAGATTCCGGTGGCCGATTACGTCAGCGCCAAACTGACGATCGACTACGCCAACTCCCAGATCACTGCGGACGACGGTACCGGACATCCCGTCACGCTGAGTCCGGTGGATGCATCGGGAGCGCCAATCACTGGTACGCTCACGGTGACCGTGCAGCTCGACAACGCGCATCACCTCCATATCACCGCAGGACAGATTGCGCGACTGGCGCTCGACTTCAATCTCGGCGTTTCCAACACGGTGGACATGACGGCCGATACCGTAACGGTGGCGCCGACTCTGGTCGCGAGTGTCGCGCCATCTGACGTAACGCCGTTGCGGGCCCGGGGCTCGCTTGCCTCGGTGAGCACGAGTGGCGAGGACTTCGTCATCAACGTAATGCCTTTTCACGATGAGGATCAAGAGGACAAGTCTGGCCAGGTGACCGTGCAGGTCGGCTCGTCGACCAGGTATCAGATCAACGGTACGGCCTATTCGGGCAATGCGGGACTGACTGCGCTGGCGGCGGTCGGATCCGGCACCAAAGTAGCCGCATTCGGCACGGTGCAGGAGGGAAATCAGCCAAGCTTTACGGCGACCATGGTCCTGGCGGGGAGCAGCCTGGAGCGCCCGGGAGAAGACAGCATCTCGGGAACGGTCATCGCCCGCAGTCAGACGACGCTCACCGTTCGTGATGCGACGTGGAGCGGCTCGGACGGAGACTTCGACTTCGAGACGAAGGATACGACCGTGATGATCGGTCCTGCGACCGCGGTCACGGAGGAGGGGCACGCAGGTTCCTTCAGCATCGCTGATATCTCCCCGGGTCAGAAAGTTGATGCCTCCGGGTCGGTGAGCAAGGGCAGTGACGGTGCAGTCACTGTCGATTCCACCGCCGGTGAGGTGGACCTTGACGTGACCCGGGCGTCGGGGATTGTGACGCTGCTCTCCGACGGCAGCCTTACCCTCAACCTGGAGTCGCTCGGCGGCCTGCCCACTGACGTTTTCGACTTCAGCGGCACAGGCTCGAGCACGGCGAACGATGCGAGTCCATCCGCTTATGTGGTGAACACTGGCACCTTGACGCAGTCCGGTCTGTCGGTGAACTCGTCTGCGCTCGCGTTGGGGTTCGTGACCGGATTCGGAACGGCGCCGCCAGACTTCAACGCAGACACGCTCATCACCGCGCCGTCGATCGAGGCAGATCTGCGGCTGCGTTTCGGGCGGCACGGCTCGACGACGGTCTTCACCGATCTGACCTCGAGCAGCACCTCGCTCGTGATCGATCTGTCGTCGCTCGGTACCAGCGGAGACTGCAATTCGAACGACGGCGGCAATAGCGGCGGAACCGATGGAGGCGACGGCAGCTCTCCGCCGATGACGACGGTACACGACCAGGGTCCGGGCGGGAATGACAACAGCGGGCCTGGATCCAGCAACGATTGCAACGACAACAGCATGCCCGGAAGCAGCGGAGGTGACAACGGCGGATCTGGCGACGATGATGGCAATGATCCGATCATCGAGATCGGTGACAGGCGGATCGATGTTCGGCAGCTGGCGACTCTCACTGTCGTGCCCGATACGCAAGGCGATGACTCCTTCACGATCGGCCACGCGAATGTCATGATGAACGAGAATTTCAGCACATTCTCGGCCTTCGTCAGCCAGCTCTCGAGCGATTTGAATGGTGGGTCGGCGGTCATCGCGGTGACCGCATCCGGTCGCTTCGACACGGTGACCGGCACGTTTACGGCAACGAGCATTGCCGTTCTGTTGAGCAATTGACCGTGAGCAGTCGGTAGGGATCGACTCTGTCCGAAAAAGGGATGCGCCGCCCCGGATGCCGTGAGAGGATCCGGGGCGGCCTCGCGGTGTAGCCTGAGGATTCCGGCGTATCCGCGCCACGCAAGCGTGTGAAGTCCTGCAGGAGAGCCGGTATGCCGAGAGTCGTCGTCGAGATGTCCCTTTCACTGGATGGGTACATCGCCGGGCCCGGTGACGCACCGGGCCATGCTTTCGGCGGCCGGGGTGCGCACCGGCTTCATGACTGGCTGCTCGTCGGTCCTGAACCCTACGAACGGAATGCGTTCTTTCGGCCGCAAGGCCGTAATCGTGAATTCGTCGAGACGCTGTTCGAGACGACGGGTGCGCTGCTGACGGGACGGCGGACCTATGATCTGGTGAATGGCTGGGGCGGATCCCACCCCATTCCGGGGTTGCCCGTCGTGGTGCTGACACATGCGCCGCCCTCCATCGTGCCGCAGGGTACGTCGGCATTTACGTTTTGCCGAAACGTCAGGGAGGCGGTCGATGTCGCGAAGGGGCAGGCGGAAGACAAGGACGTGATGGTCCACGGCGCTGCGACGACACAACAGCTGCTGGCGGCCGGGCTGGTTGACGAGCTCCGGTTGCACATCGCGCCGCTGCTATTGGGCGACGGCCGGCGCCTGTTCGAGCGAAGCGTCGACGACCTGCCTCTCGAGATGATCGAAACCGTCGCCACACCCCAAGCGGTCCACGTACGCTACCGAGTAATCCGGTAAAGCGACAGGCCGTGCTGCCCTCAGCGACCTTGAGCGCTGAGATCGTGACCTGCCTCCTCCCGGCAGGTCATCGCCATGGCCGGCATAGCCCATGCTGTCCCTACCGCCAGAGGCTCGATCACGCCGGGCGGCGGAAGTCCCGCGTGCCAGGGTCCAATCCGCCGGCTGGCCGAGATCTCTTTAAACCCATCCGGCGCAGGAGAAGTCCAATAGCTAAACGATGCCACTCAGCCAAATGCCAAAACCCGTCACGCGCCTCTGCGAGCTTGCACTCCTCACCCTGGCCGTGATTGCGGCCGGACTGCTGCAGCCGGCGGCGGCATCCGGCACAGCTGCCGTCCCACGTATCCCCGACCTGACTCCCTGGGCAGAGAAGGACGGAACGCCGACGCCTGCTGCGTGGCAGCACGCCACGCACTTCTCCATAGGTTATGAGATCGATCCGGAGCACAACACCCCCGCGCCGGTATCCACCCAGGTCGATGCCGGCTACACCGCAGATGCGCTGTGGCTGCGTTTCGACGCGCACGATCCCCATCCCGGTGACATCCAGTTTCGCTATCGGGAGCACGATGACATCAGCAGCTACTCCGATGACTACATCGGTGTTTTCCTGAGTCCCTTCAACGATGCGCAATGGGCGTACGAGATATTCTGTACGCCCGGTGGCACGGAATGGGACGCATTCCGACAGCAGAACAACGAATTCTCTTCCTGGGATGCGGTCTGGAGCTGCACTGCCGCGCGCACCGCTACGGGCTATCAGGTGGTCATGAGAATACCGTTCGCCTCGATCAAATTTCCCCACAGCCCGGACCCACAGCGTTGGGGGTTCATATTCTTTCGCAACTGGCCGCGCAACGTCCGTCATCAGCTCTTCAGCCAGCCCGTGGATTTCGACAGCAGCTGCACCCTCTGCAGCATGCTGCCGGTGCGCACCGCGACGGCCATCAAAACGACTCCCGCCGACTTTCAGGTGATTCCCGCGGTCACCGCGATTCGCACCGACTCGAGAAAGAGCGCCTCCGGAGACCTCGACCATGGATCGCCAACGTTGAAGGGCAGTCTCGATGCGCGCTGGGTGCTGCGCCCCGACCTCGAATGGTCCGCGACAGTGGATCCCAATTTCTCCGAAGTCGCACCCGATGTGCTGCAGCTCAGCGCGAATCGGCAGTTCGCCATCTTCTACAAGGAGAATCGGCCCTTCTTCGAGCAGGGCACCCAGGTGTTCAACACACCGAACCTGCGTTTCAGCTCGGATACCTTCAATCCATCGGGAGCGCTGGTGGACACTCTCGCGATATCCGACCCGCGCTTCGCGACGAAGCTGGTCGGTCAAATGGGAGCCAATGAGATCGGCGCTCTGGCGACCCAGGATACCGTCACGAGCATCCTGCTTCCCGGCCGCCAAGTCTCGACGAGCCAATCATTCGACTTCAGCACGCGGGATGAGCTGCTGCGCTACCGGTACGATATCGGCGCTTCGGCGTTCGGCGTGTACGCTTCGGACCGCGACGGCGGCGGTTATCACAGCAGCCTTTACGCGGCTGACGGTATCTGGCAGATCGATCCGAGCGATGCCGTGACCGCCCTCGTGGGCTCCTCGAACACGAGCTATCCCGGTCAGGTGGCGAGCGCCTTTGGGACTTCCCCGGGAACGGTCAAGGGTCTGCTTTGGACCCTGGACTATGCCCGCACCCGACACAACTACAACTTCGATCTCAACCTGAGCCACGTCGCCGACGGTTTCCGGGCCGATCTCGGCTATCTGCCGCAGGTCGGGTACGATCAGGGCGCCTTCCTGGGGGAGTACGACTTCTACGCGTCGAACAAGAACTGGTGGCAGACTTCGGGATTCGGCACGATTTCCAACTGGACGCGGGCTACTGACGGTGGCCCGAACCTCGACCGCAAGGTCAGGCTTTATGCCTTCCTCAAGGCCGACTACCAGAGCCGGGTGTACTTTTACGTGACGCGCGATGAGCAGTACTTCCGCGGCAAGACCTTCACGCTCGACCAGTATGAGATGGACGCCATCACGCAGCCGACCGGTTGGTTCTACGGGGAAGTCGATGCAGTCGGTGGTGACGGCGTGGACTACCTCGGCGTACGCAAGGGCAGGCTCCTCTCGGTCACCACCACGTTCCACTTCGGTCCCGGCAGACACCTCAAGATCGACGTGGTGGACAACTATGAGCAGCTCGACCTGGCCGGCAGGCGGCTGTTCACCGCCAATGTCTACGATCTTCGCTTCGCCTGGTTCTTCACCGCGCGCCTGTTCGCGGACGTGATCGGACAGGGGCAGAGCCTGCGGAATGACGTTGCGCTGTACCCGGCGGGCACTGCGCCTCGCACCGGTACCCTCGGCACCCAGTACCTGATCGGCTATCAGATCAATCCGTGGACCGTCTTCTACGCCGGCAGCTCGGAAGGGTATCAGGAAATCGTCGATGGCCAGCTGCAGCCCCAGCAACGGTCGTTCTTCCTCAAGGGAAGCTATTACTTCCAGCCCTGATGCAGGTAGAACGCGGGCTAAGGAGCCGGTTTCAACATCATGGCGGCCGGGTGCAGGAAGTAGAACCCGACCGCGATGAGCATGAGATAGGCGAGCAGAATGAATGTCCAGCCCATGTTGTGGCGGATGACGTCGCCTTCCTTGCGCACGAACTTGCTGGTCGAAACACCCACGCTGGCCGTCTGCGGCGCGACAGGCTTGCCGATCTCCGCACCGACGGAGTTGAGCGTCGGCGGCAGCAGCAGCGGGATGCCGAGCTGGCTGGCCACGAGGGCCTGGAACCTGCCGAACATCGCGTTGGTCGAGGTGTTGGAGCCCGACAGCGCTACGCCGATGAACCCCAGGATGGGGGAGACCACGATGAATGCGGTGCCCATGCTCGAGAAGCCCTTGGCGAGCGATGCGGCCATGCCGGAATAGTTGAAGACGTAGGCGAGGCCGAAGATGAACACGCCGACGAGGCACGCTCCCCACATCTGGTGAAAGGTGCGACGGAAGATCTCGCCGACCTGTGCGCCTTTGAGCCTGCCCATCATCAGCAGCAGCACTGCCACGATGATCCAGGACGCGAGGATCGCTGTCCCGCCCACGTAGGGTGCGAACTTGAATGTCGCCGTAACGCCGGGCTTCGCCGCATCACAGGTGGCCGCCAGAGACGAACATGCTACTGCCTGTGCGGTGAACCAGGTTTTCTTTGGAAGCGGTGACCAGGGACCGGTCCAGGCCGCCACCACGATCAGCAGAACGAGAAAGGGCATCCAGGCTTGCGCGACCTCCCCGGAGCTCAGGCCGTGTCCCTTCGTCTGCCGGGCCAGGGCGGCATCGACCGGAACGCCGCCATAACCGAGAACGGACTTCGGCTGCCAGACCTTCAGTAGTGCCAGCAGCGCTATGAAGCAGACAATGGACCCCGTGACGTCCGGCAGATACGGGCCGAGATACTCTGCCACCGGATACTGACCGGCGATGTACGCCAGCGAGCCGACCACGGCCAGCGGCCAGCCGCCCCTCATGCCTTTTGCGCCGGAAACGAGATACAGCAGTACCCATGGCGGCAACAGCGCAAGTACCGCTACGATCGTGCCAACGGAACCCGACAGCGCCAGCAGAGGATAGTTGGTCACCGCGGCCAGCGCGATAATGGGCGCGCCGAGGGCCCCGAAGGATACCGGCGCATTGTTGGCGATCGCCGCTACGCGGATGGCGTTGAGGTCCGAGATGCCGAGAGAGATGAGGATCGGTGCCACGACTGCCCAGGGGTACCCGAACCCGACCAGCCCTTCCAGCAGCGCGCCGAACGCCCACGCAAACAACATCGTTTGCACGCGCACGTCCATGCTGCCTTGCGCGATGAGCCAGCGCCGGAAGTTCTCGAAGACGCCGCTCACTGCCAGTGTGTTGAATAGCACCATGCCCCAGACCGTAATCCAGTCGACGCTCCACACACCGGTCGCGGCACCATAGAGATAGGCGTGCCAGCCGGCACCCAGGGGCATCTTCCAGACCCACGCGGCCAGTACGAACGTGATGACCGAGCCGACGAGGGTCGCGAGCCATGCCGGCCAGCGGCATGCCGCCAGCAGGATCAGCAGCAAAACCACGGGGATCAGTGCTACCAGACAGGTGAGTGTCAGGTCGTGCAGCGGATCGAGCAGTTGCATGAACATGACTTTTCTCCGGCTCCTGCCGCACGGCGCGAGGGCTGGGTGCCGCGTCGCACGGTTTGAGATTCTTTGAAGAGCGACCGGTGAGCCGGACGGTAGCGCGGGATAGAACGGAATGCAAGAAGCCTAGTTCTTTCAATTGCTTGGAGAGCTTCATGGCCTTGCGGCCGAGTGCTTGCCCTGTGTTGCTGCCGCGCAGGCTTGGTATTCTCCGAGGCGTCGATCGATTTGCGGAAGAAGAGAATGATGAGACGAGCCGTCCCACGTCGTTGCAGGCTTCCAGGCTGGATAGGCTGCGTGGCCATGCTTTGCGCGGCGATTCCCGCCGCCGACACCTCGAGGGCTGCTGATGCAGCCTCCGTCCAGCCTGCGCCCGCTGACTCCCACTACATTCGATGGCTTGAAGAGCACTCGATGCTGCATCACGCGCAAGCAGTGGCTCGGCGTTACTCCGGCAACTCTACGCAGTGGCACCACCCCTATGGGGAGCCGGAGCCGCATGCCGCCGTCTCGCGGGCATCGGTCTGGTTCACAGCCTATCCGGCTTCCACCATCGCTGACCCCGCGGGCGCTTCGGTACTCGCGACGCTCTCCGATGAGCGGCTGTGGCGCGCGCTCCAGCAGATCGGCATCCAGGGCATGCACACCGGGCCGGTGAAGCTGTCGGGTGGCCTTCGCGGACGCTCGTACACGCCCTCGGTCGACGGGCACTTCGATCGGATCAGTTTCGAGATCGATCCGGCCTTCGGCACCGCGTCACAGTACAAGGCGCTGGTCGCGACGGCGCACCGTCATGGCGCCATCGTGATCGGCGATATCGTGCCCGGACATACCGGGAAGGGAGCCGACTGGCTGCTCGCCGAACGCGCCTTCAAGGACTATCCGGGTCTCTACAGCATGGTGAGCATTCCGAAGTCCGATTGGGGACTACTGCCATCGGTGCCTCCGGGGCAGGATGCCGTGAACCTCAGTCCTGCGACCGTAGACGCTCTTGCGGCGAAGGGCTACATCGTGGGACAGCTCCATTCCGGGATCTTCTACGCACCCGGCGTGAAGGTCACTGACTGGAGCGCCACCGACATCGTGCGTGGAGTCGACGGCGTGAGACGCCGCTGGGTGTACCTGCACATCTTCAAGCAGGGGCAACCGACCCTGGATTGGCTCGATCCCAGCTTCGCCGCCGAGCGGCTCGTCGTCGGTGATGAAGTGGACGAGATCGGCGTCCTCGGGGACGACATGGTGCGCCTCGATGCCAACAGCCTGCTCGGCATCGAGCGCACGTCCGACGGACGGGTCTGGTTTGCGGATCACCCACTGTCGGTGACCGTGAATCAGCTGCTCGCGGACACGGCGCGAAAGCTGGGCGGATACACGTTCGAGGAGCTCGCGGCACCGCTCGATGCGATGCGCAGCATGTTGAGTGGCGGCCCGGACCTCTCCTATGACTTCGTGACCCGCCCCGCCTACGATCACGCGCTTCTCACTGGCGATGCCGAGTTCCTGCGCCTCGTCTACCGTCTCATGCAGCAGAACGGCGTCGATCCCGGGCGCCTGATCCATGCTCTGCAGAATCATGACGAGCTCACCATGGGCCTGGGAATGTTGAGCGGTCCGCACGCAAGCGATCTCCTGCCTTTTCACGGCGGGCAGATCACGGGTCAGGCTCTGCAGGGGCTCATCCGGCAGGACATGTACAGCCGGCTCATCGGTGATGGCGCGCCGTACAATCTCAAGTTCGGCAATGGCGTCGCCTGCACCACAGCCAGCCTGATCG
>Ga0157369_10005023_pt1 | contig 15491 bp, 15 predicted proteins | sample C25metaG_FD_113461 | JGI IMG/M metagenome (GOLD analysis project Ga0157369, IMG submission 113461) | Corn rhizosphere microbial communities from Kellogg Biological Station, Michigan, USA - C2-5 metaG | ecosystem: Host-associated > Plants > Roots > Rhizosphere > Soil | place: USA: Michigan... | reverse complement strand
TGCGCCAACTCCCGGACGCCTTCCGTCTGTTTGCGGCGTTCTTGCAGAATCTTCGCCATCGGCTGGAAGAAAACCTTCTTCAAATACAGCGTCAGCAGAATAAAAAAGACGATCGTCGGTATGGATTTACCCAGGAGGGCGACGAGGTCCTGTAACGTAGAGTCCATGCGGGAACTTAAGCTTCGGATTAGGGAGGGCGGCGGACTGCCTCGCGCGCCGGGCGCAGTACGACTCCCGGCGTACTTCCCCTAAACAGATACGCTAGCATAGCGGGCGATCGCATTTTGCCATTAGTTGCTCGCGGAGGACATTTTGCCCTGGTACGCACTTACCGATCCCAATGACCCCAGCCTGGACGAGTTGGCCACCCGCTACGGTTTGCATTCCCTGCATATTGAGGACTGCCGCCATCCCGGCCAACGAGCCAAGGTCGAGCCGGGCGCCAATTATCTGTTTGTGGTGCTCAAACCCGTGACCATTGAGGATGGCACCGAACTGCGCTTTGCCGACTTGTGCATCTTCATCGGCCACGATTACTTCATCACTGTCAGCGATCCCGGGTGTCACACAACAAGTGACGCGCTCAGCCGCGCCCGCCGCGGCGACTCCAATGAAGAGCCCGGCAAGCTCTTCTACACGATCTTCGACACCATCACTGATTCCTACCTCGCCGCCATCGACCGTTTCGACGACCGCATCGACGAAATCGAAGACCTGGTCCTCGATCGCCCCCGGCCGGATGTGCTCCAAGAAGTCTTTCGCCTGAAGCGCGCCCTGATCGAACTCCGCCGCGTACTCGTCAACACCCGCGATGTGAGCCTCTTCGTGCAGCGCGACGCCGGGCCACTCCTCCCAGCCGAACTCGCACCATTCTTCCGCGACATCTACGATCACGTAGCCCGCAATCTGGACGCCGTCGAAATGCTGCGCGATCTGCTCGGCAACACGCTCGACGTCTACCTGTCGAGCGTGGCGAACCGCACCAACGAAGTCATGAAAGTGCTGACCATCATGAGCACCGTGGCGCTGCCGTCCATCGTCATCTCCGGAATTTACGGCATGAACGTCAAGAACATTCCGTTCCTCGAGTCGCCTCACGGAATCTGGATCGTAGTTGGCTTGATGGCAGCCTCCACGATTCTGTTGCTTGGATTGCTACGAAAATTCCGCTGGTTCTAGCTTTATAGGTGGACTCCTGGTCCGCGCTGGGCGTCCTCGCCGGCCCGTAGATCCTGACAAGGGTGTAACGCCGGGTGCTTCTTTGTCACGAAAGACCAGTGCACGAATCGGAGACATCCACCAACTCTGGAATCAACGAGGGGATTCGTTCGTTCTCGCCGGATGAGTCCTGCTCACCGTCTGCGGTCTATCCCCGACTGCGCAAAATTGCACGGTCCCGGCTCCGTTGCGGTCGCGATGCTCTGCTCGATACCACTGCATTGGTTCACGAATCTTACATTCGGTTTGCTCAATCCGGCGCAGGCAGTATAGATTGGCAGTCTTTTCTTCGCTACGCGCCGCGCATCATGCGCAATGTCACGGTCGATTCCGTCCGCCGCCGCTGCGCTCAGGTCCACGGTGGCGGGGCTATCCATGTCGAACTGGAAAACAGTATTTGCGCCGCCGGCGAAGTGGAAAGCGAAGAAATCGTGGCTCTTCGCCGTGCCATGGAACAGCTCGAACGAGTCGATTCGCGGCTTGCGCAAGTTGTCGAGATGCGATTTTTCGAAGGCCTTCCCGAACCGGAAATCGCGAGAGCTCTCGGTATCACTGAGCGCACGGTTCGCCGCGATTGGGAAAAAGCCAGGCTGTTGCTTGCTCGGGCTCTTCGCTCCTGCTGATGGCTCTCTCTACCGATATTGCCGCTAACTGGCCGGCTCTGAATCCGCTGCTCGATGAAGTCCTCGAACTTCCCCCCGAAAAACGCACGGCTTGGCTAGCTGCTCTTCCGCAAGAACAGTGGGAGTTAAGAACGGCATTGCGTGCCCTGCTCGCCGACGCTTCCGGATTTGCTTCTCTGCCCGCTTCCGGCAGCCCACTCCTTGCATGCGCCAGCCAACGACGGCACGCGACGGGCTCTTGACGGAGGTCCGACCGGTACGGTTGGCCCCTGGCGGCTTATCCAGAAGATTGGTGAAGGCGGGATGGCCGAAGTCTGGATGGCCGAGCGCAGCGACGGTCTGCTCGTTCGGCCGGTTGCAGTGAAGCTTCCTCGGAAAGGCTGGGGAAATACTCTGTTCTGCCACCGGCTCGCCCGAGAACGTGACATTCTGGACACGCTTCACCATCCGAATATTGCGCGCCTACTCGACGCCGGAATGACTTCGTCCGGACAGCCTTTCCTGGTCCTGGAGTATGTCGCAGGGAAGCCTATTGATTTGTATTGCCAGGCCCAAAAATTGTCCGTCCACGCGCGGCTCGAACTCTTCCTCCAGGTCACCGCTGCAATCGCGTTCGCCCATCACTCGCTCGTGCTGCATCGCGACCTGAAGCCGTCTAATATTTTGGTTACCGGCGAAGGCGCCGTTCGCGTGCTCGATTTTGGTATCGCCAAGCTGCTTGAATTGGGCCGTACCGAAGAAACCGATTTGACGCTCTATACCGGCCACGCTCTCACGTTGGATTATGCATCGCCGGAACAAATTGCCGGGGAGCCGCTCACGGTCTCATCCGACGTGTATTCTCTCGGCGTAATTCTGTACGAGCTCCTGACACGGGTTCGTCCTTATAGGTTGAAGCGTAAATCGATCGTCGGACTGGAAGAACAGATTCTGGAGATCGAGCCACCCATTCCCAGCAAGGTCACCGGTGACAACGAGCTGCGCCGCACGCTGCGGGGCGATCTCGACAGTATCGTAATGATGGCGCTCCGCAAGCGTCCGCAGTCGCGTTATCTCTCGGTCGAAAGTTTCGCGGACGACCTGCAGCGATATCTTCAGAAACGGCCCGTCCTGGCCCGCCCGAACCGGCCGTCGTACCGCGCATCGATGTTCATTCGCCGCCATAGGCTGGCGTTCCTGAACGGCACTCTGCTATTGCTGATCGTTATCGCAGCCTCGGCCATTACCGCCTGGCAGGCGCGCGCTGCCTTCGCGGAAAAGAAGCAGGCCGAAGAGGCAAAGGCGCTTATTATTTCGATGTTGCTTGATGCACACTCTTATTGGGGAATCGGCAGGCCGGTATCCGCTTTGGATATATTGCGGCACACTCAGCACCGGCTCATGACTCTCCCGATTTCCGACGTGAAGACCCGCGTGCAGGTGCTCGACATTCTGGGCGCCAGCCTGCTGAGTCAGGAGGACATTGCCGATGCCGGCGCCGCCATCGGCCGCGCTGCCCAGGAAGCCGTCAAACTGCCGCCCTCCGATCCGGAACGATTTCGGTCTCGCCTGTTAGTGAATTGGGTGCTTCTCTCCCGCGGACAAACGAACCGAGTTCGTGGGGAAGCCGACCATCTACTCGAAGACATGCGGCGTTTCGGGTCCGCTTTCCCGGAGGATTTCGCCGGCGCCTGGCGCATTCGCTCGGCGGTTGCAATCGCGGATAGGGATTCCGGTGCGGCGATTGCCTCGGCCCTGGCCGCCCGGCAAATTGCTGAGTCGCGGCTTGGGATGCACCACAATCAGTCTGTTCTCTCACTGGTCGATCTTTGTTACGCGTATGACATGGCGGGTCGGCAGGATCTGGCGCTCAAAACAGGCGAACTGGCTGTGCGGCGCGGGCTTGAGACCTATGCCAACCGTGAAACCCATCCGAATGTGCTCAAAGCACGTGTTGCGCTCGCTCAAGCAATTGCCAGGTCAGGTCAGCCCGCTCGAGGGATTCAAATGGCCCGGGCTGCCATCGAGGATGTCTCCGCCTTGTTTGGCTCGTCATCCGCTGTCGTTGGTCTTGATCTTGCAACCCTTGCGGAAATGCAGATGCGCGACGGGCAGTGGCTTGCCGCGCGCCAAAGCATTGAACGATCGCAATCGATACTGGCCCGCCATTTCCGTACCGATTCGCCGGCGTACGCCTCCCTGGCAAAGCTTCGCTCAGAAATTGAACCGGGCGGCCGCCCTTAACGGGACGGTGCGCCCGGATTCGTCTTGGTCTACGCTGGATAAAAATACAGCTTGTAGTCAACGCCGTTTGAGGCGAACTCCCGCGAGAAGGTCACGCGAATCAGTGTTGAATTCGTACTATCGCTTGCGCTGATTTGAGTGGAAGGAACCGTGAAACTCCCGTTCAGTGTGGCTCCGCTCGAAACCTTCGACTTGTCTTCGATGGTTGTCCACTTACTCGGTATTCCAGGATAGTGAGGCTGGAACGATTCGACCTTGAAGGACACTCTTCCGCCGCCCGATGGTGTTAGCTCATATTTGTATGAGTCTGCCGTGCGGGTCAATTGGTAGTCGTCGCTGTAGTCGAGGTTGTGTAATTCTCCGCTAAGCGTTGTTGACATGGTTTCCTCCCGCCAACAAAATTTGATTTGATTTGAACATTGATTTCTCCTTAAGCTGGACGTTCATTCGTCCTGCACTTAGAAATTCGAAACCCGTTCGCCAATCCGGACATACTTTTCTGCGTTGTGTGGAGGCCGGTAGCCTGCAAGCGGGTTGTAAACTCGCTCAATTGAGACTCTTGATATAGCTGTTGATCCGGCTCACGACTGGTTGCACGGGTATCTTTTTCTCGAGCAGCGGCTGCCATAACTCTTGTGGAATTCCCGCTGCCCTTCCGTACGCTCGTATCTCCGGCTCCTGGATAAGCACCGCATTGGAACCGGCCGTCAACCCCACTGCTGCGCCGAACTTATAAAGGCTTGCATGCTGTGTGGAATAACGCTTCGCCAGAGCCGCCGAAACGCATTGCGGATCTTCCTCGAGCGAAACGGCAAAATCACGCGCCGCGTAAGCCACAGGCCCGGTCGGCAGCGCTACCTCGGGAACGCCCAGACCGCGCGCAAGCGCCTGCGTACCCTCAAGCGTTTTCTGGGCGCCGCTATCCGCGACCCCAAATTGGTAGCCCATCATCCATGCGCGGTACCGGCTCGCGCTTCCCGCTCCCCGATTCTCCGCGGCAGCTATGGTTTTCACGACCTGCTGACAATGCGCCGCGCCTGCTGCCGACTGCTTCGCCATACCAAGCTCGGCGGGCGCGAAATGCCGCAAGCTGAAATCGCTTATTCGCACAAACAACGCTTGCAACGCGATGAATCCGGCTCCGATCGACCAGACGATGGCCAGAAACTTCAGGGCGCGGCGGCCGCTCATGCCCATCAAGTATATTTGTTCGAATTTCGATAAGATCACCCTAATCCATGGAACGCGTGGCGCCCGGAATTCTGTTCCTCTATCTCTTATATGCTGTCCTGCTCACGATCCCCGTTTCGCTAATCCTGATCTGGTTGTATCGACGTGCCGTTGCGAAGAGTATGGCCTTTATCGGTGAAGCTGATTTTCCCGCAGTGTTTGATGATGCCGCTCTATCCATCGCTGCGGAGTCGCTCCTCCGCAACCCCCAGCTTTTGGAGCGGCGGCTCCGTCTTCGCCTGATTGCGATTTATCTGCTCGCCGCATTCTCGGCGGCGTCATTTTGGACGTACCTCTTGTTTCAATCCGGCGGAATCGAATTCACACCCTTGCGGGCCTTCACCATCACATATGCCTATTGCTGGCCGATCGTGCCCACGCTTACTACTCTGCTTGCCCTCGATCGCCGCCGGTCCATCGGCGTTCTCTGCCTTTATTTCCTGTTGGGCGTGTTCGGCACAATTCTTTGGAGCGCTATTTCGCGAAATGGCAATGCCGGGAACAACGGCTGGCAGGCAGCCCGTCTGATTGCGTTGTACGCCACGCTTCCCGGCTTGGTTCTCTGGATCGTAGCCAATCGCCGTATTCGTGGCGTCTCCCCGCTTGTCCTCGCGGCCCTCCTCATATTTACTTTCAGCTCCGTCTTTTTTAACGAGTTCCTCGTAAGCCTGGCCGATAACAGTAGTCTTCGCCACATCATTCTTATCTTCGGTGCGGAGCGCTGGAGCTTCTGGTTTATGCTCGCCACCGTGCCCGTCGGCTATCTCTGCTGGCTCCTCCTCAGCCTTCTAAACCGCGGCTTCCAGCAAAAATCGTTCAGCGAGATGCAATTCCTCGTGGATGCGTTCTGGATCATTGTGGCCTTCGTGGTCTCGGCCGATCTGGCCACCAGCCTGGGTTGGAAAGGCTTGTGGGGCCTCGCTGGATTCGCCGTCTATCGCGGTGTCGCCGCAAATCGCGCTCCGTCTTTGGCCCGCTCCAAAGGGGTCGGGCATGAGCTTACTGGTATTGCGCGTTTTCGGATTTCAGCGTCGCGCCGAAAAGTTGTTCGATTCTGTAAGCCTCCGCTGGCGATTCCGGGGCCCCGTGCGAATGATTGCCGGTACGGACTTGGCCGCCAAAACGATTGATCCCGATGACGCGCTCGCTTTTGCCAGCGGTGATCTGCCTGCTCGTTTCGTGAAGAGTGCCGAAGACCTGCGAAAGCGTTTGCGGCAGTTGGATGAAGCGCGTGATCCCGACGGCCACTTCCGCGTGACCGAATTCTTCTGTCAGGCCAACACTTGGACCCACGCGCTGCTAGCTCTCCTCGGACGCAGCGATGTCATCTTGATGGATCTGCGCGGCTTCAACAAAGAAAAGAGCGGCTGCCTTTTTGAACTCGGACAACTGAAACACCATGGAAGACTTGCGCAAACGGTCTTCGTCGTCGATTCGAAAACGGACCTCGAATTATTCAAAACCGCAGTCAACGAATCGGGAATCACCGAGCCGCAAATGCATCTCGAGCAGGTGGAGAGAGATTCCATTGCGGCGCGCGATCGCGTGTACCGCTTGCTGCAGTCGGTGCTCGATCCGGAGACCCTCGTCGCTCGCTAGGGCTGGAGCGTCAGTGTTGCTTTGCCCGCGGCCGAGGTGTAAATCAGCTCAATCGATCGAATACTCTCACTCTTGCCGCGGTATTGGAAGTAAAGCAATCCGGCCTGTGGAAGGGCGTGCTCCCCTTGTGGCAGCGAGCTCCTTTGAAGATGCTGCGCCATCGCGCGCCGCAGTTCGAACGGCACACGTACCGGCGCCGGCGGCGGGTCGTCTTGACCGCCCGAGCCAAGGCTCGATTTTGACTTCGCCGGGGGCGTCGGCGGTGCCCATTGCGGATCTTTTACTGACTTGGCCACCAGTTCATACGGTTCGCTCGGGAGTGGTGCTTTCTTGCCGTTGATGCGCAGAGAAAAATCATTGATCGACAGATTGGTCTGCTGTCCCGGCGCACCGAACAATCCGGCCTCCACGACCACATAGTCTTCGGTCGTGAGCGGCCCCTCCATTCTCGGGATCGCGTGGCCCATGAACTCGGCGGCCACCGTCACCTCGCCCGCCTTGGCCTGCGCCTGATAATCACCCGGCGTCGCCCGTGGTGGCATCCCCTTTACCTGGCTGCCTGGTGCCTCTTTGGGTTCCGTCGTCTGCTCTTGTGCAAGCAGCCCAACGGACGCAACAAAAACACCCAGCATCAGCCACACGAGGGAAAAGCGCATTTCAAGCTCAAAGTATCACAAGGCGGGCATGGCGGCTACTTCGCTCCTATGGATCGCAGCCGGGGAATTCGTTTCGTAAAAAACGCTGTTTCTTCGCCTTTTACAGCGGAAGAATCTCCTCCCGGACCGTATCGAAAGGAATGCGCCGCTTCCGCTCGTAGGCAATATTACCCAGGTGCGAAGCCTGTGCCGAACGATGTCCGATCAAAACATCTCCGTTCGGTTTTGCCCTCGATTTCAAACAATCCAGGAAATTGTTCACATGGTCCTGCGTCAGCGAATCGCGCACTCCTTCGATCACTTCCGCTTTTACTACGTCGCTTGGTTGCTTGGACCCCACAGGATAGAATTCATACCGTGACCGGTCGATCCACAACCGTCCTTCGGTGCCGCACATCTCAATCGCCTCTCCCTTGATCCCCGGCGCAAGCGTCGCTTCAAACGTCGCGGTAAACGGTTTCGGCTCGGCATACTCCAGAAGCACGTTGATCGTATCCGGTGCCGTGCGGCCGTCGCGATAGTAGTAAACTCCCCCTGCGGCCGAAGCTGCGCAGGGAATTTCTCTGCCGGTAAACATGTGCACGACGTCGATCCAATGCGTGAACAGATCGGTCACCTGCCCGCCGCCGTAGTCGAGATAGGCTCGCCAGTTATAAAATTGTTGCGGATTGTAGTCCCGCCAATTCAACGGACCCACAAATCCAGCCCAATCTAAATCGTGCGGCTGCGTCTGCAACTCCGGCGGCGCTTTCCTCAAATGCCAGGAGTTGCCATACCACCAGGTACGCGCCAGCGTGATGGCGCCCAGCTTTCCGGTCTCGAAGTATTTTTCCTTCGCTTCGCGGTAATGCTTGGCCGATCGCTGCTGCATCCCCACCTGGCAAATTCGATTGTTCTCGCGCGCCGCTTTGACGATCTGTGGTCCTTCCTCAATCGTGCGCGTCAGCGGCTTCTCGCAGTACACATCCTTGCCGGCGTTCAGCGCCGCAATCGCAATCCGCGAATGCCAATGGTCTGGCGTGGCGATCAGTACCGTATCGAGCGGTTTCGATTCGAGCAACTTCCGGTAGTCGCCGAAGCCCACCGAGCCCACGGCCTTCTGCCGCGTCGATTCCACCGCCTGCCCGTAAACATCACAAATCGCAACCACTTGTACTTGCGTTTTGTTCTGGAACAAACTCATCACGTGGTTGCCGCGGTTTCCCGCCCCGACCAAGCCAAGGTTGATCCGCTCGTTCGCGCCCATCACCCGCGCGTATGAGGCGGCGGTTATTGCCAGTGCCCCGGATGAAGTCTTGCGCAAAAAGTCCCTGCGGCTGTCCGAATCCATCTGCGAATTATACGCTCTTTGGCCTACTACTGAAGCAATGCCGCGAATTCTTGCCCTTCTGCTTTTGCCTGCCCTGGCTGGAATACTGAGCTTGCCTGCCGCGGCCACAGTTCCCCCCAAGACAGCTCCGGCTTCGAGCCACTCTGTAAGCGACTCGCAGCTCGAGGCCATCATTCACGCCAAACTGGCTAAGTCCAAGATTGGTAAGGACGGTTTTCGCTTCCATGTGCAGCACGGCATAGTGACCTGGGAGGGAACTACGGCGGTCCCCCAACACAAAGGCGCGGCCACTCGTATGGCTCGAACCGCTGGTGCCGTCCAGGTCGTTAACAATATTAAAGTCACCGGAACAACCAGCGCCCCAATGCGCAAGGCTTACGTGCAACCCTAGCTTCCGTGCGGTCGTCTACCGCATGTTAAGGTTGTAGGAGTTTTTGCCGGAAGACCGGCCGGATTATTAATGACACGTAGTTTTCTCCTGTTTGCCCTGCTCAATGCCGCCGCTGTTTCCTGGGCGCAGACGGCCCCCGCGCCCGCGCCGGCCACAGCCCCAACGGCCGCAGCTCAGCCCAAAGCCCGTGGTCCCGAGGCGGTTGCTGCGCTCGACCCGAATCGCGTCGTGGCTACCATTGATGGCAAGCAGATTACTGCCAAACAAGCGCTCGAAATGCTGAAACCGTACACGCCGGAGCAGCGCAAGCAGTTGGAATCGGATCTTCCTAAATTCGTACAGCAGACCTATATGCGCGGGCAGCTTGCCGACGCAGCGAAAAAGCTGAACCTGGATCAGCAGTCGCCTTTGCGCGAACAGATCGAAATTGCTCATGACACGATGTTGGCCCAGGCCTACCTGGCGCATATGTCGCAGGGCTCTACAGCTCCGGCAACTGGCGAGGCGGAAAGTTATTTCAACTCTCATCCTGGCGATTTCGACACCGTCCACTTAAGCGGAATCTTCGTGCAATTCAGTCCGCCCGGCACGCCCGCCGGTGCCGCTGGCAGTCGAACCGAAGCGCAGGCCCGTGAGAAAGTCGACGATCTCGAAAAGAAACTGAAGGCCGGGGACGATTTTACAGCGCTTGCCCACTCCGAATCGGACAATCAGGCCTCTGCCGCCAAAGGCGGCGACCTGGGCCCCTTTACCATGGGCGATGCGAATATTCCTGCCAATATCAAATCCTCCATCGCCAAGCTGGAACCTGGACAATATTCCGAGCCGATCCAGATTCCCAGCGGCTTTCTGATCGTCAAGTTGATGAGCCGTGACAAAGCGACGCTGGAGCGATCGCGCGGTGCCATCGACCAGCGCTTGCAGCAGGAAAAAACCCAGACCGCTCTGAAGCAGGAGCTCGACAAATATAAAATTCAGGTGCAGGACTCCGACTTCTTTGATACTGCCAATGGATCGGCTCCCAAAATCCCGTCGCTCCAAAGACCGGCTCCGTCCACTTCCGCTCCTCCGGCTCCAGGTCGACCCAAGTCTTAGCGCACCCGCCCGCCGCAATATTCAAACTGCTGCTGCCCGTCTACCTCCACTCGTCGGCCGCCCCATATCGATCGCCGCTCTTCCTCATCTCACGGCCCATCGCGGTAAGCTGCTTTCTGGCGCGCCGGATACTGGCATTCCGGTTCACGCCGCCACCTTTCTTCGGCGCCGGAAGATAGTCCTCGAAACCGAGCTCACCCGCAAACCCGGTCTACTGCGCCTGATCACCGTGCACGAGATCTTTCATTTCGTGTGGGCGCGCCTCGGAAATCCATCGCGCCGCTCCTATGCTGCTCTTATCAAAGCCGAAGCGGCCGCCCGCGCTCGAGGGGAATTGGGCGAATCTTCCTTAGTGAAGAAAAGTCCTGCCTGCACTGCCGACTACATCTGCGAGAGCTTCTGCGACACGGCCGCCTGGCTATATGCTGGCGTGCACCGCTCCCCTGATTTCACCCTCGCCGCGCGCTGGCGCAAACGCCGCCGCGCGTGGTTTGAAGAAAACCTGGGCGCTACACTGAAATAAGGATGCAGGTTCCCGCGAAATCTTTCTTACTCGTGTCTGCAGCGATCGCGGCCCTGCTCTGGTCTTGCTCCGGGAAGGAGCCGTTCACCGCCGAGGCGCAATCTGTAAAGAACCGGAAGCCCGCGGCGGACTTCACTCTCCGCGACGCCAATGGTACGGCTGTCAAATTGTCCGACTACCGTGGCAAAGTGGTCCTGCTCAACTTCTGGGCCACTTGGTGCGGGCCCTGCACGCTCGAAATCCCCTGGTTCATCGAATTTGAGCAGCAGTACAAGACGCAAGGATTCGCCGTCGTGGGTGTCTCGATGGATGAGGACGGTTGGAATGCCATTAAGCCCTACGTGGCCGCGCACAAGATGAACTATCGCGTTCTGTTGGGTGACGATTCCGTCAGCCAGCTTTATGGTGGTGTGGAATCGCTTCCCACGACGTTTATCATTGATCGAGCGGGAAGAGTCGCGTTTCCGCCGCATATCGGTCTGGCCGGTAAAAATGAGTACCTCAAAGAAATCCAGAGCCTTCTTGGCGAGCAGCAGCGCACTACTTCCCTCTTTAATCGTCCTTTGCCTCTCGCCGCCTTGCGCTTCGGCCCAACAAAATAAAATCATCGTCACGCCTCCCGATCCGTTCGTGCTTAAACATGGCACGACTGCCGATCAGACGCTTAAGGTTACAGTTGTGCCCGGCTTTCACGTCAACGGCGATAAACCCAAAGACGAATTTCTGATCCCGTTGAAGCTCACCTGGACCGGGCCTCTCGAAGCGAAATCCATCTCCTATCCGAAGACGGAAGAAATTAAGGTAGGCAATCAAGACCTGCTTGTCCTCACCGGCTCATTCCTTATTCACACTAATTTCAGCGCGCCGCAAACTGTTGCGCCCGGTTCGACCACCATGAGCGGTAAGCTGCGTTATCAGGCCTGTAACAACGAAATGTGCTTTCGGCCGTCTTCGGTCGAAGTGAAACTGCCTGTAGTCGTTGAATAGGCTGCTGATCCGTCCGGGCGCCATCGGCGATTGCATCCTATCTCTGCCTGCACTGCAGCATCTGACAAGCGGCGAGACCGAAATCTGGGCGCCTTCCGCGGTGCTGCCGCTGATTCAATTCGCGAGTACGCGCGCCATTGCCTCCACCGGCATCGATCTAGTAGGTATCGGGACCTATGAATTACCGAATCTCAAGCGATTTGAGGAGATCGTAAGCTGGTACGGCTCAAACCGGCCCGAATTCCGCGCCGCGCTGGAAACGATCGGCATCCCATGCACGTTCCATCCGGCGCTCCCGGATCCGGCAAGCTCAATACACGCCGTGGATTTTTTTGCTCAGCAGGTGGGAGCGCCGCCGGGCGCAATCCCGCGCATCGATCCGGGTGTGGTCGAGCGCCGCGCAAGCGTCGTCATCCATCCGTTCTCCGGAAGCCCGCGCAAGAATTGGCCGCTCGCATCGTTTGAAGAAGTCGCCCGGCGCCTGCCGCTGCCGGTTGAATGGACTGCTGGGCCGGAAGAAAAACTTACCCAAGCCACGCGCTTTGAAAATTTGCTCGATCTCGCCCGCTGGCTGGCGGGCGCAGAGCTCTATATCGGCAACGATTCCGGAATAACGCATCTTGCCGCCGCTGTCGGCATTCCGGTCATCGCTCTGTTTGGCCCGACATCGCCGGATATCTGGGCCCCTCGCGGCGAGACGGTGAAGGTGCTGTGTGAGCCAACCGTAGATGCTGTTATTTCGGCCGTTGCCAGCGTACGATCGGCTGTCGTGCAGCCCTGACTTCATCCACACGTGGCGTGCGTGTCGTGTGCGGGGCTTTTCGCACCAGATCTGGATTCTCTTCCACTTCCTGTGCGATGGAAATCATCGCATCGGCGAACAGATCCAGTTCCTGCTTACTTTCGGTTTCGGTCGGTTCGATCATGAGCGCCCCGCGTACGATCAACGGGAAGCTGACCGTGTAGGGATGAAAGCCGTAATCGATTAGCCGCTTGGCGATGTCGCCGGTGCGCACACCCTTCTTGGCCTGCCGATCGTCGCTGAATACACATTCATGCATGCTCGGGGCCTTGTAGGCGATTTCGTAATGCGGTTCGAGCAGCGCGCGCAAGTAATTCGCGTTCAGCAGCGCGTCAAGCGTCGCTTGCCGCAAACCATTGCCGCCGTGCGCCATCACGTACGCCAGCGCACGTACCAAGACACCAAAATTGCCGTAGAACGCGCGCACTCTACCGATCGATTGCGGCAAATCGTAATTCCACGCCCACTTGTCGCCCGCACGCTGCAACCTGGGCCCCGGAAGAAACGGCTTCAGCACTTCGGCCACCGCCACGGCGCCCGCACCCGGCCCGCCTCCACCATGCGGAGTAGAAAACGTTTTGTGCAGATTGAGGTGCATGACGTCCACACCGAAATCTCCCGGCCGCGCCACACCAACCAGCGCATTCATGTTCGCGCCGTCCATATAAACCAGCGCGCCCTTCTTGTGCAGCAGCCCGCAGATCTTCCGGATGTTCTCTTCGAAAACGCCTACTGTATTCGGATTCGTGATCATCAGTCCGGCCACGTCTTCCGTAACGGCGTGCTCCAGCACTCCCAGATCCACCATGCCGCGGCTGTTCGATTTGATGTTCTCGACCGAGTAGCCGACCATCGTCGCCGTCGCCGGATTCGTGCCGTGCGCCGAATCCGGCACTAAGATCTTCTTTCGAGGGTCGCCCCGAGTTTCAAGCAGCGCGCGCATCATCAGGATACCTGTGAATTCCCCGTGTGCGCCGGCAGCAGGCTGTAATGTGACCGCAGCCATGCCGGTGATTTCCTCGAGCGCCCGCTCGAGCGCAGCAACGACTTCCATGCAGCCCTGTGCCAATGCTTCCGGTTGATACGGATGCGCCCACGCAAGGCCTTCCGTCCGCGCTACTAGCTCATTCACGCGTGGATTGTATTTCATGGTGCAGGAACCCAGCGGATACAAACCCAGGTCGATTGCATAATTCCATGTCGAAAGCCGCGTGAAATGCCGCAGCGCTTCGAACTCGCTGATTTCCGGAAAATCTGCGATCTCCGCCCGCACGTGCTCTTTACCGAGCACTTCGACGGCATCCACAGCCGGTACGTCCAGCGGCGGTAGCTGGTAGCCCCATTTGCCGGGCGAACTTTGCTCGAACAGAAGCCGTTCGTTTTGAACGATATGCTTCGAAACTTTCTTAATCATTGCTTTCGAAAACCTGCCGCCAACGTATCCATATCCTGCCGGCGGCTCATTTCCGTCGCGCACAAGAGCATGCAGTCTTTTAACTCCGGATAAAAACGCCCGAGTGGCAGTCCGCCTATTATTTTCCTCTCGAGCAAGGCACCGTTGATCTCTTCCGGCGAGCGCCCATTGCCCCGCACTACGAATTCATTGAAAAAAGGCGCATCGAACGCGAGCGGCAGCTTGCCGGCGAGGTAATGCGCTTTCGCTAGATTCTGTTCGGCTAGCTCGCGCAGTCCTTGCTTCCCATAAACAGTCATAAAAACCGTTGCCATCAGAGCGAGCAACGCCTGATTCGTACAGATGTTCGACGTCGCCTTTTCGCGCCGAATATGTTGCTCGCGTGTTGCAAGCGTGAGACAGTAGGCGCGTTTGCCATCGGCATCCACGGTTTCGCCCACCAGCCGTCCCGGTATCTGCCGAATATATTTGTCGTGCGTCGCGATGATTCCTACGTACGGTCCCCCGTAGCTCGGTGAAATCGCAAAGCTTTGCAACTCACCCACGATAATATCGGCCTCGCGCGGCGGCTCCATCAACCCAAGCGCCACCGCCTCGGTAACCACCACGCCCAGAAGCGCGCCTTTGCTCTGAACAAGCGCTGCGATTTCTTTCACTTGCTCCAATAAGCCGAAAAAGTTGGGCGTCTGGACGATTACCGTCGCCACCTGGTCCGTCAGCCTCTTGTTCAAATCATCCAGATCAAGACGCCCATCTTTCGCAAAAGCAATCTCCTCTACCGGAATGCCCTGATGCTTGGTATATGTGCCGAGCACTTCGCGATATTCCGGATGTACGGTGCGCGCGACCAACACACGATCCCGCCGCGTCACTCGCACCGCCATCATCGCCGCTTCAGGCACAGCCGACGAACCGTCATACATGGACGCATTCGCCACATCCATGCCCGTCAACTGGCAGATCATTGTCTGGAATTCGAAAATACTCGTCAGCGTACCTTGCGAAATTTCTGCCTGGTACGGCGTATACGAAGTAAGAAACTCACCGCGTGAAACTACAGCATCCACCAGCACTGGCCGGTAATGGTTGTAAACACCGGCGCCTAGAAAACTCGCGTAGCCGTTCGCGTTGTGGGCCGCGGCTTCTTTGAAGTAATCGACAATCTCGTATTCGCTCTTGCCGTCTTCAATTTTGAGCTTTCGATTGAAGAGAACATCCGGCGGCAGATACGAAATCAGATCTTCTTCCGATTTCGCGCCGATGGTCGCGAGCATCTCCCGCCGCTCGGAATCCGATTTGGGTAAGTAACGCAAGTGGCTTTACTCGGCCCCTACGTACTTCTCATAATCGGCCGCGGACATCAACGCCTTTGCTTCGCCCCCATCCGTGAGCTTCACTTT
>Ga0157369_10005021_pt1 | contig 15493 bp, 15 predicted proteins | sample C25metaG_FD_113461 | JGI IMG/M metagenome (GOLD analysis project Ga0157369, IMG submission 113461) | Corn rhizosphere microbial communities from Kellogg Biological Station, Michigan, USA - C2-5 metaG | ecosystem: Host-associated > Plants > Roots > Rhizosphere > Soil | place: USA: Michigan... | reverse complement strand
CTTCGTGTAGGTGTGCGCCAGCTCGCCGACCTCGCCGTCGAGCGTCGCGGAGAAGAGCATCGTCTGCCGTTCGCGCGGAACCGTGCGCAGGATCCGCTCGACCTGGGGCCGGAAGCCCATGTCGAGCATCCGGTCCGCCTCGTCGAGGACGAGGATGCGGATGCCGCCGAGCGCGACGAGCCGACGTTCGATCAGATCCTGAAGACGGCCGGGCGTCGCGACGACGATGTGCGCGCCCTTCAGGCGCTTTGCCTGCGGGCCCACCGGCGCGCCGCCGTAGGCGAGCGCGACCTTCACGCCTTTGGCCGACGAGTACGAGGCGATCTCCTCGGCGACCTGGAGCGCGAGCTCCCGGGTCGGCACGAGCACGAGCGCCTCGGGTGTCGCGCCGTTGACGTTGACGCGCTCGACGAGCGGCACGCCGAAAGCGAGTGTCTTGCCCGAGCCGGTCGGCGACTTCGCGAGGATGTCGCGGCCGGCGAGTGCGTCGGGCAAGACGAGCGATTGGATGTAGAACGGCTCGACCATGCCGCGGACCGCGAGCGCCTGCTCGACGGTCGCGCTCACGCCGAGCGCGCTAAAGGACTGTTTCATGTGGTGTTCGACTCCTTCGAAATTCACTTGTGGTTCGAGATCACACTGCTCGAAGCCACCGAAGGAGGAACGAGGAGCTGAAATCTCACGGGGCGACCCGTTGCCGTCCGTGACATCAGCGTAGCAGGGAATCGCCCCGGGTGGCGCAGCAGGCCCCCTGGTGCTGCAGATCCGAGCGTTTCCGCAGGCCAACCGACGTCATCGCGCGGTGGCCGGCGCCGGTTCGGCCGAGGCGGTGCCGGCGAGGTCCTCGCCCGCCGCCGGCCGCGCCGAGTCGCGCAGCGGCACCTCGCGGAGGATCCAGGTGAGCAGGAACGCGAAGATCGCGACGACCGCCGCGACCACGAACACCGGATGCAGCGACTCGGCCACGGCACGCACGTACGCGCGATGGAGCGCGGGCGGCAGATGGCGAACGACCTGCGGACTCACGTTCTTCGGCCGTTCGGCCCCTGCCGGAAGCTGCGACGCCAGGTGGCTGCTCAGGTGGTTCGCGAAAATCGCACCGAAGATCGCGATTCCCACCGAGCCGCCGATCTGCCGGAAGAGGAGCGAGCCGGACGTCGCGACGCCCATGTTCCGGTAGTCGACCGCGTTCTGGACCGCAAGCACGAGCACCTGCATCACCATCCCGAGCCCGAGGCCGAGCACGAGCATGTAGAGCGCGGCGTCGAGGACGGACGAGTGCACGTTCAGCTGCGCGAGCAATCCCATCCCGACCGCGGTCACGGCCGTGCCGACGACCGGAAACGGCTTGTAGCGCCCGAACCTGGTGATCAGCCGTCCGCTGACGATCGACGTGACGAGCAGGCCGCCCATCATCGGCGTCAGCTGGAGCCCGGACGCCGTGGGGCTCCTCTCCTTCACGATCTGGAGGAAGAGCGGCAGATAGGTGACCGACCCGAAGAGCGCGAGCCCGATGATGAACCCGATCGCGGAGCAGACCGCGAAGATGCGGTTGCGGAAGAGCTCGAGCGGCAGGATCGGCTCGACGGCGCGGCGCTCGGCGAAGATGAACACGACGAGCAGCACGACTCCGATCACGATCAGCGCCACGCTCTCGGGCGCCCCCCACGCGTACGTCGTGCCGCCGAAGCTCGTGAAGAGCACGATCGACGTGAGCGCCCCCGCGAGGAGCGAGGCGCCGAGGTAGTCGACGGCATGGTGGACCCGTTCGGCCCGCGTCCGGAAGACGGTGCCGATCACGACGAGCGCCGCGGCGCCGACCGGCAGGTTGACGTAGAAGATCCAGCGCCACGAGAGGTTGTCGACGAAGAAGCCGCCGAGCAGCGGGCCGACAACCGTCGAGACGCCGAACACCGCTCCGAAGAGCCCCTGGTACCTCCCGCGCTCGCGAGGCGGGATGATGTCGCCGACGACTGCGATCGAGGTCGTGAGGAGACCGCCTGCGCCGAGGCCCTGCATCGCGCGAAAGCCGATCAGCTCCGGCATGTTCTGCGCGATTCCGCAGAGTGCGGAGCCGACGAGGAAGATGACGATCGCGACCTGGAGCGTTCCCTTCCGCCCGTACAGGTCGCCGAACTTCCCGTAGAGCGGCCCGGTGACCGTCGACGCGAGCAGGTACGCCGTCACCACCCACGAGAGGTGCTGCAGCCCGCCCAGGTCGCCCACGATCGTGGGAAGCGCCGTCGAGACGATCGTCTGGTCGAGCGACGCGAGGAGCACGACGAGCATGAGCGCGCCGAAGATCAGCCGGACGCGCCGCCGCTGGTCCCCCGAGGGCACTCTCCATTCGTACCATTCGGGCCATGAGTCGAATCGAGAAGACCGATGCCGAATGGCGGAGCGAGCTGACACCCGAGGAATACCGCGTCCTCCGCGAGAAGGGAACCGAGCCGGCGTTCACCGGCGAGTACGACCACGTCTTCGAGCCGGGCACCTACCACTGCGCCGGTTGCGGAGCGCTCCTCTTCGAGTCGGAGGCGAAGTACGACTCCGGCTGCGGCTGGCCGGCCTTCTCCGCGCCGGCCGGCGAGGGCGCGGTCGAGGCGGAGAGCGACCGGAGCCACGGGATGATGCGCACCGAGGTGCTGTGCGCGGCCTGCGGCGGACACCTCGGCCACGTGTTCCCGGACGGGCCGAGGCCGACCGGGCAGCGCTACTGCATCAACTCGGCGGCCCTGAAGCTCGAAGAGCGCTGAGCGGCGCCGGGGCTCCTACGCCAGGAGCCTCGCGACCGCCGAGTGGGCCAGAACGACCGCGGGCTCGCGCTGCATGAGCGAGAGGTAGCGCCTCCCGAACGGCGAGTCACGCTGCGGCGGCAGCAAAAGGGCACGTGTCCGGTCGCGGAGCTCCTCCGCGGTCGGCGCGTCTTCGCCCTCCTCCTCGACGGCGAGCACGAGCTCGGTCAGCGGCTTCAACCATCCGTAACGGAGCGGATCGGAGACGAGCTGCAGGAACGCGGCGGCGGACATCGCACCGTGCACGCGCTCCACGTTGTGGCGCTCCGCGGCGAGCACCGACTTGTGGAGGGCGAGGAGCGGAGCTCGGAGCTCGTCGGCCATCGGCCATTCATAGCGGGCGCCGCGGGAAGCCGGAGGATCTCCGGACAACGTATCGAACCACGCGCCATCGCCCGAGGCTGGCGGAGGGCGTCGAGAGGAAAGGGGTTCGATCTTGAACGACAGTCGTGGCTTGCGCATGTGGAGCTCGTTGAGCGGGGTCCTGTTCGTCGTCTTGTTCGTGATCGGCAGCGCGCTGATGTTCGACGGTCCGAGCGGCGATGAGTCACCTGCGAAATTCGCGTCGTTCTACGGCGACAGCGGACACCGGGACAAGATCAACATCGGCTGGATCCTGGCCGGTCTCGGGCTCTTCTTCTTCCTGTGGTTCGTCGCGGCGTTGCGCGAGACCGTGCGCGAGGCTGAGGCCCTCGAAGGCGGAAGGGACGGGATGCTCGGGTTCCTCGTGACGATCGGCGGCGCGAGCTATGCCGCCGTTGCGCTCGGAGCGATCGGCCTCGCGGCCGGCGTGCGAACGATGAGTGACGACACGTACCGTCACCAGGTCTACCCGGACATCATCCACGCAAATAGCGACGGGACGTACATCATGCACGCGACCGGCACCGCCGCTCTCGCCGTGATGATCTTCGCGTTCTCTCTGGCGATCCTCGGTTCTCGTGCGCTGCCGCGCTGGCTCGGCTGGTTCGGGATGCTCGCCGGGCTCGCGGCGCTGATCTCGATCATCTTCTTCACGATCTTCATCTGGCTGCTCTGGGTCGCAGTCGCCTCGGTCGTGCTGTTCCTGCACAGCCGGAAGGCCGGGCCGGCCCTGCCCGCGGCGCAGCCTGCGGTGAGCTGAGCTCGAGCGGACGGGGCGCCGGCCGGCTCGCCGGACGGCGCCCCTCTCACGCGTCAGGCGTCGGCGATCGGCCGGCCGACGACGAGCGCGTCCCGAAGCTCCGGCGCGAGCCGCCGGTAGCTCGCGTCCGGGAGGACGCCGAGCGAGTCGAGCGTCTTCGAGAAGAAGCAGCGCGCGGCAGCGGCGAGGACGACGTCCATGATCTCCGTGTCCGAGAGCCCATGGTCGCGAAGCCTCTGCAGGTCGGCGTCCCCGATCGACGTCGCGTCGTCGACGACCCGCTCGGCGAGATCCATGACGGCGACGTCGACCTCGTCCAGCCCGGCGGCGCGGTGATCGAGCGCGATCTCGAGCAGTGGCTCGTCGAAGCGCTCGAGGAGGACGGTGCCGTGGGCGAGGCAGCAGTAGCTCGACCGCAGGCGCCGCGCCGCGGCGAGCGTCGCGAGCTCGTATCGGCGCAGGTCCATGCCCGCCTTGATGGCCCCGTTCAACTGGGCCCAGGCGGCATACACCTCGGGCCGCTCGGCGAATGCACGCTCCATGTTCGTCGCCATCGAGGGATTGTGCACGCTCAGCGGGCGAACCAGCGGGCGCTTCGGCTCGAGCCGAAGTCGTGCTTCTCGTCGGCGAGGGCGTGCGAGGGCTCACGGAAGGTGCCGGTCGGCTTCGGGCCGGAGAGGAAGTCGATGTCCACGCGGCCGACCCGTCCCGCCCCGAACTCGACGTAGCAAGAGCCCCGCCCGCCGTAGTCGCCCGGTTGCTCGCCGCCGCGAAGGTTCGCGACGATCGAGGCGGCGACGACGCGTGCCGCGCCTTCCGCGAAGACGCCCGCCTTCGGCACGCCGACCGTGGCGACGTCGCCCACCGCATACACGCCGGGAAACACCGTCTGGAGGGTCTTCGAGCTGACCGGGACGTAGCCCTCTTCGGTCATCCCGCTCGCGAGGACGACGTCGGGGGCGCGGTGCCTCGGCACGCCGAGGAACAGGTCGAACGGCAGCTCGCTGCCGTCGTCGAGCACTGCGGCGCTGCGGCCGGCGTCGAGCGAGGCGACGCGGCGCCCGGCGACGAACCGGATGCCCCGCTCGGCGAAGGCTGCCTCGAGCGCCGCGGAGGTGTCCGGTGACGGCGGCACGGGCGTCCCGAACGGGATCACGAGCGAGATCTCGCAGGCGTCGCGGACACCGCGTCCGGTCAGGTGATCGTGCAGCAGCAACGCTGCCTCGCTCGGCGCCGGCGGGCACTTGAACGGCGCTCCGCAGACGCCGACGACCGCCCGTCCTTGCGAGAAGGCCGGCAGCAGCTCCGCCAACCGCTCCGCGCCGGCGAGGGAGTAGAACTCGTTTCCCGCCTCCGCCAGTCCGGGCGTCCCGTCGAAGTCGTAGTCGGCGCCGAGCGCCACGACGAGGACGTCGGCCTCGTGGACGCCCGCGTCGGTCGTGACGCGGCGCGCCTTCGGGTCGATCGAGGTGACCGTCTCCTGGAGGAACCGCACGCCCGGAACCGCAATCTCGGCGTACGGAAGGCGGACGGACTCCGGCGTCGCCCGCCCGAACATGACGTCGAGCTTCGAGTAGCCGAAGACGAACGAGTCGCTCTTGTCGATCAGGTCGACGGCGAGCTCGTCACCGGCCGTCTCGGACAACGTGGTCGCGAGCTCGAGACCTCCGAAGCCTGCCCCGAGGATCACGACGCGCTGCATCCGGGCGATCCTAATGGGCGGTCGCGCGCCTCACGAGCGTATGAGCTCCGCCGCTCCCCGCAGCTTGCCGGGGTCGGTGATCAGGTCGATCGCGACGATCCTGCTGCGCGCCACGGTGAACCCGACGACGGCGACCGGGTGGCCCGGTTGGCCGACGACGACCCCGGCTGCCCCGTTGACGATCGCGTGCCGCGCGAACGGAGCGAACCGCATGCCGCGGGCGAGCACCTGACGGGCGACCTCGGCCGCGCCGCTGATCGGCGGCCGCGCGAGCAGGCTCTCGACGCCGGCGTCCGCACGGAAGACGACCTCGGGGTCGAGCACCTCGAGCAGCGCTTCGAAGTCCCCGGCGCGCGAGGCGGCGAGAAAGGCGTCGACCACCTCTCGCTGCCGGCGCAGGTCGACGTCGGAGGTCGGAGCGGCGCCCTGCACGCGTCGTCTCGCACGGCTCGCGAGCTGACGCGTCGCCGCCGTCGAGCGGCCCACGATCGGCGCGATCTCCTCGAAGGGGACGCCGAACATGTCGTGCAGGACGAACGCGAGCCGCTCCGCAGGCGTGAGCGTCTCGAGCACGACGAAGAGCGCGAGCCCGACCGAGTCGGCGAGGAGCGCCTCGCCGGCCGGGTCGCCGCCCTCGCCCTCGAAGACGATCGGCTCGGGAAGCCACGTGCCGACGTAGTCCTCCCGGCGAGAGCGCCGCGCGCGCAGCATGTCGAGGCAGACGCGTCCGACGACGGTCGTCAGCCAGCCGGCGAGGTTGTCGACCGCATCCGTGTCGGCGCGACTCAGGCGAACCCACGCCTCCTGAAGCGCGTCCTCCGCCTCGGTCACCGAGCCGAGCATCCGATACGCGACCGCCTGCAGATGCGGCCGATGCTCTTCGAACCGCTCGACCTGCCAGTTGCGCCCGTCCATGTCACATCCTCTCGTCGAGATCCGTCATAGCAGTGACGCGCGGGCCGAGGCGAATGTGACGTCCTTCCGGCCTCGCGCGACAGCCGAGAGGAGCTACACGTGACGAGACTCACCCGCTGGTCCATGGACCATCGCCGCCTGGTCGTGGCCCTCTGGGTCGTCGCGCTCGTGGCAGCACTCGGGGTCGCGCGCGGTGCCGGCAGCCATTTCGACAACAACCTGACGCTTCCCGGCACCGGCGCCGAGCGAGCGGCGACGCTTCTGAAGAGCCGCTTCCCGGCGGAATCGGGTGACTCCGACCAGGTCGTCCTTCACGTGCGGGCCGGCAGCGTTCGCGACCGGCAGATCCGTGCGGCCGTCGGGCCGATGCTCCAGAAGGTCCGTCGGCTCCCTCACGTCACCGACGTTACGAGCCCGTACGCGGCCGGACGGGTCTCCGCAGACGGAAAGACGGCGTTCGCGACCGTCGCGTTCGACGTGCGCGGCGACGCGCTCTCGAAGGCGACCGTGCAGAAGATGATCGACGTCGCGCGTTCGGCTCGCTCGAAGCGGCTCGACGTGGAGCTCGGCGGCAACGCGATCGAGCAGTCGCAACGCCCTTCGCTCGGCGCTGCGACCGCGATCGGAATCGGCGCGGCCGTCGTCATTCTGCTGCTGAGCTTCGGCTCGCTCCTCGCGATGAGCCTTCCCATCGTCGTCGCGCTCTTCGGCCTCGGCACGGGAATGGGGCTGATCGCCGTCCTGACGCACCTCCTCGCGACACCCGACTTCGCGACGCAGCTCGCCCTGCTCGTCGGCCTCGGGGTGGGAGTCGACTACGCGCTCTTCATCGTCAGCCGATTCCGCGACGCGTACGCGGCGGAACGAGGCGACGTTCGAGCCGCGGTCGAGACGGCGATGAACACCGCCGGCCGATCCGTCGCGTTCGCCGGCATCACGGTGGTGATCGCGGTAATGGGCCTCTTCGTCGCGGGCGTCAACCTTCTCTACGGCGTCGCGATCGCAACGTCGTTGAGCGTGCTGCTCGTTCTCGCGGCGTCGCTCACGCTCCTCCCCGCACTCCTCACCTTCTTCGGCAGGCGGATCGGCGACCGCCGGCGGAAGCGCGCCCAGGGAGCGCGCTGGCTCGCATGGATCAGTGCGATCCAGCGTCACCCTGCGCTCGCGGCTCTCGTCTCGACCGGCTTCCTGCTGCTTCTCGCCGCGCCCGCGCTCGGGCTCAGGCTCGCGGCGAGCGACGCGGGAAACGACGAGCCTTCGACAACGACCCGGCAGGCGTACGACCTGCTCTCGCGCGGCTTCGGCCAGGGGTTCAACGGGCCGCTCTCGCTGGCCGTGCAGCTTCGACGGGCCGGCGACACCGCGTGGCTCCCCAGGCTCACGCGCGCGGTTCGCGCGACGCCCGGCGTCGCCGCCGTCAGCCCGCCGCGGCTGAACGGCCGTCGCGACACCGTCGCGATCGTCGTCACCCCGTCGTCGGCGCCGCAAAGCAGCGAGACGTACGCGCTCGTCGAGCGGCTGCGCGGCGACGTCCTGCCGCCGATTGCACGCGCGGCAGACGCGAGCGTCTACGTCGGCGGTTTCACCGCGTCGGAGGTGGATTTCGCCCACGTGCTGTCGCGCAACCTGCCGCTCTTCATCGGCATGGTCGTCGCGCTTTCGGCACTGCTCCTGCTCGTCGTCTTCCGCTCCTTGCTCATCCCGCTCCAGGCCGCGCTGATGAACCTGCTGTCGATCGGGGCCGCACTGGGGGTCGTCCAGGCGATCTTCGAGCGCGGCTGGCTGAAGGGCCTCGTCGGCGCGCAGCAGGCGCCGATCGAGGCCTTCATCCCCGTGATCGTCTTCGCGATCGTCTTCGGGCTCTCGATGGACTACGAGGTGTTCCTCGTGTCACGGGTGCACGAGGAATGGCTCGAGAGCGGCGACAGCACGCGCGCCGTTCGCGAGGGGCTCGTTCGCACGGGTCGTGTGATCACGGCCGCAGCGGCGGTGATGATCGTCGTCTTCGCGTCGTTCGCCTCGAGCAGCAACCACATCCTGAAGCTCTTCGGGCTGACGCTCGCCGTGGCGGTCGTGCTCGACGCAGTCGTGATCCGCACGATCCTGCTCCCCGCCGTTCTACAGCTACTGGGCCGGTCGACGTGGAGCTTCCCGGCCTGGCTCGACCGGAGGCTGCCGCGGATCGCGATCGAGCCCTCCGACCGGGCCGCCTCATCTCATTCACTCCCTCTCTCTGACGCTGCATGAACGGAGGCACCGATGACGACGATTGAGCTACGACACGAAACGACTCGTACCACCGCAGAACGGTACGACGGTCTCGCGATCGAGGTGCACGGCCTCACCAAGACGTACCCCGGCGGCGTCGAGGCCGTCAAGGCGATCGACTTCGACGTGGAACGCGGCGAGGTCTTCGGCCTGCTCGGCCCGAACGGCGCCGGCAAGTCGACGACGATCGGGATGCTCACGACCACGCTCACTCCCACGAGCGGCACCGCACTCCTCGGAGGGCTCGACGTCGCACGCAACCCCGTGGCGGCGAGACAGATGTCGAGCGTCGTCTTCCAGGATCCGGTCGTCGACCGCTCGTTCACGGGCCGACGCAATCTCGAGCTCCATGCCCGGCTCTGGGGCCTCAAGGCCGGCCGGGCCGCCTCGCGGATCGCGGAGATCGGCGAGGCGTTCGGCATCGCGGACATCCTCGACCGCCCCGTCGCGAGTTACAGCGGTGGACAGCGGCGGCGCATGGAGATCGCGCGCGCGCTCGTGTCCGACCCTCAGGTCCTGTTCCTCGACGAGCCAACGGTGGGGCTCGACCCCCGGATCCGCCACGAGCTGCTCGACGTGATCGACGGCCTCCACGCGGAGAGCGAGATCACCACGCTCCTGACGACCCACTACCTCGACGAGGCCGAGCGCCTGTGCGACCGCGTCGCGATCATGCACGCCGGTCGCATCGTCGCCCTCGGGACGCCCGCCGAGCTGCGAACGAACATGGGAGCGGAGATCCTCGAGCTGCGCGTCGACGGCCACGCACAGAGCGCGCTCGACGTCCTACGGGCGCGCGGCGTCGCCGGTGACGAGGCGTTCGCAGTCGGATCGACCGTCACCGTCCCGCTCCGCGGACGTGCCGCCGCTGACGCGATCGCCGACGTACGCGAGCTCGGCATCCCGACGACGGCGGTCTCCGCACGCCCACCCACCCTCGACGACGTGTACCTGCGCCTCACCGGCGACCGCCTCGGCGCCGACTGACGAACGAAAGGATCCTCATGACCGCACTCACCCCCCAGATCGCGCTTCCCGTTCAGCGACGGAGAAGCCGAAACCTCAGCGTGACGAGAACGCTCGCCGCCCGCCGCCTCGCGCTCACGGCGAGAACGCCGCGCGAGCTCGTCGTTCCGCTGCTGACGCCGGTCCTCTTTGCGCTCGTGATCGCGCCTGCGTTGAAGAGGGCACTGCACACGAGCGCGAGCTACGAGTCCTACGTCGCCGTGGGGACGATCGGGCTGCTGATCCCCTTGAACACGATGTTCTCGGGCATCAGCGTCCTCGTCGACCGGGAGAGCGGCGCGCGACGCGAGCTGCTGGCGGCGCCGATTCACCGCCCACTGCTCGTGGTCGGCAACCTGCTCGTCGCGGTCGCGACGACCGCTCTCCAGGTCGGCGTGCTGCTCGCGTTCGCGGTACTGCGCAGGATCCATTTCGACGTCACCGTGACCGGCCTCGTCTGGTTCGTCGCCGTGGCACTCCTCTTCGCGATCGCGATGTACGGGATCGCCGAGACGCTCGCGGCCCGGGTGCCGCGCTCGGAGGAGTACATCGCCCGGGTGCCGGCGATCGCGATCGTCCCGTGGTTTCTCGCGGGATCGCTCTTCCCCGTCACGTCGCTTCCGCTCGTCCTCGCCTGGATCGCGCGGTTCCTGCCGCTCACCCACGCGCTCGCGTTGATGCGGTGGGGGCTGCTGCACGACAGCAGCGGCCTGCACAACATCTGGCGGTCGGGCAATACCACGGCGATGGCCGCGCTCAGCCTGGCGGTCGTGGCGCTCTTCGCCGTCCTCATGACCGCGGTCTCGATGCGCGCGTTCACCCGCGCGGCGGTCCGGTGAGCGACGTGAGCACATGGGTCACCTCGACACCGCGGGCCGCCGCCGACTCCACCACGCCGGAGAGGCCGGAGCGAGGGCTCGTCGCCAGGGCGGTCTCGGCCGGCTTCTGGGGCGCCGGTCTGAGCGTGACGGTCGCGGCGCTCGCAGTGCCCGGGCTGATCGTTCTGCTGCTGCTCCCGCTGCTCGGCTTCTGGTACCTCGTGTTCTGCGCGATCGCCGCACGCGGAGAGAGCGCTGAGACCAACGCTACGAAAGCGCGAACGTGACGTTCACGACGGCCGTGACGTCCTTGTGCAGCGTCGTCGTGTCGTAGACGCCGTAGTCGCTCACATCGGTGGAGTTCGGGCTCGACACCTGGAAGACACCGACGTCGACGCCGCGCAGGGAGCCGAGCTTCGCACCCGAGGCGGCGACGAGGACGCGGGCTCGCAGCTGAGCGTCCTTCGTCGCGGCCGCGAGGAGCCGCGGCCGGAGCCCCGGCAGCTTCGTGTAGACGTACTGCGGCGGAGCGGCTGCGAGCGGCACGCCCTGGGCGAGGAGACTCGACGTCCGCTCCGCGAGCGTGGCGATCGCCGCGACACGGGAGGACCGAATCTCGAAGCTGCGAGTGAGCCGGTAGCCGCGCACCCTGGAGCCGTTCTCGTCGAAGCTCCCCGGGCTCTCGGTCGAGATCGGCTGGACGGTCAACTCGCCGGCGGCGACGCCCTGACGGTCGAAGAACGACTTGACGCTGCCCGTCCAGCGCGACAGCTGCGCGGCGGCGGCGGCGGGCGACGAGCCCTCGCTCGTGAGCGTCGCGTCCCAGACGACGTAGTCCGAGACGATCCGTGCCTTTGCCGAGCCCGTGACCGTGATGACGTCGGCTCGATTGCGGTCGCGGATGCCGTTGCCGATGAACACCGACCCCACCCCGACGGCGATCGCGAGCAGCGTCAGGCCGGCGAAGAGAGGAAGGCGCTCGCGCATGTTTCCGAACAGTAGGCTTGTGCGCGGCCGCCGACCAGCCCCCGAAAGGGAACCGGCCGTCTCCCCCATGCCCGGCCTTCGCCTCTACGACTACCGCGCCTCCTGCAACTGCCTCAAGGTGCGGATCCTGCTCGGCCAGCTCGGCCTCGAGTACGAGCGCGTGAACGTCGACATCTTCGACGGTGACACGCTCACCGACGACTTCCGCGCGATCAATCCCGCTCGCTCGACCCCGGTGCTCGAGACCGCGAATGGGCGCCACATCCAGGAGTCGAACGCGATCCTCTGGTATCTCGCGGAGGGCACCGAGTACCTGCCGGGCGACGCGTACGAGCGCGCCCAGGTGCTGCGCTGGCTGATCGTCGAGCAGACGGACGTCGTGCCGGCGATCGGCGGGCTGCGCTTTCGCCTGGCGACGGGGCGCCTGCAGGCCGACGACCGGGATGCGCTGCGCCGCCGCACGCTCGGCGAGGAGATCCTCGGCCTGCTGGACGAGCACCTCGGCGACCGGAGCTTCGCGGTCGGAGAGCGCTACTCGATCGCCGACCTCGCGCTCTACGGCTACATCCACGTCGCGGGCGACGCGGGCTTCGAGCTCGAGCGCTTCCCGGCGGTCGCCGGCTGGCTCCGGCGGATCGAGGAGCGGCCGGGGTTCGTCAACGACCTGGAGCCGTACCCGGAGAACGCGCGGCCCGGCCGCGGCCGCTCGATCTACGGGTAGTCACGGCTTCGCGCCGGGTTACGATCCGCGCGCATGCCGCCCCGCCTGCCGGCCCTGATCGCCGATCCGCCGCCGGGCGAAGAGCGGCTGTGGCTCGAGAACGCCCGCCTTTTCGACGGCACCGGCGCGGCGGTGCAAGAGCGCGTCTCCGTGCTCGTCGAGTCCGGCCGGATCGCGCGGGTGGCGGAGACAGGCGGCGCACCGCCGGAGGGAGCGCGGAGCGTCGACCTCGGCGGGCGCACGCTTCTACCGGGTCTGATCGACGCGCACGCGCACGTCGGCGTCTCCTTCCCGAGGCCGGAGCCCGCACACGGCGCCGAGGCCCTCCTGCCCGGGACGGTCGCGCACCTGCTCGCGGCCGAGCTCCGCGAGGTGCTGCGCATGGGGATCACGACGATGCGCGACGTCGGCTCGATGGGCGACATCGTCGTCGAGGCGAGGCAGGCGATGCGCTACGGCGCGTTCGACGGGCCGCGCGTCCTCACGTGCGGGCGGATCGTCTCGCCGACCGGCCCCGGCGGCCGCTTCTTCGAGGGGATGTACCGCGAGGCGGACGGCCCCGACGACATCCGGCGGGCGGTGCGGGAGCAGCTCCGCTACGGCGCCGACTTCGTCAAGGTGATGACGACCGGGGCCCGCTCCGTCGAGCTCGAGGATCCGGATCCCGCCCAGCTCACGCGCGAGGAGCTCGCGGTCTTCGTCGAGGAGGCACACCGGATGGGCTACCGCGCCTGCGCGCACTGCGAGGGGCTGGCGGGGACCGAGCTCGCGATCGAGGCCGGGGTCGACACGATCGAGCACGGCATGTACCTGAACCGGCGGCCCGACCTGCTCGAGCGGATGGCCGCGAGCGGCCAGGTGCTCGTGCCCACGCTCTCCTTTCTCTTGCACGTCGCCGGCCTCGATCCGGCCGCGGGCCTCGCCGCCTCGACCTGGACGCCGTTACTCGTCGAGCTCGGGAAGCACAACGTCGAGCAGGCCGGGCTCACGCTCGTCGCGGCGCGGGACGCGGGGGTCCGGCTCGCGCTCGGCCACGACACCGCCCCGCTCCACGCCGGTATGAACGAGCTCCTGCGGATGATCGAGGCCGGGCTGACGCCGCGCGAGGCGCTCGTCGCCGCGACCTCGGGCGCCGCGTACGCGCTCGGCCTCGCCGACCACGTCGGCACGGTCGAAGAGGGCAAGCTCGCCGACCTCGTCGTCGTCGACGGCGACCCGCTCGCAGAGCCCGAGCTCGTCTGCGACCGCGCGCGGATCTGGCTCGTGTTGCGGCTCGGCTCGCCCGTCGCGGGCGCGGCGCTCGAATCCGCGACGCCGTAGCCGCGCGGCGGAGCTCACCCGAAGCGGTCGATCCAGAACTGCGCGACGTCGACGCGGCGCATGAAGCAGGCGTCGTCTCGCGCGAGGACATACTCGATGAAGCGCTTCAGCGCATGGACGCGGTTCGGCTGGCCGGTCCAGCGCGTGTGCACGCCGACGGTCATGAGCCGGCCGCCGTGCCCGTTCCGAGCTTCGTCGGCGAAGCAGTCGAATCCGAGCCGGAGGTTCTCGAAGAAGTCGTCCGGCGTGCTGTAGGTAGGAGCGATGAAGTACCGGTTGTCGTTGAACACCTTCGTGTACGGGATGACGAGGAACGGCGTTCCGTGCACGTCGGCGAAATACGGGATCTCGTCGTTGCAGGCGTCGGAGTCGTAGAGGAAGCCGCCTTCCTCCACGAGCAGCTCGCGCGTGTTGATGCTCGGGAACGAGCGCACGTACCAGCCGCGGATCCGCTGGCCGGTCGTCCGCTCGACGGAGTCGATCGCAAGCCGCATCCGGGCGCGCTCCTCGTCGCGGTCGAGCTTCCAGTCATCGGTCCAGCGATGGCCGTGACCGATCACGTCGTGCTGCCGGGAGCGCAGCCAGTCGCCGAGCTCCGGGTTGCGCTCCAGCGCGACCGCGCACGCGCCGAAGCTGACCGGGATCGCGTACTCGTCGAAGAGTCGCGCGAGCCGCCACACCCCGACGCGGCTGCCGTATTCGAAATGCGTCTCCGTGCCGAGGTCGCGCCAGTCGGGCTCGACGGTCGTCGAGTACTCGCCCCAGGTGTCGTTCACGCCGTCACCGTCGAGGAGGTTGAGCTCGGCTCCCTCCTCGTAGTTCACGACCACGTTGACCGCGACGGTCGACCCGTCGGGCCAGCGGAACTCGGGCGGGTGGGCGCCGTATCCCACGAAGTCTCTCGGCGGGCCCGCCCCGGCAGTCGGCCACGTCACGGCGCGACCCTAACGCACGCGGCGTGAGGGGTCGCGGAGCCGGTAGCGTCGTCCTCGTGGGAGCGCGACCGGTCGAGCTGACGCTGGCGGGAACCGACGGCGGCGCGTACCGCCTCGACGAGCTCGCGGCCGCGCCGGAGCGCGTGCTGCTGCTCTTCGCCCACGCGGAGTGCCCGACCTCGCGGCTCGCGCTCGAGCGTCTCGGGCCGCTCGAGCCGGCCCTTCGCGCCGGCGGCGTGCGGCTCGTCTGCGTCGTGCAGGAGCCGCTCGAGACCGCGGCCCGGCTGGCGCGGCAGCACCGGGTCGAGGGGCTCGTCGTCGCCGAGCGGCCGCCCTACGACGCGGCGCAGGCGTTCGGCGTCGAGTCGGTCCCGACCGTGATCCTGCTCGACCGCGACGGCTCCGCCTCGGAGTCGGTCGTCGGCTGGTCGGTCGACGCGCTGAACGAGCTGCTGCCGATCAGGCTGCCCGACGACGAGCCGCGCTGGAAGCCCGGTTGCGAGGCGCGGCCGGCACATGACGTACACCGGCCCGTGCCGGGGCTGGACGACTTCGACGAGCTCGAGGACATGTTCGAGCGCGGCTGGAGCGACGGCCTGCCGGTCGTGCCGCCGACGGCCGACCGGGTTGCGGCGATGCTCGGCACTCATGACCCGTACCGGTCGCTCGGCGCGGTGCCGCCGGGGCTCGGCGAAGCGACCCTCGAGCGCGTGGCCGCGTGCGCCGTGCTCGCGGGGTGCAAGCCGGCGTACTTCCCGGTCGTGGTCGCGGCGGTCGCGGCGATGCTCGACCCCTCGTTCAACCTGCACGGCCAGGCCGTCACCACGTCGCCGCCGGGGCAGATCGTGATCGTCAACGGCCCAGCTCGGAACGCGCTCGGCTTCAACGCGGGCATGGGCGCACT
>Ga0157369_10005020_pt1 | contig 15493 bp, 5 predicted proteins | sample C25metaG_FD_113461 | JGI IMG/M metagenome (GOLD analysis project Ga0157369, IMG submission 113461) | Corn rhizosphere microbial communities from Kellogg Biological Station, Michigan, USA - C2-5 metaG | ecosystem: Host-associated > Plants > Roots > Rhizosphere > Soil | place: USA: Michigan... | reverse complement strand
CTCAATTTCGAACGCTCGTTCTCGATTGAGATGATGATCGGACCGGTTCCGGTAACCGGCGCAATCGGGATTTACTTTGGACGCCTCAGCGCCCTCGCCGTGCCCAACCTGCCAACAATTCGCGGCGGCAGCTTCGGGCCGGTGATCATCGCCGGCGTGGGCTTCCGCATCGGGGTCGGCAAGTCGTTCAATGCAGGAATCCTCAGCGCAGGCATTTTTATTGGCATCGAAGGCCTGATCGAGGGCGTCCTGGGTTTCTACGAGCCCTTTGAGGCGAGCGAGCCGAAGGCGACGTTCTATCGGGTTTCGGGCTACCTCGCGCTCACCGGTCATATCTACGGCAAAGTCGATTTCGCCATCATCTCTGCCGCGGTGGATGTGTATGCCTACGTATCGGTGCAGGCTACTTTCGAGGCTTATCGCGCGACTCTTCTGCTGTTTCAGGCCGGCGTCAGCGTCGGTCTGAGTGTCAAGGTCGGTTGGGGATGGTTCTCGTTCACGGTAAGGCTGTCGTTCTCGGCGACCATCCGCGAACAGATCCTCATCGGGCAGGACCAGCAAGCGCCGTGGCAGCTCACCGCCGCGGTGGGCACCACGCTCAAGGAGAAGCTGGGGCCCGTCGCCTATCGCAGACTGCCGACGGGCGAGGTTGTCGCCGATGGCGTATTCACCAGGCTGTTGGATCCGACGTTCGCAGCCGGGCAGGCGCCGCTCGAAAGGAGCGGGCCGAAGGCCACCGGTATTGCCAAGCCTGCGGAGCCGGTGCGCTTCGAGCTGTTCTTCTGGCCAGTGACCGCACTCGGCATCGCTGGTGACCGGCCCGGGGGTAAACCCGATCCCGCGGCTTCAGAAGTCGCCCTGGTTGCCGCCCTGACAGCGCGGCTGTCACGCGGTGAGGGTGAATCACTCTCGCCCGCGGAAGTTTACGCCGCTAGCGTCCTGCGCTGGGGACTGAGCAAAGTGCACGACCTGATCTTGATGGCCGCGGGCGACCCCGGCGCCGGACGTGTGACGCTCTCTCAGCTCCACTACCTGCAGGACCACATCGAAGGGGCGCAGCCGCCCATCGAAATCACGCCCGAAGCGGTGCGCGAATTCTTCTCACAATGGGTAGCGCCGGTGCTCCTGCCCGGGACGGATGTCACCGACAAGATGTTGCTGACCGCGTTCCCAATGATCCCGCTTCTGACGCTCAAGGCTGGAGAAGCCGCCGAGCAGTATAGCTGGAACTTCGAGACGGAGCCGCTGTGCACGCCGGCTTATCGCGCTAACATTCGCGCCTATTTCGAACAGCTCGATCCAATGCGGGTGCCGCAGGACAACAGCGCCGCGAGGGATGCCGCCGGCGAAGGCGAAACGCTGTCGATGGCATCGCTTGTCTTCTTCGATTGCTTCAAGCTGGTGCTGCGCAAGATCGTCGGAGACGCAATCGAAGCGCTGGACCTCCTCGCGGTCGCGGCTGCGGGGCGGGATCTGGCCGCCATAGCCGCAGAGTGCGGCTTGGGCAATCCGGCCGGACTGCAGCGCATCATCGCCGCCAACCTCGACAACAATCGCTTCTTCGCTGCGGGCGAGACGATTACGGCAGCTGCGAACGGAGTGTCGCTTGAACCCGGCCTTTCCCTGGCAACGCTGGCGCTGAAATTCGAACTGCCGACGCTGCGAACCGCACGCGCGATTTATACGCAACCGCTGCTCGACCCCAAGGCGACGGTCGAGCTTAAGGGCGTGCGCCACTTGATCACTGCCGACGATACGCGAACGAAGATTCTTGAATTTTACAATCTGCCCAACTGGGACGAGGTAATCGAAGCCAATCCGCTGGTCGACTGGCACGTGCCCGTCGCTGTGCCTGATTCCCGCTACCCAACGCTTGAGCTGCCGGCCGGCTCCTGGATCGACATTCCGACGTTCAAACATGCGCTTGCTGCGGGTCACTCGCTGGCGACGCTGGCAGACCTCTACGGCCTCAGCGTCGTTTCGCTCGTTGAACAGGCAGAGACGATACCGATTAGCGGCGAGGGGCTGGCGCGCCAGGGCATCACGGTGAATGCTCGCGAGGGCGAGACGATCGCCGCGCTCGGCACGCGCGTCGGCGCCGCCTCCTCTGACGAAGTCGCGCGCAATCTGCTCGACGATCCATTGATCCTGGCTGGGGGCGGCGCTCTGAAAATCTCCGCCGGCACTCACATCATCGCTCGCGGCGACACGCTGAACGGTCTCGCCGTAAAGCTGCAAACCTCGCCCGAGGCGATCGCAAATGCAAATAAGGACGAGCTGTGGAAGCTGATCCCGCGTCCCAACACCAGCGAGTCGCTGCCGATGGGCGTGAAGCTTGCGCTGCCGCAGGTCGATGGGTTCCAGCCGCAGCCAAATGACACGTTTGCCTCCATCGCACGGCTGTTTGAGCTCGATCCGCTGGCGCTGGCGCGCGCCAATGCCGAGACGTTCGTGCTGCCGGTGCTGGTTGAAGTGACCCTGCCGCTCATGAATATCGCTGGCAGCGAGACGCCGCCCAGCCCCATCGCCGCGGCCCAGCTCTATGGCGTCGCGCCGGAAGGTTTAGTGCGCGCAAACCAGGGTGCGGCCTCCGGTCCGGGCGCCGCGGCGCCCCTTGGCACTGTGCTGGTGCCCGAATGCGAGTCCATCGAAGAGGACGCGCTGATCGCATTGCTGGCGAGGGGAGGCGAAGCCTCGCCGCTCGCTATCGCGACACAGTCGCAGGCGCGTTTCATCCTTGCCGGGCTGCGATTGCCCAGGCCCGACGGCACGGCAATGACCGCGGTTCCCGGCGTGGACGAACCACTTTATCCCCTCTACACGCTCTCCGGCCAGCAATGGCCCGCGCCAGCAGTTCCAAGTGAACAGTACTGGGTTGAGCTGTCGTGGAACGGGAGCCCGCACGCCATGCGCATGGCCTGCGCCGCCAACGGCGAGCCGCCGCCGCCAACCAAAATCAATCTGAAGCCGAACGACATTACTCTGATCAATAACTTCCGCACGCTTGCCGCTGACACGACGCGCATCCAGCCTGCGATCCTCAACCGCACGGCGTTCCCGGCGTTCCAGCAGATCCAGTTGCAGCAGGTCTTCGGTTCGGCAACCCCATGGTCAGTCGCCCAGCGGGTGCAGTTTGTCGACGACCTGCCCGGCGATCGCTCGCAATGGCCGATGCTGCTCGAGATCCCACCTGGAATGCGGCGTTTGCTGCAGACGGGCAACGCGCAATTGGCGCCGCTTGTCATCGCGGAGACCATGCCTGATCCGGTCACCGGCGCTCCAGTGAAACGGCCACTGTCTGACATCGGCTGGGCCACACGGATCGACATCCAGATTCGCCGCGTCTATGGCAGCTCTACGGGCGGAGATCCGCTGCCGACCACCTATGAAGCCGTGGCTATCGAGGCGCAGGGTCAGGCCGATCTCGAAGGCATACGTGCTTACATCCTTAGCGAGCACCTGGCCAATCCGATCGATCTTTATCTGCTATATCAGTCGGACGACCTTGGACCTGTGCCCGAAACCCTGCGTTCTGACGCGATCTCAAAAGACGACCGCACCCGCATCACACTGATCAAGTCGAATCTCTCGACATTCTCGAATCCCGCGGCGCTCGGTCTCGCCGCAGGATTGGTCACGCCCGCGTCGGCGACGCTTGCGGACGGTCTCAACTTCCTGGAGCTGCTGTGGCAGATCAGCGTCACCAACGGTGGCGGCTTCTTCCTCGATTACCCGGTCGGGCCGGATGGCTCCGGCCTGCCTGAGGGTTTGTTCGCGACTGGCGAGGGAGCAAGCATCACGATTCTCGCCGTGCTGCGGCGCGCTGAGGGCACGCGGGCGACGATCGAGCCGGCGCGCTTCCACAACGTGCTCGTCACCTGCGAGAACCTGACCGGCACTACCGCCACCGTGAGGGCGACTGCCTCCGACCGCATTGTCAAGGCTGTCGAAGGCTCCAACCCACAGGTATCGGAAGCGCTCGGCGCGATCGCGGTAGCCGTCGGAATCCAGCCTGCTGAATTGGCGCGTCTCAATGCCTCGAATGGATCGTTGCTCAATGTCGGCGCCAAGGTGGTGAAGCCCGCAACCAAAGACCAAGAAGGCAATGAGCGGGTCGTTCTACCCGGCGATGACCTCTTGTCCGTGGCGATTGCGCTCGAGCTTGGTCTTGCCGGACTTGCCGACCTGATCCAGACACAGCAGGGGCTGCTCTCCATCGGCGCGAAGCTGGAGGTTCGGCCGGGGTGGGTTTCAGGCAAGAGCCTGGTCCAACCTGACCAGGGCGGCCTGCGCGTGTTTCGGCAGCAGCCTGTCGAGCCTAAGCAGATCGTCACGCATGAGGAAGAAGTCGATGACGCTGCCTTCCGTATTCAGACGCTCTTCCAACTGATGGGCTACTCGCTCGCCGGCCTTGATAGTTTCACAGTCAGCAGGCAGGGCCTGCCCATCGTGCCGCAGGGGTCGGAGCCGGCTCCGGTGCCGTGGACATATCAACGGTTGCTGCCCATCGCTCCTTTCGCTCAAGAGGGACGGTTCGATCAACTCCCCGTCCCCGATCCCTATGCGGGGCTTGGCCGCTCAGCCACCGTTGAATTCGGTTTCCACGATGTGTTCGGCAATCGACTGCCGCGCGCCGCCGCGCCGGAAGCGGTGACTTGGGCTCAGCTCTATAAAGACCCGCTGGTGCCGTTGCACGCCTGGCCGTCAGTCACGCTTTCCTACGATGTCGACAATCGGCCAGAATGGAATGCGCCGAGGATCATCATTCGCATCAAGTTCGCGCCGGCCGGCTATGCCGCCGCCATCGGAGTTACACAGGCGCGCATGCGTCAGCGCATTGAAGCCGATCAGCGCAAGGTGGCACTGAGCTACTATCAGGTCGCCGACGAGCGCGTCGACTCCGACGTGCTGACAACGCTCACGCCCGGTGATCCGGCGCCGATTGACAGCGACCGCCTGGCTCGCTTCGCCTCAGACATTTACTCCTATTACGCAGCGCTGCTCCGCCTCGAGCCTGAATTCGAGCCGCTGACTGCGACTACTACCATTCGCCGCCTTGCTACAGCGGCCTGTCTCAAATTCCCTGCCGATATGGCGCGCCACCTTGCCGACCAGGCCGGCATTTTGCGCGTCGGGGCAAAGCTCATCGTTCCTGAGCGGGTGACCGTGCTTCCCAGCCAGTCGCTCGACGATCTTTCTGACGCGACTGGTGGTGAGCTCCACCCGGGCGAGATCGGAATTCTGAATGCCGAAGTGCTGCTCACGCCTGGGCTCAACCTCGATATCAACGGCATCGAGTACCCAACTGAAGCCGGCAACACCTTGACCAGCATTACTCCGCCCGGCGGCAGCATCAAGAAGGTTGCGCTCGATAACCGCACGGTGAAAGGCCTGTTTGTCGAGGGCTCACTGCTGTCACTCGGCGCGACCGAAGCTCCGATTGGTCCCGGTGACACCCTGCGCGCCATCGCGGACGCGCGCGCCGTCGGGCTGGACGTGCTTGCGAATGCCAACGCCGATCGAGCCATCTTTGCCGTCGGCGGATCGGCCGAGCTTCCCCTTCATCTCGCGATCCCGCCGGGCACCGGAGCCACGGCCCGGGTGGGCGCCGACCAAACCCTCAGCGCCTTCGTAGCGGCGCATGGCGCATCGATCCGGGACGTGCTCACCGCGAATTCGGCAACCACCAGTCTGTTGCGGGTGGGCGAGACGGTGCGGTACCGCAAGGATGACAAGGACGAGGAAATGACTGAGACAGTCCTCTCGCGCGATACCCTGGCCACCATCACGCTCCGCTTTGGGACGCGAGTCAAGAATCCCTCTCTCAAGCCTGCAGATGTCGGCGCCTATCCAGCAAATGCCGACAACAAGCAGCTCCTTCTGGAGGGAGCGTTGATGCTGCTGCCGCCGATCCGTTTCGGCAAGGATATCGATGTGCCACGCTCGGCAGTGCGCAGCGTCTCGATCGACCAGCTTGGAGTCGAGCTTCGAATATTCCGTAATGAGCCCGAACTGATCGACCCTGCCTTCGTCGACGTACCCGAGGTTGCCATTGTCTCGAGCACGGTGCCGGCGCGCCTCTCCTCCGCCTATTCGCTCGACGAGCGTGCGACACTTAAAGCCTTCGCGCGGCAGTTTCAGAAGACATTCACAAATCTCAAGCTCTGCGTCGGGCCTGACGTTCTCACGTCGGCTTCGCTGCGAGTGCTGCCCGGCGACGCGTCCTCCGTCGATTCGAAACTGATGGCTGTGCACTGGGGCAACAACGGGTTTGACGCGACGGTGAAGCGACAGCCCATGTTCTATGCGCCGGGGCCTCTTCTCAATAAACCGTGGAACGCCAATGGAGTGCCTATCGAGCCTTACGTGTCGGGCCAGCCGTTCGAGTTCCCTCCGGGACCCAACGCGGTGCCGACCAACTTCAACGGCGTCGATCTCGAGCGCTGGGCCTGGCTGCTTCTCAGCCGGATAGACCGCGTTCTCAAGCCCGATGTTGCGTTGCCGCTCCGGTCCATGTCGCCCTCAGACTTCCAGACCATCGTCGATGCCAAGGCAGGAATTGCAAACGCCGTGGCGGCGCGGGTTGAGCTGGTTCTTGAGCCGCCTGCGGGCGCGGTCCCGGATCGCGAAGCGGCCGCCGAGCAGTTGAAGCAGCAGCTGCTCGTCGAACTCGGCGCCACCTACCAGGGCGGCGTCGTCATTCAGTTCCCGGTTGAAGCAACTACTCCCAATGGCGAGTGGACGAGCAAGACCGCTCCGCGGCTCCTCGGGGCTGTGGCGCCGTTGCTGCCCGCAGTGCCCCCCGACGATCCAACGCTCGATGGGCTGGCCCGCATCCTCGATGCAAGCGCCGAGCTGGTGGCCGAACTGGTGCAAAATGTCGGCGACCTTCTGACAAAGGGTTTCAAAGTAGAAATCGGCAAGAAACCTGTGGTCGAAGCTCTCGACACGCTGGCCACCATTGCCGCCAAGGCAGAAGTTGATCTCGCGGCACTCGTCGCGGCTCTGCACCATGAAGTCGGCTTCCTGCGCCCTGGCGCTGAGGTCCCGCTGACCCCGCGCAAGCTCGTCACCGACACGGATGACACCTTCGGCTCAGTGCTCGAGCGGCTGGCGCCAAACCTCACCTCGCGTGGTCTCGTCGATGCAGCCATCCGCATCTTCGTTGAACTGAATGGCAAGCAGAAAGGCGTGTTCGTCCCCGATGTCGTGCTGGAGTGGGAAGGAGCGAAACACACAACGAGTGCCGATGACACAATGCGCAGCGTCGCACAGGCACTCAAGGCTAATCCCGTGGGCCTTTATGACAAGTACTATGTCACCGCGCCCCTGATTCGGCCGGAGACGAAGTTCATCTTCCTGGCCCGCATTCCCCCTATCTCGATCTCCGCCACCAAGATCGCCTTGTTCCCTGGCGGCGGCAATACCATGAACGCGGTGTTTGTAACCACAACGCCCGACGACGCGAGCAATGTCTCGCTTGACCTTCGATTCCTGGGTGAAGCGCTCGAGTACAAGATCCACGATGTTGCAGCGGAGGAGAAATACCAGGCATCGGAGTGGCTGACTTTCGTCGATTTCGAATTCAGCCAGGGCCTCGGCACCATCGACGTGCCGATACCCAACCGACAGTTCCCGTTGCCCCCGCAGATTTTGTCGCACACTGTCCAATCAGCGGCAGCCTCGGATGAACTCGAGGAGTTGATGCGCTACGACTACGATCTGCGATTCGCCTTCGATGCAGCGACGCAGGACGAGCTTGAATACACCCGCTACACCGAGGAGGGCATTGCTGCGTTGTTGAAAGAGGAACCGCCCGCTTCCGCCGAGACGCTGGCCACCCTCCTCGCGCAGTACCAGGCGATCGATGGACCGCTGTGGGAAAATGTGTTCCGGTTGCGCACCCTCCCTGAAAACCCGGTGGGCGAGGAAGACCGCAAATTAATCGAACAGGCCGTGAAGATCTTCGCCGACCTTGCGCGGCGCATTGCCGCGAGCTGGGCAGATTGGCATGGCGATGGACCTTCGACTGCACACGGTCCGCATTTCCGCATTCGCCGCCATACTCATCCTGACGGCCGCTTGCTGCTGACTGTCACCTCTGTCGATAAGGGGTCCGAACGCGAAGGTGGTATCGCGCTGCCCAAGGTGCGCGCGCTCGGGCGCAAGCATAGCTATCAGACCGCTCCGCACATGACGGTAACCACGCTCGCTGCGCCTGGGCCCATTCCGCGCACCCGGCGCGGCGAGTTCTACGAAGTACACGACAACAATCTGAACCTGCTGGAGGTGCAGCGCTGCTGGGGCGGAATTTCGGTGTCGCGCAATCGCCACCTGGTAGATGGCGCCACGACCATGCCGAACTTTGTCCTCCAGGTCCCCGATGTGCGCGCAGTGCGTGCGCTCACGCCCAGCTTCACCTTCTCGCACCGCATTGATGCCGGAGGCGGAATTGCGCCTCTCGCCGAGCGCCTGAAGGGAATATTCGAGAAGATCTACTTCCCCTCGAAGTTCGAGACCTTTGGGCAACAGCAGCGCGCTTCGGTCACCGCTACATTTGCGCGTCGCCTCGCCGAGCAGGACAACCTCGCCGCGGCGCCCGACGACCGGACAACGCTGTTTGCGCCAGTGGTGGCCACGCCGCTGCTCGTTCTCTCCAAGTCAGATAGCCCAACTCTGCCCACGCCGAAGGACCTTGCTGACCAGGTGGCAAAATACCTCAACGATGAAATGGTGAATCGCGGAATCTCATCGCGCCATGACTGGTCGCTCACCTTAAAGCTTTTCAGCTCCGTCGATAACAGCAACGCGCCGCCGCAACTGCTGGAGATATCAGACCTTCGCGTCCCAATGGCGGATCACTAACTACTCGAGCTTGTACCAAAGGAGAGCAGATGCGACAGTCGAATCACCAACCAACACGCCGCGAAGTCCTTGCCATGAGTCTCGTCGCGGGTCTCCTCTGTCCGCTTCCCGAGAATGTCCTCGCCCTGCCGAACACACCGCAGACGACGAAGTTGATACGGAAGAGGTCAACACGACGCCGGGCCAGGAAGCGCTCGAGATCTAAAGAGACGCGGTCGCCAGGACGTTGAAGCTCCCGCTCGATGATTCGCGCAAACTGGTATCGCCAAGGCACAATCCACCAGCTACTCGTACGCTGTTCAACATCCCTGTCCATCGTCGGATCAGCGCTTTCAGCTGCTAGAGAATCAGCAATACATTCGCGCCGATAATCCTGATTATCAGTCTGAGCGTTCAGTGACAGAGGCACTTATGCGCTCACGCCGCGTCAGCAGATCATGCGCCTGTGGGTAGGTTGATTGGCCGCTTACTCATAATCCTCCGGATGAATGCTGATCCGGTCCGGCGGAAACGAGGACGGTGTTGAGCCGAGAGATGGGTTCGGAGCGTCTCCCATGGTCAATTCCAGCACGCCGCCCTGCGCGATGTCGGCGTGGCGAAACCATACGCGATCGAGCGGCTTTCCGTTCAGCACGATCTTCTGCACGTATTTGTTTCGCCGGGACGCGCCGGGAGCCAGGATCACGAAGTCCTTGCCGTTTTCCAGATGGATCGTCACTTTTTCGAACACGGGGCTTACGATGTCATAGACCGGGATGCCCGGGGTGACGGGGTAGAAGCCCATCATCGAGAAGACGACGAACGCGCTCATGCCTCCGCCATCTTCGTCGCCGGGGATGCCGTGCAGAGTATCCGTGAAGAAGGTGTCGAGCAGCATTCTGACGCGTGCCTGCGTCTTCCATGGCGCGCCCACCCGATCGTAGATGTAGGGAATCGCAAAGCTGGGCTCATTGCCCATGGAGAACTGGCCGACCATCGAAGTGGAGTCAGGGAACTTGGCCTGAAATTCGTAGCGCGAGCGCCCGAGCGGCTCCCGGAAGAGCTGGTCGAGATGGGCCTCGGCTTTCTGCGGGCCTCCCATCAGATCAATTAAGCCGGCATAGTCGTGGTTCACGTCCCACGTGTACGTGTAGCCGTTGTTTTCGTCGTAATAATCGCGGCCGCCCATGCCACCGCTGAACTTGGGATCCAGGGGCTCGATCCAATTGCCGGCATCATCCTTCGGCCACATCATGGCTTTATCTGTACGGAAGAGGTTCCGGTAATTTCCGGCGCGCTTCAGAAACAAGGCCTCGTCCTTGGGCTTGTGCAACTCGCGCGCGATTTGCGCGATTGCCCAGTCGTCAAAGCTGTTGCCGAGCGTCACGGGTACAGGCTGACGCTTTTCGAATGGATGAACTTGCGGGTATGTCTCTTTTTCTCCGGGGCGGAGTGCCGGCATGTAGCCGTGCGTATTGTAGAAGTCATCGAGCGGCGACTTCGGCCCCAGGCGCCAGGGCAGCAGAGTGCTGTCGAGCGAACGCTTCTTTATGCCCTCGTAGGCCGTAGCAAGATCGAAATTCCTCACGCCCTTGAACCATGCGTCCGCGAACCATGGAGCGGAGTGATTGCCATTCATGCAGGCGACGGGGCCGGTGACTTCGTTGAAGGTGGGCATGATGCCGCCCTGCTGGTACATGCGCACGTAGGATTGCAGCTTGTCTGCTTCCATACCCGGGTGCAGCAGGGTCTGCAGCGGCTCGAGTGCGCGGTAGGTGTCCCAGAGCCAATTGTCCACATAGAAGGGCCGCGGATCCGTGTGTACCCGGTGATCGAAGCCGCTGTAGTATCGCCCGTCTTCCGTGATGTTGATCATGCGTTCGGAACTGCGATAGAGCGCGGTGTAGAAGACCCGGCGCTGCGACACCGTGCCGCCCTCCACGACGATCCGGCCGAGCGTGTTGTTCCATCGTGCTTTTGCAGCATCCCTTACCTGCTCGAAGCTGCGCGACCCCACCTCATGCTCAAGATTGCGTTTGGCCTGGTCGGTGCTGATGAACGAAATGCCGTATCGAAATTCCAGCGGGCCGGCATCCGCAGAGACAAGCACGCGCGGTGCTTTGCCATGCTCCTCCGCCGATGATTGAACCGGCTTGCTGAACACTCCATACACATAAGCAGCCATGCCGTCGAACCGCTCTTCGCCTTCCACGATGTTGCCGTCGCGCACACGGATGTTTCCGGCAGTAAGGTTGGAAAGGACAAGCTTGGCCTGTGGGTGAGCGAAGGCGAAACGGAAAAAGCCGCAACGCTCGGTCGCGGTGAATTCAACTGACGCGCCCAACTCGTTAAATCGGGTGGAGTAATAGTAGGGCGTCGTAATCTCCTGGTCGTAAGCGGCCGGAGAGCCATCGCCCGGCATGATGCTGAAGAGCTCCGCACCACGGTGCCCGTTGATCGTCAGTGGGAAGAACTGGATCTGGTCAGCAGCTCCGTCATCTCGCACCGGATAAACCCGAACCATGCTGTTGGGTAGATAGACCGTCGGCCGGGTGGGAGCCAGCAGAATGGCGATGTTGCCGATGGTGGGGTCGACAGACTCTACCTGCGCGTGGGCGGCCACAACGAATAAACCAATACAGAGCAGAACAACCTGAAGACACTTCCGCACGGACGCCATCCTTCTCTTTGCCTCGAACGTTCTATGTGTCACTTCTAAATCTTAATTGCTCGTACTGCGACCGAAGTAGTTGCAGGGCAGCGCATGAGTGGGCCCTCATCGCGGCGTACGCGGCGCATGCGCGCAAACACATTCTCTTAGATCCCGAACGGCCATGCGCCAGTGTTTTGATACCAGTTGTAACTCTTCTCAGCGCCCGGATGGAACCTCCACTCGGATGGGGTGGTTTCGTTCTGCCAGTCGAGAGCGCTGGCCATCGGACGACTGGCTGCAATGCGAAAGGCCTCCCGTACGGCGCTGCGCTGCTCTGCTCCCATTGCCGCCGCTTCCGGCGAAACCAGCAGGACAGTGCCGCTCCTGGCTACCAGGTCGAGCCACTGTCGATTGCAAGACCATGGTGTGTCCGTCGTGAGCGGTACGCAATCGGCGTCCACTGCGAAGAATGCCTGGTGCTGCGGCAAACGGAAGGCCAGCGTATTCACTCCCATACGCCGAGTGCGTTCCCAGAGCTTTCCGCTGACGTCGTCGCCGGTCCTCTGTGCGTCGAAGATGCCGGCGCCCAGATGGCCGATCGTGTTACATCCGATCAGCAAGGTTTTGTCACCGGCAGCCTTGCGCATTGCCCGATATAGATCTCGAATAACTTCCGCATTAGTCTTGCCGCGATCGTGTAGGCTCCATCCCGGGTGCGTGGGTTGGGCCTGCATTTCAAATCCCCACTGGCCTAAGAGCTCGTATGTGGAGAAGTCGTGTTTGATCAATTCGTACCCCCAATCGCGAGCCTGTCGCACTTTGGCGAGCACCTGTTCCAGTGCGTCAGGGATGGTCGGATCGAAGGCGCGTTCCGTACTCCGGCCGGCGTGCTCGCCGTAGCGTGCATCGGGCAGAAGCAGCGCTGAGGGCGTATCTGCGCCTGCTTGAAGCGGACGGATCCACAGCCCGGGCCGAACCTCGCGATGGCGAATTTCGGAGGCCAGCGCCGCCATATCGGGAAAAGCCTCTCGGTTCTTCCACCCGTCATCGATAACCGTGAACGGCCGGTCCGCACCGGACGGCGCGAGGGATGCCATCAGGTCCGCATCGCGCACAATCTGCTCCGCGGTGTTGTGGCCATACGCGTAGTACCAGTCATTGCTGCCGTAGATTGTCACGGGCGGCCGAGGTGTTTCGCACATGGTTCTGCAGAACGCTCGCGCAGAAGTGAAGGGGTCTTCTCCGCGTTCGGCTTGTCGAATGACAACCGTTGCCGCAAGCAATTCTCTATCGCCGAGCGCCACGCCAGAGCCGCCGTTGCGCACGTCAAGCCACAGGGAAATGCCTTTCGGATCGAGCTGCCAGAAACACAGCGCGGCGCCGCCCGTCCTCACGCCGTAGCCATGCAATGAGTTTCCCTGCAGAGCGAGGAAGTACCAGGGAAGGACGCGTTCCGGCACGAGGCACCTGAAGCCGAGGTCGCCATAGCTGCGCTCCCACGCGTCTCCCAGCACGAGTGTTTCGGGTTGCACGGCCACGCTCCATCGGAGATGGATATGGGTCGGAAGAGCCGTGCTGGCCTTGACGGTGATGGACAACTGATCGCGTGACGGAGTGGTGCTGACCGAAAGGCCTTTGCCGCTCCACTGCGTTCCGGAGCGCCTGAGTTCCTGCATTTGATCCAGGCCGCACAAACTAGTTACGTTGTCAGGGGTACGCAGAATGTCATAAAGCGCTGCCTGCCGGCCAGCACTTATGCCTGACGGGGCAGAGGACAAGATAGCTGCGTGCGACGATGCGGTAATGCCCGACGATGCCAAACCTGCGATGAGATGCCTGCGGGTGATGGAAAACATTTGCTCACAGGATAACCGGTCACTCGCTGCGGGAGCCTAGGGATCTCTCGAGGATATCTTTACCGTCTGCTTCGGCTTTCGACCCCCGTTGAAATTGCGTCGTCGATGCTCGCGGAGCCAAGAGCAGAGTCCTGAGCAACTGACAACGTTTCTGGCTTGCTGTGGTCCGGCGGATATAAGCACACCAAATTTACAGTCGGATATCTGCACGAGCCGAGCGCCGTCAAGGCAGACAATCTGACTGAGCTCAAGAACCAGCTTCGTGATGCCACGACACAGGCGAACGGCGACCGAATCCAATCCCGTGTAGACGCCATGTCGTTTCCAAGGTGCCGTAGTTGTGAATGTTGTATCAGGCTTTCCGGAACACCGACCACAGAGTTGACAAACTAGCTGTTCCAGGGAAGCAGATCGCCCGCACCAGTAGATTTGGGGATCGATTGGAATTCACGGAGCGTTCACCCCAGGTATTTGGAATCAGACGAGAACCTGATCCTCCAGCCGGGCGCGAACGCTAGCTTTTCGCCCAATGCAGCAACTGGGTCCAGTTCGCTTATGCTGACGGCCTCGAGCATCGCCGCGCTCGTCTCCGCCCGATCATAATCACCGGAATGTCAGGCACGCAGAACGCGTCGTCATTTACCGCCCAAAAACCAGGAGAACGGCGCTTACACAAAATCTCGAATACCGCCGTGAACTCTGACCGCCTTCCTTTGCTCCCTCAGCACAGCGACGGAAAAGACACCCTCCGCACACTCAAAGACGAGACGCTCCCTGACCCCTGACCTGCAGACACGTAGGTTGCGGTCGGCACCTTCCACGACTGAGGGCATGGACAGCATGAGCCCACCTGCCAGGACGCACTTGAGATTGCCCCCGATCATGTTAGTAAGCTCGCCGAGCACATCCCGCACGAGCTCATCCACCCTCTTGGGTTTCTTCATGGAAAGAAAGCGGGCTGCGAATGCGCATGCCTGGTCGTGGCAGCACTCCAGCGCCAGCACGCCATTCCACTCGCCGGTTAAATTGATAGTCGCTGTCAAACGATCGCACCCGGGGCACCAGGGTTGGTCGGATTCGCTCACTTCCAGGCGCACCATGGTCCCAAACACGTCCTGTACGATCTGCACCAGTTCGCCCAGATGTACTTCAATACTTGATGCTGCGGGCATGAGTGTCCTTTCAGCGTGCGGCGTACACGGTTGCATTTCCCACTGTGAGTCTTTCAAAGCAATCGGCGACTCCGAATGCAGTCTCGGCACCGCCGAGAAGCAGCCAGCCGCCTCGAAACAAAGTGCCGTGGAGTTCTCGTAGAAGGGTCATCTTTGTCGTTGCATCGAAATAGATCATCACATTGCGGCAGAACACCAGATCGAAAGGACCGAGCGCGCGCATACTCCTACGCAGGTCAATGCGTTTCAAACCTGGCCAAACGTCGCACCTGAGGGCTTAAATGCCAGTCGGTGCCGGAGCGCTGAAAGTGTTTCACCAAGAGGGTTGCCGGAAGTCCTCTGTTGACTTCGATCTGCTGGTACATTCCGGATCGGGCGCGTTCAATAACCTGTGAGGAAAAATCGGTACCGAGAATCTGAATGTTCCAGTCGCTCAATCCCGCTTCGATGAGAAGCATGGCCAGGCTGTACGCTTCCTGCCCTGTCGAGGACGCGGCCGACCAGAACCGCAACTTTTTGGTATCTTGCCGATCTTCGATCAGCCGCGGCAATAGAACATTCCGAATGGCATCGTAGTGGGATGGGTCGCGGAAAAAGTAGGTCTCGTTGGTCGTCATGGCCTCTGCCACCTGGTGACCAACCTCCGGCTGACGAGAAGACTGGATGAGTGCGCATAAGTCGTCAATAGAGTCCAAACCGAGTCGCCTGACGATGGGAGACAGACGGCTTTCGAAAAGGTAATGCTTATCCTCTTCAAGCACGAGACCCGCATGAGAATAGACGTGCTCCTGAAGAAACTTATAGTTTTTTGGATCGATCAGCGCGACTGAGGCTTGGCTTGACATGCATCTGCTCCCTTAAGGTAGGTCAGCCCTGCGGATAATCTCCGGCACGATCTTGTCGAGCGGCAGCACGGAGTCGGCAAGACCGGCATTCACTACTGCGCCGGGCATTCCCCAAACCACACT
>Ga0157369_10005019_pt1 | contig 15494 bp, 14 predicted proteins | sample C25metaG_FD_113461 | JGI IMG/M metagenome (GOLD analysis project Ga0157369, IMG submission 113461) | Corn rhizosphere microbial communities from Kellogg Biological Station, Michigan, USA - C2-5 metaG | ecosystem: Host-associated > Plants > Roots > Rhizosphere > Soil | place: USA: Michigan... | reverse complement strand
GCTAAAGACGATCATGAAAGCCCTTCAGATAGAGACCGGCATCATTCCCGGCGACGCCGCAGCGAACCTTCCAACCACCGAAGCCGAAGCCGAGAAGCGCGCGACCGGGTTCCTATCCATGCTAGCCGAGCGTTTCCGAGAGTCCAACGGCGATCGCGCAACGCAGAACTCCATCGTCGTCCTCCCCTTCGCTAATCTCGGCCCCAAAGACGTCGCGTCGCTCTACGGTTATGCACTTGCCGACGCCATCGCCGCACGCCTGGCACGCATACCGGCCCTCGTCGTCCGCCCATCCAGTACGCTCATGTCGCTTCCCATTGCGCAGATGGATCCGCTCTCTATCGGGCAGCGCCTTCTCGTGTCGTATGTCCTTGCAGGTAACTTCCTCCGCTCCGAAACCGGCTTCGACCTCAATTGGCAGCTCCTCGACGTCAGCTCGCAGAGCGTCCGCTCCGGTGGCTCAATCAGCGTTGCCTCTCTCGACCTCATCGCCGTCCAGACTGAGATTTCTAATGAGGTCTTCGCAGCCCTTCACAGCCTTGGCGCCGCCGAACAGTCTGAAGCTCCTCGTCCGCCGGCACGCAACGCCTCGCTCCCTGGGCCCGTGAGCGAGCAGTATCTTCAGGCCCGCGCACTCCTGAGTTCCTTCATGGTCCGCACCGGCTCCAGGGCAGATCTTGACCGCGCTCACGCTCTTTTCACAGGCGTCACCCAAAAAGACCCTGAATTTCCAGCTGGCTGGAGCGGCCTCGGCATCGCTGAGCTCCAGTACGTCCGTCACGGCTTTGGCGGGCAAATTCACGTGATGCACGCCCGCCGCTCTTTCGACGAAGCTCTCCGTCTTGATCCCGCCGCGCCCGAAGCCAATCTCTATCGCATCTATATGCTCCTCTCCCGGGGGGAGAAGGAATCCGCCCGCCATGGCATCGCCAACCTCCTCAGCACTGCCGCAAACGACTGGAACGTTCACATGGTCGCTGGCATAGCTCTCCGCGGCGATGGCATGTACGACGAAGCGCTATTCGAATTCAATCGCGCCCTCAAGCTCAACCCAGCTAACGCTGCCATTCTCTACAACCACCGCGCGCGCGTTTACCACTATCAAAACCTTCTCGAACTCGCCGGCGATGAACTCGAGAAAGGCCTTGCCCTCGAGCCACGCCATCCTCTCCTTCGCACCTCATCCGGCTATCAGCAGATGCGCATCGGCAATCTCCCCGACGCGATCAGCATCCTCGAAGGCGTCATCCGAGACGACGAATCTCTTCGCATCGCCGTGCCGACTCTCGCGATGTGCTACGTACAGACAGGCGAACGCGATCGCGCCGCCGCGCTGCTCAAAGACGAAACACTCGCAGCCGCAGAAGCTGATAGCGAAATGGCCTATCGCCTCGCTACTTACTTCGCCGTCGAAGGGGATTCGAGCGAAGCGCTGCACTGGCTCCGCCGCGCCATCTACCTCGGCAATGAAAACTACCCCTGGTTTTCTAAGAACCCGGCGTGGAACAATCTGCGCACCAACTCCGACTTTGATCGCATCCTCGAAGATCTGAAAAAGGGTTTTCGTCGCAATCAGAAAACCTGGAAGCGTCTCCTCGAACAGCTCCCGCGTGAAGCGGAGTAGAGTCTATGCTCCGATCTCAAAATCTCTAATCTGTGAACTAGATCACAGGCGCAGTGCGCTTGCCCCATTACACTTCGACCTGAGTCCCACATGCCCGTCTATGAAGAGGTTGAAAGTCTTAGCTACTCTCGCGGAGCCGATGTTCCTCTCCTCCACCTGACAATTGGAGGTCTGCTCGATCGCACCTCGTCGAAGTTCCCTGATCGCCTCGCTGTGGTTTCGCGACACCAGTCTCGCCGCATGACATGGTCCGAACTCAGCAATGCCGCGGATCAAGTAGCCCGTGGGCTGTGGTCTCTCGGCATTCGCCGCGGAGATCGCGTCGGTATCTGGTCCACCAACTGCATCGAGTGGGTCATGCTGCACATGGGGTGCGCACGCGCCGGCGTTGCCCTTGTTAATGTCAACCCCGCTTATCGCTCCCATGAGCTTCAGTACACACTGACCCGATCGCGCATGAAAGCGATCTTCCTGTGGCGCAAAGACAAGCGCGCCGACTATGCCGAAATCCTCGAGCGCGCACGTCAAGGCCTTACTCTCGATCTTCAGCACACAATCTACTTCGATTCACCAGAGTGGCCCGCCCTGCTCGACTCCGAAGGGCGCCTTCCCGATCACGTCGCCCCAGATGATGTCGCCAACATCCAGTACACCAGCGGCACCACCGGCCTCCCCAAGGGTGTGATGCTCACGCACCGCAACGTGGTGAATAACGGCCAGTTCCTTGCGCGCGGTTTTCACTACACCGAGCAGGACAAGGTTGTCGTTCCCGTGCCGCTGTTCCACTGCTACGGCTGCGTTATCGGAACTATGAGCGCCCTCAACTCCGGCGCGGCCCTCGTTCTCCCCAACTGGACCTTCGATGCCCGCGTTACTCTTCAGGCTATCCACGATGAGCGCGCGACCTCGGTCTATGGCGTGCCCGCAATGTATGTCGCTGAGTTCGCCATCCCGGAATTCTCCAGTTTTGACTTCACCAGCCTCCGAACCGGAATGATGAGTGGCGCGCCTTGTCCAGTCGAATTGATGAAGCGCGTTCTTAAAGAAATGCACATTGGCGAACTTGTCATTGCTTACGGTCAGACTGAGACCTCGCCCGTCGTGACTATGAGCGACGCCCGCGATTCCCTTGAGATTCGCGTCAACACCGTAGGCCGGGCCATGCCCCAGACCGAGATTCAGGTGATCTCTCCTACCGACGGCGCACGCCTACCCATCGGCATGCAAGGTGAAATCTGCGTCCGCGGGTACGCTGTCATGAAAGGCTATGACGGCGACTCGGAGGGAACTGCGCAGGTCGTCAAGCCAGATGGCTGGCTGCACACTGGCGATCTCGGGGTCATGCGCATGGATGGCTGTCTGCACATCACCGGCCGTTCGCGCGATGTCATCATCCGTGGCGGCGAGAACATCTATCCTCGCGAAGTCGAAGAGTTTCTCTACACACATCCCAAAGTCGGCGAAGTGCAGGTCGTCGGGATTCCCAACGAACGTCTCGGCGAAATCGTTGTCGCCTGGATTCGTCTCCGTCCCGGCCTTGAAGCAACCGAATCCGAAATTCGCGATTGGTGCAAAGGCCAAATCGCCTACTACAAAGTCCCTGAACACGTCCGTTTCGTCGATGAGTTCCCTGCCACTCTCTCCGGAAAGATCCAGAAATACAAGATCCGCGAATTCGAAATCGAAGCACGCGGCCTGCAATCTCTGTCGAGAACAACGACAGCCTGAGTCGCGACAGCGCGCATTCCGATCGGAGCAATTCACCTGCGATGCAGGCTCCTGCAATCGTGATGTATGTAGCTTTTTTCTTTTCACTCTGCGCTTACAAACATGGAAAACCATCTGCATCGGCCTGCATCCTATGACTGCAGCAAGAACTAAAACGCGCGAATGCAAATAGCCTTCAAGGGTGCTGAGATTCCAGCACTCCATCAGATTGCTACGTCCTATCTTCAAACCCGACGGAGTTTCCCCTATGGCTCAAACAGATGTTTATACCGACACCCTCGCCGCATACTTCAACGATTCCAGCGACGCACGCAAAGCAGTGGATGCGCTGCAGAAAGCCGGCTTCGGTTCAGCGCACCTCGGCATCGCTCATCGCGGCTCCTACACTGGCAGCTCTTCTACTCTCGGCAACACAACCGTTCGTGACACAACCGATGAAAACGGCCCATCTACCTGGGACAAGATCAAATCCTGGTTCAGCGGCGAAGATGTTGAGCCGTACGCCGACGAACGTCTGGATCGCGATCCCGCTCAACGTGAAGTAATCCCGCCCTCCGAACGCTACGACGAGGGCTATGATGACACATCGGACCTGCATGGCTCTTTTACGGCGATGAACGTTCCCAACGATCGTGCGCGGTACTTCTCTCATCGTTTCAGCCGCAGCGAGCACGGCGCGGTAGTCACTGTTCAGGCGGGAGATCGCAAGGCAGAGGCGGAATCGATTCTCAACCGCTACAACGCTGATTTCGGCGAGAACGCCGGCTCATATGACTACTCATCTGAATCCGGCGCATACCAATATGACGGCAGAGATCGTGACGACCGCCGCAGCACAACGGCCGCCACGGAGCAGATCTCGAAGGAACGCCCCAGTAATGTGCACCTCTTGGGCGAGGTTCTCCGCGTCCACAAAGACCGTGTAAACCGCGGAGAAGTTCGGCTCCGAAAAGAGGTCGTCACCGAGACTCAGAATGTGCAGGTTCCAGTTCAACGAGAAGAACTTGTGGTTGAACGTAGACCCGCCACCGGAGCGAGTCCAGCCACTGGGGCCATCGGCGAGGAGGAGATTCGAGTTCCCCTGAGCGAAGAACGTGCCACTCTCGACAAATCAACTGTCGTGCGCGAAGAGGTAAGTGTGTCGAAAAAACCGGTCGAAGAGGTTCGCGATCTCTCCGGAGAGGTTCGCCACGAAGAACTGGTCGTGGACGATAAAACCCGACGTAAACGTTCCGCTTGATCGTCGTTGCCTCGAGCTCCAAGCTTGATTGGCCACGAGCACATATCGAGGGAGCTTGCGCGAGCAGAACATGCGTACGCAGGCTCCTTCAAATCTCTGCTCAAGTGAAGTTATCGGCTCTCCCCGGTCCGAAGAATCGCCTCAATGCGTTTGCTGTAGCGGCCAGTCAATGCATTCCAGCGAACGATTGCCAGTTCCTTCAGCATCTGCATGCCGTCTTTGAGATAGCTCATTCGGGTGCGTTCGTCATGCGCCCAGCTCACGGGCACCTCTACAATCCGGAATCCCCTCTTGAGAGCCACAAACAGGATCTCGGGGTCAAAACCCCACCGTTCGATTGTTTGCAACTGGAAGACGGTCTGAGCCGCGCTCCGCGTAAACGCTTTGAATCCACACTGGGTGTCTGCAAAAGGAAGGTTCATCACCATCCGGCAGACCAGATTGAAACAACGTCCAAAGACCTGCCTATACAAGGGTTGACGATGAGTTTGTCTCCCGCTCTCAAGCCACCGCGAGCCGATTGCGATGTCGGCCCCATTTGCAATCGCAGCAAACAGACGTTCTGCCTCTTCGATCGGTGCAGAAAGATCGGAGTCGGTAAACATCACGATCTCGCCTTGTGCGTGAAGGATGCCGGATCGGACGCTGTACCCCTTACCCCGATTCCCCGGATTTTCTAAAAGCCTCACCTCGGGCGCCCAGGTCGCGAAGTCCCTTACAAGCTGTGCGGTAGAGTCGGTAGAGCCATCGTTGACAACCACGACTTCGGCGGGCCATCCCTGCTCCCGAATACATGCGACGACGGCCTCAAGAGTGGCGGGGATACGCGCACTCTCGTTATAAGCCGGGATAATGATGCTGTATTTGGGATACTGCACGAGCTTTTCCGCTCCCAGTTGGCTGATGTCGCTCCTGAAAGAAAGACTCAGCAATCATATAATGTCCTGCCGAGTTCAGAACTCCCCCGAACTGAGCCTACCCGGGGCGACAGAGGTACCCACCCAGTAAGATCGCCTACATCTTTACAAAGCATTCAGTTTTTTTCTTAACTCCATGTGCCAAATGCGTTTATCCTGTTGTGCGGAGGCCAGAGGACATGACGAAGGCAGATCTGGTGGAAAAAGTAACGCGGCTCGGCGACCTGACCCGGCGCGACGGCGAGGTAATTGTTGAGACGGTTTTCGATTCCGTGATCTCTGCATTACAGAGCGGCGATAAGATCGAGATCCGCGGGTTCGGTTCATTCCGCATCCGGCAACGCAATCCGCGCATTGGTCGCAACCCGAAGACTGGCGAGCGAGTCGAAGTCCCTGCGAAACGCGTGCCTTACTTCAAACCATCCAAAGAGCTTCGTGATCTTGTAAATCCTGGTGAAGCCGGGCAGCCGACTCAGGGCTAGTCCTTTCCACCTCGGCCGCTGCGCTCCGCGATATCTCTCGAGCAGCGGCCAGTCCTTCCCCGCACTCAACGATGCAAACGGTTTGCGTCCCGGTTGAATGCCATCTCTACATTCATTGGGTAGAAAGATTCTCTCAGTCTTCTAGCTTGTCAATCATGGGGTCGGCCTTTCCCAATTGCCGCTTTCAGCGGAGCGAAAGATCGCTTCGATCACAGCCATGTTGGCGATAGCCTCTTCGAGGGAGACCGGGACGTCCGTGTTGTCGAGGACAGCGCGCGAGAAGGCGTCGCCTTGCATGGTGTACTGGTCGGCTGTAGGAAAGACTTCGGTCTTGATGCTGCTGCCGAAGAGCTCACCGGTCTCATCGACGAAGATGCGAGTGGGGCGATCTTTGGGGGCGTTAAAGGGAATTTCCATCTCGATTCGGCCTTTAGTCCCGAAGAACTGGACGCGCTGGTAGGGCACGAGCTGGGTGCTGCAGGTAAAGACGGCTTGGCCGCCATCGAAGTCGAGCAGTGCAGAGGTGAGGCGGTCGGTCTTGAAGTTGGGATCGCGATCGACCAGGCCGATGACGCTTTTCGGTTCCTGGCCGAAGCCGTAGCGAGCGGCTTGGATGCAGTAACAGCCGATATCGAGAAGAGCGCCGCCGCCGCATTCGACCTGGTTGCGGATATTTTTGGGGTCGTCGTTGTAGTAGCTGAAGAACCCGGCGACGGAGCGGAGCTTGCCTATGCGGTTGGAGCGGAGAATTTCGCGAACCCGAAGCCACTGGGTGAAGCTGCGGATCATGAAGGCTTCACCGATCTTGACTCCAGTGCGCTCGCGGATGTCCAACAACGACTTCGCTTCGGCAACGCTCATGCTGATGGGTTTCTCGCAGAGCACGTGCTTGCCGGCTTCGGCTGCCTTCGCCGTCCATGGGACGTGGCATTGATTGGGCAGCGGATTGTAGATGGCGTCGACTTCGGGATCGGCAAGCAGTTCCTCGTAGGAGCCGTAGGCCTTCGGAATGTTGAGGGTCGCCGCGGCCTCTTTCGCTTTCTTGAGATCGCGGGAGGCAATCGCGGTGACGGTGGTGTACCGGCCTTGCTGCATGGCGGGCAGCACCTTCTTGATGCCAATGTTGGCCGTACTCAGGACTCCCCAGCGAAGCTTCTCTGACATGAAGAGCATTCTAGCCCGAACTGTCCCGTAGAGGTGGGCGGTCCGCGGTCTCGATCCGGCTTGAGGGTTGCGGGTTCCGTTTTGATTCACGGTTGGCCCGAGGAGGAACATGTGCGGTGCCGCAGGTCCTTGTTGCCATTAGAATCATGGCCTTCGCGCATCCTTCACGATGGTGCGTCTGACCTTCCCTATGCTGACTTCACTCCTCCGTTCCTTTGCATTTTCATTTCCAGCCGCACTGGTGATTCTCGCTGTCACCGGGCATACGGCGATGACTATCGAGACCGCCTTGGCGAGCGATTAAAAGCCCGACATGCGCAAGCACAAAGGTCGCGGTATGGACATGAGTTGCATGGCCGATATGAACGGCGTGGACATGAGCGCGATGGGACCCAGCATGGCGGCCATGGATTGCCACATGTACATCACCCCTCTCCGGCCAGCAAAGCCGGGCGATGAGGAGAAGGCTAAGGCGGTAGTGGCGGCGGTGAGGGCCTCGATGGAGAAGTACAAGGATTACCGGAAGGCGATCGCCGACGGGTATATTCAGGCCAACCCAAAAGTTAAGCAGCCGCAGTACCACTTCAACAACGAGGCATACGGGCGCGAGGCCGACAGTCACTTCGATCCGACGAAGCCGACTTCGCTGCTGTACATCGAGACACCCACGCAACGTTTCAAGCTGGAGGGGGTGATGTTCACAGCCCGGCCGAGTGCTACGGAGGACGAGCTGAACGAGCGGATTCCGCTGAGTGTGGCGCACTGGCACAAGCACATAAATTTCTGCGGCGCACCGGCGGACAGAGTGGCCGAGTATCACGGCGCTCATCCCAAGTTCGGCATGTTCGGCTCGATCCACACCAAGGCGGCGTGCGACGCGGAACATGGAACCTTCATCCCCACAATGTTCACCTGGATGATCCACGTGTTTCCGTACGAGGACGATTCGAAAGAGGTGTTCTCTATGAACGACGATGTGGCCCATGTGAGGTGAAACAAGCTGCTTCTAGCAGCTGAAACAACGATCCTCATACTGTGTCATCGTCCATGCGGAAGGGCAGGTTCGTGATGATCTTCTTGATCGTGGTCCGGTCTCCGGGTACCTCTTCATATCGAAAGGCCAGCAGGCCATTCTCGGTGTTGTGGTTGAGGACTTGGGGATAGTTCTTCTCATCGCCATTGGGCATGTAGAGGATGACGCTCTTCAAGTTCTGGTCTCCGCGGGAGATTTGGTGGAAATCAGGAATAGTTTAGCGTTCCCGCTCAATTTGCGATGAGACAGTGAAATGAGGTGCACAGATTTAGTCGTTGTCTCAGATATCCCTTGAAGAAGTGACTTAACCCCGCTCTATCGAGTTGGGCAGTGCGGAGGAGGAGCAGCTAATCGGAATTCGTAGCCGGCCCTTATAGCCGCTCCTTCTTTTGCTCCCTCTCGAGGAAATCGAGGAGCAGCTGAATCGCGTTGCTTGCCTCTTCCATTTCCCTTCGCCTTTGACCATCGTTGTCCAGCGATGCGAACTGGAGTTGGCAGAACTTCAGATGCTCGGTAAGAGCTTTGATCGTGATGTCGCGAGTGACCGGGTCCAAGGCGCACTCCACTGTCCAGAGTAAGGGATTCGCGCCGGCGTGTGTACGTTGCTCAGGGGTTTTGAGGTTCGGCAGGAACCATTTCCCACATGCGAGGGAGGGATCCAGGAAACCTCGAGTTTCGGTTGAGAGCTGACGGCTAAGAGCTAGGAGCTGATTCTGAGGACTACGCGGAAGCGGGCTTTGCCGGACATCATGCGCTGATAGGCTTCTTCGGCCTTCTCGAGGGGATAGACCTCGTTCATGGGTTTGACGCCCTGCAGGGCGCTGAATTTCAGCGTGTCTTCCGAGTCCATGCCGGTGCCGGAGGGCCAGCCGGCGACCGTGCGGCGTCCGAGGAGAAGTGGGAAGGGGTTTATGGTGATGGGGCCGTCGGGAGCGCCGACGACGATGAATTTTCCGGCCGGGGCGAGGCCGTCGATGACCCAATCGAGGGCTTTGGCGCTGGTGATGGTGGAGAGGATGAGGTTGGCGCCCCCGATCTTCTGGAGCTCTTTGGCGGGGTCCTGCGTGGTGGAGTCGATGTAGATATGGGCACCGAGTTGTTTGGCGAGGGGGCCTTTGTCTTCGCCGCGGGCGACGGCGACGGTGCGGTAGCCGGATTTGGCGGCGTACTGGATGGCGAGGTGGCCGAGTCCGCCGATACCCAGAATGACCACAGTATCGCCGGGACGCGTGCCTGAGTTGCGCAGGGCGTTGAAGGTGGTGATGCCGGCGCAGAGGAGCGGCGCGGCGTCAGTGTCGCTCAGTTCGGGGGCCATGAAGGCGAGTGCGTTGGCGGGAGCGATGACGTAGTCCGCGTAACCGCCGTCGTAGCTGATGCCGCTGATCGGCTGGTTTTCGCAGAGAATGAAATCTCCGCGGCGGCAGGGATCGCAGTAGTTGCAGTGGCCGCCATGCCAGCCGAGCCCGACGCGCTGGCCGGGCTTGAAGAGGGGAACGTCGGGGCCGACCGCGTCGACTACGCCGGCGATTTCGTGGCCGGGGACGCGGGGGAATTGAACGCCGGGCCATTGACCTTCTTTGGTGAGCGAGTCGGAGTGGCAGACGCCGCAGGCGTGGACGCGAATGCGCACTTGTCCGGGACCGGGCTCGGGGAATTCCTTTTCGATGAGTTGGAACGTTCCGCCGGCGGCGGGCACCTGCATGGCACGACCTTTTACTGTTGGCATAGCTGAGGTATTCTCCTTCGCCTTGGATGGGAACAGGATGTGGAAGATGCAGGAATTTGGTGAATGGGAGATGAAACGCCCAGAGCTGACGGACGAGCGCCGCGGGTGGGTCCTAGAACTTGCCTTCGGCTTCGGCGAGGATGATTGCGGATTTGTTTGAGTCAGCTTTGTAGTAGGAGACGAAGCGCTGCGGTTCGGCTGCTTTGTAAGGCTCGAGGTTGTGAGCCCAGCGGAATCCGATCGGTTGATACCAGAGTTCGGCTTTGACCTGATAGGGGCCGGCTTCAGCGGCGCGGATTGCGTAACGAATTTGCGCGGCTCCGCCGGTAAAACCAGGATCGTCGTGTGCGGCTCCGACTACCGCGATGTTGGGCTGAGCTGTGGTTTTGTCGAAGCCGGATGGAAGGATGCGGTTGTCTTTGAGGTATCGGACGGCGCTGAGGAGACCGGTGGTGACGTGGCCGTTCATGTCGCCGAGGATGGGCTCGAAGATTTCGACCTGGTCGGGGCTGGTGATTTCGCTATGGTGGGGCTCGAACTTGGACGGATCGGCATCGTTGTCGTTGCCGGTGATGGAGCCGTCTGGGTTGAGCGCGCCGGATTCGAAAACGGTGCGGCCGGAGTTGTCTTTCACGGTGATGTGCAGCCAGGCGCGACGCGATGGATAGGCGGTGGGAAGTTTGTGGCCCGTGAGGTTCTGGACTTTGACTGCAAAAGAGAGCCCGTCGTCAGTCTTCTTCAGTTCGATCACTTCGAGCTTCGCGGATTGTGTACGCAGAAATTCGGATGTACGGTCTATGGCGGCCTGCAACTCCTCCGGCTGCGCGGCGACGTCGAGCTCCCGGCGATGTTCGTTGAGCAGGCTCTGCAGGAGGAAGTTGCCGCCGATGAAGACGTGCCGATGCATGCCTACGCGCTTCACGCCATATAGCGAGGTGATCGGCACCTCTTCTGCGACTTGCGGCATATGGCAGTTCTGGCAGCTTTGTTTTTTGTTGTAGTCGCTGTGCTGCCACTCCTGGTAGGGCATCTGCTCTGGAAATTCGCCCATTGGCTTGCCGCCGGGCCCGCGAACAGTGGTGATCAGGGTGTGGCAGCTTCCGCACAGCGAAGAATCGCGAATGTGGATGGCCTGCTGCGGAATGAAGCCATTCGTCGAGGAGTGCATGATCGTCTTGTGCCCAGCATCGGGCAGGAAGGGGCCGTACTCTTCGCGCTGGTCCTTCTTGTTCACTCCAGCTACTTCTATGTTTCCATTGAAGGTCTGAGGTGTTCCGAGGCCTTTGCGTTCGATCTGATGGCAGACGGAGCAGTTAACGCCATCTTCGGCGAAGTAGTCCTTGTCGTGCTTTCTGAGAAGCGGAAGACGCGAGAAAACTTCAGTTTTCTTCCCTTGGGCTTTGTCGATGAGGTGCTGTGCGGGCATGTGGCATGTGGAACATTCGTCCTGCAACTCTGCACTCGATTCGGGATGATCGATGGATTCGCGCCGGACACTGCCCTGCCAATAGGGGTCGCGCGATGAATTTGCCATGACGCTAGCGCGCCACTGCAGGCCGATGGAGATGTCTTCGCCTTTTGAAGTTTTCAGGCCGTTGTGGCAGGCAACGCAACGATCAGCGGTGTGGAAGTCTTTATGCGGGTCTGGACGCGATGCAGCACTCACGGGTCCGCCGCGCATAACAGCAAGCCCGAGAGCCACAGCGGCGATGCCGATGATCACTGGAAGAGACCTGCGCATCTCCATCACCATCCATTCCAGAAGTGGCCTTCGGCCCAATCCCACAGCACGTAGAAGTAGACCTGCGGTGAACGGCCCGCAGTATCAGTGATGGGCGCACGCACTCCTAGATTCACGCGGACATGTTGCCGTTTGCTGGCGGTGACCTGCATTTCGGGCATGATGTCCCAGTCGGTTTTTGCGCCGTCGACAAGGTCGCGCGTGGCGAGGAATTCCACCATGGGCGACCACTGACGACCGAGGCGGTGGTCTCCTGCCATCATCTGACCTAACGTGGTGTACCAGAAAAGGCTTTGCGGGCTCTTCTTCGTGTCAAAGGGCAGGTCCGCGCCCATCTGAAACTGCACCCAGGTGTTGCTGCGAAAGAGCTGATCGAATGCGCCAAAGGGCTCGAAGGTCGTGCTGCCGGCACCGCCCAGCTTTTCAGCTCCCGTGGGCGGCAGGATTCCCCCCTGTAGAGCGAAAATCGATCCGCTTCTTAGGTTTGAATAGATCACCTGCTTCCAGCCAAAGGTCATGTCGCCGATGTGGTTGTCCCAGGCATGATTCTGGTTTTCGAAGGTCCACGGCAGATCCACTTCAAGCTGCCCATTGGTGCCGAACGCCTGCTCGTGAATGACGTGCGTTTCGAGGCCGGGTGAACCGCTTGCGTTGACGGCGGTAGACCAGACAACTTCCTTTTCAGGGAAAGCCTTTTCGGTGACGATCGCGCGAGGCAGATTCAACTCACCTCTCGGCCAATGCCGATTCGTACAGAATGTGCGGAGATAAGCAACGACGTCGTCGATCTGATCGTTCGAGAGCAGATCGCGGAAGCGCGGCATGATGGTGGAGAAGCCGAGATATGGGCCACCGTTGACGATGACGGCTTTCCATGCGGAGTCGGGTTCGGGTGCAGTCTGGTCGCAACGGCTGAAGTCAGGCCATGTGTCAGGGCGCTTGAACTCGGTGAGCTTCTCGTCTGCGCCCTTGCCATCCGCCCCGTGACAGGCGATGCAGCCGCCTTCATAGATCGTCTTGCCGTTCTTTGCGTCGGGCTTGCGCGTGTAGGCGAGAGTTTGAGCGAACAAAGAAGTGGAGGTCGAGGCAAGCAGAGCGACTGCCAACAGGTTCATCAACCGTCCTCGACTCATCAACCTCGCTCCCGCGATAACTTGGATCACGTAGATCCAGTAGACCAGATTCGTGCTGGCTGTCTTACTGCTCTGATGCAGGTTCAATTGAGCCTGCTGCATTTAGCGGATCGAATGACGGAATTTTCATTCCCGATTTCGACGTAACGAAAACCGGCCAATGACCTCTCAATCTTTATACTGGAGAGGATGAGTACGTTTCTTCCTGTTGATGAGCAGATGGACCTGCTGCAAAAGGGCGCAGCTGAAATTATTCGAGTCTCCGACCTGCGCGAGCGTCTCGAAGAGAGCCGCAAAACGGGGCGTCCGATGCGCGTGAAAGCCGGTTTCGATCCGACGGCTCCCGATCTGCATCTCGGCCATACGGTGCTGATGCGCAAGCTGCGGCATTTCCAGCAGCTGGGGCATACCGTCATTTTTCTAGTGGGCGACTTCACGTCATTGATCGGCGACCCTACAGGCCGCAATGTAACGCGCAAGCCGCTTACGCGGGAGCAGATCAATGAGAATGCCGAGACCTACAAGGAACAGGTGTTCAAGATTCTCGACCCCGAGAAGACTGAAGTCCGCTACAACTCTGAATGGTTGGGCAAGCTCGACTACGAAGGAACAATCCGGCTGACAGCGCACTTCACCGTCTCGCAGATGTTGGAGCGAGATGAGTTCCACAAGCGATTCCAGGCCGAGCAGCCGATCAGTCTTCATGAACTGCTTTATCCGGTGATGCAGGGATACGATTCTGTTGCGCTTGAGTGCGACGTCGAACTGGGCGGGACGGATCAGCGCTTCAACCTTGGTTGCGGGCGCGAGTTGCAGCGCCATTACGGGCAGAAGCCACAGATCATCCTGATGACGCCGATTCTGGAGGGTACGGACGGCGTTCAGAAAATGTCGAAGTCTCTGAATAACGCGATCGGCATCAACGAGCCTCCTGCGGAGATGTACGGCAAGCTGATGAGCATCTCGGACGAGTTGATGTGGAAGTACTGGGTGTTTCTTACCGATCTCAAGCAGTCGGAAATTGACGGTCTTCAGGCCGAGGTGGCAGCGGGCAAAATTCATCCGATGGACGTGAAGAAGCGGCTGGCGCGGACGATCACCGCGGGGTTTCATGGCGAAGAAGCTGCACGGCACGCGGACGAGAACTGGGCGCGGATGTTCCAGCAGAAGGAAGCGGCCGAGGATCTCGAGGAGCTCCACATCCCGTACGCCGATCTGGTGGGGCCGGCGAGCGCACCAGGCGTCTTGCAGATCCGCATCCCGAAGCTGCTGGTGCAGATGGGGCTGGCTGCGAGCGGAGCCGAGGCAAGCCGCAAACTGGCGGAGAAGGCTGTGAAGATCGATGGCGAGGTCGTGACGAATGCAGTGATGACTCTCGATTCCCTTCCCGCCAGGCGGGTGGTGCGACTTGGGAAACGAGCCAAGGTGGCTGTGATTGGCGGATATGGTGAGGGAAATTAGTCCTGCGATTTCGCATGGAGCGGCAGTTCCGAGCTTCGTCACAATTGAGTGTGATCCTGATTGACAGCTGGCCAATTCTGGGGTGAGATATTGGCGCTCTTCCTGTTGTTGTCTCATCGTGCCCAAAGTCAACGAAGTTGATCTCAGGGCCCGCTCGCGAAGTTTCCCGTTCTTCTCCGATAGCTGAGACCAGCTTCCAAACCATACAGGGCTCACTTCTGAAAAGGGGGAATCAGCTATGTCCTTGAGCAAATTGCCTAAGACCGGGTGCAGGTATATGTGTGAGGCCCTAGATCCGAATGCGGCTTTTCTGTCTGTCGAACCCTGGGGCCAGCATTGGGGGTTGAGCGTTGCACTCGATGGAATCGCTGCCTACCAGTACTGGATCAGCCGGATGGTCATGCCGATCGTGTTTCAGTGGATCGAGGAGAACCATGAGGAGGTTTACGCAAACATTCCGGTGTCATCGCGTGACGACATCGAGAAAGTGATTCAGGCTGCATTCAACATTGTGAAAACCCTGCCGGCTTATGAGGCTGGACAGGCGGAACTGAAGACCTTCGAAGCAAGACTGGCGTCTCGCACGGCCGATACCAGCCTGATGAATCCAACGTGGGCTGAAATATCCGGACGAATGCGGGAAGAGATGCGCGAAGTTTTGACTGAAGAATCCAGACAACTCGCCGGGGTCGGCAGCTAGGGCATATTCAGGCAGTACGGATGGAACCAACGTCAACGGGCTCTTCCAGAGCTGCTTCGCGAATGCCGACGTAGGCCAGGGTGACGACGGTGACGTCATCGTCCTGGCCGAATCGTAACGCTTCTTCGGCCGCCTGGGGTGCGGAAGGATGGGCAGCAAAGAGCTTTTGCAAGCGCTCAAATCCATAGAGTTCGCCGGCCTTGTTGCGAGCTTCGAGCAGGCCGTCTGTATAAAGGGCCAGGTGATCACCGGGGTTGAGTTGAAGAGTGGTCTGGTCGTAGCGGGCCATTGTGTCGATTCCAAGCGGAAGCGCGCCCGGGACTTCCATGGAACCCGAGTTGAGGAATGGTGGCGGATGGCCCGCGCTCGAAAGCATGCAGACGCCGAGGCGATTGATGCGGACGGCGATGCAGGTTACGAACGCGTTTTCCATCTGACCGCATAAGCGATGGTTCATCTCAGTGAGCAGCGGTCCCGGCTCAGGGAAGAGTTCGGAAAGCACGCGTGTTATCCCCATGACGTAGGAGACGCTGAGGGCGGCTCTG
>Ga0157369_10005018_pt1 | contig 15497 bp, 12 predicted proteins | sample C25metaG_FD_113461 | JGI IMG/M metagenome (GOLD analysis project Ga0157369, IMG submission 113461) | Corn rhizosphere microbial communities from Kellogg Biological Station, Michigan, USA - C2-5 metaG | ecosystem: Host-associated > Plants > Roots > Rhizosphere > Soil | place: USA: Michigan... | reverse complement strand
CGGCAGGTCGAGTCGCATGAGCGAGTCGACGGCCTTCGGCGTCGGGTCAATGATGTCGATCAGACGCTTGTGGGTGCGCATCTCGAAGTGCTCCCGGCTGTCCTTGTACTTGTGAGGTGAGCGGATGACCGCCACCACGTTCTTCTCGGTCGGAAGCGGCACCGGGCCGACGACCGTGGCGCCCGCGCGGGTCACCGTGTCGACGATCTTGCGCGCCGAGGTGTCGATGACCTCGTGGTCATACGACTTAAGTCGAATGCGGATCTTCTGTCCCGCCATGTCTGACTCTCTCTCTGTCAAGGCGTCGTACCTCCCCCGTCTCTGTGTGACGGGGCGGCATTGGACGCCGTAGTAGCACTACTGCTGTCGCACCACTGTTCTTCTGTCAATTTCGATTCGCAGCTGAACTGCCTGCGCCTCGACGGCCAACCCGCCGAATGGCACAGGTTTCCCCGTCCAGTCAGTTGGTTGATTTAAGCTTTGTTCTGCTACCCGCGGCCTAGCCCGTGGCTCCGAAGAGCGGCTATGCACTGCCTGGCAGTGATCCCGGCGCAGCGCGCAGCGCGGCCCGGAAATGTTGAACTAGACGATTCTGTCACACGATTGGGGCGTTCTGCAACCCGGGCGTGTCGCGCTCGGCGTGTCGCCTTAGGCGCCGGTAGCTAGGCCGGGAGTTGCCCGAGGATCGCCCGGGCGCCCGTGCTCATACGTCGTGGAATCAAGGCAGTTTGTAGATGCGGACAGCGCCCGAGTCGTACACCTTCTCGAACTGGCTGTTCCCCGCGACCTCTTGTTCGACCTTGTCGAGGAGTCCCTTCGGGAAGAGCGAATGTCTCTTCGCGAACTGCTCCTGGCTGTCGGAGAACCCGAGGTATGTCGGGCCGGCGGCCGCCGTGCCATAGATTGCGTTCATAATGTCCTGGACAGTGACCGGGCGCTTGAGGTATTGCTGGATGTCAGACATCGACGTCGCTGTATCGATCCCGTGCACGACGATCAACGGATAGTTGCGTCCGATGAGCACGGGGAACTGCATCGTCTCACCCATGATCAGATCGCCCGGCTTGAGCCGGGCATCCAGCCATTGGGCGGCGATCACGTCCGACTTCTGGACCCGGTTATCGGCTTCAGGCTGAAAGTATCCGACAACGAACAGGGCGACCATCGCCAGCATCACGATGGACAACGCGGGCCGCCGCTTCTCCTTCTTTCGCCCCTCAAAGAGCCAGGCAACGCCAATCGACAGCCAGGGCAGCGCGAACAGGAAGACTCTGAACCTGGCCTCGCCCCCATAAGCCTGGGCGAACAGAATGAGCGGTGGCGCCGCCGCCAACCACGCGACGATCAACGTCGTCCGCACATTCCCCCGCAACATATTGCGCGCGAACCCGGCCAATCCGATTACGACGGCGAGTAGCGACAACAGGATTACGCAGTAAGCCTGCAATTGCGCCGCATCCGAGCGGTAGACCAGCGGCGGCGTATATGTGGCATTCCGGAACGGATTGAACCCGGTGAACAGTCCGAAATTCGAAACGACGAAATTGAGATTCGGAAGCAAGTACAGCACGGCGATGACCAGCAGGCTGGGCCCGAGCCACCGCGGACGAACGTACCCCACGAGACACAGCGGCAGCAGCGCCAGGACGGCGATGTACGGGGTCAGCTGGTGACTGACGACAACGACCGCCTGCAGCACGAGTAATGAGGACGCCGACCAGATGGCACCCGTGGGGGTGCGGCGGCTCTGAGCTGAAGTCGAAGCGGTCCGCGGCGCATCAGTCCGGCTCTCCTTTCCCCGGTCAGGAACGCGCTGCCGGCGAGCCAGCGCTCCTTCGACGCGCTTCACCCATGCGACTGGCTCCCCGCGCAGGAACGAGATCGCAACCAAGCACATAGTGAGATAGAGCGTGAAGGCGAAAGCCTGGGGCGAGTAGTAGTTCTGGCCCACCCAGTTGCAGAGCGTGAAGACGAGCGTGGCGGTCCACGAGACGGCGCCGTTACGGCCAGTGAGCGCCCGGGCGATAGCCAGAACCACAACGGCGTCCAGGAGCGCGAACCCCACTTCCGCCCATGCCGCATAAGCAAGTGGGTCGAGATAGCCCATCGCCTCGCCCAAGAATGCGCTCAGTGAGAAGAACCCCGGCCACCGGTTGTACAGGTCGATCGACGGATTCACGGTTCCTGTGGCCGTGATGTAGGTGGTGACCGCGATGTGCTTGTAGACCCAAGGCAGCCTCGGCACTGCCTCCACAAGGTTCGCGGACGCGTACAACATCACCACCAGGGCGCCGATGGAAGCGCTCATATACCTCGCGCTGATCTTCGTGCGGCTCACGCCCAACACGCACATGAGGACGGTGACCCCCACCCCGACGTACCAGAGGGCCGGGAAAGCGGGGAGCAAACCCCAATCGCCGAGCCTGCTGCTGTCGGTGAGGGTCAGGGACACCGCCCAGAGCACCGCGGCAACCACCAGGATCAGCCAGGGCAGCCACTCCGAGGACGTGCGGCTGAATCCCCATTTCACCAGCAGGCCGATTCCGCTGACAGCCTTTCGATCCGCGACCGGCCAGACGACAAGTGACGCGGATGCCGCGAGCACAATCGCAACAGCGACAGGAATGGGGACCCAGGACGCAGTCCACACCATGGGAAGGCTGGCAGCGACCCCGATCACGGCGCTTGCCGCAACGGTGAATACCAACCGAGCGGCACTGTCCCGGATCCCAGCGTGTCGCACCAGCGCCCAGCCGGGAACAATGAGCCACACGGCCAACACGACCACAGCACGCAGGGGTCCGGCCACATCGAAAACGATGAGGATGGCGGCGATCAACCCGCTGCTCGCCAGGCTCCAATCCAACTTTCGTGGAGCCGCTGCACGCGTTTGAGTGCGAGTCGCGGTGTCGACCATCGCCAATCCTCCCCGGATGAATCGCTCACCCCTCGCAGACCATTAGCGATAGAGTATTCCTCAATTGCGGGAAATAATCATCGCTCGTTCCCTCGGGCATCCTGCTCGCGAAAGGAGAGCGCCATTTCCTCGACGCGGCAGTTGATGAGCGACCTCAACCCTGAACGTGACCAGGCGTAAGCGCTCACGCCGATGAACTCCCGCCTTCTCGATGCGCCAGAGCAGCCCGTGCCGCCGACCAGGCGAGGGCGCACAACGCCGATGTGGACACGAATCGCCGTCATAGTCGCCGCGGTTGTGAGTGTGGGAGCCGCGGTGCTAGTGGCGATAGCGGCAGAAGGCCGAACCTCCATGCCAGTCGGTGACCTTCCCGGCTGGAAGCAGGTTCTCGCCGAGGACTTCTCGACACCCGCAGCGCTGGGCGAGGTTGGCACTGTGTACGGCCAATCGTTGCGCGGCTATTCGGATGCCAAGGACACATCCGGGCACGGGACGTACTCGCCTGATTCCGTCCTTTCCGTTTCGGACGGCGTACTGGACTTCTACCTGCACACCCAGGATGGCGAGCCCCGCGTGGCCGCACCGGTCATAGACGACTACAAGGGGCAAACGTACGGACGCTACTCGGTGAGGTTCCGTGCAGACCACATCCCGGGATACAAAATCGCGTTCCTGTTGTGGCCGCTCAGCAACGACTGGAACGAAGGCGAAATCGATTGGCCAGAAGGGGATCTGAACGGACGGATGAGCCCCGCGTCGGCAATCAAGGGCAGCCTGTCCGGCGGAAGAGTCAGCGTGGACCCTCCCACCCGCGTTTTCTCTTCGACCGATTCTTCAGGCTGGCACATCGCAACGACAGAGTGGACCCCAGGCTCCGTGAAGTGGTTCTGGGATGGTGCTCTTGTGGGACAGACAACAGTGCCAGCAGGAGTTCCGACCACCCCCTTCCGCTGGACACTCCAGGCGGAGACAGCCACGGATGGCCCAGCCCCGCTGCCCGGAACAGCCGGCCATCTTCAGGTCGACTGGGTCAGCCAGTACGCGTACGATCCGAAGCGCTGAGTCATACCACGCCGATCCGCACGTTCGCCGACATTGACGTCAGCCTTGGCTGTTTTCGTGTGTATATAGTTGCTCGCGGCGCTCGAGGCGCATCTCCGGAAAATTAGTCAACACCCACTTCAAGGGTCCCTGGCTCGGGATGCTTATTGGCCCCGTCCTGTTAGAGCCGGCGATATCTTGCACCCACGTTTATCCGATGGGTGAAGCATGCGCCCTTTTTCGCGACGCCGTGCGAGATGTCATTCGCACGCCCGCAGCGCGACACGATTGAATGGAACCACTGAATTTTGTTGAAGACCTTCGGCCTCATCACTGCAGTCCTCCTCGGACTGACAGGATGGCCCCTGTCACATGTGAGCGAACCGACTTCCAGCCACACTAAGACGGAGACGACGCGATCCAGCTCGGCGAAGCCGGCGCCATCCGCATCGCCGACAGCACGTGCTCAAGCAGTGGATTCCGGCAACGGCCGGTCCGAGAAGTCGCACCCTCGACGCTCCGCAACGCCTGTGGCGACCGCCCCCGCGCCGGCCACCACGCCGGCGCCGAGCGCCGCCGCGACTCCGGCAGACTCATCGAGTGCGAAAACCGCTGCACCGACGAAAACAACGCCGGCCAGCCCCAGTCCCACCTCGACGACGAGCGGCAGCACCACAACCGCGAGCACTATGCCCGTGGGGGATATCCAAGCTGAAGGCCACTCGTGGAGCCAGGTGTTCGCCCAGGACTTCAACTCTCCGGCAGCGCTCGGAAAGGTGGGAGACGTCTACGGCCAGTCCATGGCCGGCTACGACGGCTACACCGACACGTCCGGCAAAGGAACGTACACCCCCGGGTCCGTCTTGTCGGTTTCGGAGGGGAAGCTGGACTACTACCTCCACACCGAGGGCGGCAGGCCCAGAGTCGCGGCTCCTGTTCTGAACGACTACGCGGGCCAAACATACGGTCGCTATTCCATCCGGTTCCGAGCAGACGACCTGCCCGGTTACAAGATCGCGTTCCTCCTCTGGCCGTCCAGTGACAATTGGAACGAGGGCGAAATCGACTGGCCCGAGGGTGATCTCAACGGCCCGATGTCTCCTGCTTCCGCGGTGAAGGGAACGCTCTCCGGCGGCGCAATGAAGTTCGATCCGCCCGCCCGCGTTCACTCGTCGACGGATTCCTCGGACTGGCACGTAGCAACAACAGAGTGGACGCCGGGATCGGTGAAGTGGTTCTGGGACGGAGCACTGGTGGGTCAGACCTCACTGTCTTCAGGTGTTCCCACGACGCCGTTCCGCTGGACGCTGCAGGCTGAAACCGCCATCGGCGGTCCCGCTCCGGCGACCAACGTCGCCGGCCACCTGCAGGTGGACTGGGCCGTGCAGTACGCATATAAGAAGTAACAGAGGCCCCGACTGGCCGTTTGGACCCGCGTCGCCATCTCGCGCGCGGGTCCAAACGCATCAAGTTGGCACCTATATAAAGAGTGCGGCTTCGCTGCCTCATGCGCCGGGCACCATCACCGCCTCCCGCGGAGAGTGGCGCGTGGGCCGATCCGCGCGCGCCTCCTGCTGGCGAAGGCTGAAGCGGCTAGGGGACGGCCTTCGCTCGGTCCCCGTCGCGCCCTGGCCAGGTTAAGCAGAAACCACGGCAGGCAGGCCACCGCGACGGCGAACTGCGCGACATTCCACGGCAGGGACTGCGGAAGCAGTAACGACGCTGCCGAGACCGAAATGGCGGCCGCGATCCCGATCACCAGTCGGACCGGCGGCTTTCGCCAGACGGGAACTGCCGGCAGCACTCGCCGTTGAACGAATGCGAGAAGCATGTAGGCGGCCAGCGTGGCAATCGCGGCGCCGACGATCCCGATGATCGGCACGAGCAGGAGGTTCAGGACGACATTAGCGACAGCGGCGGCCCCGGTGACCAGTCCCACCGCCTTGCCGCGTCGAAGCGTGATGAGGAGCTGCCCCGTTGCGCCACTGGCGGCGACCGGGAACGCTGCGAGCGCCACAACGAAGACGACCACAGTCAACGACGACGGCTGGAAACTCGGTGGGGCGACGATACGAAGCGTCATCGGCGCGGCGAGAGTGATCCCCAGGATGGCCGGAATCAACAACCGGTATAACGAGTCGCGTGATTGCGCCGCAAGTGCCCAGCGCTTGCTCTTGTCTCGCACCTCTGCGAAGCGCGGGGACCATGCGTAGCCGGTGAACACGAGAAGGAGGATGACGACCGAGCCCACCACGTAGGCGATCTGATAGCGACCGACCTCCGCTGCACCCAACTCCCGGCGGATGATGATGCGGTCACCCGCCTCCAACACGAAGTACGCCATCCCGCTAAGCGCCAGCGGGATTCCGAGCCTGATTGCCTTCCAGGCGACCGCGCCGGCCAACAATCCCCGCAGCTTCGGTCGCGTCGCGACCATAGCGATCGCCATAGCGGCGAACTGGCTCGCAACGCCTCCCCAGATATACGTCGTCGCGTTATCGTCCACGGTGAATAACAGGGCGATTCCGCCCACCTGTCCGCCGATCGCGGCGATCACGCTTACCAGGCAGAACGGGCGAATGCGGTCTTCCGTGAGCAACAGGGCGAGCATGACCTGCACCGCGGCGGTTGGAAACGTCCAGAGCAACACAGCGGTGGCTAAGGCGGGGTTGTCTCCGACGCCCAGCGCATCACGCCACAAGGGAGCGGTGACCCCGAAGAGCAGGCAGACGCCGAGGGAAATGGTGATGCCGACAGTCACCAGGCCTTGCGACGGCCCGCCGGTGGAATCTTCCGCCCTTTGCAGCACGAGCGCCTTGTCTATGCCGACGAGCGCGAGCACGCCCAACATCTGATGCAGCGCAATCGCCGTTGCCAATGCACCGAATTCCACCGGTCCCATGACGTGTGCGACGATCGGTGAGACGACCGTAGCCGCGATAAGTTGCGATGCCAGGATGACGACGTAGAGCAAGTGGCGGCCGAATAATGGTGAGCCGCCCTCCTCGTGCGAGACGGACGGCGAGGGGGTGACCAGCGGCTCACCGCTTCCAGGCACAAGGCCGTTGTTCGCCTCCATCATCTCGGGTTCGTTATGGCGGGTTCGCCCGAGAGCGCCGCCACCCGGTCTGAAAGCGGCAGGAGGCCGGCGCCCCTATGCCGCTGCATGGCGTAGCGCAGCGGTCCCTTCGCAACCGAGAGCAGTTCGAGCCAACCTACTCGCGCGATCTCCCTGCCGAATTCACCGCGCGGCAGCGACTCCCTCGCCACCGGGACGTCCGGTTCGCGCCAGGCCAGTGACACCAACCTCGCAATCGCATGGGGGCTTCGAGTCCAGGCGATCGCCAGCGTGCGCGGGTGAAGCAGAATCTTGGTGAGCCACGCGCCAAGACCGGTGCCGTAGCCGCGTGCCTGCACCCGGAGGGCTTGCACGTCGTCGCGATGGCGATGCCAGACGATCGCCGACGGTTGCATCACCAGCACATGCCCGCCCAAGATGACACGGGTGAACATGTCGATGTCTTCGCCTCCACCGGTTGGCGTCCCCACTCCGAAGGCGGTATCGAAGCCGCCCAGTTGAATGGCGATGCTGCGGCGGAGCGCAAAATTCGCGCCGGTGCCGAATTGGCCGATCGAAAACGGAAACAGCGGAAGCTCAGCCGGTGGAGCGGCAAGGCTGTAAACCATCGGCTTCACGTTTCTCGACCAGCTGACCCTGTCGTCGAAGTAACCCTGCACCCGAGTGCGAAGTTCTCCGCTGGGTACCAGACCACTTACGCAGGCGACGCCGGGCGCGCGCTTGAAACCTGCCACCAATTCCCGAAGCCAGGCGCCATCGACGATGACGTCATCGTCGGTGAAGGCCACGATGTCGCCACGGGCCCGAACAAGCCCGGTGTTTCGTGCAGTGGCGAGACCCGGTTTGGGCTCGGCGACGAGGACGACGCGGGGGTCGCTGAATTCGTCGCGAACAAGATCGCTTGTCGCCGTCGTGGCAGAAGCGTTATCGACGACGAGGACCTCGAAATGAGGGTAATCGAGGTTCAGAACGGCTTTGAGTGCGAGACGGAGGTGTTCCGCGCGGTCCCGTGTGCAGATGACCACGGTGACCAGCGGAAGCGTCGGTGCGGCGTGCCTGTCTTCGGCAGCCGGAAGCAACGAAACCTCCCGGTCGAGCTCAGCGCGGTCGATAAAGCCGTCACGCACCGCGACATCGACGAAGCCACGCACTCGTGCACCCTCTCGGATCAACAGTCGAGCTCGGGTGTATCCGTGAGAACCGATGGAATGAACCAGGTTGTGGCGGTTCAATTGAGTGAGATCGAGGCTTCCCACCCAGCGTGCACCCGCCCAATCCGGCTGAAGCTTGCTCGGCATGGCCGGAGCCAGCTCGAGTACCGTGAACATGCGATTCTCCCCGCGCGCGTACATGGTCGGTCACTCAAGGAAGCGCAGGGGCGCGATCGGCCAGGTCAACGTTCGCAGAACCGGGCGAGTGGTGCAGCGCACCGTAGGCGTACCCCACTCCGGCAGCCAACAGCGATAGCGCAATCGCAGCCGCGCCTCCCGGCCGCCCCTGCGCCAATTCTCTCCACGCCCCCATCGGCAGCACGCGTCGAACATAGGCGCGTTCGCTCGCCAATGCATCCGAGGCGCCCAGGCTCCGACTGAGTGCCGACTTAGACACGCCTTCGTAGAAACTACGACGACGAAGATACGACCAGGTGACTCGATCCCGCGTCACCGTGTGCGAAACAACGCTCCGTGGTTCAAATACGATGCGCGAAGCCGGCCGATCCTGTCGGAGCAGGATGCACACTTCTGTTTCCTCTGCTCCCAGCGGAATCGATCCAACGCGGCCCGTGTCCGGGTTGAATCCGCCCACGTTCATCAGCGCTGAACGACGAAACGCCATGGAGCACCCCATGATGTTCCGCACATCCGCTCGGGTCGTGGGTTGACCGGTATACGTGCAACCGACGACCCACAGGAGCTCCGGCGGAAGGATGGATGGCCGGTCCGCTGCGGGCCACGACGGGCGAGCGCTGCCGCCGACAGCGACGACGTCAGGGCTCTCGAAGGCGTCGAGAAGTTCCCGCAGCCATCCTTCGCCGGCCGTAGCGTCGTCATCGAGGAACGCGACGACGTCGCTCGATGCGTGTTCCACTCCGGTATTACGCGCCCCGGAGAGGCCCTTGCGGAATTTGTTGGGTATCACGTTCAGCTCAGGCCACTGCCTCTGCACGCGCTCCAACAGGCGGTCTTCATGGTCGATGACCACGACGATCTCCGATGCTTCCGGCTGCCGTGAAACAGATGAAATCGCCTCGACGAGGTCGTCCCACCGCTTCTGGGTATACGCGCAGATGACGACGGTGACGGAAGGAGAGGATCCGGTCGTCACGCCGCTTCCTCCGCCCTCGCCTCGGCGAGAGCCGTCGACGGGCGTCCTCCTCCAACGAGCGTGTGGGCGCGGGCGCCGTCTTGGAACTCAGTCAGGATCGTCTTGAGCACGCGGAACCCGTCGGAAAAGGCGTTGAGGTTGCTCACGCCGTGGATCCTCAAACGCTCGACGCTGGGTACCTCTGTGACCGCAAGTTGGGCTGCCGCGATCCTGCAGTTCAGAATCGTTTCGATCTCAAAGCCGTCTCCCCAGTGCATGCGCCCGTCGCTACGCGGGGCCAATCTAATGTCGGGAAGGGCAAGGCTCGGCAGCACGTGGGCCCAAAAAGCGTTATAGCCGTAGCAGAGGTCGGTGTAGTGAGTGCCGAGCAGCATGTTAGTGATCAGGTTGAGGACGCGATTGCCCGCCGAGCGGAACCTCGTGATGTCCTCGCTTCCTCCGCCCCGAAGGAAGCGGCTGCCTTTCGCCACGTCAGCCCCGCCGACGAGCGCGGCCACATAGGCGGGGATTTCTGCCGGATCCGCCGATCCGTCTGCGTCGAACATGATGACGACGTCACCGGTGACCGCGGCGAAGCCACACGCCAGGGCGTTGCCCTTTCCTGTTCGAGTTTGCTGGATGACCTCGATTTCAGGCATCAGCCGACGGGCAGTCTCAATGGTTCCGTCCACAGAGTTTCCGTCGACCAGAATGACCTGGTGCACGGGCGGCAACTCGGGAAGAACGCTCTCGAGGTTTCTCGATTCATTGCGTGCCGGGATGACGATGGAAATGCGGGGAGTCACGGAACGCGACAGGGGTGGGTTTGGCATGAGCGACTCTTCTTGCGGTGTTCGGGTTCTCGGCGGGTGACAAACAGGGAGGGGTAAGCGATGCGAGTTCACTGCGAGAGGCAGTCGATGAATTGAGCGAGGAGGCAAAAAGGTGTGGAGTTCGCCAACGTGCGGGTGGGGCGATTATGTGCCCTTCCGTGCGCCTCTCAGTGAGGGTAGCTCATGTAAACCGAGGCCTGCAACAGATTTTTGAAATCCCCTGTTCGGGGGGAATTCTGCGCCGACATTGTGGGGCGCCGCGCGGTCGAGACAGGAGCAGGAGGGGCACGCCGAGGATAGAATCGAAAGTGAAACGGGGCCGGTGACACCTCCCCCGCAGGAATTCACTCATGATCGCGCGGAGGTCGCCGTGGAGCAGCACTGCGAGTGCGGTCATGCCCAGAGCGCGCACGAACACTATCGTCGGGGCACCGATTGCTCGCTCTGCCCTTCCGGCGAGTGCCTTCGATTTCGTGCAGCAGCAGGTGCCCCGAACGGCGCGCGTCTGACCACGGAAGTGGCGGAAAAGCCTGCCGACGTCACCACCTCGGGCGGTGAGTGGCCGAACGGCCACGAGGAGGGCTCAGCCCGCGCGCTGCACTAGGGCCGCGGACCCTCCAGGGAGGCGTCCTTCCGTTCGAGCCCGCGGGGCTGTTGCTCGGCGTCGACGCTAAGTATGCTTCCCCTCGGAAGGGACCCGAAATGCTTCCAAGAACAACGGTCCACGAGGGGCTGGAGCCGCTCGTTATGCCGGGGACCTGTTCCTCGCTGCTTCAGCGTTGGGATGAGGTAGTCCACGCGGTGCCTGACGCGGAGGCCTTGCACTCCCCCGGCGCGACCTACACGTTCGAACAGGCCGACACCCGCAGCAACGCGGTGGCAACGGTTCTCAAGCAGGAGCTTCCCGACGAGGAATCTCCGGTTGGAGCGCTTCTCGGCCACACCGCCGACGCCGTGGTCGGAATTCTCGCGATCCTCAAGAGCGACCGCGTCGTGGTGGTACTAGACCGACACATGCCCCTGGAACGGCTGCGCCTCATCATCGAGCTGGCCGGCATCACCACCTGCCTCACCGATACTGCGAACGCCGAGACCGCAGCGGAACTCGGCGAGTCCCTCGTCAAGACCATCAACTTAGACGCGCTCGTGAACGAGCAAGCAGCGTCAGCGCCACGCGAACTGGGTGATTCCTCCACCGCCGCTTGCCGAATGCGAGGCGGAAGAGACACGGCATTCATCATCTTCACGTCTGGATCGACGGGCCGGCCGAAAGGCGTGATGCAGACGCACGACCAGCTCTTGAACGATGCCTTCGGATTCCGCCTCCGGTTCAGGACCGAACCGAATGACCGCGTGGCCCTCGTGCTGCCGTACGGGTTTTCTGCGGGACTTTCCGTCATCTTCGGCGCACTGCTGAACGGGATCGGTACCTGGAGTTTCGATCCCAGGGACAGCGGAGTGCGCGCACTTGTCTCCTGGATCAATGACCAGCGCTTGTCGACGCTGAACTGCACCCCGCACCTGCTCCGGTCACTCGTCAGCGTCATGGAACCCAAGGAGGTGATGCATTCGCTCCGCCTGGTCTCGACCGTTGGTGAGAGCGTTACCGGGCGAGACGTGGAAGCGATCCGCGCCCACGTCCCCCCCACTGCTTCCTTCGTCAACCTGAGCGGCTCGTCAGAGGTCGGGCATCTCGCCACCTATGAACTGGCAGGGCAGATGCAGGTACCTGACGGCGCTCTTCCGGCCGGCCGCGTCATGGACAACAAGGAGGTCGTCCTTCTCGGGGAAGACCGCACGCCCGTCCCACCTGGCGACGTGGGCGAAATCATCACAATCTCCGAGTACCTCTCGGCCGGATACTGGCATGATGAGACCACCACGGCAGAACGCTTCGGTACGGATGCCGATGGCTGGCGGTTGTGCCGCCAAGGTGACCTCGGCAGGTTTGACGACAATGGCGACCTCATCCTGCTCGGGCGCGCCGACGCAGCCATCAAGATCCGTGGGTACCTCGTTGATCCCAGTGAGATTGAAGCCGCCCTCCTAGCGGTCGACGGGGTGGACGAGGCCGTCGTCATTCCGGTTGTCGCCCCGCCGGCGCCGACCCGGCTGATCGCTTACGTCGCGCACCCCTCGGGGGTGCGGCCCCCTTCGCTGGCGGCCTTGCGCCGCGACCTTCGCATGCGCCTGCCGGAATACATGGTTCCCGGCACGATTGTCCAATTGCCCTCGCTCCCACGGAATGAACGCGGCAAGGTCGACCGGCTGCGGCTTCCACCAGTCACACACCAGCCGCCCTCGGCCCCGCCGGAACGGCAGTGGGAGATTGTCGTGGCAGGCATCTGGGCAGAAGTGCTCGGGCTCGACGCTGTGGGTCTCGACGATGACTTCATGGCTTTGGGCGGAGACTCGTTGTCGGCGGAAGAGCTGCTCACCGTTGTCGAGGATCGCTTTGGCGTCCACATGGCGTCGACTGTCCTGGTCGACGCGCCCACCTTGAGAGAGTTCGCACGCAGAGTGGAGAACGCTGCCGTGGCTCTGCCGAGTCACCCCGACGTCATCACCCTGAATTCGGGGCAGACCGGCACCCCGCTCTTCTGCTTTGCGGGCTCGGGTGCCCTCGCCTTGACATTTCTGCCTCTCTCACGCCATCTGCGTGAGCGCAACGTCTACGCGTTTCAAGCGCACGGTCTCGAGAGGCGGGGGATCCCCGATTGGAGTGTTGAGGCATCCGCCCGCCGATTCATTCAGATCATGCGCGTTATACAGCCGCACGGCCCCTATCTGCTTCTCGGGCACTCTTTCGGAGGCCTCGTTGCGCTGGAGATAGCCCGTCTTCTCACGAGCGCCGGCGAACCTGTCGAACTCGTCGGTCTGCTCGATACCCTTCTGCCGCGCAGTGTCAGCCTTCGCCAATTGGTGGGCGACGAAGAGATCCCCTACCAAACGCCCCGAGGGCAAGCGGCCGTAGGGAACGGAAGAAGCTTCCTGCAGAACCGAATACGCCGTGTGCTGCCTGACGGTCTCCCCACGCCGCACCTCATGATGAGACATCTCCGCTCCTACGTCGCGGGCATCGTCCCCCAGTCGGGACATTGGCAATTCGAGGCGCTCTTCGGCCATGGGGTTCTCGTGTCGCGTCGTCATAAGGTGCAGCCCTACGCGGGGAGATGCTTTGTTGTGTTCGCTGATAACAACCCCGACGGCCAAGACCTCTGGGAACCGCTACTCACGGGTCAGCACGAATTCTTCGAGGTTCCGAGCGAACACACCTCATTGCTCAGGGAACCACACGTGAGCACGGTCGCCGACATTCTGCGGTCGCAGCTTGACCCCGTGGGCGCCGCCGACAGCCGAATGGAGGAGTGACTGCGGGCTATTGGTCGCCGACGTGCTTGTCGGCCTCGTCGCGCGCCTTCTCAACCTGCTCGTCGAACTTGCCGCCGGTCGCGCCCTGAACGGCGTCTTTGACGCCGTCGAGAAGCCGGTCGCTGATGTTCTCCGCCTGCTCGCTGCTGAGCGCAGCCTTCACCTTGTCGTTCTCGAGGAACGCCTGGGCCTTCTTCGTGATGTCGTCGATTCCCATCTCCTCAACCTAGGTCGACCGGTGACACCCGGCAATCGCTGAGGAAGGGGAAGATGGAGGCATGACCGACACCTCACTCCCCCAGCCCCAGCGGCGTGGCCCCGGCAGCGTCTCCGTGCGCCGCACCGGCACCCGCACCTACGAGGGCAACGCTCGCGGCATCACCGTGCAGATCGGGCCAGCGGATGCCCCCGGCCACCTCACGCCCGGCGAACTGTTCAAACTCGCCCTCGCCGGCTGCGCGGGCATGAGCACCGACCGCGTGATTGCCCGCCGCCTCGGCGACGACTATGAGGCCACGATCTGGGCGCACGGGACCTCGGAGCCGGACGACCGCTACGACGCGGTCGATGAGGAGATGCTGCTGGCGCTGGACGCTCTCGAGCCGGAGGACCGCGAGAAGCTGCTGCGACTCATCCGTCGTTCGATCGACGCCAGCTGCACGATCGCCCGCAGCGTGCACAACAGCGTGGCCCTCACCACCACCGTTAACGACGAGCCGGTCTGACGCCGCGTCCGCCGCCAACTCCGGAAAAACACCAACGAGCGCCCACCCTGCCGCTCTCGCTCCGCCCGCTCGGGCCGGCCGAACCGGTATTTTCCGGAGTTAGCGGCGGGACGGCGGCGGGACGGAGGGGAACCGGACGGGGACAACGAAAAAGGGGCCGGGCCCGAAGGCCCGACCCCTTTTCAGGATCGAATAGTCGAGAAGACTACTTGATGATCTTGGTCACCGTGCCGGCGCCCACGGTGCGGCCACCCTCACGGATGGCGTAGCCGAGGCCCTCTTCCATGGCGATGGGCTGGATCAGCTCAACCGTCATGTCAGTGGTGTCGCCGGGCATGACCATCTCGGTGCCCTCGGGCAGCGTGATGACGCCGGTGACGTCGGTGGTGCGGAAGTAGAACTGCGGACGGTAGTTCGCGTAGAACGGGTTGTGACGGCCACCCTCATCCTTCGACAGGATGTAGGCGGTGCCCTCGAAGTTCGTGTGCGGGGTAACCGAACCCGGCTTCACGACAACCTGGCCGCGCTCGACGTCTTCGCGCTTGGTGCCACGAAGGAGCAGACCACAGTTCTCGCCGGCCCAGGCCTCGTCGAGCTGCTTGTGGAACATCTCGATACCGGTGACCGTGGTCTTCTGCGTCGGGCGGATGCCGACGATCTCGACCTCGGAGTTGATGGCGAGGGTGCCACGCTCGGCGCGGCCGGTGACGACGGTTCCACGACCGGTGATCGTGAAGACGTCCTCGATCGGCATCAGGAACGGCTTGTCCTTGTCGCGGACGGGGTCCGGGATGAAGTCGTCAACGGCGTTCATGAGCTCGAGGATGCTGTCGACCCACTTCTCGTCGCCCTCGAGGGCCTTGAGGCCGGAGACGCGAACGACGGGGGCGTTGTCGCCATCGAAGTTCTGGCTGGAGAGCAGCTCGCGAACCTCGAGCTCGACGAGCTCCAGGATTTCCTCGTCGTCGACCATGTCGGACTTGTTCAGCGCGACGAGCAGCGACGGAACGCCGACCTGCTTGGCGAGCAGAACGTGCTCACGGGTCTGAGCCATCGGGCCGTCGGTGGCGGCGACCACGAGGATCGCGCCGTCCATCTGAGCGGCACCGGTGATCATGTTCTTGATGTAGTCGGCGTGACCCGGGGCGTCAACGTGCGCGTAGTGGCGCTTCGGCGTCTCGTACTCGACGTGCGAGATGTTGATCGTGATACCACGCTGACGCTCT
>Ga0157369_10005017_pt1 | contig 15504 bp, 12 predicted proteins | sample C25metaG_FD_113461 | JGI IMG/M metagenome (GOLD analysis project Ga0157369, IMG submission 113461) | Corn rhizosphere microbial communities from Kellogg Biological Station, Michigan, USA - C2-5 metaG | ecosystem: Host-associated > Plants > Roots > Rhizosphere > Soil | place: USA: Michigan... | reverse complement strand
TAGCTTTGCCCGCTACAAGTTCGACTGGGAAAAGCAGTTCGCCCTTTCGCTCGATCCCGAAACCGCCCGCTCCATGCACGACGAAACCCTTCCCGACGACTATTACAAGGAAGCGGCATTCTGCTCGATGTGTGGACCGAAATTCTGCTCGATGAACTATTCCAGCAAGGTGGACGAGTACAACCGCACCGTTCACGGCCTGGAAAAGAAGGACTACTCAGACGTGGTGGATCGATTGGTAACGCTGAAGTAGTTTAGCGTGAGGGCTTGCCGGTGTTGCCGTAGAAAACGTAGGTGTCCTTGGCGACGTAGTCGTCTTCTTCGGTGTTGCGGCGCACCCGGTGCTTCTGCGCGGCAAGTGTCGCTATTTCCTTCTTTTGCGACGTTACTGCCGCCGTGCTTGCCACCGCGACTTGCCTGGTTGGTTCCGTCTTCGCAACTGGAATTGGTTTGGGAACGACAGATTTCGCCGCGGTGCTTGGTTTTGACCGAACCAGTGCATTGGATTGGGCGGTATTCGCTGTCGGCGATGGCATCAACTGTGTCGACGTCGGTTGAGCCTCGACTCGGTCGGGTCCGTAGTGACGCACCGCAGAAATGAATCCCAACGCTAGCAACGCCGATAGGGCTGCCATGCCCATTGATGCCCAGAGTCGCGAATCACGCTGTACCATTCGCTGAACCAGCAGTCCAGATGACTTCGCGCTTTCGATCGTGGACGCAATGAATCGTCTATTGGACGCGGGAATTCTAACCGTGACTTGCCAGGCCCGGACCCGATTCCACGCACGACTCGCGCCAGTCAAATCCACGGCACGAATGTTCTCCCGCACGTGCTGCAGTCCGGAACGAGAGTGAGCAATCGCGGCATGGGATCCATCCGCAAGGCGTATCTTCGCGGCGTCGAGCGCAACCCCTGATTTTGAGCGGACTTTCTGCAGTCGGGTGGTGGCCGACTGCAATCCGCTGCTGGCACTCGTTCGAGCTTGCGAAAATACAGAATAAATTCTCTGACGCAGAGGCTCAACGTTCGGCAGGCGCAATTCACGAATTTTTGAAAGCAGATTGCTGAGCTTTTCAGAACGTGCCGCAGCAAGTGACACTGCCGGAACAGCATCTGAGGCGGGCGGGGTCTCTACGAGTTCCAGCTTCGAAGGCTCTGCAGTTTCGGGCTCAGGTTCAAATTGATCCAACTCGGGAACCGCGGCACTGATAATCGGCTTGCGATACGGGAACGAAACGGCAGTGTCGATTCCTTGCGCGCGCCGCGCAATTTCGGCCTCATCCACTCGCGGCCACTTCAGCGGCGGAGAAATTTTGCCCTGTTCTGGAAGGGGTTCGGCTTGGCTGCTTTGAACCGGTGCCGACACGCGAAGACGCATCTCGACCGGCTCGGCTGGAACTTGTACTACATCCTTGGGGGAGTCCAACATATCCGGCGGCAGCTCTGTTGAACCCTCGTCCTCCATAGCCTGCGAGATCAGGCCATGCGGAACCAACGGCTCGTCCTCTGGGAGCTTCCTGCGCCGCCAGAACATAGTAGGTATTTAGATGCTTTCTGGCAAGAGGCGTCTACTCTCGACCTACAAGTCGCTGTGTCGCGTAGAGCTTTTATACCGCCACCGCAACCTCGCGCTGCATGCGGTAGGCGTTTGCAACATATTGCAGCACCATGCGCTGGGTATTGAAAAATGAACCATTTAGCGCGATTGCGTAGCGCATCACTTCAAGGTAGCGATTGGGCCGCCCATAGAACATGGGGACGATGTCTCGCTCCAGCTTGTCATAAAGGTTGGCAATCTCGGCGGACGGATCTTCCGCGACCTCGCTGCTTCCAATCGCCCATCCGGTAACGCCTTCGATGTGCCCTTCAGCCCACCAACCGTCCACCACACTGAAACTCGGGACCCCGTTGAGCGCGGCTTTCATGCCGCTCGTGCCGGATGCTTCCTGCGGCCGCATAGGATTATTGAGCCAGAGATCCACGCCCGAGGTGATCAGGCGTCCCCACCGCATGTCATAGTTTTCAACGTAGACGGTCTTGATGACGTCCGACAGGGAACTCGCACCGCCCACAACGCGTCGAATCAGGTTCTTCCCGCCTTCATCGTTCGGATGGGCCTTGCCGCCATAGACGAGCTGGATAGGGCCGACCTCGCGAGTAATCTTTCGCAGGCGTTCCGGATCGTGGAACAAAAGGTCCGCGCGCTTGTAGGTGCTGGCGCGCCGCGCGAAGCCGATGGTCAGAATTTTGGGATCCAGTTGAACCCCGAATGACTGCGCGATCGCTTCAAACAGCTCGGTCTTGGCTTCCGCGTGCGCCTGCCGGATGCTGGGGATCGGAATGCTGATCGCGTACCGCAAGTAGTTGTTGTCGGTCCGCCAGCCAGGGATAAACGAATCGAACAGTTCCGCAAAGGCTGGCGAGGTCCACGTAATCGCATGAACGCCATTGGTAATGGCGCTGATCTCGTACGTCGGGAACATGCCGCGCGAAACTTCTCCGTGACGCATGGCCACGCCGTTCACGTATCCGGAAAAGCGGAGCGCCAGGTATGTCATGTTCAACGCATCGCCTTCCCATGCCTCGGCTTCATCCAGAAGCGCCACGTGATCGTGAGCTAGCACTTGTACCGCAAGGCTGCGCGGGAACTGATCGTGTCCGGCCGGAACTGGCGTGTGAGTGGTGAACACGCACATCTCGCGAACGCCATCGATATCCAATTGCTTCAAGCGCCCGGCAAAACTCTGATCGAGCCTCCGCTCCAGCAGTCCCAGCGACAGCAGGGCCGAATGGCCCTCGTTCATGTGATAGGCCTCGAGATGGCCGGCGTAGAGTTTCTCGAGCAGCCGGAATCCGCCGAAGCCCAGGACAATTTCCTGCGAAAGGCGGTAGCGCTGATCGCCACCATAGAGACAATCGGTCAGCCCGCGATCCTGCTCGGAATTTTCGGGAAGGTCCGTGTCAAGCAGGTAGACCGGAATGATGTCTCCGCTCACGCCCGTAATGGTGTACTTCCAGGCGCGGATTGCCACCTGCCGACCTTCAACTTCTACATTAACTCTGTGCTTGACCTCGGTGAGCTGCCGCTCAGGCGCCCACTCTTGCGGCTTCTCAAACTGATTGCCCGACGCGTCTAGGATCTGACGGAAATATCCCTTGCGATAGCAGAGGGTTACGGCACAAAGCGGCACGCCTAAATCGGCGGCGGAGCGAAGAGTGTCTCCGGCAAGGATGCCCAAGCCGCCACTGTATGTGGGAATGTCTGGCTCGAGGGCAATCTCCATCGAGAAATAGGCGACACGGGGGGAGATTTGTTTTTTCATTCTGATTGTATGCCCTATGGCGTGTGGTCCTGCAGGCGCGCTTCCGAGGAACTACGCTGACGTAAGTATAACGTTCCAGTGCTCAATCGCTGTGGAAAATGAGCCACGGAAGGTTTCCAAAGTTCCAAAATTGCACCGTTTCAGGTTCAGTTTTTTCTCTCGATTAGAAAGCGGGCGATGGTCTCAAGCGTCTCCGCGCGGGAGCCCAAATCTTTCAGCGCTTCGCTAGCGGACTGAAGCAGCTCAGCCGCGCGTTTGCGAGACTCTTCGAGTCCGAAAAGTGCGGGATAAGTTGCTTTCTCCGACGCCAGATCTTTCCCCGCCGTTTTGCCCAACTGTTCCGAAGTTTGCGTCACGTCGAGGATGTCGTCGACGATCTGGAATGCCAGCCCGATGGACTGCCCATAACAACGTAACTGCTCGATCTGCTCTTCGGAACCGCCAGCATACAGTCCTCCGCTCACCACGCTGGCGGTAATCAGAGCTGCGGTCTTGGAGAGATGAATGTACTGTAACGTCTCCTGGTCCGGCTTCTTATGCTCGGACTCAAGGTCGATCACCTGTCCGCCAATCATTCCGTTGATCGTGCCGGTGCCGCGGGCAATCTCCGCGATGATCCTTACGCGCGCTTCAGCAGGGCATAGACCTTTTGCAAGAACCTCGTAGGCCTGGGTCTGCAGGGCGTCGCCTGCAAGGATTGCCGTCGCTTCCCCGAATGCCTTGTGGCATGTTGGACGTCCACGACGCAGATCGTCATTGTCGAGTGCCGGGAGATCATCGTGGATCAGCGAGTAGGTGTGCAGCATCTCGAGCGCCGCACCAACCTCTTCGATCCCCTTAGGGAGGGAACCGGCTACTGCGCGTCCTGCCTCCATGCATAGGATGGGTCGAATTCGCTTGCCGCCCGCGAAAACGCTGTGTCGCATGGCGCGATGAATAGACGTTGGACGTACGTCAGGCCCGGGCAGCAGCCGCTCCAGGGCTGCGTCGGTCACCTTGCGTCCTTCCTCTAGCGTTTCCTTCAGCATGGAGGTGAGTATAACAAGCGAGTACGGTGACTCTCGTGGAGGTCATATGAAGAAATGGGGGCGGGAGTGGTGGCGTTGTAAGCATTGAATACCCACTCCCATTGCATTGCCGCGGGGAGGTGTGGAGGTTGCTTAGCTCAGCTAGTCAAGTGACTCGCCAAGTTTCTTTGCTACATTCTTCAAGTTGCCGGCCAGTTTGAGGCGCCATTGTTCTACCGACTGTTGAGCCATTTCATGCGTCGATTGCTCGAAGGCTCTCAAGGCATTCGCCGTATGCCTTTCGAGTGATTCACCGCAGGATGCCAGTGAGATTTTCTGAGCACTCGCCATCTTCTCGGTAGCCTCGCTCAATTGATTTTCCAGGTTCTTGACGCTGTTCGCGGTCAATTGCTCCAGCACTTCGGTAGCAATGTTCTCCAGCTGGCTGCGCGTGTCGCGTATGAAGTTGCCAGCCATCTGATTCAACCGTTGGTCGAGGCCCGATTCCAGCGAGCGGGCGGACTCGTCAAGCTTTGCGATGCGGTTTTCGAGGCCTTCTACCTCTTTTCGCAACCGCGAGGATTCCGTACTGACCGATGCCCGCAGTTCCTCCAACTTTTCAAGCCGGTCGTGGTATTCGGCTGTGAGATTGTTCTGCAGGAATTCCAGGAGTTCCTCGCTGAGGCGCTTCAGCGAATTCCCTCCATCCAGCACTTTCTGCTGAAACTCTCTCATGCCGCGTCGCAACTGCTCGTCGCTCTTGATGCCAATGTTGGCCGACGCCTCGTCTGCCCGCTTCTCCACAACTTTGAGTTGTTCGGAGATCTTGTGAACGAATGTTTCGTAGCCCTCGGCGGTCCGTTTGTCGATCGTTGACTTCGCAGCCTCAAGTAAGTCCGCGTACTGCTGGCGCGACTCCTGCAGGACCTTTGGTCCGAGTTCCTTGCGCAGGCGTTCTTCTAATTGTTTCTCGAGTTCGGGAGGAATGCTGGAAAGCGAAACGTCGAACTTGCTGGGATTGGCCTCTCTCCTCGCAACTGTTTCCTTGAGCACCGCCACCTGAGCTTCCAGCGGCCCAAGTGATTCAGCAATCAGCCGCTTCAACGGCTTTTCCAGTCGCTGGGCCACCACGTCGAGCTTGGTTTCGAATGACTGGCCCGTCGAATTCGTGTTCGTGAGCATGTCGAACTGGTGAACTCCCACCGCTGCAGGTACCACCCAGTCTTCCGGACAATGACTCAAGCGCCAAAAATTTTCGGGGCGATCGAGCCTTGCGCCGAGAATCCAGGCGCGATTGTCTGGCCCGATCGGATGGCATGTCACGACGTGCGCGGTGGTTTCACGCCCATCGTTGCTGTGAAATCGGAGAGGAATGCCGGCGTCGAATTTTACGGGGCTTTGTAGAGCGCACCCGTGCGCGTTCACCACCAGGGTCTTGCAGACTCCAGAAAAAGGTGCACCCGCCAATGTTGTCACCTTGATGGGCAATTCAGCAGGCACGCGGGAACTGCGCCTGAGTGCGGTGGGGAGGTTTTCACTCTGCATGTCACTATGCCTCGCGAGTCGAGATCAACGAGCCTTGCGGGATCAAAGTGGTACGCCCTCCACAATAGCTCCAATTTAGCGTCTTGGAGACAGGCCCTAAGTGTCGGCCCGCGGGCGTCCGATGGTACACGATCGCATCAGCATTGGTACGTATTAGGCGCGCGAGAATGACCACTAATCTCGCCAGCCAGTTCCGGCGAACTTGTGACAATTTCCCAGTACTGCTTCAACGCTCAGCACCGAACTCGTGGTGCCATCCGGTCGCAGAAACCAAAGTCCGCGGCACTGGTTGTTCTTGGGCCGAAGAGGATTCCCATTCGCGGTATCCACCGGCGCCCAGGCCATTGCTCTCTGCGCATTTGTTTCATACACGTTCCACAGAAATGCGCCGTACATCCCCTCCTTGCTGGCCGTGCCCAGAATCGCTGACGGACGCCACGTCGTGCCGCCGACAAGCTGGTTCTCATATAAGCCGAGTCGGAGATAAGAATCCTGCGATTTCCAGTCCCATCGGATCAGAGATAAGGAATGACGTTGAAGCTCAGAAGTGCCGGGTATGTACGTCAGGTACTGCAGAGAACAAAAAAGGCGCCACTTTTGGGCGCCTCTATGCGGGAAGATTACCGAGTCTAGGCGGCGACGCTCCTGACGTTCGCGCGCACTTGGGTGCTGGCCGACGACAAAATACCACGTGTGTCACAAGAGGGCCAGCAATCATCCGCGCCGATATCGAGGGTGTGGGTCCACATCTCCTCGTCGGCAACACGGTGATTGCAGATGATGCGAGTTGATCCGAATTGCTGCTTCAAGGATTCCACATCGGAAAACGATGCTTTCTCCAGGTCCACGATCATCACATGCGGACGAAGTTTCGCTGCGGCATGGCGAAGCTCGTCGACAGACTTCGTTAGGTGTACCGCGTGGAAGGAATTCGCCAGGGAAGCGGCGAGGGTCCGCGCGATGTTGGGGTCGCTCTGGAGAAGAACTACATTGGACGGCATACAAATCCTCCTGAACGCTCAACCATGCAGCAGTTACAAGGTTCGTAAATGCAGGCTTAACGCTCGAATGGCTCGGCTTGCACTTTTCCGTTTTGCTTGAGCAGAATCTCCACCTTGCCTTCCGCTTCCTCCAGTTCTTTGCGGCAGGATGCGGACAACTGCATTCCTTCTTCGAACAGGGTCAGAGAACGTTCCAAGGGAACTTCGCCCTGTTCCAGCTCTCGAACGATGCCTTCGAGGCGCTGAATGCAGTCTTCAAATTTGGGCAAGGAGTTCAGCTCCTGAGCGAAATATACACCCGATTCACTTACCGTCCATAGGGGAAATCCTGTAGCAAAAACGTTCTCGTGGAAAAAAATTTGAAAAATATTACTCAGCAAACGATTACTGCAATCTCAAGCGCGCGCAGCATTGCCACCAAGCGCCTCAAGCACGTCAACCGCGGAGGAATAACGTCCCTGAGGTGCACTGATCTGTGCGCCCTGTACCATTTCTCGGACCGCGATTAGCATTTCGCGGGCGATGGCGACACCCTCGTGTCGAGCTGCTTCCGGATTCGGTGCACGCGACATCCGTTCCAAAATGGAATCAGGCACCGAGACGCGCAGCTCGTTTTTCATGAATTCTGCGTTTCGCGCGCTGACCAGCGGCCAGATACCCGCGACTACAGGGATCTTGAAGTGCTCGATCCTACGGATAAAGGTTTCCAAAAGTGAAAGATCGAACACCGGCTGCGTTACTGCGTATTCCGCTCCAGCTTCGACCTTGTATTCGAAGCGGCGGACTTCCTCGTCGATGTTAGGAACTCCCGGATTCGCGCCGACGCCGATCACGAAGTTGGTCCCAGCACCGATCGGGTTGCCGCCGATATCAAGTCCGCGGTTGAGGTTGTGGACGATGTTAACTAGGCCGATTGCATCCACGTCAAAGACCGCCGTTGCATCGGGATAGCCTCCCATCTTGGGAGGGTCGCCTGTTATGCAAATCAGGTTGCGAATCCCCACCGCCGCAGCTCCGAGCAAATCTGACTGAATGCACAGTACGTTGCGATCGCGGCAGGTGTAATGCAGGATCGCCTCAACCCCTGCCTGCTGCTGCAACAGTACTGATAGCGCTTGGTTGCTCATGCGGGCCGAAGCACGCGGACTGTCAGGAATATTGATCCCGTCCACACCCACGGACTTCAGGAACTTTGCCCCCTCTAGTTCCTTGTCGATATTCGTCCCCTTGGGAGGGACAATCTCGACCATGGTGACGAATTCTCTGCGGGCGATCTTCGCGCCCAATCTGGACCTTTCCCGCAGCGGTGTCGCGGGGACCGCGTGCGGTACTTCGGCCTTGACCTGTGTCCCAGGTGTTTTTGCCCTCGCCTGTCCCACTCGTAAGGCGGATTTCATTTCGCGGATATGATCAGGCGTGGTGCCGCAGCATCCCCCCACCAGTTTCACGCCAGCTGTCACGAACTTCCGCGCGTAGCTCGCCATGTATTCGGGCGAACATAGATAGATGTTTCGCCCTTCCACGGAACGCGGAATTCCAGCGTTGGGTTGTGCCGAAATTGGAGCGGTGGTCGCCGCCCGCAATCGCTCCATGGCTTCAAGCATTGCGACCGGGCCTACGCTGCAATTACAGCCAATGACGTCTGCTCCCCATTCCTGAATTCGCGGCCCAAAGACCTCGGGCGTGGAGCCGTCCAGGCAGGTGGCGTCCTCGTCCACCGTCACCTGCGCGATCACCGGAATGGACGGATCTAGTTCCCGCGCAGCCTGATACGCCTGATGCAATTCCTCGAGATAGCCGAAGGTTTCAAGGATGAGAAGGTCAACTCCACCTTCGATCAGCGCGGCAATCTGCTGCCGAAACGCGTCGCGCGCTTCATCGAAAGAGGTTTTGCCCAGCGGTTCGATCCGAATCCCCAGTGGCCCCACAGACCCTGCCACCCAGGCGTCAAAACTCTTGGCGGCTTCTTTGGCAAGCCGGGCGCCCGCGACGTTAATGTCCTTTACTTTGTCGGCGAGTCCGTGGCGCTCCAGTCGGAAGCTGTTCCCTCCGAAGGTGTTGGTTTCGATGACCTCAGCACCTGACTGCAGATATTCGTGGTGCAGGCCCCGGATCAGGTCTGGTTGCGATACATTCAGCTCGTCATAGCAACGATTAATGAAAATGCCTTTGGCATAGAGAAGAGTGCCCATGGCTCCGTCGCAAAGGATCGGAGCAGCCTTTAGGCGTTCGTTGAAATTACCCGGCATGCTATTGAGAATACAGTAGAAATCGCGGGCGGGTATTGGTCTGGCCGGAACCGCGCCGCGAAAAAAATCACTCAACTGCTCTGATATAATCCGCTCTTCGCATCTAACTCTCTATCCATCAATGCTCTCGAAATTCTCAGGGTTAAACAGGACCTCGCGCGTTCTTGTGCTCTTCGCGACGCTTGCCGCGCTGCTTTCGTGCAGTTCGAGTTCCAAAAACACCGGAGGAGCCCGGAGTGGTCTTGCATTCCGCGCCTTTGTGTCGAACCCGGTGCATCCTGGAGTTTCTGGCGGCGGCAGTCCCGTGCTTGAAATTATGGATGCGAGCAAGGACCTGCTGTCGGGTTTCATCGTCTCGCTCGCCGGTCTGACCTCAAATCTCAGTGATCCCGGCATGATGGCAGTGAGCCCGAACCACGGTTTCACGCTGATCATGAGTCCGCGAGATTTGAAGCTGGGCCTCGTCGATAATAGCCGCGAAACATTAGCTGGCACGATCACCCTGCCGGGAGTTAGCGAAAGCTTTTTTATCTGGACGGACAACAAGACCGCGTTTGTGGCGGTTCCCAGCGCGCCGGTTGTCGGGCAGGCTCCTGGTGCGGTGGAAAAATTTGACACCAACTCCGCAGCAATTACCGCAGAAATTCCGATTCCGGGCGCGCATTACATCGTGCCCAGCCCGAACGGAAATCAGGTTCTGGTTTTTTCGGACAACCTCAACACTGTGGTTCTGCTCACGCCCAGCCTGATCGGAGCTTCCGGACAGCCAAACACGATTTCACAATGTACGACAACGCAAGTCCCCGCTTGCACTCTACCCGCGACCTTCGATCGACCGATTAGCGCCGTGTTCGACCCCAGTAGCACCACCGCTTACATCCTTAACTGTGGTCCAGAATGTGGTGGCATCACCGCCGGAATTACTGCCATTGACATGACCAACCCGGGTAACCCCGTGTTGGCCAACCAGCCGGTTTCCGCAGCTACGGTCGGCTTCTTGCAGGGCACACAACTTTTCATTGCGGGAACGCAGATTGGCACCGGTGGGGTTTTGACAGTACTGAATCTAACCTCTGGCCTTTCGAACGTGAACTGCACTGCAAGCACACCCGTCAACTGCCAGACCTTTTCCATAACCGACGGTTATCACACCGGGATGCAAATGGGTTCCAATGGGCAGCTCTTTATCGGCTCCAAGGCGTGTACCGGTCTTAGCGGCAACGGAGTTTGCCTCTCAATTCTAGACACCGCCAAAATGCAAGTAGTCCCAACCCCGAAGAACAGTCCAGTGGGTGATGTGACTGGCATGGCGCCGATTCCAAATCAAAATGTTGTCTATGTCTGCCAAGGTGGAATACTTCGCATTTATGACACCGCCACCGATCAGCTTAAGGTCTTTCCAACAGGCGAAGCACAGCCCAATGTGATCGGCCAGGCTGTGGACGTTAAAGTCATTGATTTCTGAGGTCGGGCACGACAAGTTCCCGCGGAAACTTCCAAAATCAAGAGTGGCCTGTAACCAATCTCCGGCCGCCCGATTTCAGCGTTACGTGGCAGTCTCTAATCATCAGTACTAGCCCTTCCTCGGTGCCGTTCTCTCTAGTGCCTGATAAGCCTTTCATTTTTAGCGGGATACCCCTAGGTTACCCTCCAGAGCTGTTTACCCCCTTGACCGTATGGAACTTGTCGGGAGCACCTGTGTTTAATCAAGATGAAAAGAGTTTCAGCGGCCGAGGCGCCGCAAAGGAAGCCGCCATGAACAGACGCTCAGGATTTGTACTTACTGCCGCAATCTTGATGCTTTTATTCGCGATGCCCTCGATCGCGCAAGACCGTGACGATCAGGATCCGCCTGCTCGCGCCGGACGCGTGAGCTACACCACCGGATCAGTCTCATTTCAGCCGGGCGGCCAGGGTGATTGGATGGATGCCGTTCCGAATCGTCCGTTGACCACTGGGGACAATCTTTGGGCTGACCGCGACTCGCGCGCCGAAGTGCAGATTGGTTCGACCTCGATTCGTCTTGGCTCCGAGACCAGCGTCACCATCTCCGATCTGGAGAATGATGTCACGCAATTGCGCCTTTCCATGGGCACTGTCTTTTTCCGCGTCCGCCATGTGGGAAGCGACGACACTGTCGAAGTTGATACTCCCAACCTCGCGTTCAACGTGACCGAGCCTGGCGAGTACCGAGTCGATGTGGACGAGAACGGAGATCAAACTACCGCCATTGTTTGGCATGGATCGGCTGAGATCACCGGCGGGGGAAGCTCTTACCGGCTGAGCGAAGGCCAGCAAGGCACGTTTTCAGGTGTCGATCAACTACGTTATGACGTCGCCGAAATTGGCCGCGATGATGACTTCTCCCGCTGGTGCCTCGATCGCGATCGCCGCTACGAGCGTGTTCGCAGCGCGGAATACGTATCTCCAGAAGTGACGGGGTACGAAGATCTCGACGAATATGGCCGTTGGCACTATGAGCCGAACTACGGGAACGTCTGGACTCCCGTCGGCGTTGCGTATGACTGGGCGCCATATCGCTATGGACACTGGGTGTATGTAGCGCCGTGGGGATGGACCTGGGTTGAAGACGAGCCTTGGGGCTTTGCGCCGTTCCACTATGGCCGGTGGGCATTTGTGGGCGGCGGATGGTGCTGGGTTCCGGGACCGGTTGCTGTGGTGCCAGTCTACTCGCCAGCTCTGGTCGCTTTCGTCGGCGGGGGTGGATTCCATGTCGGTGTCGGAGTTGGCGTAGGATGGTTCCCACTTGGGCCGGGTGAAGTTTACGTTCCCTGGTACCGCACCAGCCCGCGTTATGTGCAAAACGTCAACATCACTAATACTCGCGTGACTAACATCCAGGTCACGAACGTATACAACAACGTGACCGTGAATAAAGTCACGAACGTGACGTACATCAACCAGCGTCAGGGGCGCGGTATTACGGTTGTCAATCAGCAGACATTCGTGAACGCGCGGCCCGTACGCAACAACATTATTCGGGTGGATGCCCGGGAAATTCAGCGCGCGCCGGTGACGCACGAGGTGGTCCGCAATATTCAACCCGATCGTCAAAGCGTGTATGGGGCAGCACGTCCGGTCCGTTATGCTCCACCTCAACAGGTGATGTCGCGTACGGTAGTCGCTACCCGACAGCCGGTGGTTATCAATCGCGCGGCGCCAGTGCAGGGTGCAGTCCGCTACACACCAGCGACACCCCCGCCCGTTCGAACGGTGCAGGCGGCACCGCGGGGCGATCCTCAGGTTTTACAGCGTGGCGCTCGTGGATCAAGCTCCGGATTCCGCAACGCTCCGGTCCAGGCAGAACATCCGCAAGCTCCGAACAACGGAGGTCCAAACACGACGAGCCGCGGTGCGATCCCACCGATGAATGGTGCGAACCGCGGAGGCAATCCTGAGACGAATCGCGGTGGGAATCCTCAGATGAACAATCCACCGAACCGCCCGAACATTCCTCGTCCGGAAGCACCGGAGGGTGCTGGATCGCAAGGCGCAATACACCAGAACAGTCGCGGTGTGTACGAGGGTAACGGGCGCGGGGACCAAAACACTCCAGGGACCCGTCCGAACATGCCAAACAATGCGCCTGCACCACAAAACAACGTGCCGGTTGCGCGGCCGAATGCGCCAGACATGAATCGTCCAGCACCGGACAACAATCGTCCGGACATGCCGAACGACAATCGCGGGATGCGGAATGTGCCGCGTCCGCCGTCGTCAGGCGAGCAGCCGCAAGCGCGGCCTAACCAGCCCGACATCCGGCCTCAGCAACCGCAAGTGAACACGCGACCGGAGCAGCCGCGGTCGAATGCGCCGGAGCCGCCGCGGTCGAACGCCCCATATACACGTCCGCAGCCGGACAACAACAATAACCGCAACACGCCGGAGCCACGTCCGAACTATCGCAATTCTCCGGACAACGTGCGGCAGGATTCAGCACCGGCGCAAGCTCGACCACAGGCGCCGCCACCTCAGCGCGAGGTGCGGCCGGAACCTGCTCCACGACCGCAGGAAAGCCGGCCCGAGCCACAAGGGCGGCGAGAATCCTCGCCTCCGCCGCAGCGCGAGTCGCGTCCGGCAGAATCACGCCAGGATAAAGGTGGATCTTCCGATAAAGGGCGCGGAAACGATAAGGAACCGCCAAAAGGCCGTTAGGAGCAATCTTGGAACAGCGGCTCGAGCTTCATGGCTCGAGCCGTTTTCTTTTGGATCAGAACCTGGTTGCGGCGAACGCGCTGAGATTGAACGACGGATTTCTTCCCATCATCACCTCAGACATCAGCATTGCTGTCACTGGCGCCAGCAGAATGCCATCCCGATAATGGCCGCCTGAAATGAAATACCCAGAGATGGACGTCTCGCCGAGAATCGGCAACTCGTCTGGGGTGCCCGGCCGCAGCCCTGCCCAAGCTTCATGACGGAGGGACTTCGCAATGCCCGGCACTATTTCGACAGCAGCATGGAAGAGGCGCTGTAGCGTGGTGACATCCGTCTGTTTGTTGTACCCAACATCCTCGAGCGTAGAGCCGATTACCAGGCGTCCATCGCTGCGCGGAACCACATAAACGTTTTCGGAGCGAACCACGTGCTGCACTGGCGGCGCATCCACCACGGCAATCATTTGACCTTTGATCGGCTTTACCGGGAGCTCAAAAGGCGCGATCGCGCCCGCCCATGCCCCGGCGCAGTTCACGACGATCGGCGCCGTGTATTTGGCTTTGTCGGTCTGCACACCAACGACGCGTCCGCCTTCGATCAGGAGAGACCTGACCTCGGCCCCGGATGACATATCAACCTCTCGATGCCGCGCTGCCTTCAGCGCTGCAGTCACTAGAGCGCGAGGATCTACAGATCGCTCGGTCAGGTAGGCTGCACAAATGTCCGAAGGAGCGCCGTTCTTACCGGTATTTGACAGAAGCGCGGAGGTCTCAATACTCGGTTCCAGCGATTTTAGGCGCTGCGGAGACAGCAGCTCACCACCTTCGGGAAACTCACCATCGCATGAGAGGACGATCGTCCCGTGCTCGCGCAGATCAACCTTCAATCCGGACTCATCTTCGATCTCGTGCACGAACTCCGGATACATCCGCGCGCTCTCGTGCGCCAGTGGCTTGAGAGCGGCAGGGAATTCGTCTCCGGCGTCGGCGAGCATTCCAGCGGCGGCGTAAGACGCCTCGCGCCCCGCTTCTCCGCGTTCCACAATCAGCACCCTCAGGCCTTTTTTGCGTAATTCGATTGCAAGCGACAGCCCGATAATGCCAGCACCGATGATGATTACGTCAGAAGACTTCATGGCTTAGTGGCTAGTTGTCAGTGGGCAGTGATCAGTCCCAGTAGCGTGTGTGGAATGTTGCCGAGTCGGGCAGATTGCAGTGTTTGTGATTCTCACTGGCCACTAATCACTAGTCGCTAGCCACCGTTTTACAGCCTGCTCAAGTACTCCATGATCTCCGGTTGCGTGAAGTTCACTGCTCCAATCAGCTTGCGGCGAACCATCCCATCGCGGTCGATGATGTAGGTTTCGGGGAAGCGGTAGGTCCCGTACTTGGAAGAAACCTCGGCAATCACCCCGGTTTTGTTCTGCTGCCCGGGATCGCGCACAGTTACGAAGTTGACGTTATGGTCCTTGAGGAATTTTTCGTAATCCCCAGCGTCGGCATCAACGCTGACTCCTACAACCACAACCCCTTTGTTTTGCAGGTCCGTCTGCATCTGCATCAGCGACGGCAGTTCCTCGACGCAGGGCGGGCACCAACTTGCCCAGAAGTTCAGCACAACGACTTTGCCTTTGAATTGATCGAGGCTGACGGTGCGATCGGAATCCTGCACCTTGAAATCTGGAGCGGGACGGTCAATCGCCCTCGGCTTTGAGCCGTGGTAACAGGCACTCACCGTGATGGTTAAGAGCAGGAGAAGAACGAAGCTATAAAAGCGCACGTAGATATAATAAACAACCCGAACTCTGATTTCCGGCGTTGCTTCCAAATTACGGATTTTGCCCAGCACTGAACTCATCGTCGTTTCGGTTATTGTTCCCGCGCGGAATGAAGAGGCCTCTCTGGGTCTCTGCCTCGAATCTCTGACGACGCAAGCCGGTATTCCGTTTGAGATCATCGTGGTGGACGATGCTTCGACGGACCGCACCAACGAAATAGCGAGATCGTTTGGTGATCGGGCAGGGGCGACTCTCCACCCCCCCTCCAGAGAGGATGGCAATTTCGGGGAGGGCACGCCCTGCGGTGGTGCCGTAGCGGGCAAACGAACGGCGCACGGCACAGCTGAAAGCCGTGCCCTCCCGACTGGGCCTCGCTACTTCGACAACTCAGATCTTCGTAGCTTCACCGTCATCTCCGC
>Ga0157369_10005015_pt1 | contig 15507 bp, 11 predicted proteins | sample C25metaG_FD_113461 | JGI IMG/M metagenome (GOLD analysis project Ga0157369, IMG submission 113461) | Corn rhizosphere microbial communities from Kellogg Biological Station, Michigan, USA - C2-5 metaG | ecosystem: Host-associated > Plants > Roots > Rhizosphere > Soil | place: USA: Michigan... | reverse complement strand
CGCCGTTCACCGCGAGCAGCACGTCGCCGGCGACGAGCCCCGCCTGCGCCGCCGGGCTGCCGCCGATGACGCTGAGCACGCCCGGCCCGCGATCGAGGCCGTAGCGCGCGACCATCAGCGGCCGGTCCTTCGGCTCATATTCGGCGAGGTGGTGGAAGAGGAGGCCGGTGAGCGGATAGGCGACGGGGCAGAGCGGCCGGCCCGCGAGGGCGAGGCGGTAGGCCACCTTGGCGACGCGCAGGTCGGCCCGGCGAATCGTCGATTCGCCCGCCTCCGCCTGCGGCGCCTGGGCCGGCTGCGCCGCGCGGGCGGGGGGTGCACCGATCAACAGGGCCGCCAGGATCGCGGCCGCGGCCTTCGCCATCACCAGACCTCTGGAAGACGCAAAAAACGACCGGGTGAAGTTTCCCTCACCCGGCCGAATTCAGACTGACGAGTATCCCGCCGCCCAATCAGGGGCTGTGCGGAAGATTGTCGTCGTTGCCGCGCGTCGCGGCGATGATGCCGAGGATGATCGCGACCAGCGCGATGATCGGAATGATGAAACCGCCGCGGAGCTCGCTGCCCTCGACGTTCTCACCTGCAGGCGAAACCTCGGTGGTCGCCGGCGCAGCGGTCTGCGCAGCGGCCATGGTCGGCGCCGCCATCAACGCAACCGAGGTGGTCGCAGCGATAATTCCCTTGAAACCCACGTCAGCTTCTCCCTTCGTACTCGAGTCTGATCTTCTCGATTTCAGGCCCGTCCTATCCGAGCAGCCATTGGCTGTCTAGTCCCGAATGGTGGTGCCCGGAAATCCCGAAGCCGCTCCGTATTCCGCTGTAGTTTACGAAGCCTGAAGCGCACAACCCCGCCGTCACCCTAAGGTTCACGGCCGTACGCGCTTCGCCGCCCGGCTGTTGCACGGGGGCGACAGTCGGTGTCCGCGGCTCCGGCCGGTTGCACTGAATTCCATCCTGTTTCAGAAGCTTCGCTCCATCTGCGAGAGGGAAGGCACGATTTTGCCCATTCGATCGGTGCTGAGAAGCCTGGCCCGCTGGCTGGCCGCGGCGCTGCTGGTCGCCGCCGCCGGGCCCGCGGGCGCTGCCGTCACCATCACCTTCTATTCGAAGGAGCTTGGCGCGACCTTTCCCCACGCCTTTGTAACGATGGCCGGCACCCTCGATCGCGGCGGGCCGGCGATCAACGTCGATTACGGCTTCACCGCGAAGACGGTCAGCCCGGCGATTCTCTGGGGCCGAGTCGCCGGCGAGGTGATCTCGAATCACGGCGCCGCCTATATCAAGGGCAGCGACAAGCACTTCTCTCTCGCGCTGTCGGACGCCGAGTACGACCGGCTGATGGGGACGATCGCACGCTGGCGGCAGGCGCCGCAGCCCTCCTATGACCTCGGCCGCCACAATTGCGTCCATTTCGTCGCGGAGCTCGCCGGCACGCTCGGCATGACCGCCGACACGCCGCCCAGGCTGATGAAGAAGCCGCGCTCCTATCTCGAGCACCTGACCGAGGAGAACCGGGCGTGGCTGACGGCGCGGCATGCGACCTTCTACCGGCAGCCGCAGGGCAAGGGGCCGCTCGTGGTCCCGCACGGGCGCTAGCCGCCTCGTCGCTTGACTTTCCCCCCCGCGCCCGCCTTACCCCGCGCCCATTCCCAATCCCCGATCCAGACGAGCGAGTAGCAGGTGAACGCTTCCCGGAATGAGAAGGTCGTGGTCGTCGGCCTCGGCTATGTCGGCCTGCCGCTGGCCGTCGCCCTCGCGCGGACCCACGAGGTGATCGGACTGGATATCGACGGCCGCCGGGTAGAGGAGCTGAAGGCGGGCGTCGACCGGACCCGCGAGGTCCAAGCCGACGCGCTCCGCGCTTCGACCCTCGTCCTCACCAGCAATTCGGCGGACTGCCGCGGCGCCGACATCTACATCGTCACCGTGCCGACCCCGGTCGATTCGGAGAACCGCCCTGACCTCGGCGCCGTGATCGGCGCGACCCGCTCGGTCGCGGCCTTGCTTGATCCGGCGCGTGCGCCGATCGTCGTCTACGAGAGCACCGTCTATCCGGGAGTAACCGAAGAGGTTTGCGGCCCGCTGATCGAGGAGGTGTCGGGCCTGAGGCGCGGCGTGGATTTCTACCTCGGATACTCACCGGAGCGGATCAACCCTGGCGACCGCGAGCACACGGTCGACCGGATTGTGAAGGTCGTCGCGGGCGAGAATGCACAGGTGCTCGATCGCCTCGCCGCCCTCTACGGCGCGGTGACCAGTGCCGGCGTCTTCCGCGCCGCGTCGATCAAGGCGGCCGAAGCGGCGAAGGTGATCGAGAACGCCCAGCGCGACATCAACATCGCCTTCATGAACGAGATCACCCAGATCTTCTCGAAGCTCGACATCTCGATCTGGGACGTGCTCGAGGCGGCCGGGACGAAGTGGAACTTCCTCAAGTTCCAGCCCGGGCTCGTCGGCGGCCACTGCATCGGCGTCGACCCTTATTATCTGAGCTTCCGCGCGCAGCAGCTCGGCCAGGAGCCGAACGTCATCCTCGCCGGCCGCTCGATCAACGACAGGATGGGCTGCTGGGTCGCCGATCGGCTCCACGAGCGGCGCGGCGGCGCCGGCACCGCGCTCGTCATGGGGCTCACGTTCAAGGAGAACGTTCCGGACTTGAGGAACAGCCGCGTGATCGACGTCGTCCGCCGCCTCGAGGAGCTCGGCCATGAGGTGACGATCCACGATCCGCTCGCCCATCCGGAGGAGGCGCGGCACGAATATGGAGTCGCCCTCGACGCCGGCGCGCTCGACCGTCGCTACGACCTCGTCGTCGCCGCCGTTCCGCACGACGCCTATCGCGCGCTGCCCGACGCCGCGCTGACCGGGCTGGTCGCCGAAGGAGGGGTGCTCGCCGACCTCAAGAACCTCTTCGCCGGGAGGACCCTGGACGGCGTCGGACGCTGGTCGCTCTGACCGCACCGGCGTAGAAGGAGAGGGTGCGGCACCCGCCCGAAAGCCGGTATCGCTTTCGGCGGGCGCCTCGTGCACGGAACTTCGGCGGGCTGCGGTCATCTAAGGCCGGGAGCCGCCTGTCTCGCTTATCGGGAGCCGCGTCCTGACGACCGCCTTCATCAACGCCATCGGCACCGCCGTCCCCGCGCACGACGTGCACGCGGCGTTCATCGCCTGGGCGGAGCGCCAGGTCGAGGAGCCGCGCGCCCGGGCGCTGTTCGCGCGGATGGCGGAGCGCTCCGGCATCCGCCACCGCTGGTCGGTGCTGCCGCCGGCCGAGGGGGGCGGCTCACCGGTCGAGCCGGGCGGCTTCTATCACGGGCCGCTCCCGGCCACCGGCGCGCGGATGCAGGTCTATGCGGAGGCGGCCCCGGGGCTCGCGCTCGCCGCCGTCGCCGACCTCCGCCGGCGGACGTCGATTGAAGGCGTTACGCATCTCGTGGTGGCGAGCTGCACCGGCTTCGTCGCCCCCGGCATCGACCAGCTCATCGCCGCCGAGCTCGGCCTCTCCGGCGAGGTCGAGCGGACGCTGGTCGGCTTCATGGGCTGCTATGCCGCCGTCTCGTCGCTCCGGCTGGCGCACCATATCGTCCGTTCCGAGCCGGAAGCGCGCGTGCTGGTGGTCACCGTCGAGCTTTCGACTCTCCATCTCCAGGACGAGCGGCGGGTGGAGCCGCTCCTGGCGATGCTCCAGTTCGGCGACGGCGCCACCGCATCCCTCGTCACCGCGGAGGCCGAAGGCTTCGGCATGGCCGACCCGTTCGCCGCCACCCTTCCCGAATCCTCGGGGCTGATCCGCTGGCGGATCGGCGACCAGGGCTTCGCGATGGAGCTTTCCGGCGAAGTGCCCGGCCGGATCGCCGAGGCGCTCCGCGACGAGGGCTTCCGGCGGCGGCTGCTCGCCGGCGCCGAGGTGGCGGAGATCGACAGCTGGGCGGTGCATGCCGGCGGCCGGTCGGTCCTCGACGCGGTCGAGCACGGCCTCGCCCTGCCGCAGGGCGCGCTCGCCGAATCGCGCGACGTCCTCGCCCGCTTCGGCAACATGTCCTCCTCGACCCTCCCCTTCGTGCTTGCGGAGCAGCTCGCCAATCCGGAGCGGCGGCGGGGGGTCGCCCTCGCCTTCGGGCCGGGACTTGCGGCCGAGGGCTTCCACTTCCGCCGCGCCGCCTGAGGCGATGGCGCCCGGCGAGCGCGAGCCGGTCCTGATCGTCGGCGGCGGCCCGGCGGGCGCTTCCGCGGCGATCGCGCTTGCCCGCGCCGGCGCCCGGCCGCGCCTTATCGAGCGCACGGCGGGCCCTCACGACACCGTCTGCGGCGGCTTCCTCGGCTGGGATGCAATCGCCGCGCTCGGGCGGCTCGGCATCGATCCCGCCGCGCTCGGGGCCCCGCCGATCACGCGCCTCCGGCTGGTCGGCAGCGGCATCGAGGCGGAGGCGCGCCTCCCGCGCGCGGCGGCCGGCCTCTCGCGGCGCCTTCTCGACGAAACGCTCCTCGCCGCCGCGGCGGAGGCCGGGGCCCGGGTCGAGCGCGGCCGGACCGTGCGCGCGGCCGACCTCGCCGCCCGAAGCATCCGCCTCGACGACGGCGACGAGGTCGCCGCCGAGGCCCTTCTCCTCGCCACCGGCAAGCACGAGCTGCGCGGCGCCGCGCGGCCCTGCGATATCTCGAGGGAGCCCGTCGGGATGCGGGCGGCGCTGAGGCCGTCGCGGCAGCTCGCGGCGCTGCTCGAAGGCACGATCGAGCTCCACCTGTTCGACGGCGGCTATGCCGGCCTGCTCCTGCAGGAAGACGGCAGCGCCAACCTCTGCCTCTCCGTCGCACGGCGCCGTTTCCGGCAGGCGGGCGGGGTCCAGACGCTGATCGGCGACCTGTGCGAGGCGCTGCCCGCCCTCCGCGACCGCCTCGATTCGGGCGAAGCCGGAGCGTGGAGCGCGGTCGCGGGCGTGCCCTACGGATGGCATGCGCGGGCGACGGCGCCGGGGGTCTACCGGGTCGGCGACCAGGGCGCGGTGATCGCCTCGCTGGCCGGGGACGGCATCGCCATTGCACTCGAAAGCGGCGCCGAGGCGGCGGCAGCGCTCCTCGCGGGCGACGATGCGCAGACCTACCAGGCGAGGTTCGGCCGCCGCGCCGCGCGCCCTCTGGCCGTCGCAGGCGCCCTGCGCTGGTCCGCCGAACGCCCGGCGCCGCGGGGCGGAATGATGGCGCTGGTGAGAGCCTTCCCGGCGCTACCGCGTATCGCCGCCCGCCTCACCCGGATCGGCGGCTGAGCCGCGCCGCTTCCAGCCTGTGAACAGCCCCGGGAACCAGCGCGAGGCGATGAGCAGCAGGGTCGGAAGCGCCATCGTGTTCCAGATGTCGCGGATGCCCTCGGCGGCCTGGCGCGCCCGCTCGCTCGGCGGCCAGATCTCGTAGGTCCAGTCATAATATTCGTTCGCCAGCTCGAGCGCGAAGAGCACCAGCCAGGGCAGCGGGCTGCGCAGCGGCTTGCGGAGGATCACAGCCGCGCCGACCAGGATCGCCAAGCCGAAATAGACGTGGAGCGCATCCATGTTCAGCCCGACCGCCGTCTCAAGCCACACCTTGACCCCGTGCCAGTCGGTGGGGATCGGCGCGGGCGCCGCCTGGTTCAATATTGCTTCCGGTAGCGGGCGCTGACGTTGTTGCCGCTATTGCCCTGCGCGCTGACCGAGCTGAGGATCGACAGCGCCTTGGAGAGGGCGATCTCGATCTGCGTCGCCGTATAGCCGCGCGCGTCGGTGACGAGCTCGATGTAGATGTTGCGGCTGACGTAGAAGCCGGCCGCGATCGCCGTCCCCCGGCCGGTCGTCTGGTCGGCGCCGAGGATGCGCAGCCGGCTGAGGCCGGTCGCGGAGCGCAGCTTGCCGAGCGGATTGAGGCCGCCGCCGCCGCCGCGGAGCGAGTTGAGCGAGGAGGCGAGCTGGATCGCCTGAAGCGCCGAAATCTCGTTCACCGAGCCGCCGAACAGGATCCGCGCCATGATCTCGTCCTGCGGCAGGCCGGGATTGGAGGTGAAGGCGATCTGCGGGTTGGTGGCGGTGCCGGAGATGTTGATGTTAACCGTCACGTCCTTGATGTCGGCCGACGCGACGAGGTCGATCCGCGGGTTGGGCGGCCGCGCGCCGCTGAAGGTGATGAGGCCGCGGGTGACGTCGAAGCGCTGGCCCGAGAAGCTGTAGGTGCCGCGGATTAGCTCGACCTGGCCGACGAGCTGCGGCGTGGCGGAGGTGCCGCGGATCCTGAGGTCCGCCGACCACTCGGATTCCAGGCCCATGCCGGAGATGAACAACTGGTTCATGGCCTTGAGGCGGAGGTCGAGCTTCCAGATGCTCGGCACCGAAGTGTCGGCGGCTTCCTTGATCTTGGCCGGGTCGGGCAGTGGCTCGCCCTTGCGGCGGACTCCGGTCAGCTCGACCACCTGCGCGGCGCCCTGCCGGATGATCTCGTAGCGGGCGTTGCCGATGTCGAGGTCGCCTGAGACGAGGGCGCCGTTCGCCTTGTTGTTCACGACCGCGACGTCGCCGGTGACGGTGGCCGAGAGGTTGTCGCTGCGGGCGAGCTGCGCGTCCTTCATGGAGAGGCGGAGGTCGATCGGATAGCCGGCGGCGGAGGCGAAGCCGATCGTCCCGCGCCCGCTGATCGTGCCGCGCCCGGCGCGCCCCGAGAATTGGGTGATCTCGAGGTTCGAGCTGGTGAACCGGCCTTCGAGCGCGATGTTGGTGATGTGGGTGCCATATTGCTCGTCGGTGAACGCGAGATTGCTGGCGCGCACGATGCCGGTCAGCTGGGGATTGTCGACTCTCCCTGAGAAATCGGCGGCGACTCCGATGGGACCGGAGAGCTGCCGGTTTGCCTGGCCGGCGAGCGACCAGAGGACCTCGGCGGGGCCGTTGTAGCGGATGCCGCCTGCGAGTGGGGCGGCCATCATCCGGCTCATCCACGAGCCGCCGGCGGCCGCGACCGGCTGCAGCCGCACCTGCGCCCCGCCGATCAGGGCTCCGCCGCGGCGGATGACGGCGTTGAGGTTGCCGCCCTGCGGCCGGAGCTGGCCGAGCAGGGCGATGTCGACGGGGTCGGAGCGCACGGCGATGCCGGTGCGGGTGAAGCCGGCGATGGTGAGCCGTGCGTCGGCCTGGGGGAAGCTGCTCCCCGCCGCCTGGACGAAGTCGATGCTGCCGGTCGCGCGGCCGCCGAGGCCGAGGCCCGGCGAGACGGTGTTGGCGATCGACAGGTCCAGATTCTCGAGCCGCGCCTGCACTTCGAGGGCGCTCCCGTAGCGGCCGGCAAGCAGGACGCTTCCCTGCGGCAGCACAACCTGGGTGGGCGAGAGCTGCCAGCCGGCGGCGGTACGGCGGATGTCGGCCGGCTGGGCGAGGCGGAAGGCGATGCCGTTGGCGCTGCCCTGGGCGGCCGCGCGGATATGGTCCGGCTCCATCGCCGCGTTGATGCCGACCTGGAACGGCACGCCGCTGGAGCCTTCGGCATAGGCCTGGGCGGTGCCGCGGCCGCCGCGATAGTCGGCGTGGATGCGCGCGCGGGTCAGCGCGAAATTGCCGCTGTGCACCCCGGCGAGCTGGGCGTCCCCCACCACCTGCGGCGCGCCGGGATAGAGGATCGCGGTGGCCTGGATGAAGCCCTGCTGGATCTGGATCGGGGTGGCGCCGGGGATGGTGGCGCCGTTCGCCCGCGCGTCGACCGCGACCTGCTGGTACTTGCCGGCGCCGGCGAGCTGGATCGTGCCCTGGAGGCCGCGGCCGCTCATAGTAAGGGTGCCGACGAACGGCCCGGCGGCGCTCTGCGTCACCCGACCTGAGAAGGTCATGCCGGCAAAGACGAGCTTCCGTATGTCGAGCGTCAGCGGCCCGCGTCCGGCGAGCACGGTGAGGTCCGCCGCGAACGGTCCATAGTCGGACTGCCCGGTCGCCTGGATGACGTAGCCGGCGGCCGTCGAGCGCACCGTCGCCTGGATGTCGCGAAGGCCGATTCCGAACCCGGGCGAGGCGGCGCGGAGCTGGACGTTCGGGTGGGTCGCGGTGCCGGTGAGGACCACGGCGAGCGGCCCGTAGGCCTTGCTGACCCCGGCGAGCCGGAAGTGGATCGCGCCGCCGGGCGAATAGGTGCCGTCGCCCGAGGTGATCCGGAGCCCCGGCGAGCTCAGCCGGATGTTGGCGAGCCGGATGACGCCGTTCGGCCCCATCTCCACGTTCGCCGCGGCGGTGGCGTTGCCGCCGAGGAAACCGCGCGCCGAGCTGTTGTCGATCCGCCGGGTCTTCACCGCGACCCGCCCGCTTATGCCGAAACCCTTCGCTTCGGTGACGACGTTCATGTCGGTGGTGATGTCGAGCAGGCCGACGCCGTTCAGATGGTAGCCGTTCACCGTTCCCTGGATGCCGGCGCGGTACATGCCGCGGGCGAGGTCGGCGACGACCACGGTGGTGGCGTTGAGCTTGTCGGAGCGGATCCGGAGGTTGTCGGAGACGATCCGCGTGCCGGTGACGTTGAGCGTGCCGTCGAGCGCCACGTTGGTGAGGAGGCCGCCGAGCGACGGATCGAGGCCGGCGATCCGCCGCGCCCGCGCCGAGACCGGGACCCGGATATGGTCGGGGGCGACGGTGGCGCGGCCGATCGCGCGCAGCCCCTCGAGCGTGGTGCCGTTGAAGCCGAGCGCGTCGGCGCGCAGGTCGTAGGCGATCGTGGGGGTGCGGAAGGCGCCGTTCAGCACCGCCGCGAGCTGCAGGTTGCGCGCCGAAAGCTTCGGCATCACCGACCCGGGTTCGGCGAGGCGGATTGCCAGCTTCAGGTTCTGGAACTCGCTCCGGCCGAGGTCGATGAGCCCCTCGGCGCCCACCGACCCGGCGCGCGAGCTGAGGCGCAGGCGGGTGTCGGCGCGCCGCTGATTGAGCGTCGTCACCAGCGCCACCTGGACCTGCGGCGCGAGGAGGCGTTTGGCGATCCCGTCCGCCATCATCAGCCCCGGATCGGCGGGTCCTGTGACGGTGAAGGTGCCGTTCTTCGCGCCGACGGCGAGGTTGGCGAAGGCCTTGCCGCCGAGCAGCGCCTGGGCCCGGCCGTTCCAGTTCGCCCAGTCGCCCTTGCCGTTCAGGCGCGCGCGGAGCGGCTGGCGAAGGCCGGTGAGGCCGGCGACGAAGCCGTTGGCGGGGGCGTCGATGGCGAGGCCGAGGTCCAGCCGGTTCTTGTCGGGAACCCCGTCGATGCGCAGCACCATCCGGTCGCCGCCGGGAAGACCCGGGCCGGCGAGCGCATTGGCGCGGAGGCCCACCTGCGCGCGACCGCTGGCGATCTTCGCCGTGCCTTCGAGGCTCAGCAGGTGGCGATAGCCGGTCACCGCCGGGTCTACGTAGATGCGCCGGACCGAGAGATGGCCGATGTCGATGTCGATGTTCGGGAGGAGCGGGGCGTTGGGCTCGCTCTTGCCGGGCTTGAACTCGGGCAGGCGCCACAGCCGCGCCTTGGCGATGTCGAGGCTGCGTATGTCGACATGGTTCTGGAAGTAGGCGAGCGGCCGCCAGTCCATCTTCGCCTCGTTGGTGGCGAAGAACCGGCCCTTAGAATCGGAGAGGGTGAGGTCGTGGAGCGTCAGCGTGCCGAATAGCGAGCCGTCGATGCGGCCGACGTTGATCTTGAGGCCCGACGCCATTTCGAGGCCGTTGATCTGCTTGACGACGAAGCGCCGCCCGAAATCGGTGTTGATCCAGACGACCAGCAGCAGAACGAGCGCGAGCAGCCCCCCGACGACGATGCCGCCCCATTTGGCCGCGGTGCGGGCGCGGTGGTGGTGACGGACGACGACGGTGCGCTCGACCGCCGGATCCGTCTCGGGCGCGGCCGGCGGGGGAGGCGGCTCGCTGGCCATCAGAAGGCCTGCCCGATGGAGACGTAGACGGCGAAGCGCGATTCGCCTTTCTTGCGGCCGATCGGCACGGCGAAGTCGGCCCGCAGCGGCCCGAAATTGGTGTAGAAGCGGCCGCCGATGCCGGCGCCGAAGCGCATGCCCGAGAGCTTGGGATATTGGCTCTCATAGACCTGGCCGGCGTCGATGAAGGGCACGATGCCGTAATTGCCGAAGCGGTAGCGGGCCTCGAGCGAGAACTCGACCTGGCTTCGTCCGCCGGTTGGAATGCCCTTCGCGTCCTTGGGTCCGAGCTGCTGGTAGCCGAAGCCGCGCACCGAGCCGCCGCCGCCGCCGTAGAGCCGGCGCGAGGGCGGCAGGTCCCCGAGCGACGCGCCGAAGATCGAGCCGACCCGCGCCCGCGCGGCGACGGTGAGGCTGTCTGTCGCCGGATAATAGACGCTGCCGTCGAGAACGTTGCGGATATAAGGCTTGGTCGGCTCGCGCAGCGACACTTCGGGGTTCGTGCGGAGGCCGAGCCGGAAGCCTTTCGTGGGGTCGAGCAGGCTGTTCGACGTGTCGTAGCCGACCTGGCCGATCAGCCCGGCGATGAAGTGAGCCGTCTTGAGCGAGATGGGCGGGAAACGCTTCTCGTCCTCGTTTGAGGCGACGAGCTCGCCGCCATAGGCATAGGTCCAGCGCTTCTGCCAGATTGGCGTCGAGGTACGCGAGACGAGGCCGTAGAGGCGCGCGATATAGCCGCGATAGGCGGGATAGTCCTGCCGCCCGGCCTGCGCCTGGAGGAGCAGGGTGCGGTCGCGCTGGCCGGCATTGTTGCGCTGGAACTGGACGACGAGCGACTGCTCCTGGGTGCCGAGGATGCCGGTGACCCGAAGCGCGCCTTCGGGCGGGAAGAGGTTGCGGTGCTCCCAGGTCGCCTCGGCGCGGAAGCCCTGGCCGGTGTTGTAGCCGGCCTGGCCGGAGAGTGTGCGGGGCGGCCCAGCGACCTGATGGACCCGGATGTTCACATATTCCGTGCCGTCGGGTGCAAGCTCACCGGTCCGCTCGGGCCTCGCGGCGACGGTCCGGAAGAGGCCGGTCGCGACCATCGCCTCGCGCAGGTCGTCGACCTTGCGGCTGTCGTAGAGCTCGCCGCGCTTGAAGCGCGAGAGGACGCCGACATGGTGCGCGTCGAAGGCGAGCTTGCCGTCTGTCGTGAAGCCGGCGAAGCGCGAGCGGGGCCCGGTGTCGAGCGGAAGCGTGTAGTCGCCGACATGGGTGTCGGGGTCGAGCAGCACGTCGCGCTGGCCGAGCTCCGCGAACGGATAACCCTGCTGCGGCAGCCGCAGCCGGACGTTCGCCTCGGCCGCCTCGACCTCGGCGGCGACGATCGGGTCGCCGCTCTTGAGCTTGAGCGCGTCGCGGGCGAGGCCGGGGGGCGTGGTCTCCTTCCCGTCGATCCTGATCTGGCCGAAATTGTAGCGGTGCCCCGGCACGGTGGTGATGGTGACGTTGAGCCGCGCCGGCTCGTTCGGCACCTGCGCGATCGTCGAGCTGACGGTGGCGTCGTAATAGCCTTCGGAGCGAAGCAGGCGGAGCGCCAGCAGCTCGTCCTCCTTGGTCCTAGCCGAGACCATTGCGCCGTTGGTCGCCTTTCCGTCGGCATCCTCGAGGGCGGAGAGGCTCCGGAAGCGGCCTTCGAGGTCGATCGCCTTCAGGCCCTCGACGGCGAGAGTGTAGCGGATGACCGGCGCCGGCTGCGCCTTGGCATCGGCCGCGCCTGGGGCGGGCGTGGCGAGCTGGAACTGGTCGATCGGAGTCAGCGGCTCGCTCAGCGCTGGATCGGCGGGCTCGGTGACCGGAGGCAGCGTTCCGGCCGGAGTGACCACCGGCGCGGTCGCCGGCGGGAGCTTGCCGGGCGCCGGTGCGGGTCCCTGGAAGGTGGACAGCGGCTCGAGCGGCTTGGTGAGGTCGGGATCGAGCGGCGGGACCTCCTTGCGGAACTGGCTGTCGGGGATGATCGGCGCGTCCGGTCCTGCCGGAGGAGGCGCGGCCGCCGGGCCGCTGGCGGGCGGTGCGGAAGGGCTGGCGGGCGCGGCGGTCTGCGCCCCGGCGGCCGTCGCCATGCCGATGGCGCCCGTCGCGGCGGCGGAGAGGAGAAAACAGGCCTTGATCAACTTACGCCGACGCTCCCCTCGGATCGGCCACAGGGAAAGCCGATAAACACGAGAGGCTTGGGCTTTGTTCCGGCAGCGAAAAGGACTGATCTCGATCAGTCGCGCATCTGTTGCCCACGTGCCACCGTCCTGGATTCGGTTGCAGGCGCGCCCGCCATTCTGCAGGGGGGGTCGCCGATGCCGAACCGCCCGAGCGAAGCCCTGCTGGAGGAACTGGAAGCGCTGCTTGGCCCGCGCGGCTTCACCCGCGCCGCCGGAGACATGGCGCCCTGGCTCACCGACTGGCGCGGCCGCTACCGCGGCGCGGCGGCCGCCCTCCTCTCTCCCGGGTCCACGAACGAAGTGGCGGCGATCGTCGCCCGCTGCGCCGAGGCCGGAGTGGCGATCGTGCCGCAGGGCGGCAACAGCTCGATGGTCGGCGGCGCCACTCCGCCCGCCGACGGCGGCGCCCTGCTCCTGTCGCTGCGCCGGATGAACCGCATTCGCCGCCTTTCGGCCGAGGACAATGCGCTGACCGCCGAGGCCGGCGCGATCCTCGCCAACGTCCATGAAGCGGCGGCGGGGATCGGGCGCCGGTTCCCGCTGACGCTCGGCGCCAGGGGCTCGGCGACCGTCGGCGGCCTCGCCTCGACCAATGCCGGCGGCACGCAGGTGCTGCGGTTCGGCCCGATGCGGGCGCTCGTCCTCGGCCTCGAAGCTGTGCTTGCCGACGGCTCGGTGCTCGAAGCGCTGTCGCCGCTGCGCAAGGACAATCGCGGCTACGACCTGAAGCAGTTGCTGGTCGGGGCGGAAGGGACGCTCGGCGTCATCACTGCGGCGACGCTCCGCCTTGTTCCGGCGGTCGGGTCGCGCGCCGTCGCCTGGGTGGGTGTCGCCGGCCCGACCGCCGCCCTCGCCTTGCTCCGCCGGCTGGAGGAAAGGCTCGGCGACGCCGTCGAGAGCTTCGAGCTGGTGCCGGCGAACGCGCTCGAGATCGTGCTCCGGCACGTGCCGGGAACCCGTGCTCCGCTGGCGGCGGCGCAGCCCTGGAACGTGCTCGTCGAGGCGACGGCGCCGCTCCACGCCCCCGATGCGGCCGCCGCTCTCGAGGCGGCGCTCGCCGATGCGGTCGCCGACGGCGCCGCCGCCGACGCGGTGATCGCCGCGAGCGAGGCCCAGGCCGAGGCCTTCTGGAAGCTGCGCGACTCCATCTCCGAGGCGGAACGGGCGGAAGCGCCGGCGGTGAAGCACGACATCTCGGTCCCCGTGTCGGCGATGCCTGCCTTCGTCGAGAGCGCGGCGGCGGCGGTCGAGTCGCGCTTCCCGGGGACGCGCGTGATCGCCTTTGGCCATCTCGGCGACGGAAACGTCCACTTCAACGTGCAGGCGCCGCCGGGGCCGGACCGCGCCGGCTGGGTCGACGGGCCCGGCGAGGCGGTGAGCGGCTTCGTCTACGATCTGGTGACGGCCGCGGGCGGATCGATCTCGGCGGAGCACGGCATCGGCCAGATGAAGGCGCTCGAGCTCGATCGCACCGGCGGAGCGGCGCGGCTGGCCGCCCTGCGGGCGATCAAGCGCGCGCTCGACCCCAAGGGGATCATGAACCCCGGGAAGCTTTTCGTCGCCGGCTGAGTTATGGGAGCCTCACAGGGGCAGGACAGGAACATCGGCCGGCGGTTTCCGCCGGACCTGGAGTGGCGTTTCGGACCATGAATTTCCTTCGCAAGATGCTGAGCGGCGGCGGCCGCGCCACGCCCGGCGGCAAGGCCGGCGCCCGCGCCTATGCGATCGGCGACATCCACGGCCGCCTCGACCTGCTGGACGAGATGCTCGTTCGAATCGAGGCCGACGTGGCGGCGCGACCGCGGCGGCGGACCTGGGTCGTGTTCCTTGGAGACTTCATCGACCGCGGCCCCGATTCGGCGGGCGTGATCGAGCGGCTGCGCACCTGGCGGCCCGAGCATCTGCGTCCCGTCCTGCTCGCCGGCAACCATGAGGAGGTGTTCCTCTCGGTCCTCGGCGGCGACGCGCGGATGCTCGCCAACTGGCTCCGCTTCGGAGGCGCGGAGTGCCTCGCGAGCTACGGCGTCGATCCGGACCGGATCCGGCGGATGGACGAGGAGGAGGCGGTCGCCGCGATCTGCGCCAAGGTGCCGCGGGCGCACCGCGAGTTCCTCGAATCGCTGAACGACACCTTCGCTTTCGGCGACTATCTGTTCGTCCATGCCGGAATCCGCCCGGGCGTCGCCCTCGACCAGCAGGACCGCACCGACCTGCGCTGGATCCGCGACCCCTTCCTCAGCGACGCGCAGGACCACGGCCATGTCGTCGTCCACGGCCACACCATCTCGCGCGCGGTGGAGGAACGGTCCAATCGCATCGGCATCGACACCGGCGCCTATCGCACCGGGGTGCTGACGGCGCTCGCGATCGAGGAGGGGGAGCGCTGGTACCTCGCCACGGGAGGTGAAAGGCCTTAGCAGAAGTTGTTGTTTCGCAAAGGATTTCTTGAGGATCGTAAGTGCGAGGCGGCCGTTCCGCCTTGACCCCGGCACCACAATGAGTAAAGGCTGGGCCCTAGCTTGGCAGATTTTTAGGACTGTCCGTGTCAATCCATGTCGTTCCCGTGGGGGAGGGCCCGAGGCCCGTCCCGACTTTTTCCGTGTTTGCGCGGGCCCGTGCGTCGCTGCGGACCATCTTCCTCGCCACGGCGGCCTCGGCGCTTCTCGCCGGATGTGCCGGCACCCGCGGCGGTCCGATACCCTACAACCCGAAGGGCTTCGACACGCCGGATCCGAGCCCTCCGAAGCTGCTCGAGGAGGATTACAGGATCGCGCCGCTGGACATGCTGAAGATCAGCGTCTTCCAGGTTCCGGATCTCTCCGGCGATTTCCAGGTGGACCTTACCGGCAACGTGTCGCTTCCGCTGCTCGGCAACGTGAAGGCGGCCGATCTCACGACGGCGGAGCTCGACAGGCGGCTGACCGAGATGCTCGGTGCGAAATATCTCCAGCACCCGGACGTCAGCGTCGGCATCAAATCCTCGAGCACCCGCAACCTCACCGTCGACGGCTCCGTCAAGTCGGCAGGCGTGTTCCCGGTGACGGGGTCGCTCACTCTGATCCAGGCGATCGCCATGGCCCACGGCACGGACGAGAACGCGAATCCGCACAGGGTCGCGATCTTCCGCACGATCAAGGGTCAGCGCATGGCCGCCGCTTTCGACCTTACCTCCATCCGCCGCGGCGAGGCGGAGGATCCGCGCGTCTTCGCCGGCGACATCATCGTCGTGGACGGATCGAAGGTGAAGTCGGTGTGGCAGCAGGTGCTGCAGTCGCTTCCGCTGCTCGCCATTTTCCGGCCGTTCGGCATCTAGTAATCCTGCGCCGCGCTCGACGCCGCATCAGAAGGTACCTTCGCCTCCCATGAGCAAGAACGACATCGAGCCCGCGGGCGCACAGCCGATCTGGCCGCTCGCGCCGCATG
>Ga0157369_10005014_pt1 | contig 15509 bp, 10 predicted proteins | sample C25metaG_FD_113461 | JGI IMG/M metagenome (GOLD analysis project Ga0157369, IMG submission 113461) | Corn rhizosphere microbial communities from Kellogg Biological Station, Michigan, USA - C2-5 metaG | ecosystem: Host-associated > Plants > Roots > Rhizosphere > Soil | place: USA: Michigan... | reverse complement strand
GGTTGCATCATATATCTCTTTGCAAAGTTGAGACCAAAAAAGTTAGGAACGTTGCATTAAGCGCAAAGAATTGATCTGGATAAGGAAAGAACCGGGTTGTTTTCGAACGTTTTTTTGACTAAGTATAGATAGAACGGCAAAAAGTCATTTATTTAGGTGATCAATTTCCCGAGCCGCATTTCTGTTTGTTTTTTCGTTTAGGCTGCTCCGTTACTTTTCCCCCTATTGAAATCCTAATACCGGATGTGGATGATACAACTCTTCAAGCCGTTTTACTTCTTCTTCGGAAAGTGATACGGATAAGGCGGCAACAGCATCTTCCAAATGCCCAGGCTTACTTGCGCCCACGATAGGAGCAGTAATTCCCGGTTTGCCGAGTATCCATGCAAGAGCCACCTGTGCATTCGGCATTTCCTTTGCAGAAGATACTTCTGTAAGCCTTGTTACAATATCAAAGTCTGCATCCTCTCCATATAAAATTTTACCAAAAGAATCTGTTTTAGCCCGTTCGGTTTCATTTCTTTCTTTGCTTCGTTTACCCGTTAGCAGCCCGCGTGCCAGCGGCGACCATGGTATCACAGCAATTTTCTGGTCAATGCAAAACGGAATCATCTCGCGTTCTTCTTCTCTATACACAAGGTTATAATGTGGCTGCATCGAAACAAACTTCGTCCAGCCATGCAGGTTAGCTGTGTACTGCGCCTGCGCAAATTGCCAGCTATACATAGAGGAAGCGCCAATATATCTTGCCTTACCTGCTTTTACAACGTCGTGCAAAGCTTCCATTGTTTCTTCAATAGGCGTTTCATAATCCCACCGGTGTACCTGGTAGAGATCAACATAATCTGTTCCCAGTCTTTTCAAACTGGCATCAATCGCACTCATGATGTGTTTGCGGGAAAGACCTTTATCATTTGGCCCCGGCCCCATCGGGTTAAACACTTTAGTAGCGATTACAACTTCATCACGTTTTGCAAAATCATTCAATGCACGACCCAACACTTCTTCGCTGGCGCCATATGAATAAATATCAGCCGTATCGAAAAAATTAATGCCCAGTTCGAGAGCCTTCTGAATAAAAGGCCGACTTTGATCTTCCATTAGCGCCCATGGCCATCTGTCAGTTGGCTTTCCGTACGTCATAGTGCCGAGACATATACGTGAAACTTTCATGCCGGTATTACCAAATCTTACATATTCCATCAGTATTTTTTTTATTCAAAAATACGAATCCCGCATTTTAATCGACTGTATAATTTTAATACCAACAGGGATAATATATCTTCTTTATGAAAAAAGTTAGGAAATATCTCAATAAAAAATTTCTTATTTTCAATTCTTACACGAAACATAATGAAAAAAATAATCCTTCCTCTTTTTTTATTCATTCAGATAAACTCCTTCGCCCAGCAATACGATGTATGCGTCTATGGCGCCACTTCAGCCGGGGTTATCGCTGCATACACTGCAGCAAAAATGAATAAGAAAGTTATTCTTATAGAAAGCGGTAAACATCCGGGCGGGCTTACTTCCGGTGGCCTGGGTTATACTGACATCGGCAATAAATATGTCATCACAGGTATAGCAAGAGACTTCTATCGAAGGATGGGTAAGCATTATGGCAAATTTGAAACTTGGATTTTTGAACCGCATGTGGCAGAGGAAATTTTCAATGATTATATCAGGGAAGCAAATGTTCCTGTACTATACCAATACCACATCATTAAAGCCAAAAAGCAAAATGGCTTTATACAAAATATCACAATAGAAAATGCAACAGTTCCATCCGTCCCAACAAATAAAACCATTACTGCAAAAATGTTTATCGACTGTAGTTATGAAGGTGATCTTATGGCTAAGGCTGGCGTTTCGTATATGGTAGGCCGTGAGTCGAACAGCACCTACCATGAAACATACGACGGTGTGCAATTAATGGATGGCCACCAGTTCCCGGATGGTGTTGATCCCTATAAAATTCCTGGTGACTCAACAAGCGGTTTACTCTGGGGCATCAGCAATAATAAATTGCAGCCAGCAGGTTCCGGCGATAAAAAAGTGCAGGCTTATAATTATAGGTTATGCCTGAGCAACGATCCGGAGAATAGCATTCCTATTACAAGGCCCGAAGGTTATGATTCCACAAAATATGAACTCCTCTTACGGGTGCTTGCAAAAAAACCCGCAAATAACATCGGCGCCTTTTTAAGTATTGGCCTCATGCCCAATCACAAAACCGACATCAACAATAATGGTCCATTCTCAACAGATATGATCGGCATAAACTACAATTATTCCGAAGCCGATTATAATACCCGGACCGAAATTGATAAAGAGCATGAACTTTATACAAAAGGATTACTTTGGTTTGTTGGCCACGATCCGCGAATGCCACAGCACCTGCGAACTGAAATGCAGCAATGGGGTTATCCAAAAGATGAATATAGGGATAACGACAATTTTACTCCGCAATTATACATACGCGAAAGTCGTCGGATGATTGGTGATTACATAATGACCCAGGCTAACTGCCAGGGGCAAACGAAGGTAAATGATGGTATTGCGATGGCAGCTTACACAATGGATTCTCATAATTGTGAGCGACTCGTTGTAAACGGTATGGTAAAGAATGAAGGCAATGTTGAGATCGGTGGCTTTGGCCCTTATCCCGTTTCGTATCGCTCGCTTATTCCTAAAGCAGCAGAATGCAGAAATCTTTATGTGCCTGTTTGTCTAAGCGCCAGTCATATTGCTTATGGATCTATTCGTATGGAACCAATATTCATGGTGCTGGGGCAATCGAGTGCTGCAGCTGCATGTATCGCAATTGGCAAGCATGAAACCGTTCAGCAGGTAGATGTGCAGCAGTTACAAGAGCTACTCAAACAGAAACCTTTAATGGATGGTAGTACACCTGAAGTGCTCGCTGATAATGATGATTCAGATCATACAAAAATCGTTGGCAATTGGATCAGGAAACCAAGGGGAGGTTATGGCCCATCGTGGTTATTGGCGGTTCCTTCGGCAATGCCGCAACAAGTAACATTCACTCCTAAAATAACCGAGACTGGCAGGTACGATTTGTATGCTTACGTGCCGCTGGTTGATAGTGCTTCCAAGCAAACACATTTTATTATTCATTACGGATCAAACAATAAAGATTTATTCATTTCTCCTCAAATAAAAGTAGAAGGACAAACCAGCGGTGAATGGATTTCACTTGGCAGTTACGCATTACAAAAGGGAACATCAACTTCTGTAACCATCTCCAATAAAGGCGCGGATGGCTTTGTTGCTGCTGATGCAATTTTATTTGTTCCTGTAAAATGATTGAAGGGGCAAAATTGTTTTCCTTATTCAGCAAAAATATTTTGAGTTACTAACGTCAGTGGACAATTGATTTTTTGCTAAAAAGATTAAACCGATAGCAACACTGCAACATAATGACAAACAGCTGCGGCCAGCACAAGAAAGTGCCATACAGCATGATGCCATTTAAAACTGCTCCATAAATAAAAGATAACGCCGATGCTGTAAAGAGCGCCGCCAATGACAATGAAGGTGATGACATCAGCGGGCATGTCTGCAAAGAAACGTTTACCGCCTATTATTAATATCCATCCCATTGCCAGGTAAATGATAAGCGAAACAATTTCAAATCGCCCGGTAAAAAATATTTTAAAAAAAATTCCCAGCAACGTGAGGCTCCACAATATAGTTAGCAACAAATAGCCAAAAGAATTCCAAAGATAAATAAGAATAAAAGGCGTGTACGTTCCTGCTATTAAAAAATAAATACTGATATGGTCAAATATCTCCAGCACTTTTTTTACCTGTGGTTGCTGAAAGCCATGATACGTAGTGGAAAAAGTAAACAACATCAAAAAGGTAAATCCATAAATACTGGCTCCAACAATGGCCGGAACATTCGCATTTTTAGCAGCCAATGCTGTAAGAATCGGGATACTTATAATACCGAAGAGAATACCAAAACCATGTATGGTGCTGTGTACAATTTCCTGCTGAATAGTAAAACCTTTATCAGTGGGCTCATGAATGTTGGTTGTATCAATATTTTTTTCAGGCATTTAATATTATCGGCTCAACCTTTTATTTTCGGAGTGATTTGAATTAACTAAGTTATTGTTCGTTTGTTTTAATGGCCTTTACTTTGTATTTAATTGAGCGGGCCGGCTACCAAAACGAAAGCAAATTTACTGATACTTTATAACAACATTTCTTAACTATAAATCTCAAATTATGGAATTCAGAAAATTAGGAGAATCAGACCTGAAAGTTTCAGTGGTTACATTCGGTGCATGGGCTGCTGGCGGTTGGATGTGGGGCGGAACGGAACGTAAAGATGCCATTGAAGCAATTCAGGCAGCTCACGATAACGGGGTAACTTCAATAGATACAGCACCGGTTTATGGACAGGGATTGAGTGAAGAAATTATTGGCGAGGCCATAAAAAATATTCAGCGTGATAAGGTGCAGATACTTACGAAATATGGCATGCGTTGGGATCTTACAAAAGGTGTTTTGGGTTTTAAAAGTAAAGATATCAATGGAAAGGATATTGATATTTATAAGTATGCAGGTAAGGATAGTATCATTAAAGAATGTGAGAATAGTTTGCGAAGACTCAATACAGATTACATTGATTTGTATCAAATACATTGGCCTGATGTTACAACGCCCATTGCTGAAACTATGGAAGCTGTTGAACAATTGATAGAACAGGGAAAGGTTCGCTATGCGGGGGTTTGTAATTACAACGCAGCGCAGGTAAAGGAAGCGCAGGAACATATTAACCTGGTATCAAACCAGGTTCCCTATAGCATGGTGTTAAGAAATATTGAAGAAGATGTTGTTCCCTTTTGTATAACAAATAACATTTCTATTCTTGCATACAGTCCTTTGCAAAGGGGATTGCTGACCGGAAAAATAAAACCGGGACACATGTTTGCTGAAGGCGATCACCGGGAAAGCCTCTATTATTTTAGAGATGAAAACATCGCAAGAACCAATGAATTTCTTGATAAGCTGAAGCCTTTGGCTAAAGAAAAAAATGCTACACTTTCACAATTGGTTATCCGGTGGACTGTTGAGCGACCGGGTATCACCATTGCACTGGTTGGAGCCAGGAATAAAGAACAGGCGATACAAAATGCCAGGGTCGCCAATATAAAATTGACTTTCCAGGAAATTGAATTTATTAATGAAGAACTGAATAAGCTGGTATTGGAAAAAAGTTAAAAAATTACATTATCGTCCGTATAAAATTCCTGGAGTTTGTTGAAATCATTTGTGGTTAAGGGTTTTAGTCCATCTCCTTTGAGGAGGGGCTGGGGTGAGGTTATTCAATGCTGACTTTGGTTCCAATACTTTAAAGGAAGTATAAGAAAAATATCTGCTGTTATTTTTAAATAAAGCCTACCTGCTTTTCATTTTAAAGAATAAAATGATATTATTTTATTTAATTGTAATAGTCAAATATCAACTTTGATCATGTGAGGTTGATCATATGTCTTTTCAAGTAACTTTATTCATCCACAATAATTTTTTTTAAAAACGATATGAGATACTTTAAAAAAGTCATTCCCTTTGTTATAATAATATTCTTTTGCAACAGGCAGGGTAGTGCACAGGAAAGAGAAAGGGCAATAAACCCCGTAACAAAAAACGCTTCATCAGAGGTGCGGGCTTTATTAAAATTTTTCTATAATATTTCCGGTGAGTATTTACTGACGGGCCAGCACAATTTTCCTAACGTTATGGGAAGAAATACAAAGTTTGCTGCTGAATATATGGGCAAAACCCCTGTTGTGTATAGCACTGATTGGGGATTTGCATTCGATGGCAATACTGATTCCTATCTTGCACGGCAGGATATTGTTAATGAAGCTATCCGTCAAAATAAGCTTGGTTCAATTATTACTATTTGTTGGCATGCAGTGCCACCAACTGCAGATGAGCCCGTAACATTTCAACCCGTACCCGGCGCGGATTCTACAAAGTTGCACAGCGTACAGGGCAGACTGTTAGATCAGCAATTTAAAGATGTACTCACTCCGGGTACTGCGTTGTACAAGCATTGGTGCCAACAGGTTGACACGATTGCAATTTATTTAAAAAAATTGCAGGATGCACACGTTCCTATAGTATGGCGTCCCTATTATGAAATGAATGGCGAATGGTTTTGGTGGGGCGGACGGCAGGGAGAATATAGTACGATACGTTTATACAGGCAATTGTTCGACAGGCTTGTGAACTATCACAAGTTAAATAATCTTATATGGATGTGGAATGTTGACAGGCCCGCTACACCCGCAAGAAAGTTTACCAACTTTTATGTTGGTGATAAATATTTTGACATCGCATCATTAGATGTATACGGAAGTGATTTTAATCAAAATTATTACGACAGCCTGCTGGCGCTTGCACAAGGCAAGCCTGTTGTATTGGGTGAAGTGGGAAATCCGCCCACACCGGATATAATTAAGCGCCAGCCCAAATGGGCATATTATGTTATATGGGCAGGTATGGTTCGCAATACAACGAAAAAAGAATACGAAACGCTTATAAACGATTCTCATGTTCTTTGCCTTGAAGATTATGCTTATCGTAAAGCGATAGCGCCTTACCGGGCAGTAGCCGGCCTTTACCCATTACCGTTAGTTATTAGTAATCCCGTTAATTTTTCGGGAGAATGGACATTTGATGAAGATGCAAGCACATTGGGCAATTCAGGAACAGGCCGTATTCCTTCCAAACTATCAGTATTTCAAAACGACAGTACCATGGATATAAAAAGAACAATGGTTTCGGAATACAGTGATAATACAACAACCGATCAACAACTTGCATTGGATGGCAAAGAACAGTCATTTAAAGCGCCATTCGGCAATGCACCGGGCAAAATTACTGCTCATCTTTCAGAAAATAATGACACCCTTTTTATTGATACGAAGGTGACGATGAATTTTGGCGGAAGAAGTACTGAATGGATTACAAATGAAGCCTGGTCTTTATCTGCTGACAAAGATATTTTAACCATAAAACAATCTTTTAATTCATTCCCGGGCAAAACAACAGTACCTATTTTTTATAAAAGAGAGTAAAAAACAATATACTGAATATTAAAAATTGCTTACTAAAAGTTAACATTCACATTTTCACAACTAATTAAATTTTTAAAATGTCTCATCGCAGAGTATTCATAAAACAAGCAGGATTATCCGCAGTGGGCCTGGGATTATTGCCATCATTTCCGCATTTTGGAGGAGTAGATTTTTTTAAAGATCCATTTATATTGGCACGCAGTACGCCGGAAGCACAGGGAATTTCTTCGGCTGGTATTACGAAATTTCTCAATTCCATAAAGGAGATTAAACAGGAGTTCCACAGCCTGATGATTTTGCGCCACGGAAATGTTGTTGCAGAAGGCTGGTGGGCGCCTTATTCATCGGAACATAAGCAGCAACTATATTCTCTCAGCAAAAGTTTTACGGGTACTGCTATCGGTTTGGCCGTAAACGAAAAATTATTATCTGTCGATGATGCAGTAATAAAATTTTTTCCGGATATGTTACCGGATGAAATAAGTGAGAACCTTGCAGCATTAAAAGTGAGGCATTTACTTTCTATGTCGGTTGGTCATGCGAAAGATTCTATTCTTATTCTCGAAGCATCAGCTCCGGGTGTACCGTGGGAAAAAACATTTCTTGCCCAGCCGGTAGTGTTTACACCAGGAAGCCAGTTTATGTACAATTCAGGAGCCAGCTTTATGCTAAGCGCAATTGTAAAAAGAGTAACTGGGAAAACTGCACATGAATATTTGAAGCCGAGGTTGTACGAGCCGTTGAATATTACTAATACAACATGGGGAGAAAATTTTGAAGGAATTAATATGGGCGCTTCTCATTTGCGAATGCCAACGGAAGATATCGCAAAATTTGGCCAGCTATATCTTCAAAATGGTATTTGGAACGGAAAACAAGTTATAAGCAAAGAATGGGTGAAGGAAGCATCATCAAAGCAAATCTCTAATGGAAACAATGATAGTAGCTGGGGTTACGGTTATGGCTACCAGTTTTGGCTAAACCCTCCCGGGGGATTCAGGGCCGACGGGGCTTTTGGGCAATTCAGTATGGTTTTCCCGCAATTAGATGCTGTGGTTGCTATTACCAGCGAAAGCGTTAGCACAAAAGATACCATGCAGATTGTTTGGGATATTTTACTGCCCGAAATGAAGGATTCAGTACTTCAAAAAAATAATGCTGCCCATAAGCAATTAGTAAGTGAATTGAAATCTTTAAAGTACGATCCGCCTTTTATTGCATCTGCTTCGCCAATCGCCTCAAAGATATCAGGCAAGGAATTTATGCTCGATCAGAATGACTTTAATGCAAAGTCCGTAACGTTCAATTTTAAAAATAACGAATGCATCTTTACTTTAAAGGAAGAAGGCAAGCCGGATATTACTATTACTAACGGTATGGGCTACTGGATAAGAAAAGGTAATTTAAAACCTTATGCCCATTCATTATTTTCACTGAGACGTATTGATTTTGATTCTATTGTTGCTGCGAGTGCAACGTGGCAGGATGAAAGAACTTTGCTACTAACCTGGCGCTTTATTGAGACCGTTCATGGCGATCAACTAACCTGTATATTTGATGGTGATAAAATAGTGATTAAGTTTCTCTTTAGCGTAAACCGTCTTCAAAACAAACCGGATGACCGCAAAGATTTAACAGGTAAGATAATGACTTAAAATTTAAATTAGAAACAGTAAGATGATTTCAATCTCCTTATCAATAAAATGAAGAAACCTTTATAACATGAAAATAAACCGTCTAATCTCAATTGTTCTTGTCGTTGTACTCAACTTGTCATTCATTTCTTCTATCCGAAGCCAGTCCGTGAAAAACACCGGAGCAATGAAATTGAACAGCCTTGAGTACCTGGAATACCAGGGAGTAAATGTTATGCTGGCACAAGATTATTACCCTGAAGGACACCAGGGTGGTGTAAGTGTTATTCAAAATGGTTTGCGGGTTGCCACTAACGGTGATATAAGGCTAGAACCTACACCGGGGCAATGGCAACCGATCCCTAAAGTTGGCAAGCGGTCTGTTGACAAAGCAAAACAACAGATAAGCGTACAGTTGCAATTTCCAAATGAGGATATCGACCGTAAAGGGTTTAACCCCGTTATATATCCTGATTTGAAATTCAGTTACACATTGCGGGTTGAGCCTGCTGGCAAAGGTTTCAAAATTATTGTTGATTTGGATAAACCAATTCCTGATGAATGGATAGGAAAGGTTGGATTTAACTTTGAACTTTTTCCCGGAATTCTTTTTGGTAAATCCTGGTACATGGATAATCAATTTGGTATTTTTCCAAGGCAGGAAAACGGCCCCGATTATAAAGATGCCGATGGCGAAATACAGATTGAGCCAATGGCGAAAGGTAAAAAACTAACCATTGCGCCCGAAAGTGATCAACAGAGAATGACGATAGAGAATGTCAATGGCGACAATCTTGAACTAATAGATGGGAGAGCAAAGCATAATAACGGGTGGTTTGTTGTTCGTTCGCTCGTGCAAAAAGGAGCCACAACAAATGCGATTGAATGGTTGGTAACACCACATGCCATAGAAGGGTGGAAGTCAGAACCGGTTGTGCAGGTATCACAGGTGGGCTATTGTCCTAATCAGCAAAAGGTGGCGGTTATAGAATTGGATACCAAAGACAATAACATTCAAAAAGTTTCACTACTCAGGTTAAAGGAAGATGGCGGTTACGAGCCTGTACTAACAGAAATGCCTAAACGCTGGGGAAAATTTCTTCGCTATAATTATTTACAGTTTGATTTTACGAAAATTCAAAAGGCTGGAATGTATGTTGTAAAATACGGCAGGGATCAATCAAGCCCTTTCCAAATCAGCAGCGATGTGTATGCAAGGAATGTATGGCAACCCACACTTGAATATTTTTTACCCATTCAAATGTGCCACATGCGGGTGAACGATCATTATCGTGTATGGCATGGCTGGTGCCACATGGATGATGCACGAATGGCGCCGACAGACTCGACGCATTTCGATGGATACATTCAAGGTCCTTCAACTTTAACGAGTTTTAAAAGCGGCGATCATGTGCCCGGTCTTAATCAAGGCGGCTGGCATGATGCAGGCGACTTTGATCTTCGTGTGGAGTCTCAGGCAGAAACAGTACAAGGACTTGCGTTGGCTTATGAAGAATTCAATTTGAAGTATGACAATACGACGATAGATCAAAAAAATCACGTTGTAGAGATACAAGTGCCAGATGGGAAACCTGATGCATTGCAACAAATGGAACATGGTTTATTATCCATCGTTGGCGGATACAGATCAATGGGAAGATTATACCGAGGAATTATTGAGCCAACCAAAAGGCAATACACAACCCTTGGAGACCCTGCGAACATCACAGATAATATTGTTTATACAAAACCTACTAACGGTGATGCACCTGAAGTTGGATTACCCGGTTCGCCTGATGACCGTTGGGTTTTTACAGAGGATAATCCTAACAGGGAGCTAAGCGTTGCGGCATGTCTTGCGACAGCTGCAAGAGTTATAAAAGGCTACAACGATACACTTGCTGCACAAAGTTTGCAAATAGCTGAAACGCTGTGGGATAGTACGAAAGAAAAATATCCATTAGCTAGAGTAGAACTTGCGGTTGAACTATTAAAAACAACGGGTGATAAAAAGTATGCTGATTTTCTGCTTTCCCACGCGGTTGATATCGCCAGGAGTTTTGAACGGACCGGCTGGATCATTGGAAGATCATTGCCTTATGTTAACGATGTCGCCTACACGAAAATGATGACTGATGCGGCAAAAAACTATTACGCAAAAATTGTTGAGCAGGGGAAGAAGACGCCTTATGGGGTTCCTTACGAACCAAACATCTGGGGGGCAGGCTGGGGCATTCAGAACTTTGGATTCAGGCAATATTTTTTGCATAAAAGTTTTCCCGATATTTTCCCGGCTGACTATATGCTGAAGGCGATGGATTTTATTTTAGGTTGTCATCCCGGTTCCAACACGGCCTCGTTTGCATCCGGCGTTGGCGCTAATTCTGTAACAACTGCATATGGTTTTAACCGTGCAGACTGGACTTATATTCCCGGTGGCATTGTATCAGGGACAGCTCTCATAAGACCGGATTTTCCGGAATTACTTACATGGCCTTTTTTATGGCAGCAAACAGAATACGTGTTGGGTGGTGGGACAACAGATTATTTATTCCTTGTTCTTGCAGCCGATCATATTTTGAATGAAAAGAAATAGATTACTATGAAACATGTTTTGAAGTTATCCTTTGTATTACTTCTTGTTAGCGGAATACGCCCGGCAGTGAAAGCACAAGAGTCGAATAAAACTGAGCGGCTGCAATTGGCAAATCAAATGGAAAATTCTATTGAAACAGAATTGCTCAACAAATGGTATCCGCAATGTGTCGATTCAGTGTATGGCGGATTTCTTTCAACATTTACGTATGATTTTAAACCAACAGGCTCGCAGGATAAGTTTATTGTAACGCAGGCAAGGCACACCTGGACTACAGCAAAGGCCTCTGAGTTATATCCTAACGTACCCTATTATTTAAAATGTTCTAAAGTTGGATTTCATTTTTTAAGAGATGTAATGTGGGACAAAGTTTACGGCGGATTTTATGATCTTGTAGACAGGCAAGGCAAAGTAAAGAGTAATCCAAATGCACCAAAAGAAGCTTACGGTAATGCCTTTGCCATTTATGCCTTATCAGCATATTATAAAGCTTCCGGTGATTCGAGTGCATTAAATCTCGTTAAAAAAGCGTTTCTGTGGATGGAAGACCATAGTCACGATGCGATATACGGCGGTTACTATCAATATTTAACAAGAGAGGGAAAGCCGGTACAGAGAGATAGTAATACGCCATCCACTTCTGATGTTGGGTATAAAGATCAAAATTCTTCCATCCACATTCTTGAAGCCCTTACAGAACTTTATCGCGTTTGGCCCCAACCGTTAGTGCGTCTTCGCCTGCAGGAAATGCTCTCCCTGATACGAGATAAAATGGTTTCAAAAAAAGGATATCTTAGACTTTTCTTTCAGCCAGACTGGACACCTGTTTCTTTCCGCGATTCATCACGGGCCAGTATCATGCAACATAAATATCTGGACCATGTTTCGTTCGGCCATGACATTGAAACCGCTTACCTCATGCGTGAGGCATCGCATGCGCTTGGGTTGCAAAATGATACGCTAACAGGGATCATTGGTAAACGAATGGTAGATCATGCATTGAGAAATGGTTGGGATAAAACTTTAGGTGGCTTTTATGATGAAGGATATTATTTTAAGGGCAGTGATACTATTACGATAATATTTGCGAGTAAAAACTGGTGGGCGCAGGCTGAAGGTTTAAATACTTTATTATTAATGGCTGACAATTATCCCAGCGATTCGATGCACTACTATGATAAATTCAAACAGCAATGGAATTATATTGAAACCTATATTATTGATCATGTAAATGGTGGCTGGTACGAAGAGGGGCTGGATAATGAGCCACAAAGAAAAACGGCATTGAAGGGACATATCTGGAAAGGCGCCTATCACAATTTCAGAGCGCTGTCCAATTGCGTGAAGCGTTTGCGTGGTGAGGATCATGATGAAAAAAATTGATATTGGATCGGGAATAGATTGATCTCTCTATTTTAAAAGAATGAATTCTAATTTAAAAAAAACATGGAAAAAACAATTAAAGTTGGTTTAATAGGATTTGGTGCCGGAGGGCAAATATTTCACGCTCCGATACTAACAATGGTAAAGGGATTGCAACTTGCAAAAATAAGAGCCGTAAAATCAGAACAGACCGCCATAGCCCAATCAAAATATCCACAAGCAACAATAGTAAGCACTTCGGAAGAAATCTTCAATGATACAAATATTGACCTGGTTGTTATCACTACACCCAATACTTCGCATTATTCATTAGCGATGCAAGCTTTACAAGCCGGTAAGAATGTAGTAGTTGATAAGCCATTTACCATAAATACTAAAGATGCTGATGAGTTGGTTGCGGAAGCTGACAAAAGAAATTTAGTTCTATCGGTTTACCACAGTCGCCGCTTCGACAGCGATTTTTATACGGTAAAAAAAATAATTAAAAATGATTTGTTGGGCGGCCTTGTTGAAATGGAAAGTCGCTACGATCGTTTTCGAAACTTTTTAAAACCTAATTCATGGCGGGAAGAAGATATACCCGGTTCCGGAATTTTATATGACCTCGGCTCACACCTTATCGATCAGGCACTGGCATTATTTGGGCTACCCGATACCGTTAGTGCCGATTTAATGGTACAAAGAAAACACGGGAAGGCGATTGATAATTTTGAAGTAATTCTCCATTATCCCGGCATTAAGGTTTCTTTAAAAGCGGGAATGTTGGTACGGGAACCGTTGCCGCGGTTTATACTTTTAGGAAACAATGGTTCTTTCGTTAAATATGGATTGGATGTGCAGGAAGAAGCGCTGAAAGCTGGCTATAGTTCGGCTACCAAAAGCAATTGGGGTATTGAACCTCCTGAGATCTGGGGAACGATAAACACCGAAATAAACGGTCAGCATTTTGTGGGGAAGATTGAGAGTGAAAAAGGGGATTATACCGCCTTTTATGAGAATGTCTATAATACCATTATTGGTAAAGAACAACTGATAGTAACGCCTTTGCAGGCAAGGAACAATATTCGCATTATAGAATTAGCGATACAAAGCCAGCAGGAAAAGCGAACCATCAACTTTACTTTTTCTTAATTAAAATTTTTTGAATGAATTTTAAACAGGACGCTGCAGCAAAGGCAATTACTTTTATAAAAGACAATTTTATTGTGGGCCTGGGTGCGGGATCAACAATCGCCTATATCGTAGATTATTTGAAGACGAAAATAAATGAGGGGCTTTCAATACAATTGGTGAGTTCGTCATATACCACAAAGCAATTATTAGTAAGAGAAAATCTAGCGGTATTACCAATGGAATTTTGTAAACAAATCGATATCTATTTTGATGGATGTGATCAGTTTGACCAGCAATTAAATGCCTTAAAAAGTGGTGGCGGTATTCATACGCAGGAAAAGTTATTGGCGTCTATGGCTAAGCAATTTATTCTCGTTGGCGATGACTCAAAACTCGTTGAGACGTTTGATACAAAATATCCTTTGGTAATTGAAATGCTGCCACAGTCGGCAACACTTGTTCCTTATAAAATTCAAACGTTATTTCCCGGGGTGAAAATGCAAATGCGAATGAGCGATAAAAAAGATGGCGCCGTTATAACAGGGAATGGAAATTATTTGTTAGATGTCTATTTTGAACAATGGCCGGCGCTGTCTTCCATCAATCAGACTTTTAAAAATATTGCGGGAGTTGTTGAAACATCACTGTTTTATGGAATGGCGCACAATGCAATTATTGCCGGAGAAAATGGTGTAACGGTATTAGATAAAAATCAATAATTCAAACACAAAACTATAGGTCATGAGAAATATAATGTTGTTCTTTTGTCTTTTTATTTTTTCAACGATTGATGCGCAGCCCTTTCAACCTGTAAATAAAAATGCGTCGCCTGAAGTAAAAAAATTATTGACCTTTCTTTATAGCATTGATGGCAAATATATATTAGCAGGTCAGCATAATTATAACAATGATCCCTGGCGGTTTTCGGATAGCGCTTATGCTTTCACCGGAAAATATCCTGCCGTTTGGGGATGTGATTTTATCTGGAATGGTACAAACGATAACGGGCAGGCAGTTGTTGATGCAGCCATTAAAGAAAACAAACTAGGATCTATCGTAACCTTAATGTGGCACGAAGGAAGGCCCATAGATGATCCACCTTATGGATGGAAAGAGAGCGTTCAGGCGAAACTTACCGATGCACAATGGACAGAACTAACGACTCCGGGCACACGCTTATATAAAAGATGGCTCGCCCAAATAGATATTATTGCCGGCTACCTCAAACAATTGCAGGATGCGCATGTGCCGGTTCTGTGGCGCCCTTATCATGAAATGAATGGTGTTTGGTTTTGGTGGGGCAATAAAAAAGGAAAAGACGGTATTGCCAAACTATGGAAAATGATGTACGATCGCTATACGAATCATTTCAAACTCAATAATCTTTTGTGGGTATGGGGAGCTAACGGCGTAAGAGATATTCCCGGGGATGAAGCTTATTCTTATAAAGACTTTTACCCGGGGAGCAACTATGTTGATATGCTGGGAGCTGATGTGTATCACGCCGATTATGAACAACGGGATTACAATGAGTTGTTACAACTTGCCAAAGGAAAACTTATTGCGCTCACAGAAGTGGGCTCTCTACCAAGCGATGAAGTTTTGAAAGCGCAGCCAAAGTGGGTCTACTTCCTGGTATGGAGCAGTTGGCTTTGGACTGAT
>Ga0157369_10005013_pt1 | contig 15512 bp, 12 predicted proteins | sample C25metaG_FD_113461 | JGI IMG/M metagenome (GOLD analysis project Ga0157369, IMG submission 113461) | Corn rhizosphere microbial communities from Kellogg Biological Station, Michigan, USA - C2-5 metaG | ecosystem: Host-associated > Plants > Roots > Rhizosphere > Soil | place: USA: Michigan... | reverse complement strand
CGGCCGCGCATCGTCTGGGATCGCACCGCGGGGGTCGTACGTGGTCGCGAGGGCGCGCGGCGGCTCGCGGTCACGAACGCCGGCACGATCCCCGATCGCGGTCTCTTCGGAGTCTTCATCGTCGACGGCGGCGGGCGCGTCGGCGAGCTCGACGAGGAGATGGTGTACGAGGCGCGCGCCGGCCAGGTGATCGTGCTCGGCGCGTCGTCGTGGCGGATCGAGGAGATCACGCGCGATCGCGTGCTCGTCTCGCCCGCCCCGGGGGTGCCGGGCGCCGTGCCGTTCTGGAAGGGCGAGGGGGTCGGGAGGCCCTACGAGCTCGGCGAGGCGATCGGGAGGTTCGCGCGCGAGGTGACGGCACTCGCCGACGGCCCCGCGCTCGAGCGCCTGTCGGTCGACCTCGACCGGCGCGCGGCAGCGAACCTCCTGGCCTTCCTTCGCGAGCAGGAGCGCGCCACCGGAGTCGTCCCGTCCGACCGCACCGTGGTCGTCGAGCGGTTTCGCGACGAGATCGGCGACTGGCGCATCTGCATCCTGACGCCGTTCGGCGCGCGCGTGCATGCGCCGTGGGCAATGGCCGTCGGCGCGCGCCTGCGAGAGTCGCTCGGAATCGAGGTCCAGTCGATCTGGTCCGACGACGGAATCGCGTTCCACCTGCCGGAGGCGGACGCGTTGCCCTCGACGGACGTGTTGCTGCTCGGCCCGGAAGAGCTCGACGAGCTCGTGCTCGCGGAGGTCGGCGAGACGGCTCTCTTCGGGGCGCGCTTCCGCGAGAACGCCGCGCGTGCGCTCCTGATCCCGAGGCGCAGGCCCGGCGAGCGCACGCCGCTCTGGCAGCAGCGGCTGAAGGCGCAAGGGCTGCTGCAGGTGGCACGCAAGTACGCGAGCTTCCCGATCGTGCTCGAGACGTACCGGGAATGTCTGCAGGACGTGTTCGACCTGCCGGCGCTGAAGAAGCTGTTGCACGGGTTGCAGACGCGCGAGATCGACCTCGTCGACGTCGAGAGCACGTCTGCGTCGCCGTTCGCGTCGTCGCTTCTCTTCGACTACATCGCGACCTACATGTACGAGGACGACACGCCGCCCGCCGAGCGGCGGGCGCAGGCGCTGTCGCTCGACCGCGACCTGCTGCGCGAGCTGCTCGGGCAGGAGGAGCTGCGAGAGCTGATCGACCGTGACGCGCTCGCGGAGGTCGAGGCGTCGCTTCGCCCCCATCCGGCGAATCCCGACCATCTCCACGATCTGCTGCGCCTGCGGGGCGACCTGCAGGTGGGCGAGTTCGACGAGGCGCCCGCTGCGATCCTCGAGGCCGAGCGGCGCGCGTTGCGCCTGCGCATCGCCGGAGGGGAGCGGCTGATCGCCGCCGAGGACGCGGGCCGCTACCGTGACGCGCTCGGCGTGATGCCGCCGTCGGGGCTCCCGGAGGTGTTCCTCGAGGGCGGCCCCGAGTCGTTGCGCCAGCTCGTGCAGCGGTATGCGCGTGGCCGGGGCCCCTTCACGACCGCGCAGGTGAACGAGTGGTTCGGCGTCGACGTGAGCGCGCACCTGCACGAGTTGGAGGAGGCGGAGAAGCTCGTCCGCGGAGAGCTGCGGCCGGGAGGCGTGGAGCGCGAGTGGTGCGATCCCGAGGTCTTGCGGCGGCTGCGGCGAGCGTCGCTCGCCGCGTTGCGACGCGAGGTCGAGCCGGCCGAGCATGCGGCTCTCGGGCTCTTCCTGCCGAGCTGGCATGGGATCGACCGGCGGGCGACGCTCCGGGAAGCGCTCGTCCCGCTCCAGGGTCTCGCGTTGCCGGTGTCGCTGTGGGAGTCCGACGTGCTACCGCGCCGCGTTCCGGGCTACCGCCCCGAGCAGCTCGACCAGCTCTGCGCCTCGGGCGAGCTCGTCTGGGTCGGTGCCGGCCTCGATCGTGCCGCGGTGTTCTTCCGTGACGACGCGCCCGTGCTCGGGCAGCCTACGGGGACGCCCGAGCCCGACGATCCCGCGCACGGGGCGATCCGCGGGGCGCTCGGCTCCGGTGCGCTCTTCTGGGCCGACCTGCTCGGTGCGACCGGGCTCGACGACGCGGTGGCGCTGCCGGCGCTCTGGGATCTCGTCTGGGCGGGCGAGGTGACGAACGACCAGTGGCAGCCGCTTCGCTCGGAGCGTCGTTACCAGGCGCCGCGGCCGGACCGGAGGGCGCGCCGCTTCTCCCGCTCGCGACTCTCGCAGGCGACGGCGACGCAGGGACGCTGGTCGCTCGCGGCAGGGCTCTTCCCGGGGCAGCCGGACCGGCGGGCGCTCGCCGAGCTGCTGCTCGAGCGGCAGGGAATCGTCACACGCGACGGCGTTCGCGGCGAGGGCATCGTCGGCGGCTACGGCGCGGTCTACTCGGAGCTTCGCGCGCTCGAGACGCTCGGGACGTGCCGGCGTGGGTACTTCGTCGAGGGGCTCGGCGGGGCGCAGTTCGCGCTCGGGGGTGCCGTGGAGCGCCTGCGCGAGCTACGCCCGAAGGACGGCGACGAGGCGCAGCCGCTCGTGCTCGCCGCGGCCGATCCCGCGCAGCCGTACGGGACGATGCTGCCGTGGCCGAAGCGGGCGGGCGCCCGTGCCGCGCGGGTGGCCGGCGCGCAGGTCGTCCTCCTCGGGGGGGAGGCGGCGCTCTTCGTGGAGCGCGGCGGCCGCTCGCTCGTCCCGCTCCGCGAGCCGGAAGAGGAGTGGCTCCGCGTCGCCCTGGCGGCGCTCGTCGGGTACGTCAGGCGGGGCGGAGCGAAGCGCCTGGCCGTCGAGCGCTTCGACGGCGAGCCGGTCGGCGAGACGATCGCCATGCCGCTGCTGGTCGAAGCCGGGTTCCTCGCCGGCCCGCGGCGGGCAGTGCTTCGCGCGTAAGTCTCGACGGTTTCCTTAACGGGGACAGTCCCCGTTAAGGATCAAGAGTCGCCGACGAAGTGGCGGATGAGCTCGGTGGCTCGCGCCCGGTCCGCGCCGAAGTATGAGCGGAGCAACGTCGAGTCGACGAACGGGAAGCCCTCGTCCAACTCGACACAGCCGCGGTAGCTGCCCCAGTACCAGTCGGAGGGCTTCTCACACAGCCCGGCCTCGACGGGGTTACGGGCGATGTAGCGCAGCACCTCCAGCATGTGTCCGTCCGACTCGACCGGCTCGTGGCTGTATCGGTCGCCGAAAAGATGCCCCGACCGGTCGTGCCGGACGTTGAATCCCTGCGCGTAGAGCCCGTTCAGCCGATGCATCCCCGCCTGGAGCGTCTCAGCCGGCACGTCGAGGAGCAGGTGATAGTGCGTCGTCATGAAGCAGAAGGCGCGGCACGCCCAGCCGGCTCGCCGCAGTACCCGAACGAACAACGCGCAGAAGCGCGTGCGATCGTCGTCGTCGAGGAACATCGGCACGCGGCCACAACTCCTGGTCGTCACGTGGTAGGTACCGGTGGCAAGTTCTCCACGCGGACAACGAGCCATGCATGCACGGTGCCGACACCCGGAGAGCCGCACAAGTGTCTTTTGCAAAGCTGGCACACATCCGTTAACGGGGACAGTCCCCGTTAAGAAAGCATGAGCAGCTACGCCGGCAGCAGCTTGTAGCCGAGACCGCGCACCGTGACGAGGCGCTGCGGGTTCGACGGGTCGCGCTCGATCTTGCGACGCAGGTTCGAGATGTGCACCTCGCAGGCATGTTCGTCGCCGACGTGCTCGCTCGCCCACAGATGCTGCATCAGCTCGCGGCGCGAGACGACGCTGTCCGGCTGCTCTGCGAGCAGCGAGAGCACCTTGAACTCGGACAGGGTCAGGTGCACGCGCTCGCCGTCGACGAGCACCTCGTGCCGGCCGAGATCGATGTGCAGCCCGCCGAGCCGCCGAACCGGGACGCCTCCGTTCGCTCGATCGAGCTCGCGTCGCCGCAGGATCGCGCGGACACGGCTGAGGAGCTCCGCCGTCGAGAACGGCTTCGTCACGTAGTCGTCCGCACCGAGCTCGAGCCCCAGCACGCGGTCGATCTCCGCGTCGCGGGCCGTCAGCATCACGATCGGCACGTCGCTCTCCGCGCGGAGCGCGCGGCACACGTCGGTGCCCGACAGGCCGGGGAGCATCACGTCGAGGATGACGATGTCGTAGCTCCGTTCACGCGCCGCGGCGAGCGCTGCGGTGCCGTCCCGCTCCTCGTCCACGTCGAAGCCCTCGCGCCGAAGCATGAACGCGACGACGTCGAGCAGGCCCGGATCGTCGTCGACCAGCAGGATGCTGCTCATGCCGTCACCGGCTCGCGCACGCGGGCTCGCTCGAGCGTGATCCGCACCCGCGTCCCCCGGTTCGGCGCCGAGTCGAGCTCGATGCGTCCGCCGAGGCTCCGGATCGCCTGCCGGACGATCGCGAGGCCGAGCCCGAACCCCTCCGCATCCCGGTCCTGGCCTCGGTAGAAGCGGTCGAACACGTGCTGCTGCGTCTCCGCGCTCATGCCGACACCGGTGTCCTCGACCTCCACCACCACAGCTGTTCCCGCCGAGCGCGCGCGTAACACGATCCGGCCGCTCGGCGTGTGCTTCGCCGCGTTCTCGCCGAGATTCCGCAGCGCCTGCTCGAGGAGGTCGCGGTTGACGCTCGCGAGGAGCTCGGTCGCGCAGTCCACCTCGACCGTCACGCCGTCGCGGGGATGGAGATCCTCCGCGACCTCGTCGAGCAGCGACGCGAGCGAGACCGGCTCGACCCGGGGCGGCTCCTGCCCGGCCCGCGCGCGCGCGAGCGTGAGCAGCGCACGGGCGAGCCGCGCCAGACGCGCCGACTCGCGCTCGATGTGACCGAGGAAGCGGTCGCGTTCGGTCGAGTCGTCCTTCGCCCCCGCCTGCAGCACCTCGACCGCGCCGATGATCGTCGTCAGCGGCGTGCGGAGCTCGTGGGCTGCATTCGTGACGAACTCGCGCTCGGCGAGCTCGCGCCGCTCCTCCTCGCTCAGGTCGTCGAGCACGATCAGCACGGTGTCGCCCTCGGGTTGCGCCGGGATCCCGACAAGTGCGAGCGCATGCTCCTCGTCGGCGCGGACGTGTGCCTGCGCCAACGCGGTCTCGCCGGCGAAGAGGCCCGAGGCGAACTCGCGGAGCGAGAACGCCGACCAAGGCTCCGGGAGCGTGTCGCCCTCGGCGAGCCGCATGCCGAGCAGGCGCCGTGCCTCCGCGTTCGCGAACTGCACGACGAGATCCTCGTCGACGGTCACGACGCCCTCGTGCAAACGCTCGAGAAGCATCCGCAGGCGGTCGCGCTCGCCCTCGATGTGCCGGAAGGACCGTCGCAGCTGCCGGCGCATCCGTTCGAAGCTCTGCGCGAGCGCGCCGAACTCGTCGGTGACGCGATAGCGCAACGGCGTCTCGAAATCTCCTGCGGCGATCGCCTCCGCCGCGATCGACAGACGGCGCAGCCGCAACGCGATCAGCTGCGCGAGCAGGAGGCCGACGAGAACGCCGATCACGCCTGCGATGACACCCGCCCGCAGCGCCTGGTCGCTGACGATCCCGATCGCCGCCGCGACGTCGGGGCGACGGCTGAACGCGACGAGTGCGGCGCCGCTCGGCCCGTTGAGCGGCACGCCGATCGCCACGATGCCTCCGTTCGACGTGCTCAGCACGCGCCGCTTCCCCGCGAGCGCCGCGCCGAGCGCGACGTCCCGCTCCGCCGGGGCGCGCGCGAAGCTGCGCCGCGCCGGCGCCCTCACGAGCAGATGGCCGTTCGCGCCGTAGACGTAGAGGTCGAGGTCGAAATGCTGGGCGACGGCCGGCAGGCGGCGGTCGAGGAGGCCTCTGCGATCGGCGGAGCCGACGTCGCTCGCGGCGAGGAATGCGCTGCCGGCGGCGAGCTCCTCGGCGTGGCCGCGGAACGCGTTCTCGGAGCGCGACGAGAACTGCGAGACGACGATCGCCGTCGACGTCGCGGCGACGACCGCGAACGCTGCGCCGAGCCACCAGCGGACGCCGATGAACCGCTTCGTCATCCTCCTAAGGCTACGTCGCGCGAGGGCCGACGGCGCCCCGGGCCGACGGTCCGGTCCCGACGCTGCAGGGTTACGCTGCCGGCATGCCCGAGGGCGACTCGTTGCATCGCGCCGCACAGAGCCTGCAGGCGCTCGCCGGCCAGCGCGTCGAGGTCGAGACACCTCACCCGCGCGCCGCAGCCAAGCAGCTCGCCGGCCGGCTCGACGGCCGGCGGCTCGAGGCGGTCGAGGCGGTGGGAAAGAATCTGCTTCTCCGCTTCGAGGGCGGCCTCGTCCTGCGGAGCCACCTGCGGATGACGGGCCGCTGGCGGGTCGAGCCGCGGGGCGCGCGTCGGACGGGCCGGCCGTGGCTCGTGCTGCGCGGCGACGAGCACGAGGCGGTGCTCTGGAACGGCCCGGTGCTCGAGCTCGAGCGCGGGAGCGGCCGGGTCGCTCACCTCGGGCCGGACATCCTCGATCGCCCTCCCGACCTCGAGGCGATGCTCCGGCGCCTGCGTGCCGAGTCGAGCGCTCGCGCCGTCGGGGACGCAGTGCTCGACCAGCGGCTCGTCGCCGGCATCGGGAACCTCTGGAAGGCGGAAGCGCTCTGGGCGGCCCGCGTGTCGCCGTGGCGGCCGCTCGTGGCAGTCTCCGACGACGAGCTCCGCGAGACGCTTGCGGCCGCCCACCGGCTGATGCGCGCCGGTGTCGAGGGAGCGAGGCCGCTCCGGCACGTGTACCGCCGTGCGGGGCGGGCCTGTCGCCGCTGCGGCACCGGCATCCGCTCCGCCCCGCAGGGCGACGCGGCCCGGACCGCCTACTGGTGCCCGGGCTGCCAAAGAGGAGGCGACGAGCCGAGCGCGTAGTCAGGGGGTTGCGATGCGCTCACCGCACCTCTACGACACGTTGCGCCGCTTCTGCCTCGGAGCGTTCGCGGCGTTCCACAAGGATCTCGAGACCGGAGCCGATCTCCCCTTCGCATTCGAGGAGCACGGTTCGTACGGTCGGCCGACGCTGTACGAATACCGGCCGCTCGTGCGCGGCTTCGTCGAGGCGCGCGCCGAGCGGCTGTTCGCTCGCGACGACGTACGGCATGCGGTCGCGGACCTTCAGCGCGAGCCGGCGGCGCGGATCTTCGCGCGTGCGCACGAGGGAGTGACGCCCGACGAGGCGCGCGCGCTCTACCGCAGCATGCTCGTTCCCCTGCTCGTGCGCACGGCAGAAGGGTGCGGCGGCTTCGACTGGGACGACTCCGCGTTCGACCGGGCGTTCGCAGAGCTCGAGCAGTCGCTCTTCGGCGAAGGGCACTCCTACGGCGCCGTCGCCCCACTCGTCGGCATCTCGTGCGGTGCGCAGATCGAGCTCGGCGACGGGATCCGCGTCCGCGCGGCCGCGACGGGCGAGCTCGCGGCGATGTGGCCCGAGGCGTCGGGGTTGCTGCCGCGCGCGTTCGGACGCGAGGCCGACCGGCTCTGCGTGCTCGAGCTCGAGCGCGCGCTCGAGCGGGGCGCCGACGACGTCCCCGACGCGCCCGGCGAGCTGGCCGACGCGGTGACCTCCCTTCGGCTCGCGACGGATGCGCCGGTTGCAGCCGGGCCGGTGCTCTTCGAGCGGCTCGACTGGCGCCCGTACGGGATCCGGCCGGTGCTCCCGATCGCGGCGACCGCGCCGCCGGGTGAGCCGACGCGGCTCGATCCCTTCCGCGCGTCGGTCGCCGAGAAGCTGCGGCCCCGGCTCGCGCTCGCGGACGAGGACGCACGGCTCGGTGATGCGCTCGACCGCTGGGAGCTCTCGCTGTTCCAGGAAGACCCCTTCCGCGTCGAGCAGCTGAAGCACGCGCTCGACGCCGCGCTCGGCGACGGACAGGGCACCTGGGCGGCCTCGATGCGCGCCGGCGCGCTGCTCGGCGAGACGGCCGAGGAGCGCGCGAACCTCGTCGAGCGCTTCCAGACGCCGACGTCCGACCTGGTGCGACGCCTGCTCGTCGCGGTGCTCCTGCACGGGAGCCGGGCGCTTCTGCTGCGGGAGCTCGACGGCGCGCTGCTCGGGCTGCGCGCCGGTCGCGAACGCGTCGCAGAGCTGCGCGCCAGCTGACACATCTCGGCCGCTACGGTCGCTGCATGGAAGAGGCGCGCGCCGTTCTGACCCGGCTCGAGCGCATCGAGTTGCTCGAGCGCACGGGCGCCGACCCGGCGGTGCTGCTCGACGAGCTGCGCGAGCTCGTGCACGAGGCGGAGACGTGGGCGCGACGCGAGCGCGATCCGGACGCGCTCGCAGCGGCTCAGGGTCTTGCCGCGCATGCGATGGTCGTCGTGTGACGCTCGTCCGCCGGGACGGTGTCGCGGGGCGTTCGACCGGGCGTATCCCCCGGTCTGGGAAGAAACGGGCTACCCTGGGCGTCCGGCCCCGATGTAACCGATCGAGTGACCTAATCTTCCGCACCCGAACCGCCGATAGCACCGTTAGGTCTCCGGTGCGCGCGCTCCTCTCAAATCGCAGGGTCCAGGTCCTGCTGAACGGCTGCCTCGGGCTCGGCCTGCTGGCCGTCTCGTTTTTCAGCGCGAAGCACTTCATCCACGGCGGCTGGCCTCTGCACCACGCCGACCCGATCCTCGTCGTGGGCGCCGCCCTGCTCTTTCTGATCGCCTACGCGTTCAAGGCGTGGGGCTGGCAGCGGCTCTTCAACGAGCACGAGCGGCCGGGCGCCGATGCACTCGCGTTCGCGGGCGGCGCGGCCTGCGTCGGCGGTGTCGCGATGCCGGGCCGCGTCGACGACGCGATCCGCATCGCCTGCGTCCGCCGCTTCCCGGGCACGAGGGCAGGTCTCGGAGCGATCGGCCTGAGCTTGATCGTCGTCGGCATGCTCGACAACGCGGCGCTCGCGCCGCTCGCCTCGATCGCCATGGCGGACGCAAGCTCCTGGACCGTGCGTGCGGGCTTCGCCGTCGTCGCAGTCGCCGGGGTGGCCGCGGCCTTCGTCGTCGCCTTCCTGCCGCAACTCTCGGGGCTCCGCCGCGTCGCGCGCTTCCGCCTCGGCCGCTGGCTCGGCGAGCACACGCAGTCGCGGAGGGAGTCCGGGGCCGCGCTCCTCCTCATCTCCGTCTCCTGGGCGCTCCGCGGCACCGCGGTCTTCCTGCTGCTGAACGCCCTTTCCCTGCGCGGCTCGTTCCCGCTCGCCCTCGGGTTCCTCTGCGCGTCCGCGGCGTCGGCGGCCGTGCCGATCGGCCCGGCCGGAGCCGCGATGCAGGCGGGTGCCGGCGCGACGCTCCTGATCCTGAGCGGTATGCCGAAGGCCGAGGCGGTCGCCTTCTCGGTCGCGGCGCAGGCACTCGTCGTCGTGACCGGCGCAGCGGTGATCCTGCTGATCACTGCGTGGCAGGTCGGGCTCCGGATCCGGCCGCGCCTCGTGCGGGCGCGCGTCCGCGTGCCCGTGCCCGAGTACTAGCGTCCCCGAGTACTAGCGTCCCCGAGTACTAGCCCGGCTGCGGCCGCTCACTCGCGACGAGGTCGCCGCGTCGGAGGAGCACGAACGCGACCACCGCTCCCGCGAACGCGACGAATGCGCCGACGAGCAGGATCTCGTTGAGCCCGCTGACGAACGCAAGGCGTGCGACACGGCCGCCCTGCCGGACGGCTCCGGAGGCGACCGCCTTCGCGCCGGCCGCCCCGTGGAGCTCGCTCGTGATCCTGTCCTGGAAGATCGCCCCGAGCCCCGCGATGCCGGTCGCGATCCCGACCTGGCGGAACGTGTTGTTGATGCCCGACGCCATCCCCGCCCTTCGCGGCTCGACGACGCTCACGGCCGTCGAGGCGAGCGGCGGGTTCACCATCCCGATCCCGAAGCCGCCGACCACGAACCCCGGCAGGAGCGTCGTCCAGTGCGAGGACGGCGTCACGCCGTGCATCAGCAGAAGCGCGACGCCGACGAGTGTCATTCCGGCACCGATCAGGACTCGCCCCGGCAGCCGTGCCGAGAGCCGTCCCGCGATCGGAGCCGCGACGAACGACAGGAGCGAGAGCGGCAAGAAGCGCAGCCCAGCCTGGATCGGCGAATAGCCGAGCACGTTCTGGAGGTACAGGGTGATGTAGAGGAACTGTGAGAACATCGCCGAGGAGATCGCGAAGGCGACGAGCTGCGCACCCGTGAACGTCGACACGTGGAAGAGCGACACGTCGAACATCGGCGCGGCGCTCGCCCGCTCGACGAGCACGAACGCGACGAGACACACGGCGGCCGCCGTGAGGAGCCCGATCTCGCGCGCGCTCGACCAGCCCCAGTCGTTCCCGCGCAGCAGCCCGAGCACGAGCGCGAAGAGGCCGGCCGTCAGCGTGGCGAAGCCGGGAATGTCGAAGCCGCCGTGACCCTCGTCGCGCGACTCGTGCAGGTACGCGAACGACCCGAGGACGCAGGCGGCCCCGATCGGCAGGTTGACGAAGAAGATCCAGCGCCAGCCGGCCCAGGTCGTGAGCGCGCCGCCGACGAGCGGCCCGATCGCGACCGCCGCCCCGATCGTCGCGCCCCAGATCCCGAAGGCGGTCCCACGCTCGCGGCCGTGGAACTCCTGCGAGAGGATCGCGAGCGAGACGGCGAACATGACCGCGCCGCCGACGCCCTGGACGCCGCGGGCGAGGTTGAGGAAGAGCGGCGTGGTCGCGGCGCCGCAGGCGGCCGAGGCTGCCGTGAAGAGGACGACGCCGCCGATGAAGACCCGCTTCCGTCCGAGCATGTCGCCGAGGGTGCCCGCGTTCAGCATGCAGGTTGCGAGGAGGAGCGAATATGCGTCGACCACCCACTGCAGATCCGTGAAGGAGGTGTGCAACTCTTTCTGAATGTCGGGGAGTGCGACGTTGACGACGGTGATGTCCAGGAGGAGCATGAAGATCCCCACGCAGACGATGACGAGCGCACGCCATCTCCGGTCCATGCCCGAGAACGTAAACGAGAAGGACTCTGCTAGGTTGGTTCGAAAGGTGAGCGACGATGGCGCTCACGCGGTTGCTACCGCGCCCGAATTCGCGGGCGAGGACGGATAGGGGTCCCGCGCTGGCTCGGGTCATCGCCTTTGCGAACCAAAAGGGCGGCGTCGCAAAGACGACGACGACGCTCAACCTCGGCGTGGCGCTCGTCGAGAAGGGGCAGCGCGTCCTCGTGATCGACCTGGACCCCCAGGGGAACCTGACGATGTCCCAGGGCTGGAATCCCGACGAGATCGACCGCTCGATGTTCGACGTGCTCGTGCACAGGCTGCCGATCACGGAGATCATCAGGACACACGAGGTCGACGTGGGAGTCGCCTCGATCGACCTCGCCGGCGCCGAGCTGGCCCTCTCCTCGATGATCGGCCGGGAGCGCGCGCTCGAGAAGGCGCTGCTGCCCGTGCGCGAGGCGTACGACTACATCCTCATCGACACCCCGCCGTCGCTCGGCCTGCTGACGATCAACGCGTTCGTCGCGGCCAACGGCGTCATCGTCCCGGTCCAGTGCGAGTACCTTTCGCTGCGCGGGCTCGTCCAGCTCGAGAACACGCTCGCGATGATCCGCGAGAACCTCAATCCCGAGGTGGAGATCCAGGGGATCCTCGCGACGATGTTCGACAAGCGGCTTCTCCACTCGCGCGAGGCTGTCGATATCCTGAAAGAGAACTTCGGGGATCTCGTCCTCAACACGAGGATCCGCAAGACCGTCCGTTTTGCCGAGGCTCCGGTCAAGGGGCAGTCGGTGCTGAAGTACGACCCGACCGGTGAGGCTGCGAGCATGTATCGCGACCTGGCCAAGGAGGTACTGAATGGCGCGTCGGCGCGCCAGCATGCGTGAAGGCCCGCTCGCGGAGCTCTTCCGCGCGACGGAGGCCGCACAGCGGCAGGCAGAGCAGGAGCCTGCGCCGCAGCCTGCCCAGGAGGCCGCGCCCGCGACCGAGCCGGACGAGCGGACGGTCGACCACGTTCCGAGCTGGGAGGAGGCCGCGCGCGTCGAGCAGCCGCCCGCGCCTGCGCCCGCGCCGCCGTCCCCCCGGCCCGACCCGATGCCGTCGCCCCCGGCGCCCGACCCGGTGCCGGATCCCGCGCCCGTGCCCCAGCCGGCGCCGCAGATCCGGGCGGTGCCCCCGGTGACGCGGTACATCGACCCGCTCCCCGAGCAGCCGGCGCGCCTCCATCGCGTGCCGCGCGGCGACACGGGCTCGTACCTCGCGGTGATCAAGGTCGTCGGCGTGGGCGGTGCGGGGCTGAACGCGGTCAACAGGATGATCGACGCCGGCATCAACCAGGTCGAGTTCGTCGCGGTCAACACCGACATGCAGGCGCTGCACATGAGCGACGCGCCCGTGAAGATCCACATCGGGCAGGCCCTCACGCAGGGCCTAGGCTCGGGCGCCGACCCGACCGTCGGGCGCGCGGCCGCCGACGAGGGCTACGACCAGCTGAAGAACGCGCTGCGCGGCTCGGACATGGTGTTCGTCGCGGCGGGCGAGGGCGGCGGCACCGGCACGGGCGCCGCACCCGTCGTTGCGACGATCGCGCGCGAGCTCGGCGCACTCACGGTCGGCATCGTCACGACCCCGTTCAAGTTCGAAGGCACGAAGCGCCGGCACCAGGCCGACCTCGGCGTCCAGGCGCTGCGCCAGGTGTGCGACACGACGATCGTCGTGCCGAACGACCGGCTGCTCGAGGTGCTCGACCGGTCGACCTCGATGCTCGACGCCTTCAAGGTCGCAGACGACGTCCTGCGCCAGGGCGTGCAGGGCATCTGCGACCTGATCACGATGCCAGGGCTGATCAACCTCGACTTCGCGGACGTCCGCACGATCATGAGCGACTCCGGCACTGCGCTGATGGGGATCGGCTTCTCCTCCGGCACGGAGAACCGTGCGAAGGAGGCCGCCGAGCGGGCGCTCCGGTCGCCGCTCATCGACGAGGAGATCACGGGCGCGAGCGGGATCCTGCTCTCGATCGCCGGCGGCGAGGACATGACGCTGATCGAGGTCAACGAGGCTGCCGAGGCGATCCGCGGCGCGGCGACCGAGGAGACCAACATCATCTTCGGCGCCACGATCGACGACCGGCTCGCGGGCCAGGTCTGGGTCACGGTCGTCGCCACGGGGATCGGGCGCGGCGCGCGCGTGCGCCGGCCGCCCTACGAGGCGCCGGTGCCGGCCCGCTCCAGCAGCGGCGGCAGCGGCGGCGGGGACGACGTCGACGTGCCGTCCTTCCTGCGCTAGCGCAACCAGGTTGCCGGCTCTGCCGGACCGTCTAGGCTCCGGGCGTGGACACGTATCTCGCGATCGCGAGCAAGCGTGACGTCCGCGCGTACGCCGAGACGCCGATCCCCGACGACGTCGTCCACCGGATCCTCGACGCCGGCCGGCTCGCGGGCAGCTCGCGGAACAGGCAGGAGCGCGAGCTCGTGGTCGTCTCGGACAGGGAGGCGCTCGCCGCGGCCGTCTTCGCCCCGGAGAACGTCCTCGGCGCGGCCCTCGTCGTCGCGATCGCCGGCTCGGCGGGCGGCTTCGACATGGGGCGCGCCGCGCAGAACATGATGCTCGCGGCGTGGAACGACGGCGTCGTGTCCTGCCCGAACGGCCAGCGCGACCCGGCGGCGGTGGAGCTCCTTGTCGGCGCCCCGGTGGGAGCCGTGCTCTCGTTCGGCTATCCGGCGAAGCCACGTGACCCCGAGTCGCGGAGCGCGGAGGAGTGGTCGGCCCGGGCGAACCGCAAGCCGTTCGACGAGATCGTCCGCCGGACCGTTTAGCGCAGCCTGCAGGTCGGCTGCTGTCCGGCCAGTTCCTCGAGGGCGCGCGTCGCGTCGACGTGGAAGGTGAGCCGCACGAAATGTGCGTGGCGCGTCGTCAGCCGGACCATCCCGTCGCGTCCCTTGCGGAGACACCCGAGCGAGGCATGCCAGTACGGCGACCACCGAACGGCGATCCGGTACGTGCCGCCGCCGTGCACGACGACGCCGATGTGCGACTCCGTGAGCGAGGTCAGCGTGGGGAACCCCGGTCCCGTGAGAATCGGTTGGGGGTCGGGCACCGCGTAGATCGTCAGCTTGCGGGTGTGGAAGACGGGCAGCAGGCCGGCGCGGCCGCTGCGCACGAGCTTCGCCTCGCGCCGCGCGCTCGAATCGGGCGTTCCGTGGGCGAGGACGACGAAGCGGACTCCGAGGCCGCGCAGCCACTGCAGGTACGTCTTCGCGCCGAGCTTGTCGTACAGCACCTCGTTCTGCGGGAAGTCGTCCTGCCGGAACCAGCCTCGCGCGATCGGGATGTTCGCACCCGCGAGATACACCGCCGCCGAATGCGTCGGCGTGTCGACCGCTTCGACGCGATAGTCGGCGCCGAGATTCTGGCGGAGATAGCCGATCGCTCCCGACCAGGCTTGGCGGTTCGCAGTCACGTCCGACACGTTGCGCGCGAGGCTGTACGCGAGCGGCGACAGGTTCCACGCGATCGCGAGCACGACGATCGCCACCCCGAGGAACCGCGGCCGCCACTGGCGCAACGAGAAGACGAGCACGACGAGCGGAACGGCGGCGTAGCGAAGTCGCGCGACGTTCTCGCCGATCGCCGACGGCACGATGTAGAGCGCGACCACGGCGACGAGATATGCGGCGAAGAAGAAGCGCAGCACGCGCGCGTTCTCGACGCGCCAGGTCAGTGCAAGGCACGCGATGCAGAACGCGACGCCGGCGGCGAACTCCGGTGCCGAGAACGGGAACCGCCCGCCGCCGGGGAAGATTCGCCAGAGCGCCACCTCGAGGAGGCCCGCCATGGCGACACCCGCGAGGGGGACACGGCTCTGCTGCAACGTCTGGCGGCGGGCGAGCCCCACCCCGGCGAGGAGCACGACGAGCAGGAGGAACGCGAGCGGGCTCGCGAGCAGCGTCAGCGTGGCGAGGGCGGCGAACCGCCAGCGGCCACCCGCCTGCAGGGCCCAGATCGAGAGGAGCGCGATCGCCATTCCGAGCGCGAACGGAAATGCGGCCGAGAGCACGATCCCGGCCCAGACGACCGCGAACGTCCTGCTCGACCAGCGCACGGTCGGGCCCCACTCGCGCCCGAGCACCACTGCGAATGCGAGCGCGGCGAGCGCGATCGTCGCGACTGCGAGCAGGCGGATCCCGAGCAGCGCCGCGAGCGGGTAGTAGAAGACGCTGTAGGTGACGAAGCTGTAGCGCCCGGCGTACCAGTAGTTGTTCCAGAGCGTGAAGCCGTGCTCGAGGAAGAGCGTCCGCTGGTAGGCGTGGGCGGCGAAGTCGGTTCCGGGCGGCCCGAGCCACGCGAGCGCGGCGGCGACCGACGCCGCGGCCGCCGCTGAGAGCAGCGCCTCGCGGGCGAGCGGCTTGCGGAGGATCATGGCTCCTGGGGCGCCGCCGCAACCGTAGGGACGAGACGGTGCAGCACCGGCAGCGCGAGGGCGCGGTGGACGAGGCCACCCTCGATCGCCATCACCGCGGTGAAGCCGGCCATCAGCACGGGGCCGGGCGAGTCGTTGACGACGAGCGACGCAGCGAGGCCTCCGAGCAGCGCAACCGCGACCGCTCGCTCGTGGCGCGACCGGCCCTGGCG
>Ga0157369_10005009_pt1 | contig 15516 bp, 16 predicted proteins | sample C25metaG_FD_113461 | JGI IMG/M metagenome (GOLD analysis project Ga0157369, IMG submission 113461) | Corn rhizosphere microbial communities from Kellogg Biological Station, Michigan, USA - C2-5 metaG | ecosystem: Host-associated > Plants > Roots > Rhizosphere > Soil | place: USA: Michigan... | reverse complement strand
TCACAGCTTTGCTCAACCTTGCTCCGGCGGCGGCTGCGGCGGCGATATCGTCCCACCGGGTCATTGGATCTGGAGCGGCGGCTTTGGTCGAGGTCCGGGGCTGGGGGGAGGCGGTAGAGGCGTGGCCTTCCGCCGCCCGCGCGCTGCGGCTCCCTCCCAATCTCCGGGAAGTCGCAGCCGATCCCGTATACGCGCGGGCGCCAGATGCGAAGGTCCGGAACGCCGCATGACCAGTTTAAGACGTGCACGTTCGGCAGATCTCGACGCGGTCATGGACATCATGAGTACTGCTTTCGATCCCAGATACGGCGAAGCATGGACTCGTTCACAATGTGCCGGGATTCTGCCCATGGCGGGCGTCCGGCTGGTACTTGCGCAAGAAGAAGAGACTTCGAAGCCGTGCGGATTTTCATTGTACCGCACTATAGCAGGCGATTCCGAACTCCTCCTCCTCGCTGTGTCACTGAACGCGCAGAGACGAGGAATCGGGCGACTTTTGCTAACCGAATTTATTGATCAGTCGAAGAAATTCGGGGCAGATCGAGTTCACCTTGAGGTGAGGGATGGCAACAGCGCGATCAATCTCTACCGATCAGCCGGCTTTGCGGCGGTCGGCCGTCGACGAAAATATTATCGTGGACGAGACGGTGAGGTGAACGACGCGCTCACATTTGTACTGAATGTGGACAGCTGAAAAAACTGTCTTTTGATACTATTGCCAAAAGTATTTATTCGAAAGTATTAAAGTAGTTAATCTGCAGTCGAAAGAATGCAGTAGCTCGGGGAAAAGGAATAATTGCAATGGCACAAGATGCGGGTTCTGAGGACTCCCTGCTCACGCTCACGGCCGACATCGTCGCCGCACACGTCAGCAATAATAGCGTTGCAGTCAATGACCTGCCGAATCTTATCCAGAACGTTCACCAGGCGCTGACCGGCATTTCTGGGAGCAAGTCCGATACTGAAGAAAAAGCATCTCCAGCGGTTTCGGTGCGTTCCTCGGTAAAGCCCGATTCGATTGCGTGCCTGGAGTGCGGACAAAAGCAGAAGATGCTGAAGAGGCATCTTTCCACCGCTCACAACATGACTCCACCCGAATACCGGCAGAAGTACAGCCTCGCACCGGGCTACCCGATGGTTGCGCCAAACTACGCTGAACAGCGGCGAACGTTGGCCAAGTCGATCGGCCTCGGAACGAAACGTCGCCGGTCCCGCTCGGCAAAGAAATAGCCGAGCGCCTTTACCGGCGGGCTTGCGATGCGTAATTTCATCTCATGAGCCACGCAGTCATCGACGTTGAGGCGCTTTGCGCCGACAAGGGTCTCCGGATTACGGAGCAGCGGCGGGTGATCGCTAGGATCCTTTCCGAATCCGAAGATCATCCGGACGTCGAAACGCTTCATGAGCGCGCTTCAGCTGTCGATCCGAGGATTTCCATCGCGACGGTCTACCGTACCGTTCGCTTGTTCGAAGAGGCCGGCATTCTCGCTCGACATGAGTTCGGAGATGGCCGCGCACGGTACGAAGCAGCGTCGGACGAACATCATGATCACCTGATTGATGTGGAGACGGGTAACGTCGTCGAATTCGTCGACGACGAGCTTGAGGCGCTGCAGAAAAGGATCGCCGAAAAGCTGGGGTTCCGCCTCGTCGACCACCGGATGGAGCTGTACGGCGTCTCGCTCAACCGCAACCGGTAACGGTTCCCGCATCATCGCGGCGGCTCGCATTGCCGCCCTTTTTCTGCTGTTTGCGGTCTGCGTACCCGCTCACATCATGACAAAGGCGCTCGTGGGTCGTTCCGGCTGGCCGCGAAGATTTTTAGGCACTGCAGCTACGATTTGCGGCGCCCGAGTTAGCACCTCCGGCACCCTAATCGAGCCGCATACATTACTCGTCTGCAATCACACGAGCTGGCTCGACATCCTTGTGCTGGCCGGTACGACCGGCTGCGCTTTCGTTTCGAAAGCCGAACTTGGCCACCCTCTCATTCACTGGATGGCCGACCAGAACCGCACGCTCTACGTTCGGCGCAATCACCGCCGCGGCGCTCCCCAACAGGCGGAGGCGATTGCCCGCAAGCTTCGCGATCCGCAGCCGCTCGCCTTGTTCCCCGAAGGGACGACCGGACCCGGCACGCACCTCCTGCCGTTCCGTTCGACTCTCTTGTCCGCAGCCACCCCCCTGCCGAGCGGTGTCACAGTGCGCCCCGCCGCCATCGATTATGGCGAAACCGCCCCCGAGATCGGATGGTACAATGAATCAGGGAAGGACAATGTGCTGCGGATCCTCGGCCGTAGACGCCCAGTTCCCGTCGCCGTCCGAATCCTAGACCCGCTCCCGCCGATGAACGACCGCAAAGCTCTTGCCAAAGCCGCGCGCGACGCAATTCTCGACGCGCTCCCTTCAAGTCGTCGCGCTGGGCACCTATAGGCGATCCAAATGACCGCCCCGCCAAAGACTTTCCGGATCAAATCCTTCGGCTGCCAGATGAACGTCTATGACGGCGAGCGGATTTCCGAGCTTCTAAATGAAAATGGCCTGTCCGCCGCTTCTGAAGGCGCGGACGCGGACCTCGTAGTCCTCAACACTTGTCATATCCGTGAGAAGGCCGCGGAAAAGGCCTATTCGGATGTCGGCCGGCTGAGGCGTGAGGACGGGTCGAGGCCGATGATTGCGCTCGCCGGCTGCGTCGCTCAGGCAGAGGGCGCCGAAGCCAAGACTCGCTCGCCGATGATCGACATTGTCGTCGGGCCGCAAGCCTACCACCGCTTGCCGGAGATGATCGCTCAAACCTCACGCGGAGCCCGGCCCGTCGACACGGACATGCCGGCGATCAGCAAGTTCGACGCCTTACCCAAACGCCGACGAGCGAACCCTAGTGCCTTCCTCACCATCCAGGAAGGTTGCGACAAATTCTGCACGTATTGCGTGGTACCCTATACGCGCGGCGCCGAGATTTCCCGCCCGCGGGCCGACCTTGTCGCCGAGGCTCAGGCGCTCGTTGACTCGGGCGCCCGCGAAATTGTCCTGCTCGGCCAGAATGTGAATGCGTGGGAGCACGAGCGCCAAGGTTTTGCCGACCTGATTCGCTCAATCGCCAAGATCGATGGACTCGAGCGGATCCGCTACACGACCAGTCACCCTGTCAACATGAATGACGAGCTGATCGCCGCCCATGCCGAAGTCGAAAAGCTGATGCCCTACCTTCACCTTCCGGTGCAGTCAGGGAGCAATCGAATTCTCAAGACCATGAACCGAAATCACTCGGCCGAAACATATCTCGCGATTATCGGGAAAATACGCGCCTCCCGCCCCGACATCGCCATTTCCAGTGACTTCATCGTCGGCTTTCCCGGCGAGACGGAGGATGATTTCGAGGCGACCCTGCAGATCGTCGATGCAGTCGGCTACGCATCGGCCTATTCGTTCAAATACAGTGCCCGCCCGGGCACCCCGGCAGCGGCGATGGAGGATCAGATTCCGCGCGAGATAATGGACGACCGTCTCCAGCGGCTGCAGCATCGGATCAATACGCACCAGCTTGCGTTCAACAGGTCAAAGATAGGTATCGACACGCAAATCCTGGTTGAGCGCGCAGGCAGACATCGCGGCCAGATGATCGGCCGCTCTCCCTGGTTGCAGTCCGTCCATGTCGAAGCCGAAGCCGATCTCGGCGATGTGGTCAATGTGACACTGATTTCGGCAGGCCCGAACAGCATGACGGGCGTCCTCCCGGCGAAAGCCGGGGCCCCAGCTTCCGCTGGGGTGACGAGGAGTGCCGCCTGATGGCCCGCCGCGAACTTGCTGCAGTTCCCGACCGGACTCGGGTTGAGCTGGACTTCGACGAGCCCTACCTGCTGGGGCCTCTTTTCGGGGACTATGACCGTCACCTGATCACGATCGAAAGCCGCCTCGGCGTGCAGATCGCCGCTCGCGGCAATCGCGTCCAGATCGAGGGCGAGCCCGACTCCGCCGCCCGGGCCCGCGACGTTCTGATCGGCCTCTACAAGCGCCTCCAGGAAGGTCATGACGTGGACAGTGAGGCGGTGGAGGCAGTTCTCGGGATGGCGGCCCAACCGAACCTCGATGGGATCGTCGCCGAAGAGATCACCTCGGCTCCAAGGGTGATGATCCGGACCCGCAAGAAGACCATCGTTCCGCGCTCGCCGACTCAGACCATCTACATGGAAGCGCTCGCCCAGGACGAGATGATCTTCGCGCTCGGTCCTGCCGGCACCGGCAAGACCTATCTCGCCGTCGCTCAGGCGGTCTCGCAGCTGATTTCGGGGAGCGTGGACCGGCTGATCCTCTCCCGTCCGGCGGTGGAAGCGGGCGAACGGCTCGGCTTCCTCCCCGGCGACATGAAGGAGAAGGTCGATCCCTACCTCCGACCGCTATACGACGCGCTCTACGACATGCTCCCGACGGAACAGGTCGAGCGTCGCATTGCCTCCGGCGAGATCGAAATTGCTCCCCTTGCCTTCATGCGCGGCCGAACACTGAACGACGCCTTCATCATTCTCGACGAGGCGCAGAACACCACGCCGTTGCAGATGAAGATGTTTCTGACCCGCTTCGGGATGCGCAGCCGGATGGTCGTTTGCGGCGACCCGCATCAAGTCGACTTGCCCGACCCATCGAAATCCGGGCTTCATGACGCGGTAACTCGTCTTTCAGGAGTCAAGGGAATCGCCGTGGTCCCCTTCTCCGCCGCCGATGTCGTCCGGCACCCGCTGGTCGGGCGCATCGTCGAGGCTTATGAGGGCCCGAGGGCCTGATCCATGATGCTCGACATTGCCATCGAAGCCGATCCGGAATGGGACAGTAGCAGCCGCTGGGAGACCCTCATCCGAAGCGCCGCCGAAGCCGCGATCGCCGAAAGCGCTTTCCCACAACTTGGTCAAACGGATCGGCCGGTCGAGCTCTCGGTCCGGCTGACCGGCGATGACGAGGTGAAGACGCTCAACGCCCGCTGGCGCTTCAAGGACAAGCCCACGAACGTCCTCTCATTCCCGCAATGCCAGCCTGACGAACTCGACCGCATCGCGCCCGCCGGCCCGGAGCTGATGTTGGGCGACATCGTCCTGGCCCGCGGCGTTTGCGAGCGGGAGGCAGAGGAAAAAGGCGTTCCGCTTGAAGAATATGCGACGCATCTCCTTGTCCACGGAACGCTCCACCTGCTTGGCTACGACCATCAGGACGACGGTTCGGCCGAGGACATGGAAAGCCGCGAAATCCGCGCGCTGGAACGGCTTGGAATTTCCGATCCCTACAGGATCAGCGACTGATGGCGACCCGAAGCGACGACAGCGGCTCGCGATTATGGCGTGGAATGCGCTCGCTGCTGTTCGGTGATGACGAGACCACGCTTCGCGAGGAAATCGAGGAGGCGATCGACGAGGCCGAGGAGTCGCCGCAGGTGGCGGGCGATCTCTCCCCGCACGAGCGGCAGATGCTCCGCAACCTGCTTCACTTTGGCGACGAGACTGCGGGCGACATTTGCGTAACCCGCGGCGACATCATCGCCGTGCCCTCCACGGTCAGCTTCGACGAGCTCATTCGCGCCTTCGCCGAAGCCGAGCACAGCCGCCTCCCCGTCTATGGCGAGAGCCTCGACGAGATCCTCGGCATGATCCACATTAAGGACGTGTTCGTCGCCAACGTCGATCGCAACCGCGACCGGTCGATCGAGGGGCTGATGCGAACGCCTTTGTTCGTCCCCGAATCAATGGGGGTGATTGACCTGCTTGCCCGCATGCGGGCGGAACGCACCCATCTAGCCATCGTCATCGACGAGTTCGGTGGCACCGAAGGGCTGGTGACGATCGAGGACGTCGTCGAGGAAATCGTCGGCGACATCGAAGACGAGCACGATGTCGAGGAGGCCGGGCTTCTGGTCCGGCTCGACGAAACCACCTGGGATGCGGACGCGCGCGTCGAGCTGGAAGAGCTCGCCGAGACCGTCGACCCGCGCCTCACCTGGGAAGAGGATGAGGTGGACACCCTCGGTGGCCTGGTTTTCCTTCTCGCCGGCCATATTCCCGCCCGAGGCGAAAGCGTCACCCATCCGTCGGGATGGGTAATGGAAGCGCTGGACTCGGATCCGAAGAAAATCCTTCGCGTCCGCCTGCATGCGCCCGCAGGCGAACCGCAAAGCGATTAGTCTTTCGCGAACAGCTTGTCGGGGTCCGCCATTGCCTTGAACTCGAGTGCGTTGCCTGCCGGATCGAGAAAAAACATTGTCGCCTGCTCGCCGGCTCTCCCCTCAAACCGCACCGTAGGCGGGATCACGAAATCGACCGGTGCCCCTTTCAGCCGCTTCGCAAGTGCCTTCCATTCATCCATGGGCAGAACGATCCCGAAGTGCGGGACGGGCACGAGTTCACCGTCGACTTCGTTCCTCGCCCTTCGGCGAACCATTTCGGGCGCGAGATGGGCGACAATCTGGTGGCCATACAGATTGAAATCGACCCATTCGTCCGCACTTCGGCCTTCCGGGCAGCCGAGCAGTCCACCGTAGAATGCCCGCGCTGCACCAAGATCGTCGACGGGAAAAGCGAGGTGAAAGGGCGCCACAGTCATTCCGCAGCCCTGCGCCGGACCCGTCGACCTGTCCAGACTTCCGTTCCGCGTGTGATTTCGGCTAGCGCGCTGTAACGGAGAACGAACTGTCTGAAACTCCTGCCTTGAAGTTCGCCACACAAGCAGCGCTCACCCGCTGGGGCCCGGCGATTGCCCTTGCGACGGGCTTCCTCTCCGCCTTCGCCTTTCAGCCCGTCGATCTCTGGCCACTGATGCCGATCGCTTTTGCTGTCCTGCTGGAGCTTCTGTGGCGTACCACAACACTCCGGCGGGCGCTGCTCATCGGTTATCTCTTCGGGCTTGGCCAGTTCATCGTCGGCCTCAACTGGATCGCCACCGCTTTCACCTATCAGGCGGCCATGCCGGCGTGGCTCGGCTGGGCCGCCGTCGTGCTGCTGTCCAGCTACCTCGCCGTCTATCCGGCGTTGGCGACCGGGGTTGGATGGCGACTGAAGTCCTCCTGGCGATCCACTCTCGTCCTGGCGCTTGCCGGAGCCTGGGCAATCTCAGAATGGCTTCGCGCGGGGGTGTTCACCGGCTTTGCCTGGAATCCGGTCGCGGTCGCTCTGGTGCCGACGCCGCTAATCACGGTGAGCGCCCTTATCGGAACCTATGGCCTTTCGGCATTGGTCGTCCTGCTCGGCGGCGTGATCTGGCTGCTGTTCGACCGCAAATGGGCTCCCGCGGCGATCATTGCTGCGGCCATCTTACTGCTCTGGCTAATTCCCCCGCCGCGGCTTCTACCGGCCCCAGGGCCCGTGAAGCCGGTTCGCGTGGTCCAGCCCGATATAGGTCAGGAAGTGAAATGGCGGCCCGAGTTCGCCGAAGAGGCCGCACAGCGGCTGGCCCAGCTTTCCGCCGAGCCAGGTGGCCAGCACCCGCGCCTGCTGTTTTGGCCGGAGGCTGCAGTCACGGAGCCGCTGGAGGACAGTCGCCCCGGCATTTTCGCAGCAGAGGCAGCCTTCCAACGCCAGCGGGCCGCTTCCGCCCTTCACCCCGGTGAGTTCCTTCTGACAGGCGGAATCGCGGTCCTGTCGAGGGATGGAATATCCATCTCCGGGGCGACCAACAGCGTATTCATCCTCGCACCGGGCGGAATTGTCGTCGGCCGCTACGACAAGGCACACCTCGTGCCCTATGGCGAATATCTGCCGATGCGGCCGCTGCTGTCCGCCCTTGGCCTGTCGCGGCTTGCGCCCGGGGATGCGGACTTCGGCTCAGGCCCCGGGCCACAGACCATCACCCTGCCCGGCTGGGGCAACGTCGGCTTCCAGGTCTGCTACGAAATCATCTTTTCGGGCCATGTGGTCGATGAGCGCAACCGGCCCGATTTCCTTTTCAATCCGTCGAACGATGCCTGGTTCGGGCGGTGGGGCCCGCCGCAGCATTTGGCACAGGCCCGGCTCCGCGCGGCCGAAGAGGGTATTCCGATCATCCGTTCGACGCCTACCGGGATCAGCGCGATCGTCGACGCCCGCGGCCACGTCGTCCAGTCGCTTGCTTGGCGCACGGCAGGCGTGATCGACAGCACCGTCCCGCCAGCATCCACAGCCCCGACCCTGTTCGCCCGCTTTGGCAACACGATTCCACTATTGCTCGCATTTTTCCTGATTGCCGGCGGCATTGCGCTTGGGCGAAGCCAACGCTATCGGCGCATATAAAGAATTCCTTATATCTCAACCGGCACTCGCCTCCGCGGAAGGACCAATTCCGAGCAATGCGCAGCAATTACCTCTTCACTTCCGAATCGGTTTCCGAAGGCCATCCCGACAAGGTCGCGGATCAGATCAGCGACGCAGTTGTCGATCTCTTGCTGTCGAAGGACGCGGAAGCACGAGTCGCGTGTGAGACGATGACCACGACGAATCGCGTGGTCCTGGCCGGCGAAATCCGCTGCAAGCCGATCTTCGACGAACAGCGCTGGCCGGAACATGGCGGCTGGGCGCCCGGCGCTCGCGATGAAATCGAGGAAGTCGTTCGCGGAACCGTCAAGCGTATCGGTTATGAGCAGGCCGGCTTCCACTGGGCCAATTTCGAATTCGCCAATCACCTTCACGGCCAGTCTGCACACATCGCCCAAGGTGTCGACGCCGCTGGCAACAAGGACGAAGGCGCTGGCGATCAGGGAATCATGTTCGGCTTCGCCTGCGACGAAACCCCGGACTTGATGCCGGCCACCCTCGATTACAGCCATAAAATCCTGTTGCAGATGGCCGCCGACCGGCATTCCGGCGCCGCTCCCTTCCTGGAGCCGGACGCGAAGAGCCAGGTGACGCTTCGCTTCGAGGACGGCAAGCCGGTCGAGGCAACGGCGATCGTGGTCTCCACGCAGCACAAGCCCGGCTACGATCAGGGAGACAAGGAGCAGGAGCTCCACGCCTATGTGAAGGATGTTGTTCGGCGGGTCCTCCCCAACGAGCTTCTGACCGAGCGGACCGCCTATCACATCAATCCGACCGGCTCGTTTGAGATCGGCGGCCCGGACGGCGACGCCGGTCTCACTGGCCGCAAGATCATCGTCGATACCTACGGAGGCGCAGCGCCCCACGGCGGCGGTGCCTTCTCCGGCAAGGATCCAACGAAGGTCGATCGGTCAGCCGCTTATGCCGCGCGATTCCTCGCAAAGAATATCGTCGCCGCGGGCCTTGCCCGCCGCTGCACGATCCAGCTGGCTTACGCGATCGGGGTGTCGGAGCCTCTGTCGCTCTATGTGGATACGCACGGCACCGGAACGGTGGACGACAGCGCGCTCGAGCAGGCGATCGGAAAGATCGGCAGTCTCGGCGGCCTCACTCCCCGCGGAATCCGGACCCGCCTCCAGCTCAACCGGCCCATCTACGAACCCACCGCGGCCTACGGCCACTTCGGGCGCGCGGCGGACGATGGCTTCTTTCCATGGGAACGGACCGACCTGGTCGAGGAGCTAAGCTCCGCGCTTTCCTGAGTTCGGATGATTTTGGCTGGCGGCAGCGTTCGGGCCGACGGAGCTGCTCTTGGACGCGGTCTGTAGCTTCTCGTGAAGCGGCTTCTGAACGAACGGGATCAGGACGCCGACCGCCGTTCCCCATACGAGCATCGATAGCGCGACTCCAAGCGCGGCTGGTCCCGCCGGCGCTTCCCCGCCGCTGATCAACGGCAGGATCATGTCGGCTCCCGCAGCCCACAACACAAAGCCGAAGCCCATTCCGAAGACCCACCCGCCGTGGATATTGTTGGCTGCGCGGCCGAAGAGCCTCGCGTAAATTGCCCCCGCAATGGCCATCACCACCCAGCCGGCGATGAGCGTTTCCCATAGCGACAGGTGAAGAATGGAGGATTCGACGCGGAGCGCTCCGAAGCCGTAGAGGATCGGCAGAGCCGGGACAGTCGCGGCGATTCCCGAGATCGACCCGGCCAGAAGAGGCCGCTGGGTCGGCCCGGGGGTGTAGCCGTGAATGCTGAGGAAAGTTGCCATCAGTGCATGAGCTCTTTCAACGCCTGGCACTCGCGAAAGTCCGGCTCATCCCGGTACATATCGATCAGGTGCCTGTACGATAGGCCGACTTCTCGCGGATCCCGGTTCAGATCGAACAGCCCGACTGGAAATACGATTCCCAGCGGCTCTGCCATCCCGATGCTCCAGTCGATCTGGTCGGTCAGGCTGTACCAGGTGAATCCGACGATTGGGACGCCGTTTTTCTGCGCCAGCTGAATGTTGTGCCATTGCCGCCACAGCCATTGCGACGCCTTCGACGCATCCGACCGGTTGGTTTCGGTATGCATCATCGTCATTTGATAGCGGCGATAATATTGCATAGCGATCGTGTACCATCCGAACAGCTCGCCGAGGGAAAGCGCATTACCGTGACGATCGATCAGATGCTCATTCCATTCGTAGTAATCGAGCCCGAGGATTGACCGGCGCGGCACCTCGCGGTGCGAGAAATGGCTCAGCATCTCGTCGGTGACGCCGTTCTCGCGCAGATAGCCGCGCATCCCGTCGCTCATGTTGTGGGCGTAAATGAGGTCCAGCGCCAGGAACCGCTGCTCGTTCACCAGCTCGGCGATGCGCTGGACTTCGGGGTCGGGGCAGCAAGGCTGCGAAAATTCACTGCTTTCGCTGTTGACGAAGATCGCATCCTGCCGGCGCTTGAGGATCGCGTCCGTCATTCCGACGCTGGCACCGGCGAGGTTGAAGACCGCGTTGACGAATGCCTTCTGGCTGCGCTCCTGCTCATTCCACTGCCCGTCAAGCGTGCTCTTGCGGGCGCAGACGTACATCTCGTTGACCGGGGTATAAAAGCGCACCCAGGGATAACGCTCAGCGAAGGCGCCGGCATATTCCGGCAGCGCCTTGACCATGTCCTCGTTTTGGAAATTGCCGAGCCAGTCGGGCAATCCAAAGTGGCAAAGGTCGACAATCGGCTCGGGACCGTAGCGCTCCAGGTCGGCCATTGGCTGGTCGATCAGCGACCAGTCGTACTTGCCCGGTCCCTCGAAGACGAGGTGCAATGGCGGTCCGTAGCGCAGGTGCGTGACGCCGATCTCCCGTGCCAGCTCGAAATCTTCGGGCCACCACTCGTAGTGCCTGCAGGAGTCCAGCTCGTCCCGCCGCCAATGGCCGTGCTCGATGGTCGGATAGCTGCATTCAATCCCGGTCGAGAACATGAAGCCGCAGCCGGTTGGCCGCTTACCATCCCTCCGCTTCGGCTGCACTTTGCGTCGTGGAATTCTCGGACGGTCGCCGACCGGGTAACCAACCGGCTTTCTGTAGAGGCTCCCGAGCACGAGGCCGTAAACCGCCTGGCTAAGGACGATGCCAGCTACTTCCCTAACCCCGATCGTGCCGATCAACATCGCAATGCTGACGTGAACCTCGTCCTCGTCCCGCTGCATCAAGGTCAGCTGCGGATAAAAGATGAAGAGCGCTATGACGGCGGGGATAACCGCGAAGACAAGCCCCTGAAGCGGCGGCGGAAGCTTCAGCCGCGACCAGAGAAAATAGGCGTAGAACAGCGCCCACATCACACCCACGAACGCGTGGGCGGCAAATCCCGCGAACACACCGACGATGTGGCCGTGGCTGACCGCCGCAAGCCCCATTTCCCGGGCAAGGTCGAGCAACGGCACTCCGGCGAAAGCGAATCCGCGAAGCACCACTTCCATCGCCGCGGCGCTGGCCACGCCTGCGATAATGGCCTTCCTGAAGTCGACTACACGGATCAAGGCTTCGCAGGCGTCACGGCAGTTACCGGTCGATCACGCCGATCCCGTGCCGGAAAACGAGCTCGCCGCCCTTCCAGCCGCTGAAGAGCAGGATCAGTACCGTCGCCCCGGAAAGATAGACGCCGATGCTGCCGATCGCGGAGTCGCTGTCGTAGCGAATGATGAAGTTGACGATCTCCAACACCACTGCCGTCACGTTCGCCAGCATGTGCTGAAGGGCGTCACTCATGCTTCGAATGCGCTCGCTGCCCATGAAATCGGTGAGCCCGGCAACCGCCGCCAGAGCGCCCATCACCAGCCCGACCCCGAGCAGCCAGCGCGACGCCGTCGCCCAGCCGGGGTTCTGGTTATTGAGGAATATGATGTCCACGATGAACGCCAGTACGAAACAGACAATTGGGAACGGAACCAGCATCGGGTGGATCGGGTGGCCCCCGACTTTGGCTGTGCTTTGTGGGTGGGCGTGGGTCGAGTCGTCGCCGTTCATGGACACCTCCCGTTGTTTCGCCCGTAAATGACAGGCGCCCATTGGACGCTTGCGAGCGCTTGAAAGTTCCCGGAGTTGACGTTGCCGCTGCCGAGTTCGGCAGCTACGCGCCCGCGGCATGACCGCGCACAAGAATGGCGATCCGACCACTTTGAACCGGCTTTACGGCCGGTCGAGCGGCCATAAGCTCCGCGCCGGCCAGCAGCAGCTCGTCGACGACCTCCTGCCGAAGATCGAAGTCCCGCCTGAAGGCGAAATCACGGCAGACCGATTGTTCGGAGATAATCGCCCGCTCCATCTGGAAATCGGCTTCGGCGGCGGCGAGCATCTCGCCTATCGCGCCGACCTTCTGCCCGATCACGGCTTCATCGGGTGCGAACCGTTCCTCAACGGGATTGCCACCGCCCTCGGCCACATCCGGGACCAGCATCTCGGCAATGTCCACCTGTGGCGCGGCGATGCGCTCGACGTGCTTCGCCGCGTCCCCGACGGCAGCCTCAGCTTCGTCTACCTGCTCCACCCCGATCCATGGCCAAAGGCGCGTCACGCCAAGCGACGAATGCTGAACGATGGTCCCGTCGAGCTCATCGCGTCCAAGATCAAATCCGGCGGCGAACTCCGCATCGCGACCGATCACCCGCTCTACCTCGAATGGGCGCTGATGATCATGCAGCGGCACGCTCACCGGTTCGAGTGGCTCGCCGAGAAGCCGTCCGATTTCTTGGAGCGCCCCGGCGACTGGCCGGGCACCCGCTACGAGGCGAAGGCCGCCCGCGAAGGCCGCCGCGCCTATTATTTGCGCTATCGGCGGCTCGCCTCCTAAAGCCCGGCCCATGACCATCCGCGATTCCGTCCTCGAAGCGATCGGCAACACCCCGCTGATCAAACTCCGCAAAGCCTCCGAAGAGACCGGCTGCACGATCCTCGGCAAGGCCGAATTCATGAACCCCGGTCAGTCGGTGAAGGACCGAACCGCGCTCGGGATCGTGACGAAGGCGATCGAAAGTGGGCAGCTGCGAACCGGCGGGATCATCGTCGAGGGCACCGCCGGCAACACCGGCATCGGCCTCAGCATGGTCGCGAATACGCTAAGAATGAAGACCGTCATCGTCATTCCGGAGACACAGACCCAGGAAAAGAAGGACGCGCTCCGGGCGCTCGGGGCGGCGCTCGTCGAGGTCCCGGCCGTCCCGTACCGAAACCCCAATAATTATGTGAAGGTCGCCGCCCGTCTCGCCGAGAAGCTCAGCCAAGAGCACGAGCACGGAGCGGTCTTTGCCAATCAATTCGACAACCAGGCGAACCGCGAAGTGCACTATCGCACCACCGGCCCCGAAATCTGGGAGCAGACCGGCGGCGACATCGATGCCTTCGTCAGCGCCGTCGGTTCCGGCGGCACACTGGCCGGCGTTGCGATGGCGCTTCGCGAACGCAAACCCGATGTCACCATCGCGCTCGCCGACGTCCCCGGAGCCGCCCTGTTCAATTACTACACTCAGGGCGAACTTCGCTCCGAAGGCAGCTCCATCACCGAAGGCATCGGCCAGGGGCGGATCACCGCAAATCTGGAAGGGCTTACGGTCGACGAGGCCTTTCTGATCCCCGACGCGGAGTCGGTCGGCACCCTCTGGTCGTTGATCGAACATGAAGGGTTGGCGCTCGGCACCTCGACGGGCGTGAACGTCGCCGGCGCCATCCGCCTGGCGAAGACGCTCGGCCCAGGCAAGACGATCGTGACGATGCTGTGCGATCCCGCCACCCGTTACCAGTCGCGGCTGTTCAACGCCGACTTCCTGCGCTCGAAAAACCTCCCCCTCCCCCCGTGGCTGGAAAATCCGCTGATCATCGAACCGCCGTTCGAGACGGTCTAATTCGCTGGCCTAGGAGACGAGCGACCCCTCCACCCCTCCTGGATTGCGGTCCTCGCTGGTTTCGGGATCGACTTCCAGCTTGCCTGCGCGAAGCCACCTGAAGACCGGTACGCTCAAGAGCAGACATGCGGCGAGGCTGACGAAAGCGTCCATCATGAACGATCCTGCTACCCCACCCGCCAGCTTGTAGCCGTAGCCATCCAGCATTTGCATGTATGCGTAAGGTACCACTGCCGCTGTATTCAGAAGCGCAAATTGGCTTGAGGCGAGCGGACTGCCCTCCCGGATCGACCGGAAGATAATCGCATTTTGTGAGACCTGGGCGATGCTCTGAGCCGCGTTCTCGCCGACGACGGCCATCAGATAGACCATCGGCGTGTGCGGCAACGCAAGCAGCGACAGCGTGAAGGCCGCGCCGATAATCCCGGTGCCGAGATACATGAATGGCGCCCGAAGGAACTTCAGAAGTACGCGCGCTGCGAGCGAGCCAACGAAGCCGATCACCGTCGCTCCGATCCCGTTGGCAACATCCACGAGCACCTCGGATGCCTTGAAGTCGTGGCCAATTCCCCCAAAAGCATTGGTAAGCGTGAACGCTGCGCAAGGCATGACGAAGAGCAGGAGGAGGCGCAGGACTACCGGTTCTCGTATTAACTGGACGAGATCGCCGGCCAGGTTGCCGAAGCTTTCATGCACCCGGCGCCGGTCGTCCCCAGACCTCGGCACAACCGGGACGATCATCAGCGGCGCCAGCGTCGCCGCCGCGATTACCGCAGCGCCGAGCGGCTCCGGAAAATGCGATATAAGCCAGAACTGGGAGATGGCTCCCAGACCAAAACCGAAGCTGTTGCCGATCGTGAACCAGGTGCCGATCGTCTCGTCGCTGCCTTTCGGGAGCACGGCGGCGAGCCATCCACCGATCGCCGCGTTGAACAGCGAGGTAACAAGCGCGTCGGTGGCCAGGACGAGCCCGAGCAGTGCGCTCGAGGGTGGCAATAGAAGCAACAGTAACGTCAGGGCCGAGACGGCGATAGCGAGGCCGATCGACCAGGTACGGCGGCTGACTAGCGTATCCAGCACGGGCGCGACCGCAAATGCGGCCAGTGACACGATCAGAGCTAGTGCGGTGAGATTGGCGATCACCGGCTCGGCGACTCCCTTCGAAGCGAGGAGTTGCGGCACGGTCACAAGCACAGCCGCGTAGGCGAAACCATAGATGGAATTCATGAATCCCATCAGCCAGACCAGCTTCGGCTGCCGCTCCGCTTCTTCTCCCATCGAGTCTCCCCTCGCCGGTCAAATCGCCTCGCCAGGCACTCGTCGCTTCGCGCGCCTGAGAACCACGGTAGGCGCGGTGGAGAAAAGAGC
>Ga0157369_10005008_pt1 | contig 15516 bp, 13 predicted proteins | sample C25metaG_FD_113461 | JGI IMG/M metagenome (GOLD analysis project Ga0157369, IMG submission 113461) | Corn rhizosphere microbial communities from Kellogg Biological Station, Michigan, USA - C2-5 metaG | ecosystem: Host-associated > Plants > Roots > Rhizosphere > Soil | place: USA: Michigan... | reverse complement strand
CTGTTCGACCAGAGCCGCCGCTTCTCGCTCGCCTTCCGCGCCATCGAAACCTCCGGCAAGCCGTGGGCCGCGGCCATCAACGGGCTTGCGCTCGGCGGCGGCTTCGAGCTGACGCTGTCCTGCCATTACCGCGTCGCCGCCGACAATCCGAAGACGCGCCTCGGCCTGCCCGAGATCAAGGTCGGCCTGTTCCCCGGTGCCGGCGGCACCCAGCGCGTGCCGCGCATCGTGCAGCCGCAGGACGCGATGCAGTTGCTGCTCAAGGGCGAGGCGATCAAGCTCGACCGCGCGAAAGCGCTGAACCTCATCCACGCGATCGTGCCCGCTGCCGATATGATCAAGGCCGCCAAGGACTGGATCAAGGGCGGCGGCAAGGCCGTCGCGCCCTGGGACGAGAAGGGTTTCAAGCTGCCGGGCGGCCCGATCTATTCCAAGGCCGGCATGATGATGTTCCCGGCCGGCAACGCCATCTACCGCCGCGAGACCTACGACAATTATCCGGCCGCGCGCGCCATCATGAGCTGCGTCTATGAAGGCTTGCAGCTCCCCATCGATGCCGGCTTGCGCGTCGAGTCGCGCTACTTCACGCAGGTCCTGCGCAGCAAGGAAGCCGCCGCGATGATCCGCTCGCTGTTCCTGTCGATGGAGGAGTTGAACAAGGGCGCGCGGCGTCCGGCGGGCGTGCCGCCGACCAAGGTGAAGAAGCTCGCCGTGATCGGCGCCGGCTTCATGGGCGCCAGCGTCGGTTACGTCTCGGCGCGCGCCGGCATCGACGTGGTGCTGGTCGACCGCGACCAGGCCTCGGCCGACAAGGGCAAGGCGCATGCGCAGAGCGTGATCGACGATCTCGTCAGGAAGGGCCGCGCCTCGGAGAAGGATCGCGACGCGACCTTGTCGCGCATCACCGCGACCGCCGATTACAACGCCATCAGCGATTGCGATCTCGTCATCGAAGCCGTGTTCGAGGACCGCAAGGTCAAGGCCGAGACCTATGCCAAGGCGCAGCCCTTGCTGAAGCCGGGCGCGATCTTCGCTTCCAACACCTCGACCCTGCCGATCAACTCGCTGGCCGAGGAATTCAAGGATCAGGCGAAATTCATCGGCATCCACTTCTTCTCGCCGGTCGAGAAGATGATGCTGACCGAGATCATCCTCGGCAATAATACCAGCGATCTCGCGATCGCGACCGCGCTCGATTACGTGCGTCAGATCGGCAAGACGCCGATCGTGGTGAACGACTCCCGCGGCTTCTTCGCCAACCGCTGCGTGCTGCGCTACATCTCCGAAGGCAACGAGATGTTGCTGGAAGGCGTGCCGCCGGCGATGATCGAAAACACCGCCAAAATGGCCGGCATGCCGGTGGGGCCGCTGTCACTGTCCGACGAGGTCGCGCTCGATCTCGGTTTGAAGATCATGAAGGCAACCGAGGCCGATCTCGGGCCGAACGCCATCGACCAGGCGCAGAAGAAGCTGATGATCGAGATGGTCGAGAAGCAGGGCCGCTTCGGCCGCAAGAACGGCAAGGGCTTTTACGACTATCCCGAGAAGGGCAAGGGCCAGAAGAGCCTGTGGGCCGGGATTGCGAACCTGCAGCCGAAGCATCTCGATCCGGATACGCTCGATGTCGAGGAATTGAAGCAGCGCTTCCTCGTGGTGCAGGCGGTCGAAGCCGCGCGCACGGTCGAGGATCACGTCATCGTCGATCCGCGCGAGGCGGATGTGGGATCGATCCTCGGTTTCGGCTTCGCGCCGTTCACCGGCGGCACGCTGTCCTATATCGACTTCATGAGTACCAAGAACTTCGTCGAGCTCTGCCACAAGCTCGAGAAGAAATACGGCTCGCGCTTCACCCCGCCGAAGCTGCTGGAAGAGATGGCCGCCAAGGGCGAGACCTTCTACGGCCGCTTCCCGCCGAAGAAGCCCGCGGCGCAGGCGGCGGAGTAAAACGGGCCGAAGCATACACCCTGTCGTCTCGGGCAAGCGACCACGTCCGCCGTAGCTCAACGAGCGAAGGCGGAAGCGCGAGCCGGGACCCAACCACAGGCCGCCGTAACGGGCAGGCTGTTCGTAACCACGGTCTTCGCCAAACCAAACCCTGTGGTAATGGGGTCCCGGCTTCCGCAGGGACGGCAGCAGAGTGGACGCGGAATAGTTCTCTCCGCCTTGTGAAAGCACCTCTGCGGCCTTACGCCGCCGCTGCCAGTGTCGCACCCGAACGGGTGTAGCCGAACCCAACTCCACCCCCCAAACGTCCGTACTCGAATTGACGACTCGGCATCGCGCTTGCCGAAGTGACATTCTGTGTCGGGAAACGTCCGTCCGGACGGCGTGAATCGATTTTGGTGAAGGGGCATCGGCCATGGGTCTTCGGCATCTTTCGGATGGCTTGCAGCTGAGCCAACATGATCTCGGGCGCGAAGCCTCGTCGACATGGCTTTCGACAAATTTGTCGCCGTTTTTCTCGATCGATACCGGGCACAACGACGCCGGCAACGGCGGAAGCGGCTATTTCTCCGGTGACCTGATCGATAGCCCCTATGCGGCTTTCGAGCCGCAAAATATCGCGCAGTCAGGCTCTCATGGATCGGCCACGGCCCACCAGACCAACATCGCGATTCTTGACCAGTCCGCGACCCAGATTGCGGGGATTGGCGGCGATGGCGGCGATGACAACACCGCCATCGGTGGAAGCGTCAGCAGTTCGGGCGGCTCCGGATCCATCGCGACCGGAGACGACAGCGCGGGCGTAGGCGGCGACGGCGTCTTCCAGGGCGCCATGGTGCACGCTCCCGTCGCGGTCTTCAGTCCTGTCAACATCGCGGTGGCAGGGGCGCACGGCAATGCTGACGCGCACCAGTCGAACTCGGCGCAGTTCTACCAACCTTCGTTCCAGTTTGCCGGCAATGGCGGCAGCGCCGGAGATGGCAATACGGCGGCCGGCGGCGACGTGTCCGACGGTGGTGCCGATTCCCACGGGCACGCCGCGACCGGCGCAATGCTTCCGTCCGGCTCGATGCTTTCATCTGCCGGCGGCCTGACGGGTCTGGATTCGATCTCGAGCGGCGACAATCACGCCGGCAACGGCGGCGACGGATACTTTGCCGGCAGCATGGTTCACACCGCGATTGCGATCTATGACCCGATCAACATCGCGGTTGCCGGTTACGATTCCACGAGCCACGCTGATCAATCGAACAACGTGGTGTTCGATCAATCCGCGGTTCAGATGGCAGGGATCGGCGGCAATGGCGGCAACGGCAATACCGCGATGGGCGGCGAAGCCGGCGGCCTTTCTTCTATTCTGGGCCTGATCGGCTCCGACGCCGTTGCGACCGGCGGCAACAGCGCCGGCTCAGGCGGTGACGGCCATTTCGTCGGCAGTCTCGTCGATCTCAACATTGCGATCTACGCGCCGATCAACATCGCGGTTGCTGGCCCCAACTCCACGGCCGACGCTCACCAGACCAACAATGTCGAGTTCGATCAGGGCGCGATCCAGATCGCAGGTGTCGGCGGTGATGGTGGCAATGGCAACACGGCTATCGGTGGCGATGCCGCATTGCATATGCTGTCGGACCTTCACGTGCTCAGTCACGCTTAGCGCGGGATGAGATGAGGGTGACTCGTCATTGCGAGCCAACGGGTCCGCGCGAACGCGCGGCCCGATGACAGGCTCCACGAAGCAAACCATTGCGCCGCGTGGACAGAATGGATTGCTCCGTCGCTGTCGCTCCTCGCAATGACGGACAAGTCGGTGATCGAACTTCAAATCATCGCGCTTGAGCATGCGATCGTTGCATCGAATTTCTTCTCGGCTAGCTCCGCCTCTCCGCACGAGAGGTGGACTTCTTTGTCCGGTTCATGATCGCGTGACGGGGCTGCGGCAGCGCGTCGCAAGCATTTTGGGCGTATCCCTTTTCAGTCAACCGCACCAGTTTTGGCAGCTTGGCCGAAGCGATGCGCAAAACCAAGATCGGCGGGTCCAGATTTGGGCGGCATGCAGCGCAAACCTAACCAGGGAGCTTTCAAATGTCAGTTCACATCCCCTCCGACACAGTGCACTTCAACTCCATCTCGACCGGTGGCAACAGCGCCGGAAACGGTGGCGACGGCATCAACACCGGCAACATCACCAACAATGCGCACATCGACTACAACCCCACCAACAAGGCCTATGGTTCTGACGTACACGTCAACACCGGCGACGATGTCTACCAGAAGGCATCTTGGGACGCCGGCAGCGCCAACGCACACGCGGATAAGCATTCCACGGCCGTTGGCGGGAGCGCCGATTCGAACGGCGACCAGCACAACTATAGCGGCCACGACACTTCCAACGTGAGCGCCGACACGACGGCCTACCAGAGCAACTTCCTGGCGGCGGACATGTCGCAGAACGTGGTGGCCGGTGTCGGAGGCAACGGCGGAGACGACAACTATGCCGTCGGCGGGGATGTGCATCTGCATATCTGATCGACCAGCATGACAGCGGGACCGGCGGTCGAGGCCGCCGGTCTTCGCTTCTTCGCGACGCCGGCGATAAATGACGCAAGGGCCGGACTTTCAAATTTCTCGCGGGGGACCGCAATGTTGATGCCGCCGTCCCGGCTGCAAATGATGCCGGCGCCGCAGACGCCGCTCGAGATGGCGCTTCGGGCCTGCGCGGGATCGCTGGCGCTCGTTTTTGTCTACGGGTGCAGCTACAATCTCCTGCTTCTAGCGCCTTCGATCTACCTGCTTCAGATCTATGATCGCGTGCTGTCGAGCCGCAGCGCCGATACGCTTCTGATGCTCACGCTCATCGTTGCCTTTGCCGTTCTGGTCGGCGGCGTGCTTGATGCATTGCGCCGTGCCGTGCTGGGCCGGATCGGCGCCTGGCTCGACGACAGGCTGCGGCCGGAAGTGCTCTCCGCGTGCTTCGAATACGCCTATCGATCCGATCCGGCGCGCGCGTCAGAGGCGTATCGCGATCTGACGACCCTGCGCCAGTTCGCCGAGTCCGGCGCATGCCCGATGCTGTTCGATGTGCTGTGGGCGCCGCTCTTCCTTTTTGTCCTTTTCCTGGTGCATCCCTTGCTCGGGACGATCGGTGCGGCCACGGCGTGGCTCGTTCTCGGCCTCGGATTCGCCGGCGACCGCGTCACGGAGGCGCCGCTGGCGCGATCGGTTGCAGCGCTCACCAGGAGCAACGGACGCTTCGGCATCGCCGTCGGCAATATCCACGTGATCAAGGCCATGGGCATGCTCGACGGCGCCAAGCGACTCGTGCAGCAGGCGGCGCTGGATTCGCGGAGCGCGCATGATATCGCCCAGCGCCGCAGCGAGATCGTCATGCTGATCGCGAGGCCGGTGCGAGCACTGGCGCAGGTCCTGATCATGGGCTCCGCCGCCTGGCTGGTGCTGGAACAGCAGAGAAGTCCCGGCATCATCTTTGCGACGAGTTTGCTGTTCGGACGCGCGCTCGCTCCGATCGAAGGTGCGATGGCGGGCTGGAAGGCCTTTGCGACGGGGCTCGCCGCCTATCGGCGGCTCAACGGCGTGATGGCCTCTGCCACGCGCAACGCGAACAAGGAGGACTTCGCGGAACGGCCGAAGGGCAGCCTTGCCGTCAATAATGTCGGCGCTGCCTTCCCTGGAACGGGCGGTTTGATGCTGAAGGGCGTGTCGCTCCGTCTCGCGCCCGGCGAATGCCTTGGCATCATCGGTCCGTCCGGCTCCGGCAAGTCCACGCTCGGCAGGATCATTGCCGGCGTTTGCCCGCCGACCGTCGGCTCGGTCCAACTCGACAACATCGACGTCTTGTCGTTGCTCGATTCGGCGCCCTGGCGGCTCGGCTATCTGCCGCAGGATATCGATCTGTTCGGAGAGACCATAAAGGACATCATTGCGCGGCTGGACGGTGGCGATTTGCCGAAGGTCATTGCCGCGGCCCGGCTGACGGGCCTTCACGAGCCGATCCTCAGCCTGCCGCAGGCCTATGATACGGTCGTCATGGGTGGAGGGACCAGTCTCTCGCGCGGTTTTCGCCAGCGCCTCGGCCTTGCCCGCGCGTTCTATGGCGACCCGCATCTCGTGGTGCTCGACGAGCCCAATGCCAGCCTGGATTCTCTCGGCGAGCGCATACTGCTCGATGCCATCGAGCAGCTCAAGGCGGCCAGCACCACGGTGGTGATCATCACGCACCGGATCGGGATCCTCGCCGCAACCGACAAGATTGCCATCATGCAGGGCGGCACGATCAGCGCATTCGGGGACAGCGAGGAGATTTACGAAAGATATCTGGCCCGGCCACAACTCAGCTCGCATGAGCCGGCGCAGCAGGAACAGGAGCCCTAATGTCCAGACAGCGCTGGCGCCTCGCCATAGCCGATCATGCAGCAATGTGCGCCCAACGCATCCGCGATCTCTTTGAGGCGTGGGGCAGTCTTGCGATCATGGCATGCATTCGTCTCGAAACCTGGTGGAACCCGCCCTATGCGAGACAGGAGCCGGCGCTCGGCGATCGACTTCGCCGTCTCACCTGGACCGGAAATCTGCTGGTCGGCGGCTTTGTCCTTGGTCTCGGCACCTGGTCGACTGTCGCTCCGCTCGAGAGTGCCGCGATTGCTCTCGGAACGGTCGAATCGGAGTCGAGCCGGAAAACCATCCAGCACCTAGAGGGCGGCATCATCAAGGAAATCCGGGTCGCTGACGGCGACCTCGTTCATGCGGGACAGATTTTGATCTCGCTGGAAGACACCAAGGCGAGCGCGGAGGTCGAAAGTTTGAAGGGGCAGCTCTGGGATGCGATCGCGCGGGAAGCGAGGCTGATCGCGGAGCAGCGCGGGGACGCGGGCGTGTCATTCCCGCCCGAGCTCGAGAAGGCGAACAAGAAGGATCCTGCGGTCGCAGCCGTGCTTTCGGGCCAGCAGAATATCTTCGAGACACGCCGGCAGGTGTTTCAGTCGCAGATCGCCGTCAATCGCGAGAAAAGGTTGCAGGTCGAAAAGGAAATCGAGGGCCTTCGCGCGCAGGCGAGCGCGGCCGCCAAGCGCATTGCCATCGTTCGCGACGAAGCGGCCGCAGTCGCCACTCTCGTGGAAAAGGGCCTCGAGCGCCGCCCGCGCCTTCTGAATCTCGAGCGGGAGGCGGCCGACATCGAAGGCCGGCGCGGCGAGATCACCGCGCAGATTTCACGCGCCGAGCAGGTCATCAGCGAGTCGCAGACCAATCTCCTGAAGCTGGAGAACGACCGGCAGAACGAGATTTCGCAGGCGATGCGCGAGGTGCAGAACCAGATTTTCCAGCTGCGCGAGCGGCTGCAGGCGGCCAATGATCAGCTCGCGCGAACCGCGGTCAAGGCACCCGAGGATGGCGTCGTCACCGATCTGAAGGTCCATACGCCGGGCGGCGTGATCGGGGCCGGCGCGCCGCTCATGGACCTGGTGCCGCGGCAGGACCGCCTCATCATCACGGCGCGCATCAGGCCGGAGGATATCGATGTGGTTCGCCCCGGCCTCGAGGCGGAGGTGAACCTGTTGCCTTACAACCAGCGCCGCGTCGCGCCGCTCCGCGGCGAGGTGATGCGCGTTTCCGCCGACCGTCTGATCGACAAGCGCACCGACCAGCCCTATTACGCGGCGAAGATTCGCGTACAGGATCCGCAAACCGCCGGACACGGTGCGATCAAGATCATTCCGGGAATGCCGGCCCAGGTGTTCATCAAGACCGGTCGCGGCACGGTAGCGCTCTACGCGCTCAAGCCGCTGCTCGACAGCTTCAACAACGCGTTCCGCGAGGACTAAGCTTCACGACGGCAGGTGGCCGCTCGATCGGCCGCTCCAGCGCAGCACCGCCTCGGTGCGGTTCCGCGCATGGCATTTCCGCATGATGTGCTGGATATGCATCTTGACGGTGTTTTCCGAAAGGTTGAGCCGGACCGCAATCAGCTTGTTCGGCAGGCCGAGCTTCAACGCCGTCAGCACGTGTTGCTCACGCGGCGTCAGGTCGGTCAGCACCAGCTCCGGCACGAGTTTTGCCAAGTCGTTGCGCGCGCGTACGGCTGACAGCTCCGCTGGATCGCCGCATGTCGGGATCGATACGAGGCTCGTTGTGCCATTCTGCTTGATGATCGGCAGCGGCCGGTAGACGCCGCCGGCGAGAATGAGGCGCAATCCTGCAACCGCAACCTCGACCGGAATCGAGCTCGGGAAAAAGCCACGGATGCCGCGTTGCATGACGGCCGTCGCGGTTGCCTCGTCGTCGCGATTCGACAGCAGTGCCACATGCGCGTTGGGACAAATCTCCTCGATCAGCGAGAGGCGATCCTCCACCGAAGGATCGGCGATCTCGGCGTCCCCCGTGTTGAACGCGATCAGCCGAACGTCCCTTCCCGAGAGCCCGTTGAGATCGCCCGTCGTGGCCATCTCGGCTATTTCGAACCCGGCCAGCTCTCGCTTCAGGATATTGACGATGCAGCTTCGCGGCAGGACCTGATCATTGACGATCACGATCACCGGCAATCTTTGCGGTCCGTCGCGAGAGTCGGAAGTAACAACAAGATCGTCCATTATGTTTCCGCATCCAGAGAAATGTCCAAGTCACGTCTTCAAGTCGCGCACTTCCAAAATTGCTTTTTAATTGAGCATGATCTTTTCGAAAAACCGCTACACACCCCGCATCAAGTGCGGGGCAGGCTTTTTCCGGATCATGCTCTAGAGCATGATGACCTCAGCTTCGGTCACCGACTTGGCCGTCATTGCGAGGAGCGATAGCGACGAAGCAATCCATTTTTCCCACGCGGCGCGGTGGATTGCTTCGCTTCGCTCGCAATGACGATTCAATCTCATCCCATCCCGCTCTAGTTGCAAATGTTGCGATACGCGGTCGACGCCGGTGAGGTCGGGGTGCCATCGGCGACATAGGCTTCATCATCCTTCACGAGATAGAGAAACGGTCTGTCGCCGATGTCTTCGCCCGACGCCTTCTTGCCTTTGACGTGTCCGCATATGGTATCGACGGATTGTCCCAACGTGTTTTTTCGCATCGACCGGTTCATCTCGCTGAAAGCGGCGGATGCCGGATTCTCCAGTTTGACCGCGACGGCGATCTTGGCCTTGTCGACAACCGGATCGATGGGAGCCGGGGGCGGCGCGACCGCAGCGGCTGGCGCCGGCTCGACCTTTGCGTCGGAGGTGGCTGTGGATTTGGCCGATTGACTGGCATGACGGCCTGGTTTGTCTGCGTGAGCAGGGGACGGCTTCACCGTCCGCGCCGCGAGCGCCATTTTCTCCCTGGGGGCGGTGGGGCTCTTGTCGACCGATGACGGCTCCGGCTCTGTCGCCTGGCCGAGACGACTGGGAGCGACATTCCTGTCGTAACAGGCGAACCCGTGTCCGTCCGCGCCGGTGCAGGCTTCAAAGCCCGACTGCGGAGGTACGTAACAGCTACAGCCGACCAGGGTTGCGGCCAATGCACCAACAATAAGCGTTCTCATACAACCCCTCCTTAGAGGTTGAGCTACGCTCGCAGTTCTTGCTGCGTGATGATGATGGTGCGCTGGTTCGTGAACACTCGCGTAAATCTGTTAAACGCGCATTAAGCCTGCCCGCGCCGCTCGGCAAAGGCCTTTCGTGGTTAACATCGGCGTAATGCGGTTTCGCTCGCGATCATCGCAATGACGGGATACGAGCAAAAAGGGCCGGATCATCGATCCGGCCCTTTGCATTTCCAGATGAAAAGAAAAGCTCACGCCGCCTTCAGGAGACCTTCCTTCTTCAGCGCTTCCTGCACCTTCGGGCGTGCGGCGACGCGGGCCTTGTAGGCCGTCAGGTTCGAAAAGCCCGACAGGTCGAGCTTCACCCGCTCTGCCCAGGACAGCATCACGAACAGATAACCATCGGCCACGCTGAACTGCTTGCCCAGGAGGTAATCCCGACCGGCGAGCTGACCGTCGATATATTTGAACTTGGCGGTCAGGCGGTCCTTGAAGAAGGTCTTCACATCGTCCGGAATGGCCGGCTGGAACAGCGGGCTGAAATTCTTGTGCAGCTCGGTGGTGATGAAGTTGAGCCACTCGAGCAGCTTGTAGCGCTCGGCCGAGTCACGGGCCGGCGCAAGGTTCTTGTCCTTGGCATGATCGGCGATCATCTGGATGATCACCGGACCCTCGGTGACGAGTTCGCCCGAATCCAGCGCCAGCGCCGGCACCTGGCCCTTCGGGTTGACGGCCCAAAAGTCATCGCCATTTTCAAGTTTCTTGGCGCGCAGGTCGACCTTGACGAGGTCATAGGGCAGACCGGCCTCGAGGAGTGCGATATGGGGGGAGAGCGAGCAGGCGCCGGGGCTGTAATAGAGCTTCATTTCGAGTTTCCTCCTCGGTCGTTATTGGGATTGCACGGCCGGATGACTAAATGCATATGCATGGAATAGTCAAGATTGATGCAGGTGCATTCAGTGGGGTACACTCACCCGTGAACGGTATGGGCCGGATCGTATCATGAAGCGCAAACCATCGCTGGAGGCGACCGCCGCCTGGATTCGCCTGATGCGGGTCCAGACGAGGGTGCTGGACGCCGTCGAGCAGGAGTTGAAGAAGGCCGGCTTCCCGCCGCTCGCCTGGTATGATGCGCTGCTCGAATTGTCGCGCGCGCCGGCCGGAGAGCTGCGCCCGGTGGAGTTGGAGCGGCAGATGCTGCTGCCGCAATATTCCACCTCGCGGCTGATCGACCGTCTGGTCGACGAGGGCCTTGCGGTCCGGCGCGAATGCAAGATGGACAAGCGCGGCCAGTTCGTGGAGATCACCGAGGCCGGCCGCGAATTACAGAAGAAGATGTGGAGTGCTTATTCGGCCGCGATCGAAAAACACGTCGGCTCGAAATTGTCCGATGCGGACGCCACGAAACTCTGCGGTCTGCTCGACCGTCTGGGTTGCTCGTGCAGCGAGGCGCAGTTGCCGGCGATCGGCGAGGGCGCTTCCGCACGATGAACCTGTTCTTTCCTTTTTCGCGTTCGCGTGCAGCTTGTCCGGTTGCCGCGGATATCACCGCTCACCCCGCGCGCGGCCTTCGCGCGCCCTTGACCAAAAAGACTTTGCATGGCGCGTGACCAGATCGATATGACGCCGCTGCAATCGCGCGACGAGCTCGTGGCGTGGATCGCGGCCGGCGTGAAGCCTCCTTCCGAATTCCGGATCGGTACCGAGCACGAGAAGACGCCGTTCACGCTCGAGGGCCATCACCCGGTGCCGTATGAAGGCGTCAGGGGCATCGGCGCGCTGCTGGACGGCATGAAGCTCCTGCTCGGCTGGGAGCCGATCATGGAGAAGGGCAACATCATCGGGCTCTATGATGTCACCGGCGGCGGGGCGATTTCGCTGGAGCCGGGCGGCCAGTTCGAATTGTCGGGCGCGCCGGTCGAGACCGTGCACCAGACCCAAGCCGAACTGATGGCGCATCTCGCCCAGGTGCGCGAGATCGCCGCTCCCCTCGGCATCGGCTTCCTCGGGCTCGGCATGACGCCGTCCTGGTCGCGTGCCGAGATCCCGGTCATGCCCAAGGGCCGCTACAAGATCATGACCAATTACATGCCCAAGGTCGGCCAATACGGCCTCGACATGATGTACCGGACCTGCACGGTGCAGACCAATCTCGACTTCTCCTCCGAAGCCGACATGGTCAAGAAACTGCGTGTGTCGCTGGCGCTGCAACCGGTCGGGACCGCGCTGTTCGCCAATTCGCCGTTCACCGAAGGCAAGCCGAACGGTTTCCTCTCCTTCCGCTCCGAGATCTGGCGCGACACCGATAATGCGCGCTCGGGCATGCTGCCCTTTGCCTTCGAGAACGGCATGGGCTTCGAGCGCTATGTCGATTACGCGCTCGACGTTCCCATGTATTTCGTCAAGCGCGGCGACGACTATATCGATGTCTCCGGCTCCTCCTTCCGCGCCTTCTTCGAGGGCAAGAATCCCAAGCTCCCGGGCGAGCGCCCGACATTGTCGGACTGGGCCAATCACCTCTCGACGATTTTCCCCGAAGTGCGGCTGAAGCGTTATCTCGAAATGCGTGGCAGCGATGGCGGCCCCTGGGGCCGGCTGCCGGCGCTGCCGGCGTTCTGGGTCGGCCTGCTCTATGACGCTGTGAGCCTGGATGCCGCCTGGGACATCGTCAAGCACTGGCACGCGCATGAGCGGCAGGCACTGCGCGACGACGTGCCCAGGCTCGGCTTCAAGGCCCGCATCCGCGACCGCTATCTGTTCGAGGTCGCCAAGGAGTGCCTGGCGCTGGCGCACGCGGGCCTGCGCCGCCGGGGCCATGTCGATCATTTCGGCCGCGACGAGACGAGGCATCTGGAGCCGCTCGACCGCATCCTCGACAGCGGCAAGACGCCCGCGGAGGAACTATTAGAGAAATTTAATGGCCCATGGGGCGGTTCGGTCGATCGCGCTTATCAGGAATACGCTTTTTAGCGGCGGAAAGCGCATTTTCCGTCGCCTTTTAAGTCATTTTGTTGCTGATGCTTTTTTGATCCGTTCATCGGCCGTACAGGTTCATGGCGATCAAATGGCGGCTCCATATACCTCATCATTGAAAGCACTCACGCATGGGGATCGGCCGCCTGTTTCAGGCGTGTTTGATGGCGCTGATCTTCGCGGCCGTTTTGGCCGCGCGGCCGGCTGCGGCCCAGACCAATTTTGATCGGCCCGGCGGCGATTATCTGTCTTCGGCGATCACCTCGGGCGATCCGGCGGATTGCGCACTGTTGTGCGAGCGCGACCGGCGCTGCCACGCCTGGAGCTTCAACTATCCGACCGACCCCGCGATCGGCGCGATGTGCTGGCTCAAGAGCAACGTGCCGGCGCGGGTGCAGAATGGCTGCTGTGTCTCGGGCGTGCGCGGCGCCGGCGTGGTCGAACCGCGTACCGGCGCGCTGGAAGTCTCGATCGACCGTCCGGGCGGCGACTACAAGAGCTTTGATATCAAGAGCGGTGAGGGCGACGAGCAGTGCCGCGCCGCCTGCACCGCCGACAACAAATGCCGCGCCTGGACCTTTGCAAGGGCAGGCTATGTCGGCAAGGAAGCGCATTGCTTCCTGAAAAAGGAAATCAAGCCCCCGCGCCGGAGGGCGGGGTATACGTCGGGCGTGGTGCGATAGCTCGATGCCGAATGCATCTTCCGTCATTGCGAGGAGCGAAGCGACGAAGCAATCCACCCATCCACAAGCGGCAGCATGGATTGCTTCGCTTTGCTCGCAATGACGACAATCTGCGAGCGAAGCACACTCGTCTGTCGTCCCGGCCAAGCGAAGCGCGAGCCGGGACCCATAACCACAGGGCGAAGTTATTGCGAAGGATTTAACCACTCGCGTGCCCAACACTATGCCCTGTGGTAATGGGTCCTGACTTTTCGCCAGGACGACAGCGCGTTTGGGGTTACGCCTCCGCATCAAACTCCCGCACCGCCTTCTTCGACGCCAGCTCGCGCCAGCGGCGGCGCAGGGACGGCTCGACGGTGGCGCGCCTGGCCTTCGACAGGCGAATCAGTACCATCGGATAATCCCGGTAGTGATCGGTGAAATAGAAGACCTTCGGCTGGGTCTCGACCAGCAGTTCGCGCTCACCTGAGGGCACGCTGGGCATGACGAGGCTGTCGCCATCTTCCTTCAGCCGCACCAGCATCTTCTTGCGCACCTTCAGCGCTGACGTGCCGTAGGAGGTTCCGTCCTCGACTTCCGGCCAAGCCAGCGCGATCTTTCGGATGTCGTCGTAGGTCATGGCGCTCGCCGCACCCTCGCCCTCATCCCGAGGAGCCGCCAACGGGTCCGCGCGAAGCGCGGCCCGATGATAAACTCCGCGCCGTCTCGAGGGATGCGCCGCGTACTCCGGGGCCTCATGGTTCGAGACGGCGCTTCGCGCCTCCTCACCATGAGGAGCCACGTTAATGCACGGCGGTGAAAAACCGCGCCATGCGGAAGCCGGAGAGCCAGGTCCAGACCGGCTGGCTGCGCATGCCGAGATCCCAGGAGCCGACCACGGCGTCCGCACGGCCGACAAGGTTGTCGATCGGGAGCAGGCCGACGCCGCCTTCGCGCACGGGCACGCGGCTGTCGGCGGAATTGTCGCGGTTGTCGCCGAGCACGAAGAGCTTGCCGGGCGGCACGGTGATCTCCGGTGTGTTGTCGAGCCGGCCGTTGTCGCGCATCTTCAGGATCGCATGCGACACGCCGTTCGGCAGCGTCTCGGTGAAGCGATAGGCACGCTCGACGTTGCCGTTGTCGTCCTCGGCCTCGCCCATCCCCTCGGGCTTCAGCTCGGCCGGATGATCATTGATGAAGAGCTGGCCCTGGCGCATCTGGATCCTGTCGCCGGGAAGCCCGACGACGCGCTTGACCCAGGCTTGCGAGGTGTCTCCCGGCCAGCGGAACACGACCACATCGCCGCGCTTCGGGGTTCCCTCGAACACCCGGCTGGTCTCCGGCAGGTTGATCTGCATCGGCAGCGACGCGGTGCCGTAGCCATAGGGATATTTCGAAGCGAGCAGGGCATCGCCGATCAACAGCGTCGGCTCCATCGAGCCCGACGGCACGTAAAACGGTTCCGCGATCGCGCCTTTGGCGATGAACACCGCGAGCACGATGCCCGCCAGCTGCATGCCCTGGGCCAGCCAGCCGCTGACCTTGCTGCCGCGGGTCGTCATATTCTCGCTGGTCATCGACCGGTCCCTCCGACAGTAATCCGTTCCATCAGAAGCGTCGGCTGCCCGACGCCGACCGGCACGCCCTGGCCGTTCTTGCCGCAGGTACCGATTCCTGAGTCGAGCGAGAGATCGTTGCCGATCATGGTAATTCGATGGAGATCGGTCGGACCGTTGCCGATCAGCATCGCGCCTTTCAGCGGGGCGCCGAGCTTGCCGTTCTCGATCTGATACGCCTCGGTGCACTGGAACACGTATTTGCCCGAGGTGATGTCGACCTGGCCGCCGCCGAAATTGGCGGCATAGACGCCCTTCTTCACGGAACCGATGATTTCAGCGGGATCGCGCTGGCCTGCCAGCATGTAGGTGTTGGTCATGCGCGGCATCGGCACATGGGCGTAGCCCTGCCGGCGGCCGTTGCCGGTCGGCTTCATGTTCATCAGCCGCGCGTTCTGCCGGTCCTGCATGTAGCCGACCAGGATGCCGTCCTCGATCAGCACGGTGCGGCCCGTCGGTGTGCCCTCGTCGTCGATCGACAGCGAGCCGCGCCGGGAGGCAATGGTGCCGTCATCGACCACGGTGACGCCCTTGGCCGCGACCTGCTTGCCCATCAATCCTGCGAACGCCGAAGTCTGCTTGCGGTTGAAATCGCCTTCGAGCCCATGGCCGACCGCTTCATGCAGCATCACGCCGGGCCAGCCGGCCCCTAACACGACGTCCATTTCGCCGGCAGGGGCAGGGACGGATTCCAGATTGACCAGCGCCTCGCGCAGCGCGCCGTCGGCGGCCTCGCGCCAGGATTTGGTTTCGATGAAGCGCGCATAGCCCTCGCGGCCGCCATAGCCCT
>Ga0157369_10005005_pt1 | contig 15523 bp, 40 predicted proteins | sample C25metaG_FD_113461 | JGI IMG/M metagenome (GOLD analysis project Ga0157369, IMG submission 113461) | Corn rhizosphere microbial communities from Kellogg Biological Station, Michigan, USA - C2-5 metaG | ecosystem: Host-associated > Plants > Roots > Rhizosphere > Soil | place: USA: Michigan... | reverse complement strand
CTTGTTCGCCGGGAACACCAATGCCTGTACCGGGTCAGACAAGATCCGGGAGATCTCCGCCGCTGTGGCGGTTGCGGGGCCGGCGGCTATCATGGCGCGTTCCCGCCAGTCCGTGACATCCCAGGTCGCCCCGCACGTCCCGCACCTTGCTTCCGTGCGGCCTTCCGGCGTGTACACGGGGGTCCCGCACTCCACACCTTCCATCACGGTCGGGCAGGTCCCGGCGAAGATCCTGGGGGCGGTGCGGTCCATCGCCCGCCTACAGTCGGTGAGCGCGTCCCGGAGTTCCTGGTGGAGGACGGGCGCCCAGTCAGCTTCCCGTACTTCCCGGATACGCAGGAGCAGTTCGGTCGCGGCTTTGACCGCGTGGGGCTGGTGGGCGCCCAGTGCACGGGCCCAGCCTGTGAGGATGGTGTTGAGGGTCCGGCCGGTGTCGTAGGCCCTGCCGTTGGACGGGTCCGGGGCTGTGGAGTGCCCTGAGGCCCCGACGCTGCCGGTGCCGACGTCCATGCGGGCGGCGGTGGCCCAGAGGGCGTCTACCGTGGATTCCACGTCCCGGAGGTTGGTTTCGAGTCCTTCAGTGCACCGGGTACACAGGTGCATGCCGTCCCCGGTTGTCCCCTCACACACACCACACGTCATGCAACAATCTTAACAGAAGTTCCTAAGAGTTACTCATTGTTGGGTGTGTCGTCGCCCGTGTTTTGCTGGTCCTGTTCGGCCTGTTGGCGTGCCCGGATCTCCCGCTCAATGTGTTCGATTAGGCTGCACATGGTGGCTCCTTGTGTTCGGTGCATGCGGTGGTGTTGCGGCCGGTGAGGATGTCCCTGATCCTGCCGATGTCGAACACCCAGGACCCTGCCATCATTTCGAGTTCGTACACGGCGCGGGTGTTGCGTTCCTCGGCTTCGCACATGTTGGCTCCTTCGCCTTTGGTTGTCGGTAGTCGGGGTCCCTCACTGACCGGCTCATAGCCCGCACGTTCCGCAGCAGCAGGACTCGGCTTCTTCGAGTGCTTCGGCTTTGGCGTCGGCCACCAACCCAAACCCCGCAGCAGACAGGGCGGCGGACTGGTGGGCGGCATGGTCGGCGTGGGCGGATACTGGTCCGCGTGCCTGCCAGTGCCCGCATGAGCATCCGGTCTGTTTGCCGTCGTAGGTGAAGTCCATCTCATGCTCAGACAGTACGGCGGCCATGGTCTTGCTCATTCGGACTCCTCTTTGATCCATTGGCCCATCGGTGAGCGGCTGTAGACGCTTGCCCCTGTGATCCTCGCTACTCCACGTGCGTGGCCTTCTGTAGGTTCGCTGAGGACTTCGCCCCAATGGTCGGTGCCCCACTCGGTTCCTGGTATCTGGCTCATTATTCGTCTCCCTTCGCAGCAGCCACAGCGGCGCGGAGTAGTTCAGCGGTTGCGCGGGCTGAGACCTTGCCAGTGGCGTACATGTGCTCGTTGTCGTCCGATGCGGCGTCGATCCAGCCGATCAGTTCTTCCACCCGTTCGAGTGCTTCGTGTGCTTTCCGTAGCTCAGCCAGGAGGTACCGGACATCAGCGGGTGCCATGGCGATGAACTCGGCGTCGCGTAGCCGTATGCCGCCCTCATCCCACGAGCCGATGGCAACATCAATGCCAGTCAGGTATTCGTTGCCCCCGATGATTTCCCATGGCCCGGGGGTTGCGGCATCCAGCCTTGCCTGTATTTCGTCCAGGCGCGGGTCCGGGGCCGTCACAGGGAAGCCTCTGCTACTGCGCGCATCCATTCGACGGTGCGCCCACCTCGTGACGGGTGATGGCACTCACTCACATTCGCGTGCTCATGGAGCATCTTCGCGCTCGGAGGCAAAGGCACGATGACCAGCCCCACCCGACGGATCAGCCTATTGATAGTCGAGATCATGCGCATGGCTCCGGGACTTGTAGGTCCATGCCCGCCGCATAACCTTCATTCCATCCGTTAGCCTTTGCGGTCTTGATCATGACCTCTACGGCCTCGATCTCTGCCGCCGAGAGCGAGGACATGTACGGCGCCGCGGCCTCTACTGCTTTGACGCACTTACCTCGCCAGTCAGGATCCATGCAGTCATCTAGGTTTTGTTCGCAAATGGCAGCATGCGCCGCCTGCACAGCCCCCGTCGGCACGTTCACCATCCTCGAACGGTCAGCATCATATGACAGGATTATGGGTGCTGCCGCTTCAAGCGCGGCGCGTATTGCTGCCCGCATACCCCTTGGCGCCTCCCCACCGAACGATTCCTTAGCGGCCTTGACCGCCGCCCGCGCAGCCTCAGTCGGTATCACTGGGTTAGTCATCATGCGTCCTTATCCATGCTGTTGTCTTCTTCCTGGTCGTAGTGGGGGAGGTCCATGAATCGCTCGACTGTGGCGATCATTGCGCGGTGCTTGTCCGACAGGATCGAGTGCCATTTGTGCTCGTGCACCAGCCCGGTCCACTTGGCCCGCCAGTATTCGGCGGCGAGTTCGGCGTCCGTGAAGCGCTTGTCTTGCGCGAAGTCATCCAGTTCGCGGTGGATGCGGAACGTCCCCTCGCTGTCTTCGATGCAGTCCATGCCACCGTCTACGACATGCGGGTATACGGTGAGTTCAAGGGGTTTCATGTGTTGGCTCCTGTGTTTCCCATGCGTGGCGGGGTCGGTGGTTTCGGAGTGGTGGGAGGGGCTGGGCCGGATCAAAGACGTGCCCGGTGTGGGTGTGACGGTCACGGGCCGCCACGTACCGGGCCGTATCCGCGGCTGCCTCAGCCTGTATGGCCTGATACTCCGACGCCGTCACGAGGAACGCACCTGAACGGCCTGCGTGAACTGGTTGTGCGGGTCATCGGTGGTCTTGATGCCGAACCAGTGAGCGTGCCATTCGCCTTCCTGGTCGCATCCCCATCCGTCCCAGTTGGAGCAGTTCTTGATCCGGGGGGTGTAGGTGTAGTGCTCTTCAGTTACCCGCAACTCGTAGCCGGGGAAGCTACCGAAGCTCTGCATGCACTCGGCTTCCACATCGAACGGGTCAAGACCGTGCCCTTGGAAGAGAAGTGCCATGCCATCCTCGGTGTAGATGATCGCGGGATAGCTCGGTTTGCGCTTGCTCATTTGGTGGCCTCCGGTTCGTGCAGGACCGTTGCGGGAAGAGGAAGTTCCCTAGACGCCCTTACGGTGGCAGGACCCATAGAGCGCCAAATATTCCCGTCTGCGACCTTGGCCGCCTCCCGGCAGTAATTAGACGCATCCAAGACAACGGAAGCGTGCGGCAGTGCGTCGAGTTCTTCCACGGTCGTGATGGTGCGGGGCCGCCGGTAACCAGCAGCGAGGATGCGTTCCACGGCTTTCGTGGTGGTCCGCCCCAGCATCAACTGGAACAGTTCATCGTGGTCGGCGCTCACTGGTTCACCACCAGGTAGGGCACCCAGCCCATGTACGGGATCATCCCGTCTTCATGGCGGACATACTCGCTGGAATCCCACACCTCTTCCTTCTCAAGAACCTTCGGGTCAGCCCAGTAGCGGGTGGCGTTTTGGAAGTCCTTGACCGGGGGCGTCATCTCGTCAAGGTGTTCGGGGTCCTCGCCCACAACTTCCAGGATGTACTTCCGGACGGCCAGCATAGCGATCATAGGGTTATGGGTCCCCCATGCAATGTAGTCGCCGTACTCGGTATCCCAAGCGCGGACATCGTCAGTGGTGGCGTACTCGTTCATGGTGTTGCCTTCCTGGGGCGGATCGGGACATGGACTTGCAAGGTCCCGAAGTATTCGATGCGGGATGACGGCTGCGGGGGCGAGGCGGTCACTTGAATGCCACCTTTGCGCGGCGGAGGATCATGATGTCACGCGCCGATTCCTGTGCGCATTGGGCGCTGCCGCATCCCCAGACGGCGATGATGATTCGGCCGGTGATGGTCCAGCCGAACAGCAGGGTGCGGCGGGCGTATTGATCGTGGCCGTACAGGAACGGGATGAGCGTGCGCCATCCGAACCAGTACCGTTGCGGCTTGCAAAACCAGATGCGGCTCATTTGGTTGTCTCCTTCGTGAGGACAGGCAGGGTGGCCCGCAATACCGGGTCCATCGCCCTGAGTTTCGCGATCAGGTGCGCGTCACGGTCGGGAAGGCCGAACGACTCCGTAGACGGGACCGCCACCAACGCTGCCTTCGCGTTCACGGCTGGAACCTGGGGGCGACCGTGATGTTGCGCCGGCACTCTTGGCGGTCAAAGTCAGACAGGCTGTTCCACTGGTCAAGGTTCATGCCCCATGCTGAGGCGACGAAAACATCCTTGGAGACGCTTGGCTGGGTGGGTGTGGTGGGCCGTTTCCGGCGGAAGTAGCGGAGCATTGCGAGACCTTTCGTGCTGGCCGCCCCGGGGATTTTCTCACCCAGGGCGGCTCCTGTGTTGATACCCACAGTCTACACGTTTGTTCCCCAAAGTTACATACATTTAGGGAAGAAAACTCAAGAAAGTTCCGTAACCGTCAACACCAACGCCGCCGGCCCCTTCCCCCCATGCCGCATATCCGGGCCCTCCACATGCACATGATCGTCATCCACCAGGAACCCAGCCTCCACCACCCCATCAACAGCCGCCTTCACCGTGGGCCACAGGTTGTTCGGGTCATACCTGCCACCCCGTGGCTTCCAGATGTGCGCGAAAATATGCACCCGGCCCGTGAACGGCTCCCAACCCAGCGACTCAACCTTTTCCCTGGCCGCATCCCGCCAAGCCGCCGTGAGCTTCGCCGTGACCATCCGGTGCAGCCGCTGATTCGAGTTGATCCAGCCGGCAGGGGCCTCAATGGTCAGCGTCGAAACCCGGACCGCGCTCACGCGATGCCATACCGGAAGTCGCCCGGTTCCGAGGCCATGGAGTTCACCGACGCAAAGTGCGGCCGCCACGCCAGCCGGATCTTGCCCGTCTCTCCGTGCCGGTTCTTCTCGATGATGAACTCGATCTCACCCTCCATCTCCTCGTCGTCACGGTGCAGGAGGATGATGTTGTCCGCGTGCGCCTCGATCCCGCCGGACTCCCGCAGGTCCGCCATCGTCGGGCGCGTGTCCTCCCGCTTCGTGGACCCACGGTTCACCTGAGCCAACGCCAGGACGTGGGTGTCGAACTCCTTCGCCAAGTGCTTGCAGTCCTCCGCGATGCGAGCGACCTGCCGTTCCCGCTGCTCCCGCGTATCCGCCGGGGCCACAAGTTGCAGGTAGTCGATGATGACCAGGGGGACGGGCCCGCGGCGCTTCCACGTCCGGACGGTGGCACGGATCTGCGCCATGGTCGTTCGTGACAGTTCCTCGATGTAGACCGGCCATTCGGCGGACTTGGCCCGGAACTTAGCCACCTTTGACCAGTCGCCCTCCGTCAACTCAAACGAGTTCAGGTGGTGCAGGTCGATGCCCTCCGACGCGGCCGTCATACGCCCCACGACTTCGTGTTCTTTCATCTCCAGGGAGAAGAACCCCACCCCGTACGTTGAGGCGGCCACCGCAGCGCACCCGGCGACCAGGGACTTCCCCACGGCGGGCCGGGCGCCCATGATCGTCAACTGCCCGGGGTGCCAGCCGCCGTTGAACTTCCGGTCCAGATCAGACCAGCCAGTCGGGTAAGACTTCCCCTTCGGTGAAGACCACAAGTCAATGGCCGATTCGAGGGCGTCCGCGAACGTCCGCACCCGGATACCTGTCGCCTCGTTAGCCGTCGCGTCAAGAACAGCCCGGGCGTCATCCAGGACCTGTTCCGTCTCATCCCACCCCGACGTCAGCGACATCTGCTGCAGCTTCACCCCCACATCAGCGAGCCGCCGCAACCTCGCAAGGCCCGTGATGATGCCAGCATGGTGCGGGACCGCAGCACGCACAGGAGCGGCTTCCATGCACTCGTGCAGGTAGGTGGGCTCCAGACCAGCGATAGGGGCTGTGACGAGCCTCTGGACCAGCGCCAGAGGTGTCACAGGGCGGCCAGCGCGGGCCTCCGTGAGGATCAGGTCCCACAACTGCTCATGCTGGGGCCGGTAGAAGTCCTCACCCTTCAACACAATGTCCTCCAGAACCCGCTGATCCAGCATCGCCGCCCCGATCACGGCACGTTCCGCGTCGATGTCCTGCCGTGGTGTCCTGTCGCTCATGCCGCGTCCCCCAACTTCCGTTTAGCCTCTTCCAAACGCTCCGCCTTATGCGCGGCCCGTTGCTGCTTCTTCCACTCAATCTCCCCGGCCACATCCAGGCCCGGGGGAGGGGTGCCGGGGGACCACACGTCCCGGCCCAGCACCGCGTCCACGTCGATCACACCGTCAGGGGATGCCCCGGACTTGTTCTTCTCCCAGTCCTCCACCGCCGCCAACCGGAGCTGGTCATACTTGGCCCGGAACTTCGCCATCGACAGGATGTTCTTCCGCCAAAACGTGCTGCCCTGAGCCCAGCGGATCAGGTTCTCAGCCTTCGACGGCTCCCGGCCGTCAAGGTCAAGCATCCGCCGGCACTCATCCCGCCACGTCTTCGTGATCTCCGGGCGGAGCGAACCGTTCGCCTCGATCAGGTCAGCCAGGACCGTGCAGAGATGATTCACGTCTTCCCGGGCTTCGCTTGAAGAAGCTTTAGCTTCTTCTTTACGGGTCGGGTCGGGTCGGGTCGGGTCGGGGTGTCCGGACTCCTGCTGGTGTCCCTCCGTCTGTCCCGCACCTGTCCCGTGGGTGTCCCGCTGGGACTTCCTGTAATTCGCCTTCCGGACCCGCTCTTTCTCGCGGTTTTCCTCCAACTCAGCTTTCGTCGGCTGGTACTTACCCCAATTCCGGAAGACCCAGCCGGGAAGTTGAGGATTGTCGGAGACTGCCGACAGGATGCCAACACGATCCTTGGAGGAACCTTCCACGATCTCCCAAAGACCCGCCTGCACGAGCTGGTTAGCGATCCCCCGGGTCCCGCAGAACTCCTCCAGCACGTACTCCGGAATGAACCCGTCCGTCTCTTCCTTCGCTGACCACGTCCCCGCCAGAGCCCACAAGCCCACAGCCTGGAGCCGGTAACGGCGGGGGATACGCAGCACGGGCTTAGAGTTCGCAAAGCCGTCGTCCATCTTGAACCACGTCATCAGGCGGCCCTCCTGGCGCGGTTGTAAGCGTTCGCTTTCGCCGTGTTCGCGTCCTTGCACGCCCGGCACGTCTCGATCCCGTGGCGGCGGTGCTGCCGGTACCCCCGCATGGAACCACACAGGGACGGGTCAAACGGGGCGAGTGGTTTCGGTTTCGGGCCGGGCTTAGCCCAATGCGATGGCCGCGGACCCTCCGTCAACTTCCGGGGCGGCTCCGGGGCACCCTTGAACGTGTACCCCATCAGGCGGCCTTCTCAATGTAATACTGAGCCCGCCACGCCCGGCGAGCCTCACGGCACCCATCACAAACAGGGACCTGATACCGGATATGCCGGGCATACCCCGCACGTGTCCCACACTTGTCATCCCGGAACCCCCGCACCAACAACCCGGCCTCACGCCGGACCTTCAATTCCCGCTGGTACGCGGCTGCGGCGTCCTTGCACGCCCGGCACGGGTACGTGCCGTGGTTTTGGTGCTGCTTATACCCCGCATAGGTGCCACACTTCTCCGGATCAAACACAGCCCGGGTTGGCTGGCTGGCGGTTTCCTCTTCTTCGACGTCACGGATGTTCCCGCGGTACTGGTACGCCATCAGGCCGCCACCTCCAGCACGGAAGCATGGTTGGCTTCGAACACGGCACGGGCGAATCCCATAGGGGTGGCACTGCGGAAGTTGGCCCGCTCCGGGCCGGGACTTGCGAAGTGGATACGGTTATCCGGTGCGCCTAGGCTTTCGTCCTTAGCGGGTGCCGGCATCTGAAAGCCCCCCCCGGTCCAGAGGCACGTCTTCTTGGTGTAGTTGTCGCCCGGTTCGTATGCGGTGTAGTCGGCGGGGTGGAACGTGTGCTGGGGCTTTCCAAATGCTGAGGCAAGGACCGATACCGGGTTCTCCACCATGTACGGGGCGCCGGAGAGTCGGCCAATGGTGCGGCACTGTTCGGCCACCATGACTGCCTTGGCTTGGAAGAGCTTGTCCGCCTGCCGCTTGGACTCAAACCAGCGGGCCCCTGACACGGCCATGTCCGTGCAGGGAGGGAAACCGAAGACCATAACGATGTCGCCGCCGCGGATAAGCGCGCCGATTAGGCCCATGGCGTCTTCGATGGTTCCAGCGAATCGATCGATGCACTGGTCTGGGCCGAGCCATTCGATCCCTTCGTTGCCTTCGTGCTGTGGGTCTACGAGGAAGGCGCTGTATCCGGCTTCGATCCAAGGTTTAACCATGTTCCCGGTTAGATCGCAGAGGCTGATGACTGTTTTCATGCTGCACGCCCGTTGATGAGGATGTGGGCGGTGGACCGGTCACGGTTCATGGCGTCCCCGGTGCGCTGGTACGTGTTACCGGCGGCGATGGAGAGCCTGCCGACCTCGCGGCGGAGGTAATCAAATTCGGCCAGGATCTCGGCTTGGGCGTCGTAGGCTTTGGAGACCCTGCTCAGAAGGTTTAGTAAAACGTCTGGATTTGCTGTTGCGTTGGACTTAGGCGCGGTTGTATTCTTCATACAGAACCATTTCCTCCCAGTGAATGGTTGGCCCGTCTCGATGTTGACGCAACGAGGCGGGCCTCTTTGTTTTGTTTGCTGATAGTAACATTCTACGCGATTGTTCCCCAGTTTGCCTAAGCAACACGGCAAAAATTACCTGTGTCGCCCGACTTTTGTACTCAGTTTTCCGCAGTCCTCCTACTTGGGTGGCGGAAGTTCCCGGGCACACAAAAGGGCCGGGCATCCGAAGACACCCGGCCCTGGTGGACTGGTCTAGAACGGAGGGGACTGCTCATCCCCCCACCCACCGGCGTTGCTGGCCTGCTGCTGCCCGCCCCAGCCGCCCTGCTGCTGATTGTTCTGCTGGGCGCGGGGGATAACACCCACCTCCCGCGCCGTGATCTCCAGAGACCGGCCTGTCGTCCCGTCCTTCGCCTCATACTCCCGCAACCGCTCCTGCCCCTGCACCAAGACCCGGTCGCCCTTCTTCAACACCTCGGCCAGCGCCTCCGCCTTCTTGTCCCAGATGGACACCCGGCGCCAGGTCGTGCCGTCGTCATCCCAGCCGCCCTGCTGGTTCTTTTTGGAGTGGTTCTCAGCAAGGGAGAACTCCAAGACAGCCTTCCCGGACGGGGTGAACTTCAAGGCCGGTTCGCCAATGTTGCCTACTACTGTTGCGTCGCTCATGCTGCTACTTTCTCTGTAATGGTGCGGTGGTAAAGGTTGTCCAGTAAATTCCAGGTCCCGGTGGCAAGGTCGTAAAACGGCGTGTCTTCGGGCGACTCCCATCGGGAGAGTTTCCAGCCGTACTCCCGGGCCGCTGACGCCGCTTTCGGGTCGGACTCGATGGCACCGTTGGTGGATGAGCACATGACCAGCACGTTCGCGGGCCGGTCTAGGACGCGGGAACCTCCAATTCCTCTGTTGATTCTGTGTTGTGGAACTAGGGTGTCTTCCCTACCAACGCACCCACAGCAACAGTGGAGATCCCGCGCCAAGTACAGCGCAAACTGCCGGCCATTCACGATTCCGTCCTTCCGACACGCGTCCAGTGCGTGCCTCGCTTGATCCTGCTGATGGATGATTGGCCGACGCCGTACTTCATGGCGATGTCGCGCTGCTTGGCCCCGGATGCGATGGCCTCGCGGATCTCGATCACCTGCGCCGCGGTGAGCTTGGCCGATGGGTTCAACTCGCCATGTGTGGAGCGGTCCCGGATAGCCTTATCGTTACCGTTGTCCGCGTGGGTCCCGGGCTCCAGGTGCTCTACCTTGATGCACGGGGGATTGTCGCAACGGTGGCGGACGACACGCCCAGGTTCTAAGGGACCGTGCACCAGTTCAAAGGCAGCCTTGTGGGCGCGAGCGTCTGCGCCGTTGACCCTTAGGTGTCCGTATCCGTCCTCGTCACGGTGGCCCGTAAATACGACGCAGTCGCCCTGAGGTTCGGAGTAGTACGCGAGGCGTTCGGCCACTGTGTGGCCCCGGAGGACAACCATCCGGCGAGGATCGCCGTTTCGGGCTGCGCGTTCCCAGTGCAGACGGCAGTAGCCCTTGGCGTAGTAGGGACGCCCGCAGTCATCGAGAGCGCACAGAGCGCTGTGCTTCATGCTCCGTGTTCGGGGCTGGATAGCATGGGCCCCGCTCATGCCGCCAGCCCCTGCCCCGCACCCTGCGCCGACCACTCAGACTTGATAGCGGAGTTGAGGGAACGCCCAATATCCAGCCGGTCCCGAAGAACCCGGATCGCTTCCCACGCCGCCCTCAACACCTGGTCCGCGATCTCCGCGTCCAGCTTCAAATCCGCCGTGTCCACGATCGCCTGGTGCTTGCGGACGTCCATGGGGCCTTCGGCTTTGAGGAAGTTCCGGGAGAGTGTTACCTCGTAACGGGCCCGTGCGCGTACGGCCGCCTCGTCAAGGTCCCGGATCTCCCTCTGTTTGTTATCCAGATCCCGCCCGAGTTGGGCGAGCTGCAGGATGACATCGTTGGTGGTTGGCGTGCTCATGCCGCGGCCTTGCCGGCGTCAGCGATCATCGAGAGGATGGCAGGGTGGGCGCCGTCCGCCTGGGCTTCCTGCCACAGCGCTTTCAGTTCCGCTTTGGTCTTGCGTTCCTCGATCTTCGCCTGCCACGCGGCCTTCACATCATCAGAGGGCGGGGGCGTGCGGGTCATCTGCCGGGTGCCGCCGGACGTGGCCTGCGGTTTCTCGCCATGCTCGTAGGATTCCGCGTCTGGGTCCGTCTCCGTGGTCGGGAGGGCGAACGCCTGCAGCAGGCAGGTGCGGAACGCCACGGACATGGCCTTGGGGGTTGACTTGTCGCCGTAGTCGTTGGCTTCCGCCGCGACGATCGACGTGCACGAGTCACCCTTTACGTCCGTGAACGTGTATTCGATGACGACGCGGCAGGAGACGCCGGCCCCGCCGGACTTTGCCGTGAACGGGATGTGCTCAATGCTCAGCACGTTGGACGGGCGGACCGTCAGCCCGTGCTTCCGCATCACGGGGGAGAGGGCGTTGACCACTGCGTCGATGCCGCGGAAGTTGAACCGCTGCTGTTCGTTCCGGTCGTTCTTGCCCACGGCGCGGACGTCGTCCATCACCGCGTTGATTGCTTCGTACACACTCATCAGGAGGCCTCTTCAAATTCGATAGCGGGGTAGGGGATGGGGTCCAGGACTTTGTGTTTCGCGAGTCCGAACCGGTAGATCGCGTGGGCGTGCTTGAAGACCTCGAAATGCTCCAAGAGCTCGGCCCGGTCCCGTGCGAGCGGGTGGAGTTCGGTGCCGTGCGGGGTGATGTGCGCGACGTAGGAGGCTTGCACCTGGGGGAGTGCCAACTCCATGGCGGGGGCGTCCGTCTCCACATAGAAGTCAGCCAGGGAGTACGCGGCGCACTGGGCTTTCGTCTCCCGGTACACCCCGTTGCTGGTTTTCAGGTCCACCATGACCGGGTCTGAACCGTTCAGGCCCGGGAGCCGGACTATCGCGTCGAACCTGCCCGCGTACCCCATGCCCCGGTGCGCGACGGTCTTCTCCACCAGGACCGGTTCCACCCGGAACGCGTCCAGGAACCGCACATACCCGTCCACGTAGGGGTAGAGCTCTTCGGGGACGTCCACTGGTTCGCCGTGGATGATGCGTTCGGCAATGTCGTGCACGGCGGTCCCGCGGATACCGGCGGTGTCGCGTTCCCGGTCCGGTGCGGTCCGGATCTCATCCACGGACGCACCGGGGTTGGCGACCGCGTACTCAGCGGCGCGGCGGGCAGCCCACGGCACAAGGAAGGGCTTGGGGATGCCTCCGGAGAGGATGGTGGTGACGGAGGTTGTGCGCTTTCCGTCCAGCGTGTACTTGTGGCCTTCCTCGTGGAAGACCAGGCCCTTGGTGGTCATCGTGTGAGCTCCTGCTTCTCCGCCCAAGCATCGAGGCGGGTGGGGGATGGGTTTACCCATCCGAAAGTGTCTTGGGGTGCGCCGTCCCGGTTGCAGGTGCATTGGCCGGCGCATTCGTGGCCGTCACAGTCCGGGCAGACAGCGGCACCCCGGCAGTAGCAGTCAGTCATCGTCGCCTCCGCAGTCTTCGCAGTTGCGGCGGGTGCAGCCGGTGCACCACCCATGCCGGGGGCAGGAAGCCTTGGCGTTGAAGTCGCAGTCCTCACGGTCCACCCGGGCGCAGTATCCGGGGCCGGCCTCCGGGTCGTAGTCCTTGTCCTCGCACTCTTTGCAGGGGCCTTCGGTTTCGGAGTACTCGTCGCAGCGCTGGCAGACGTAGAGCGGGTCACAGTCGCAGTCACTGTCGTAGGGTGTGGCGTTTTCGTAGGCGGCTTGGGCGGAGCGGAAGCCGTAGCTGGTTTCGATGCTCATTTGTCGCACTCCTGGCAGGTGCCGGGGCGGTGCATTAGGTGGGCGTCGTGCTGGCGGGCGGGGCCGATAGCGGCGAAGAAACCGGAGGCGAGGACAACACAGGCGAGGGTGCCGAGGCTCTGGAGGACTTGGAGGGTGATCATGCTGCCAACTCCCACCGGGTCCGGACGCCCACAACCATGTAGGTGATTTCCTCGAACAGGAGGGCCTTGACACGGTCGCGGAGTTCGCCGCGGTTGTCGATCGTCCCGGCCGGGCTGGTGTCCAGGTCTTCGTGGGTGCCGGCGTCGATGCTGGCGAGTTCGGCCACGTACATGATGACCACGTCGAGGTCGGCGGGGTTGATGTCTTTGGCGAGGATCCAGGAGAGTTTCCGGGCGAGGTTCACCAGTTCGGTGTCGGTCCAGCCGTTGATGGGTGCTTCTGCGTGGAAGCGGCGGGTTTCGGCGTGGATGATATTCGCGGCCAGTTCGGGGGTGAAGAGGTATGCGTGGTTGTAATCTAGGAAGGTGGTCATCGCAGTTTCCTTACGTGGTTGCGGTGGTGCGGGGTCCGGTAGTTCGCGCTGCCGGACCTCTTTGCTTATGGGAACACTCTATCCTAATGTTCCCCAAAGTTACTAGTCGGAACCGGTATTTGGGGAAGAATCTTCCGAAACTTCCCAAACCCCGATCGGCCGGCGCTCGATCACAAACCCGGTCAGGCCCTGGTCCTCCGCGTCCCGGGCCGCGCCCTCATGCGTGTGGAACCCGCACGTCAACGTCACATCCCCGGATCGGGCCGCGTACTCCCACCCCGCCTGCTCCACCCACCCACTGCGTTCCATGGCCTCCACCGCCGCACGGGCTTGGACGTCCAGGAGCTCATCAGGGGAGTGGGCCGCGCCCTCAGCGTCGTTGATCGCCTGCCGAACGGCAGGGAACAGGTCAGTCACAGGAGTGGTCCTAGTAGGGGCCGCTCGCAGGACCAGTGCGCCCAGCGGCGCTTAGAAGGCTTGCCGCAGATGCAGCACTGGTGGGCCTGCAGCCACTGGAGGAACGGAACCTCCCGCAACGCAGGGACTACGACAATCAGCCAGCGGACGAACCGCCATGCCTGCTTGCTCATCGGTTCACCCGTGGTTGCTTTGCCCGGTACGCCTCAACATCAGCCCACGGGATACGGATATGGTTCGACTGATTCCCACGGCCCGTCTTATACGCGCCAGGGAAGTCCCCGGACCGGGCCATGGTGCGGACGGTTTCCGGGTGGAGGCCGAGGTGTTCGGCTACCTCACGGACCTTCGCGTCCCCGGTCACGCCGTCACCTCGTGGGGGAGCTTCGACGCCTCATACCCGGCATAAGCGATGGCTGTCTGGAACGAACTCCACGTCTCCCGGCCCTTCGGGGTCCGCACGTGCCAGAACCTTTTGGACGGCTCCCGGACCGTGCAGCACTTCTTCTTGCACTGGTAAACCTTGATCGGCTTCATGCCGACACCTCCAAGCTGAATAGGTACTCACGGAATGCGTCATCGGCGGCGATCAACTCACGGGTCGTGAGGTCGCCGGACACATGGTTGACGTTTGCGACCATCGCGGCCCGGTGGAGATCCAGGAGCTTGTCCCGCTGGTCCGGGGTCACGCGGCGGCCCTCGTGGCGATACGACGGGCCCGCCACTGCGAACACACACCACCCTTACGGCCCGGACGCTGCGACGGCACCCACCCCCGATGCGTGATCAACCGCAACCGGGACGCCTCACGAAACAGCACACCCCACATGGCCGGCGACGGCGGCTGCCGCAGCCCCGCCTGGGTGAGGGTGTACGCGGTGAACGGTTCACCCGTTGCCGCTGTGGCGGTCAGGGCGTCCATCGCGTCAGCCATCCAGTCAAGGTCGTCAAAAACCATTGCTTGCGTCATAGCTTTCCCTCCGCCAGAGGCGTGAGCGCTTCGATCCACTGGGCCGCTGTCTCAGGCTTGACCCAAAGGAGTAGCCCCCGGTAGTTGTCTTCGTCGCTGACATGGACCATGACCCGGCCATCATCCGTAACGTGCTCGGGGGTCACCACCATCTCGCCCGGCTGGTTGATCGTGACGCCGATGCTCATAGCGTGACCTTCGCGGGTGGGCGGATCACCGAGGGAGCCACGCCCAGGAAGTCGGCTGCCACACGGAGCTGCGCGTCGGACATTCCCCGGCGCCCGGACTCCATGTGCGTCACCCCCACATGGGTCGTGTAGCCGAGGGCGTCAGCTAGCTGTTTCTGGCTGATGCCGCGGGAGAGTCGGACGGCGCGGAGGTTCTCTCCGGTGGTTGCAGGGTCGGGGTCGTTGTGGCGGGGGCGTGGGCCCCGCTTCTTCGCTGTAGTCATATAGGGAACTTTACGGAACTCTTGCCAACTTTGCAAGAGAGGCGCGGGAACAACCAGAAAAGACTTCCCTAATCACAAACGTGTAGTTTTCGAACATACTTTCGAACACCCAACACCCCACCGAATTTTGGCAAGAGTTACCCAAATAACTCCGCTTGTTTACTAATCCAACGTGGTGGATTCTTAGCAAGTGGAATACACCGAAGCACTCATGACCATCGGCCAACTCGTCCAAAAGGGACGCCTCGCCATGGACCTCGCCCAGCAACCCTTCGCCAAAGCAGCAGGGGTAGACCTGAAGACACTCCGCTCCCTCGAAAAAGGCGAACGCGCCCCGTGGGACACCACACAGGCCAAGGTGGAAAAGGCTTTAGGCTGGCGGCAGGGAGTGATCAAAGAGATCCTGGACCACCACGAAATCATCCCCGCAGAATCGGTTACCGCCGAGTACATGCGGGAAGGATCAGCCGAAGCATCCTGGGCCGACCTGTCCGCCGAAGAAGACGAAAAACTCAAGCCCGTGACCCGCGCCGGGCTACTGACAAATGAGGAACTTATAGGAGAGCTCGCATACCGTTTGCGTAACAAAAACAGGGGCATAGTGGGGGTCTTCCAACCCTAACCGGACCCCCCGACAATGACCCCGTAACATATTCCGATGTAGGAACTTTGGGGAACTGGCCTTATCCTGATTCTGCCCGGCTCACTGACGGGTCATTTACTGGG
>Ga0157369_10005004_pt1 | contig 15524 bp, 13 predicted proteins | sample C25metaG_FD_113461 | JGI IMG/M metagenome (GOLD analysis project Ga0157369, IMG submission 113461) | Corn rhizosphere microbial communities from Kellogg Biological Station, Michigan, USA - C2-5 metaG | ecosystem: Host-associated > Plants > Roots > Rhizosphere > Soil | place: USA: Michigan... | reverse complement strand
CGCCCAGCTCCGCGATCTCTCGATCGCGATCCGCAAGAAATAAAGAGGGCCGGCATCTGCGCCGGCCCCAAACATCCCGAGTCGAACCTCCTTACTTCTCGACCGCATTGCCCTCGATCTCGATGACGACCACGGTCGCCATTGGGTCCCACATCGGACGCGGCATGTCGATGGTGGTCTTGCCGCCCTCCTGCTTGAGCGTGACTTCCTTTCCGGTTTCGAGCAGGTAAGCGCGCTTGACCGTGTTTTTCATGGCCGGAAGTTCGAACGGCACGCGCGGCTCCTCGAAGAAAGTGAAGTAGAGCTTGCCCGGCTTGGTGGTGACCCGCCATTCATTGTGCGGCAGGACGAGCTTCTGTCCGCGGAGGTTCTTGTCGCCGCGGGCGCTGGGCTCGCCAAACTCTTCGCCCCACGGTGAAGGACCGGCTCCGTAGACGGCCTCGCCGTTGGTCTTGAGCCAGCGTCCGACGCTGCGCAGGTTCTCCTGTGCTTCCAGCGGAATGATTCCGTCGGCCATGGGACCCACGTTGAGCAAGTAGTTGCCGCCCTTGCTCACCGAATCGATGAGTTTGAAAGCAATTTCGCCGGGCGACTTCCAGTCGGTGTCGTCCTTGCGGAATCCCCACGTGTGGTTGGTCGTCGCGGGGACTTCCCAGTAATCCTTCATCACGGCGGAGGGAATCACGTTGTCGCCGGTGGAGACGTAGTCGCCGACGTCGCCGAGGCGGCCGTCGATGAGCGTCGCGGGCTGGTTGCCGCGGACGATGTCGGTGAAGCGCTTCGCCCGCTCCTTGGTCATCATGCGCGGCGTGTCGAACCAGACGAGCGCAACGGGACCGTAGCCGGTGAGCAGTTCTTTCACCTGAGGCTCAGCCTTGGTGCGCAGGTAGTCGTCGTAAGGCTTGAGTTCCTTGCGGTTCGCGTCCTGATCGGGGCCGAAGTCCCAATCGTTGCCCGCGCCGCCGGGTTCGTGCCAGTCCTGCGACTGCGAGTAGTAAAAGCCGAGCGGCATGTTGTGTCTCTTGCAGGCTTCGGCTAGCTCTTTCAGGATGTCGCGGTGGAAGGGCGTTGCGTCGACCACGTTGTACTTGCTGGCCTTCGACCCGAAGAGCGCGAAGCCGTCGTGATGCTTCGACGTGATCACGATGTACTTCATGCCGGCGTCCTGCGCGAGCTGCACGAACGCGTCGGCATTGAACTTGGTGGGATTGAACTGCTTCGCGAGCTGCTCGTATTCCTTCACCGGGATGTGGCAGCGGTTCATGATCCATTCGCCGAGGCCGGGACAGCGCTGTCCCTTCCATTCGCCGGCGGGGATCGCGTAAAGGCCCCAGTGAATGAACATGCCGTACTTGGCGTCCTTGAACCATGCCAGGCGTGCCTGCTTCGCCTCGGGCGACTCGGTGTCTTGCGTGGATTGCGCGACCGCGGCGAGCGGCGCGAGCGAGACGGTGAGCAACAGCGTGAGAGAAAGAAGATGCGCTCGTTTCATGGCGGCCAATCTAATGACGCGCCCGCGCGGCGGTCAATGGCCGCGCCGATGTTTCATCTGCTGATTTGCGGCGCCGCAGGAATCTGGTACATTCTGCCGGCCCGACAACACGAGCTGTCGAGGGAAGCGTCATGAAAGCTGCCTTGAAGCGCGCGAAAGCAAAAAGCCCCGTCGATCCGGAAGAGCAGTTGCAGGGGTTCATCGACAAATTCGACGCAAAGAACCAAAAGTTGATTCGCGACGTGCGCAAACACATGCGCAAGCGAATGCCCGCGGCGAACGAACTCGTCTACGACAATTACAACTTTTTCGTCATCGCATATTGCCCGACGGAGAAGCCTACCGACTCGATCTGCTCGATCGCGTCGGGCGCAAGCGGCGTCGGGCTCTGCTTTCCGTATTACGGCGCCAAGCTGCCGGATCCGCACAAGATCCTGCTCGGCTCGGGCACCCAGAACCGCTTCATACGGCTCGAGTCGGCGGCGACGCTGGCGCGGCCCGATGTCGAAGCGCTGGTCGCGGCCGCGATCAAGATGGCGAAAGTTCCGCTGAAGGCCGGTGCGAAAGGCGAAGTGACGATTCGTGCAGTCAGCGCGAAACAGCGTCCGCGGCGGAAATAACTGCACGTCGCGCAATGTGGGAATCGAGCTTTCAGAACGGTCCAAGCAAAAAAGATCGTGGGTGCGCGAGGCGGGACGTGGTGCTGGGCCGCTATATCATGGAGCGGATTTTCGCCGAGCATCCATGAGTTCACGAACCAGTTTGCAGAAGCTGAGGGTGTTGCTTGTGATTGGCGCCGCGCTGTCAGCGCAGGCGCAGCAGCGCGCCGGCGAAGTGGCCGCTTCGACGACGCACGCCGGGATTGAGCGCTCGAAGTCGAAGCTCGACGCGGCCACGGGGACGCAGGTCGACTGGAACGATGTGCTCAGCACCGACAAAGGTGGGCGCGCGCGCATCGTGCTCGACGACCAGTCGATCCTGACGCTGGGGTCCAGTTCGCGGCTGGATGTCATCAAGCATGACAGCGTGAGCCAGCAAACGGAGCTGGAGCTGAAGTTCGGGCGCATCCGCTGCCAGGTCAGCAAGATCACGGGCGCGCAGGGCCATTTCCAGCTGCGCACGCCGCAGGCAGTGACGGGCGTGATCGGCACCGACTTCGGCGCCGACGCTTCCGTTCCCGGCGAGACGCGCTTCGTCTGCATCGCCGGCACGGTGCGGATCTACACGCCGGACATGTCGAGCTACGTCGATTGCGGGCCGGGGTCGGCGGTCACGGTTCGTGACAAGCAGAAACTGTCGCCGGCGACCGTCGCCGAGCCGCAGCAGGTCGAGCGCTGGCGACACATCACCGAGCCGGGCGATCCGGCGTTTGCCGACACGCTGAATCCGCCGCCGCAAACCGCGCCGGCCGCGCCGAAGCCGGTGGAATGGCACGGCCTGACGATCACCGGAAACGGCCGGCTGCGGACGGAGGATTGGAACAACTTCGACGACGGCTCGGGAAAAGGGCAGTACGGATTCGTCGAGTCGATCTTCCGCCTCGGCATCGGGCAAACGAAGAAGCGCTTCCAGTGGCAGATCGAACTGGCGCAACCCACGTTGCTCGGCCTGCCGAAAACCGCGGTGCTGTCCGCGCCGCAAGGACAGCTCGGACTCGGCGGAACGTACTTCGCCGCGAATGATTCGAGCCGGAGCGCCGCGTCGGTGTTCCCGTCGAAGGCGTTCGTGCGCTGGACGGGATTTGGCGGCAAGCCGGCGAACCAGCTGACGATCGGCCGCTTCGAGTTCATCGACGGCACGGAGACGAAGCCCGCGAACGCGACGCTGGCCTTCGTCAAGCAGGAACGCATCGCGCACCGCCTGATCGGGAACTTCGCGTTTTCCGACGTCGGACGCAGCGAGGATGGCGCAAGCTTCGCGTGGAACCGCGGACGCGCCAACCTGACTTTGGTTGCGGCGCGGCCGACGCGCGGCGTTTTCCAGGTCGACGGACTGGGCGAACTCGATGTTGCGTGGGAATACGGAGCGCTCACCGTCGCGACGGGCAAGGGTAAGAGCAGCGGAGATCTGCGCATCTTCGGGCTCGGATATCAGGACGCGCGCGCGATCGCCAAGACAGACAATCGCGCAGCGGCGGCGAAGAATGGTGCGGATCGCTTCACCGGCATCGATATCGGGACGATCGGGATGCACTACCTGCACCAGCTCGACGCCGGATCGCGCGGGACCTTTGATCTTCTGCTGTGGGGAGCAGGGCAGCTCGGGCAGTGGGGTTTGCAGCAGCATCGCGCGGGAGCGCTCGCCCTGGAAGCCGGATGGCAGCCGCGCGGTGTGGCGTGGAAGCCCTGGATCCGCGCCGGTTACAACTACGCGTCGGGCGACGGCAACCCGGCCGACGCGCGTCATAACACGTTTTTCCAGGTGCTGCCGACGCCGCGCATCTACGCGCGGTTTCCGTTTTTCAACCTGGAGAACACGAACGACGCCGCGACCATGTTTTACCTGCGGCCGACAGCGAAGTTGACGGTGCGCACGGACATGCACTCGCTCTGGCTCAGCTCGCGTCGCGACCTGTGGTATGGCGGAGGCGGAGCCTTCCAGCCACGGTCGTTCGGCTATCAGGGCCGCGCGAGCGGAGGGCTGCGCGGGCTGGCGAACCTTTGGGACGCGAGCGCCGACTATCGCGTCTCGCCGCATTGGGGCGTCGGACTGTATTACGGACACGCGTGGGGCAAAGGCGTGATGCACGCGATCTATCCGAAGCATCCGAACGGGGACTTCGGGTACGTGGAGTTGTTGTATCGATTTTGATGGAGCAAAGGCGCGGGATACCGCGTCTCGACATCGAGATCGATCAGTTGCGAAGCCGCGCGACTGATCAAGACAACGAAGACGAAGGGAATAGCAAAGCCCGCCTCACGCGGCGGGCTTTCGCTTGCATTCTGGACTACTGCGTTTTCGGGTGGCCGGTGAGGCTGCCGTGCATCTCGCCGTGCGGACCTGCCAAGTATGCGTCGAATTTCTTGTTTTGTTCTTCGGTGAGGAAAGTGCGGATTTGCGTGCCGGCTTCCATGCGGTGCGGACGCACCGCCTCAAGCCGTTGCTCGCGGGGCATGCTGGTATCGTGCATGATCTTCTCCGTTACCTTGTGCAGGTCTTGCATGATGGGTTTGATCTTCGCCTGCTGATCGCTCGTGAGGTCGAGCTTGGCAGTCAGGGTTTTCATCTGTTCGTCGAGGCTGGGCAGCGTGTCCCGCTGTTTGCCCGAGGCAGTAGAGGCGGCATTGGTGGTTTGCGCGAAGCAGGGGAGCGTGAGCGTCAGTGCCAGCGCAGTTGCGATTGCAAGGAAACGGAGGTGAGCCATCTGTCTTCTCCTTCGGTCTTGAATGACCGGCGAACTTGCACTCTAGGCATCAGACGCAAAGGTTCCAAGCTGCGTGACGTGGAGGGCCGGAGTTGCTGAACAAAGAGGCGAGAATGTCCACAAACGAGCGCTGGCCTTTCAGTGGGCCACAGCGATTATCTACTGTCCGACAGCGGGCTCTTGCGTGACCGGAGCGGTCACCTTCTGCCGGCTCGGCTTGCGCACGACGGCGGGTACAAGCTGCGGCTGGGGCGCTTCGAGCCACTTCTTCATCTCCGGCACGGCCGCGCGCGCGGCAGCTTCGCCGGCGCGAATCATCTCCGGCGAACGCGCGAACTCGTCGTAACCGAAGCCCGAAACACCGGGCAGCAGCGTGACATCGGAATACGCCTGCCAGGTGGTGCACATCTTGTCCTGCGCGATGGAGAAGCACTGGCCGATCACGTCAAACACGTGACGCGGTCCGTTCTTCTTGGTCCAGTGGCCGCTGAGGTAAACGCCGATCACGCGGTCGGCGCCCATCTCGCGAAGCGGCTGGCTGGGCACGGGATGCGCGAGAAGGCCGTCGATGAGCAGGCGTCCGTTGATCTCGACCGGCAGGAACATGCCGGGATACGCGCAGCTGGCGCGGATGGCTTCTACCAGTCGGCCGCTGCGGAAGACGACCGGGTCGCCGGTTTCAAAGTCGGTGGCGGCCACGGCAAGCGGGATTTGCAGCTCTTCGAAGGTAGCGCACTTGAGCAGGTTGCTGAGGAACGGTTCCATGCGGTCGTTGGAGCAGAAGCCGAAACGCGAAACCGTCCACCGGGCGAAGTCGCGGAAGCGCACCAGCGCCGCGAGTTCCTCGAGCTCTTTCACGCTGACGCCGCTGGCATACATGGCGGCGATGACCGCGCCGACGCTCGTGCCGGCGATGTAGTCGATGGGAATGCCTTCCTCGGTCAGCACTTTGAGGACGCCGATGTGCGACATCCCTCGGGCGAATCCACCGCCCAGGGCGAGCCCAACGCGCGGACGCTGCGGCGAAGCCGGGCGTGGAAGTGGAACGGGAAGGGAGACCGGCCGTGACATTGTCTCGGCCACTGCGCGTAAAGAACGGAAGAACCCAACCAGGCGGTTCAAAGGGGACCTCGCAACGGCCGCCCCACGCGGCCGTACGAACGTGGGTACCTGCTCATTACGATGCCGAAACATCGGGGAGCGATGCAGCGTTTTCGGGGCAGACGTGCCGGAAACCGCAATTTTTGCGGGCAACCGAATGGGATTGCAGAATGCAGATTGCCGAATGCAGAATGAATCCGTATTTGTGGTTTGCGATTTGTGAGTTGCGATTGAAGTGCGTTTCGAGTCTGGAATCGCAAATCAGAAATCGCAAATCGCGAATACGCAAGGGCGTCTTCTCCGAGAGCACGCCGGTAGCCGAGGTTGGATTTGGCATCGACAGAACGCAAGACAATGGCTCGCGAGTTCAGCGCGGGTGGCGTGGTGTTGCGGCGGATGAAGGGCGCGTGGTGGGTCGCGGCGATCCATCCACGGCGCACCAACGACGACAAGGTCACGCGCTCGGCCAAGCGTCGCGGGCGCATCTTTGCGCTGCCCAAGGGCACCATCGATCCCGGCGAAAAGGCCGTGGAGACCGCGGCCCGCGAAATCCGCGAGGAAACCGGCGTTCACGCCGACGCGGTCCGCAAGCTCGGCGACATCAAGTATGTCTACGTGCGGAGCTGGGGCGACCGCCAGCGCGTGTTCAAGGTCGTCAGCTTCTTTCTTTTTCTGTATCGCGGCGGGCGGCTGGGAGACATTCCCGCCAACATGCGGCACGAAGTGGAAAGCGCTGAGTGGGTTCCACTCGAAGAAGCCGCCAAGCGGTTGAGCTACACCGGCGAGAAAGACATGGCGCGCGCGGCAGAGAAGTACGTGGCGGCGCATCCCGAGTTGGAAGAGAGCACGTCTTCACCGCGGAGGCGCGGAGACGCGGAGGAATGAAGGGCCAGGTCGAGAAACCGGGAACTGTTTTGTCCGGGCATCTGAACAGTGGAAAACGCGGCTTCCGTACGGCCGTTCCGTCTAAGTAGTGTGTAGTCAGTAGTTTAAACAGGCACTAAAGTGGTACGAATTCTGTTGACTGAATGACCATTCATTCAGTAGGATCGCAACAACTTAATAAGGCGCGCGCCGTTGCCATCCTCACCCCACATTTCGAGCGGCGCGCGCCGAGTCTTTTTTGCGATAAGGTCATTCGGGGTCTGGGGTCAATCACCTGCCGTTTCGGAGCCTGTCCGATGGACGTTTGTGTCGACGGCGGCCGCGCGCGCATTCCGCGATTGGCACCAATCTGTTCCAACGTTTCCGCTAACCATCTGAACCAGCAGCAGCTCCGGCGCATCGTATGGATGCGCGTCCGCGGAGGTTCGCGCCAGGGATGAAGCAGATCCGTAAGGTCGCGGTGCTGGGAGCAGGCACGATGGGCGCGCGCATTGCCGCGCACCTAGCGAATGCCGGTGTGCCTGCGTCGCTGCTCGACATGGTTCCGCCGGACGCGGATGGCGCGGCGCGAAACAAGATCGCCGAAGCGGGACTCGCCGGCGCGATCAAGTCGAAGCCGGCCGCGTTCTTCGACGCGCCGCTGGCAAAGCTGATTCGCGTCGGCAACTTCGATGACGATCTCAAACTTGTCGGCGAGGCCGACTGGGTGATCGAGGCGGTGGTCGAGAATCTCGAAGCGAAGCGCGAGTTGCTGCGCCGCGTCGAGAAAGTTCGCAGGCCGGGAACGATCGTCACAACCAACACCAGCGGCTTGCCGGTGCACAAGATCGCGGAAGGATTCTCCGACGATTTCCGCCGGAACTGGTTCGGCACGCACTTTTTCAATCCGCCGCGTTACATGCGGCTGCTGGAGCTGATTCCCACGCCGGAGTCGGACCGCGCTGCGATGGACGCGATCGCGCGCTTCTGCGACGTGCGGCTCGGCAAAGGCGTGGTCATTGCCAAGGACACGCCGAACTTCATCGCCAACCGCATCGGCACGTTCGGCGTGCTGAACACGATGCGGATCATGCAGGAGATGGGCCTGTCGATCGAGGAGGTCGACGCCCTCACGGGGTCGGCGATCGGCTGGCCGCGCTCGGCGACCTTCCGCACCATCGACATGGTCGGGCTCGATATCCTCGGTCACGTGGTCCGCAACATGACGGAGAACGTGCGCGACGAGCGCTCCGAGCTGAAACTGCCCGCGTTCTTCCAGCAGATGCTGGAGCGCAAGATGCTCGGCGACAAAACCAAAGCCGGGTTCTACAAGAAGCAGAAGTCCGCGAGCGGCGAGGAAGAGCGCCTTGGGCTGGACTGGAAAACGCTCGAATATCGTCCGCGTCAGAAACCGAAATTCGCGGCGTTGGAAATGGCGAAGAACGTGGAATCGACGCCGGAGCGGCTGCGCATGCTGCTCGGCTTCGACGGCGGAGCGGGCGCGAAGACGAAAGAAGGACAGTTCCTGTGGACCTCGCTGAGTGATCTCTGGACGTACGCCGCAAACCGGATTCCGGAGATTTCCGACACGGTCGTCGAGATCGATCGCGCGATGCGGCTGGGATTCAACTGGGAGCTCGGGCCGTTTGAGCTGTGGGATGCGGTCGGCGTTCCCGCGTCTGTCGAGCGCATGAAAAAAGAAGGCAAGCCGGTAGCGGCGAACGTCGAGAAGCTGCTGGCGAGCGGAAACCAGAGCTGGTATCAGGACGCGCCGGGGCGGAAGTATTTCGATCTTGGGTACGGACACGCGGGCGAGGGCGCCCGCGCCACGCAATACGTTCCCGAGGAAGTTCCCGCCGGCGTGTGGTCGGTGACGATTGCGAAGAAGTCGAACGGCGTCGTCAAGAAGAACGCTGGCGCGTCGCTGGTGGACCTGGGCGACGGCGTGGGGTGCATCGAGTTCCATTCGAAGATGAACTCGATCGGCGGCGACGCGGTGCAACTGGTCACGCAGGTGCTCAAGCCGGATTCGACGCTGGGCGAGAACTTCGAAGCGTTTGTCATCGCCAATGACGGGCAGCACTTCAGCGTGGGCGCGAACATCATGCTGCTGCTGATGGCGGTGCAGGAGGGCGACTGGGACGAGGTCGAGATGGCCATCCGCGCCTTCCAGGCGATGACGCAGGCAGTGAAGTTCAGCCCCAAGCCGGTGGTTTCGGCGCCGTTCAACATGGCGCTGGGCGGCGGATGCGAGATCTCGCTGCACGCGGCGGCGCGCCAGCCGCACGCCGAACTGTACATGGGACTGGTGGAAGTGGGCGTCGGGCTGCTGCCAGGCGGCGGCGGATGCAAGGAGATGCTGCTGCGCGCGCTGGATTCGGCGAACGCGGTGCGTCCCGGCGGACGCGGCGAGTCGGTCGAAATGATGGAAGCGCTGAAGCGCACCTTCGAAACCGTCGCTATGGCGAAAGTGTCGACATCGGCAGTGGAGGCGCGGAATCTTGCGTTCCTCTCCGACGGCGACGAGATCACGATGAACCGCGAGCGCGTGTTGAGCGACGCCAAGGCTCGCGCGAAAGACCTGGCGCGCGGCTATCGAGCACCGTCACCGCGGACGGACATTCCCGCGCCGGGCGAGTCGGTGCTCGCGACTTTGAAGCTCGGCGTACATCTGATGAGGCAGGGCGAGTTCATCAGCGACCACGAAGTCAAGATCGGAAACAAAGTCGCGGAAGTACTGTGCGGCGGCGCCGTGTCGCCGGGCACGCCGGTAAGCGAGCAGTACATCCTCGACTTGGAGCGCGAGGCGTTCAAGTCACTCTGCGGCGAGAAGAAGACGCAGGAGCGGATCCAATACACGCTGAAGACAGGGAAGACGCTGAGGAATTGAATGCTCAAGTCGTTGGACCTGAACGCGCGCTTGCAGAAAGAGGCTGATGGCCTCATGGCACAGGTGCATCTGCCGGAGCTGCTGAAGGAGTACGAAGAGTGGTTCGTCGGCGGAAGTTACGCGTATCACCTGATGTGTTGGCGCGACCTGGACATCTACGTGCTCGATCGCGAGCACAATTTGAAGCGGGCGTTCAACGTTGCGTATGAGCTGGCGGTGCGGCTGAAAGCGCGGAAGGTGCGGTTCACCAACAACGTGGACAGCGAGCCGAAGGGACTGTACTGGGGAATCAAAATGGGCGACGAGCGGCGCGGCGCATGGAAGTGGGACCTGTGGATGCTCGATCGCGAGGATTACGAGCGTCATCAGAAATATGTCGCGGCGTTGCACAAGCGGATGACGCCGAGCGCGCGCCTGGCGATCCTGGAGATCAAGGGCGCGTACTGGCAGAAACGCGAGTACCGCGACACGATCACCAGCGACCAGATCTATCGAGCAGTGCTCGACCACGGAGTAACGAGCACGGAACAGTTCGCGGAGTTTGTTGCCAGGGGTGAACGGGGAGTGAGTTCGCATGCGTGAAGTGGTGATTGCAAGTTCGGTACGGACGGCGGTCGGCAAAGCCTACAAGGGCACACTGCGGACGACGCGTCCGGACGATTTGGCTGCGGTCGCGATCCGCGGCTCGCTCGAGCGCGTGCCGCAGGTCGACGCGAAAGAGATCGAAGACGTGATCCTCGGCTGCGCGATGCCCGAGGGCGAGCAGGGCATGAACGTGGCGCGGGTGGCGTCGTTGCGCGCAGGGCTACCGATCGAGTGCTCGGCGATGACGATCAACCGCTTTTGCTCTTCGGGGCTGCAATCGATTGCGCTGGCGGCGGACGCGATTGGCGCTGGGCGCGCGGAGATCGTGATCGCCGGCGGGACCGAATCGATGACGATGGTGCCGATGGGCGGCAACAAGTTCAGCGCCAACCCGTGGCTGGTGTCGAACGCGCCCGAGACGTACCTGTCGATGGGATTGACAGCGGAGAAGCTGGCCAAGCGCTTTGGCATCACGCGCGAGAAAGCCGACGAGTTCAGCCTGCGCTCGCACAAGAACGCCATCGCGGCGATCAAGGCAGGGAAGTTCGAAGACGAGATCGTGCCGGTGCCGGTGAGCTTTACCACACCGAACGGCAGCAAGCCGAAGCGGGTCGACATCACGTTCAAAGTCGACGAAGGGCCGCGCGAAGAGACATCGATGGAAGCGCTGGGCGCGCTGAAGGCGGCGTTCCATGCGCACGGAACGGTGACGGCGGGGAATTCGTCGCAGATGTCGGACGGCGCGGCGGCGGCGGTAGTGATGAGCGCCGACAAGGCGAAGCAGCTCGGAATCAAGCCGCTGGCACGGTTTGTGACGTTCGCGACGGCCGGGTACAAGCCCGACGAGATGGGATTGGGCCCGGTGTTCGCCATCCCGAAAGCTCTGAAGCTGGCGGGGCTGACGCTCGACCAGATCGACGTGATCGAGTTGAACGAGGCGTTTGCGGCGCAGGCGCTGAGCGTGATCCAGGAAGCTGGGCTGAACCCGGAGCGCGTGAATCCGAACGGCGGGGCGATCGCGCTGGGACATCCACTGGGATGCACGGGGGCGAAGCTGACGGCGAGCGTGATCCGCGAACTCAAGCGTCGCAATGGCCGCTACGGGATGGTGACGATGTGCATCGGCGGCGGCATGGGAGCGGCAGGAGTGTTTGAGAATATTCCTTGAGAAACCTTGGAGGATTTGCGATTTGTGATTCTTGATTTGCGATTCGAAACCAGAATGGATGTCAGTCGCAAATCACAATTCACAAATCGCAAATGGACAACATGGCAACAGCAGCGGTTCCGAAATCGCGCATACTCGGCGGAAGTTTCCTGATCGAGCAGCATGAGCTCGACAGCGTGTTCACGCCGGAGGACTTCAACGAGCAGCACCAGATGATCGCGCAGACGACCGAAGAGTTTGCGGTCAACGAGATCGTGCCGGCGATCGACAAGATCGAGCACAAGGATTTCGAGACGACGCGCGGGCTCATCAAGAAGGCGAGCGAGCTCGGGCTCACGTCGGTCGAAGTGCCGGAGCAGTACGGCGGCGCGGACATCGACAAGGTGTCGGCGGCGATCATTGCCGACCGCATCGCCAAGAGCGGCAGCTTCAGCGTGAGTTTTGGCGCGCAGAGCGGCATCGGCATCCTTCCGATCGTGTATTTCGGAACCGAGGAGCAGAAGCAGAAGTACTTGCCGAAGCTGACGAGCGGCGAGTGGGTGGGAGCGTACGCGCTGTCGGAGTCGTCGTCGGGGTCGGACGCGATGAACGTTCGCACGCGCGCCGACCTCTCGTCCGACGGCAAGACCTACGTACTCAACGGCGAGAAGATGTGGATCACGAACGCCGGTTTCGCCGATCTCTACATCGTCTTTGCGAAGGTGGACGGCGAGAAGTTCAGCGCGTTCATCGTGGAGCGCACGTTCCCCGGATTCACCGTCGGGGCGGAAGAGCACAAGCTGGGAATTCGCGGATCGTCGACGTGTCCCATCATTTTGAACGATTGCCAGGTCCCGTCGGAGAACCTGCTGGGCGAAATCGGCAAGGGACATCACATTGCGTTCAACATCCTGAACATCGGGCGCTTCAAGCTCGGCGCGGGATGTGTGGGCGGAATGCGGACGTCGCTCCAACACGCGATTCAATATGCCAAGCAGCGCAAGGCGTTCGGCAAGACGATTGCCGAGTTCGGCCTAGTGCGCGAGATGATCGCCGACACCGCGGTCAACATCTTTGCCGGCGAAGCCATGGTGTACCGCACGGTGGGGATGATGGACGCGGCGCTGATGGAGGTCGACAAATCGGCCGCCGACGCGGGCCAGCAGATCCGCAAAGCGATCGAGGAATACGCGGTGGAGTGCAGCATAGCGAAGGTGTGGGGATCGGAGGCGCTGGACGGCGCCGTGGATCGCACGGTGCAGGTCTACGGCGGATACGGATTCGTCGAGGAGTATCCGGCGGAGCGCGCGTATCGCGATTCGCGCGTGAATCGCATCTTCGAAGGTACGAACGAGGTCAACCGGCTGATCATCACGGGCTTCCTGCTGAAGCGAGCGATGAGCGGACAGCTCGCACTCATGCCGGCGATCAAGCGTCTGATGGACGAGGTGCTGGCCGGGCCGTCGATGAGCGAAGACGACGGCGCGCTGGCGGCCGAGCGCAAGCTGGTCGCCAACATGAAGAAGCTCACGCTGTTCGCGGCGGGAACGGCGACACAGAAGTACATGCAGGCGATACAGGACCAACAGGAAGTCATGGCCGCGATCGCCGATATGGTGATCGAGGCGTACACCGCCGAGTCGTGCCTGCTGCGCGTGCTCAAACACGAGAACGCGCTGGCAACGACGATGACACAGGCGTACCTGGCGCATGCGATGGATACGATCGAGCTGGCCGCGCGGCGCGTGATCGCGAACGTCGCCGAGGGCGACATGCTGCGCACTCAGTTGGCCATCGTGCGGCGCCTGGCGAAGTACGATCCCTACAACACGATCGCGCTCAAGCAGCAGGTGGCACACAGAGTGATCGATGCGGGGAAGTACGTTAGCGCGTAGAGACAAAACCTAACGCAGAGGACACAGAGGACGCAGAGGCAAGTGGGCCAATGCGTCCTTATTCTTCAGCATCCTGGAAAAGATGCCGGGCGGAGTCGCAGAAGGCGACAGTGCAGGGATCCTTCGGCCAAAAGCGGCCTCAGGATGACATCGGAAAGGTAAAGAACCTCTGTGTCCTGGGCGTCCTCTACGTTAGGTTTTTGCTTTCTCCAACTCCGCCATCACGCTCTGGATGAGCGCCTTCGCGTCGTTCACGTTCTTCATGATGATCTGGATGTCCATGGCGGGCTTGCCGATTTGTCGCGCGCTCTGGCAGTAGACGCCGTGCTGGCCGACGTAGGCGAGCGCGTCGGTGAGCAGGTCCATGGTCACGGCGAGGCGTCCCCGGGGGACGCCCATCATGAATTCGTAGCGCTCGAGCTCATCGCGATGGTCGGAGAAGACGGTCATGAGTTGATTGTAAAGGGAAGCGACGTACCGCGTCGGAATGCCGAAAGCAAAATGCAGAATGCAGGATGACAGACAAAAGCTGGACTGAAGTGGGTTCATTCTGCATTTCACAATCTACATTCTTCATTTGAGCGCGGGCGCTTCGACAACCCGAGGGCGTTTCGTGTAGGCTTTCGCCCGGCAATAGTCAGCTCAAACAGGAGTGATCATGCGAATTACGAAGATCGTGTTGTCAGTACTGTCAGTACTGGCGTTCGGAACATTGGGGTTCGCGCAGGCAGCGCCCGCTACGTCGCCGTCGGGATGCAAGTTGCAGCCGGCGGATCGGCTGGCGAAGCGGCCGAGCCCTCCGGGAGTGGCCGAGACGCAACTCAACGGCAAGGACGTACGGATCGATTACGGCCGTCCGAAGATTGCGGACCCGCAGAGCGGGCAGCCACGCAAGATTTTCGGTGGAGCGCCGGTACCGTTTGACCAGGTCTGGCGGCTTGGCGCGAACGAAGCGACGGCGCTGCATACCGAGACCGATCTCGACATCAACGGCACGACCGTACCCGCGGGCAACTACACGCTGTTCGCGATGGTGACCGCCGACAAGTGGACGCTCATCGTGCACAAGAAGACGTGCGAGTGGGGCATTCCGTATCCGGGCGAGCAGGACGAACTGGCGCGCATCCCGATGAAGCTGGAAAAGACGTCGAGCACGGTGGACCCGTTCACGATTACGTTCGACAAGAAGGGCGGGAACGCGGCGACACTCAGTTTCGCGTGGGAGAACACGAAGGCGTCGGTGGACGTGAAAGGCAAGTAATCACTGCGAAGACCACCCGGGGCTCTGACGCAGAGACGCGGAGACGCAGAGCTAAAGAGGTAAGTTAGCCGGAACATCTGCGTAAAGATTGTTGGCGATCCGGTAGATTCCTTCACGCATTCGCGGAACATGGAAGTTCAATAACAGGCCCAGCTTCTTCTCGGTCAGACGCAGATACGAGAGGAGCTGGGCTTGTGCACTGGAAGGATATGCTCGATCGCCGTCCCCTCGATTATCACCAGGTCCTCGACAAGTAGATCGAGGCGATAAGCGGCGTCAACGCGATGGCCTGAGTAAATAATCGGCAAGGGAACCTCGGCGGCACATCGTAGGCGTCTCTGCTGAAACTCAATCGAGAGAAATTGTCGATAGACGCTTTCGAGTAGCCCGGGCCCAAGCTGCATGTGAATCTTGACGGCGGCATCAACGATTTCACCAGTCAGCCTGTTGATTTCCATTTCTCTGCGTCTCCGCGTCTCTGCGTCAGAGCCCCCGGTTCATGGTTTCCACCTGAGGACCGGCTTGCGCGCGGCGAGTACTTCGTCCATGCGCGAGACGCGGGTGGTGTGGGGCGCGGTGAGGACCGTCTCGGGATTCTCGTCGCACTCCTGCGCGATCTGCTGCATGGCGGAGACGAACAGGTCGAGCTCCTCTTTCGATTCGCTCTCGGTCGGCTCGATCATCAGCGCGCCGTGCACGATCATCGGGAACGACACCGTGTAGGGATGGAAGCCGTAATCGATGAGGCGCTTGGCGATGTCGCCCGTCTTTACGCCTTTTTTCGTTTGCAGGCGATCGCTGAAGACGACTTCGTGCATCGACGGCGTGCGATACGGCAGCTCGTAGGTGCCGTCGAGCTTCTTGCGGAGGTAGTTGGCGTTGAGGACGGCGTCCTCGGTCGTCTGGCGCAGGCCGTCGGGACCGT
>Ga0157369_10005002_pt1 | contig 15525 bp, 10 predicted proteins | sample C25metaG_FD_113461 | JGI IMG/M metagenome (GOLD analysis project Ga0157369, IMG submission 113461) | Corn rhizosphere microbial communities from Kellogg Biological Station, Michigan, USA - C2-5 metaG | ecosystem: Host-associated > Plants > Roots > Rhizosphere > Soil | place: USA: Michigan... | reverse complement strand
CTGGAACCGGAAGACAGCAAGAGGCTACTGAGCCGGCTCATCGGCGGTGACCGCAGCGCGGACAGCGCCGCCGCGCTTGACACCATCCGAAAGAACTGCGGCGACCTGCCGCTGGCAATCTGTGCCGCCGCCGCGCGGCTGCGGTCCAGGCCCACCTGGACGCCAGAGTACCTTGCCGAGCGGCTGTCCAACCCGGCGCTCCGGCTCCATGAACTGCAGACCGACCAGGGAGACTTGGCCAGCTACTTCGGGGCATCCCAGCTGCGACTGCGACCCGAGCAGCAGCGGATGCTACGGCTCCTGGCCCAGGCACCGGTCAGGCGCGTCAACGCAGAGTTCGGCGCTGAACTATCCGGACTGCCTCTCCTCACGACCGACCTCATCCTCGAGGAGCTTGTCGACGAGCACCTGGTGCTGCAGCCGCAGCCGGGCGCGTACGAGCTTCACCCGCTCATGCAGTCGTACTGCAGCTTGAAGCAGCTTTAGCGTGCACGGCCCGCTCACCGCCGGCTCAAACTTGGTGGAAAATCACTGGAATATCACGGACGGGAATATCCGCCTGGGCCGCCGCGCACAGCACCGCTTCGATACCGAGCAGCACGCGCCCGCAATCTGATGCCGGGATGTATCCAGTATCGGCGAGCAGGGAGATGGAGGACCGCTCCAGTACCAGCATGAACGCCATATCGTGCTGCGGGTAGGTTGCGGTGAGCGCCAGTTCGGATTCTCGTTTGAGTTGCTCCGGATCCTGATGGGGCGCAGGGTTCCAATCAGTCCCTAGCCTCGCGTCGTTGAAATAAGCGCTGAAATCGGCGCGATAACCGAGTTTGAGGGCCGCTTCCTCGGTCATGACGTCAAATGAGCGCGGGTCGTAGTAGCCAAACCGATAGGCGGTGATCGTCTCCTTGAATACCCGGCGGGTCGCCGACGACAACGGTTCGTCGGATGACCGGAAGGTCATCAGTGCATCTTGGGTCGCTGCGGTTGTCAGGGCTTGCTGGCGAGAGGAATAGCGGTTGCCGGAGATTAGAAGCATCCCGAACTCGCGTTGCCGGGCGAGCGCCCCGAGTGACGCAGCGGTGACCGCGAGGAGGACGGCACCGGTTGACGTACGTGTCCGGTCCGCCACGGCGCGGGCAGCCGCGATCACGGCCGGGGAACGGAGAGTCCAGTACTGAAACGGATCCGCGGAGGGTGTGCCGCGCGACTGGCTGAAGACGGCAGGGGGAACTGCTGCCATACGGTCTGTCCAGTACGCCATACTCCTGGCGTCGGCTGCGCGCCCGTCGGCAGAGGACTCCCAGCGGGCCTGGTCCAGCGGCTGCCAGGATTCGCCCAGCGGCATCCCGGCCAGGAGCGCTCTGTATTCGGTAAGCAGTCGTTCTATGGCCCAGCCGTCAACCGCCACGCGAGAGGCGACAAACGCGGCGCCGTGCACCGCGTGGCCGTGTTTGATCAGTGCCACCCGCCACCCGCTGGCAAGGTCGAAGGGATCTTGCGCGAGCCGTGCGGCGGTATCGCGCGCCGTTGGTCCCGTCTCCCCCTCTGGGGCGTCCACCAGGTTGACGGTAAATACGCCAGACTCCTCAACTACCTGCACCGGATTGTCATCCGGGCCGATCTCGAAGCGAGTGCGCAGTACCTGATGGCGTTGTATGAGGTCGTGGAGTGCGTCCACCGCCGCTTCTTCAGAAACCGGATTGGACAGCGACAAGGTTCGCCGTACGTTAAAGGCGGACGTATCTTCTCCAAACTGCTGCAGCGGTCGCCACATATGCAGCTGGCCCCAGGTTAGATTCCCGGAATCCCTAGAGCCGGATGACCATTTCTGGCCGCCGAACTGTATCGACACTTTGCTCATAATGATGCTATTCTAAGTTCGCTGGCAGGGATATTGCAAGACGGTCAAACTTAATATTATGGCCAGGCAGAGCTTGGTTCGCCCTGCGGAGAAGTCTAAATTCCGCTGAGCTAAGTTGATTTAGCTGGCTCGTATGAGTTGTCGTGAATATCGGCTTATCCGAAGGACCCGCGGTCAGCCTTTCGCTCGGTCGGCCAGTTCCTCGCCATACGCCGTGGCCTGAAGCTGGAACAGCTCCGCGTAGAGGCCGCCGCGCGCCATCAACGCCGTGTGGCTGCCAGTCTCCGCGACGCGGCCACCGGAGAGCACCACGATAAGGTCTGCCATCTTGACCGTCGAGAAGCGGTGCGACACAAAGACCGTCACCGCGCCCGTCTCTTCGCCGACGCGGCGCGCGTGGTCCGCATACTGCTCGAACAGCACATGCTCGGCCTGAGGGTCGAGAGCGGACGCGGGCTCGTCTAGGACGAGCAGCAACGGCGTCGTGCGCATCATCGCACGGGCGACCGCCAGCTTCTGCCACTGGCCGCCGGACAGCTCCACGCCCTCAGTCCAGGCCTTTCCCACCTGCGTGGACAGGCCTTCGGGGAGACGGTCCACGACATCCTCGGCGCGCGCCCGGCCGAGCGCTGCGAGGACTGCGGTGTCGTCGTCGAGGCGCGGCAGGTCACCGACGCCAACCGAGTGCCGGGCGGGCAGTTCGAAGCGCACGAAATCCTGGAATGCGGCAGCCAGCCTTGACCGCCAGTCTCCGGCGGGGAACGTCGCCGTATCGACGCCGTCCATCAGAATGCGCCCGGCGCTGGGCTGGTAGAAGCCGCACAGGAGGTTAATGAGAGTTGTCTTGCCGGCGCCGTTTTCCCCCACGACTGCCACCGTCGACCCGGCTGGCAGGAACAGGCTGACGCCGTCGAGCACCGTGAGTTCGGAGCCGGGGTAAGCGAACGCGAGGTCCTCGATCGCGATGCCGGACCGGATCCGGTCCGGCACCGCGGATGCCGCTCCGGACTCCGTCCCCGGTGCCACGGCCGCCCGCAGCCAGCGCAGGCGGGTCATGCCCTGGGCCATCCGCTGAAGCTTGCGGAACAGCTCAAGCGCGGAGGTGACCTGCTGGTTCACCTGGGCCGCCAGGACGATAACCAAGACCACATCACCGACGCCGCTGTGCCCGGCTATCGCCTGGCTCAGCACGAGGAGCACTGCGCCGACGTAACCGATGCCGAAGACCAGCTGTCCTAGGGCCTCGACGACAGCGGCCCGTCGCTCGGCCCGCCACAGCACCGTCCCGACGGTCCGCCACAGCACCGCGTGCCGGACCCGCAGTTCCGTCTGCAGCCGGAGCAGGCGGACCTCTTTCGCGGGCTGGGCGCTGGTCGCCATCGTGAACAGGTGGCTCGCCTGGCGGGTGTCGGCCGCAGATGCTTCCCTGGCGCTGTTGACGATAGCCTGCGCGCGTCGGCTGGCCAGCACTGGCGGGAGCGCGGCCAGCGGAAGTAGGAGCAGCCACGAGTTGAGGAACACGAGCAGCAACGCGGTGATGGTGACCGAGGACACGAGCGACACGATCGACATCAGCCCCAGCATGCCGTCGTGAAACTCGGACATGCCCTTCTTCAGCAGCTCAAGCTTATCGGCGTACTCGGAGTTCTCGTTCTGCTCGATGCCGGGCGCCCGGTTGGCTAGGTCAACCAGCTCCGCCTCAAGGTGGATCGTCGCCAGCTCGGTCGTCTCGGCGTACGGCACGTAGGCGAAGTGCTGCAGTATCAGCGCCCCGATGAGACCCAGTGTGACGAACACGGCGGCGATCAGCGCGTCTTCCATGTCACGACGCAGCGCCGTGTTGACCCCGGTCCGGAGGGCCAGCGCCAGCAGCGGCCAGCACGCTCCCCCGAGCGCCATCAGGACGATCGACACGAACATCTTGCGCCGGTCGGTCCGCAACACGATCTCGAGCATCCCCATGATGCTCGCCAGCGCCGCCTTCATGCCCTGGCCCCATCGCTGCCCGGTTCATCGAGGTCTTCTTTGAAACGCCTTGCCTGCAGGTCGAACAGGTGCGCGTACATGCCCCCGGCAGCCATCAGCTCGACGTGGGACCCATCCTCGGCGACCTTCCCGCCGGACAGCACGATGATGCGGTTGGCCTGCCGCACGGTCGCGAAGCGGTGGGAGATGAGCAGCGTGGTAACGCCCCGGGCCAGCGTGGCGAACTCGTGGTAGAAGGCTGCCTCGGCCCGCACGTCTAGCGCCGCTGTCGGCTCGTCGAGGACGAGAACCCGTGCGCCGGCGGAGACCGCGTACAGCACCCGGGCGATGGCCAGCCGCTGCCACTGTCCTCCGGACAGCTGCTCCCCGTCCGTGACCCGCCGGTTCAGCAGTGTGTCCATGCCGTGCGGCAGCCGGTCGATCACGTCGAGAACCCCCGCCTCCCGTGCGGCCCGGCGCAGCGCGTCCGGGCTGCGCCGGGCCTCGACGGCACCGAATGCGATGTTCTCCCCAGCCGTCAGCTCATACCGGTTGAAGTCCTGGAAGATCACTGCGAGCTGCCGCCGCCACTGGTCAACCGGGAAGCCGCGGATGTCCTGTCCGTCGACGAGGACTGCCCCGGCCGACGGGGCATACAGCCGGGACAGGAGCTTGACCAGAGTCGTCTTGCCTGCGCCGTTGAGGCCGACGATCGCCGTGCACTCGCCGGCCCGCAGCGTGAGCTCCAGCCCGTCGAGGACCGGCACCGGCTCGCCGGGATAGGAGAACGACACCCCTGCGAACCGGATGCTTCGCGCCGGCATTCCGGCGGGATCCGGAACGGCGGCCGGACCTGCGCGCTCTGCCCGTTCGGAAGCGTCCAGCTTAGACACCCGCCGCTCGAACGTGTCCATCGCCCGTGCGGCCAGCATGCCGAACTGCGTCGCGGTATCCGCTTCGTGGTAGAACTCGCCGAGCAACACGGCCGACACCAGCGACTGCAGGGTGAGAGTGAGCGCGAACAGGGTAAGCCTGTCCTCTCCCGCGGCCCGCAGCACGGACGCCAGCACCACAAAGCCGATCGCGAGAGCCACCGCGGTGAACCAGGCGAAGTTGGCGACGCTGACCCTCCGGCGCTCGCGCCAGACCGGCCGCAGCGCTTCGACCGAGGCGTCCTTATACCGGTCCTTCGCCCAGTTCGCCAGGCCGAAAACCCGCAGTTCCTTGGCGCTCTCCGCCGCCATGCCCAGGAGCCGGAAGTACTCGGCCTCGCGGCGGTAGCGGGTCCGGTGGGGCCAGAGCCGGGTGTACATCCGGATGCCGCCCCGCTGCCCGTACCTGAACATCATCGTGACAAGCCCTATGGCCGCAGCGGCCCACCAGGCGTAGGCGAGGCCGATGAGCACGAGGAATCCGATCAGGCGGGAATAGCGCAGGACCAGGGCCAGCGTGCCGGCGGCGGCGTCACCCGGCGTGCGATGTCCCTTCTCCAGGCCCTCGGCCGCCTGCTCCAGGTGCGAGAGCGATTCCTGGTCCTCTAGCGGGGCGATTCCCGCGGTACGCAGGGAGGACTCCATCAGACGATCGTGAAAGCGCCCGTCGACCTCGTGCTTGAGCCTCTGCGCGAGCGATACCCCCACCGGGGTAAGCAGCTGCTGGAGGAAGAAGACGATGCCTGCCGCGACGAAGGCGGCCACCAGGCTTCCCCACGCCGGCGAGCCGAGACCGCCTTTCACGGCGGCGGGCACCCGGCTGATCACCGTGCTGGTGGCGACGGCGAATGCGACCGGCAGCAGGCCAACCACCGTGTTGAGCACTGCCGCCGTGGCGGTCAGCCTCCTGGGAATGTCCCTCAACTGGGCAAGGAGGAACAGTCGCGGCTCGACGGCCTCCGCCCAGTAACCTGCCAGCAGCCCGGGCCGCATCACGATCCTTCGGCCCCCCCTCACCCGCTATCCCGGTCACCGACCGGAGGAACAGGGACTGGGCAGGGCTGGATTCTGCTATCCAGCGCCGGATATCCTTCTCGGCGAGCACGCGATCGGCCTCGGTCAGCCACCCGTCAGCCACCACCTGGTGGCCGCGGCTGGCGATCACATCCGGCCATAGCGCGATGCGCCGCTGATAGTCCGGATCGTCAGCCGTGGTCGCCTCGCGCTGGTCAACCGCGCTGACATCGGCCAAGCCAGCCTGCTCGAACATTCCGGGCAGGTGCGACGCGATGGCGTTGTCGAGGCCCGCCTCCGCCCGCCAGCCAAGGAACGCCTGGTAAAAGCGCTGGGCAGAGGGCGGCATGGCAGGATCCCATTCCGCTCGCGTGTGATCGTAGTCCAGCACCGCCACGGTTCCGCCTGGCCGCGCCGCCCGCGCCATCGCGTCCAGTGCCCTGGCAGGCTCGGCGAGCCACTGAAGGACGCGCGCGGACGTCACGATGTCGAACTCCGCATCCCAGCGCGCCTCGCGGATGTCGGCTACCTCGAACCGGGCATTCCGCAGCCCAGCGGAATCCTCTTTGGCCCGGGCGATCAGCCCGGCGTTGACGTCGATGCCGCGCACCGTCCCCTCCGGGGCCACGGCCCGGGCGATTCCCCGCGTGATCGCGCCTGTGCCGCACCCGGCATCCAGCACCGTCATCCCGGGACGCAGCAACGTGGCCAGCGCGGCATGGTCTGCCTCCAGCGTCCGCACGTCAAGGATGCCCTCGGTCCCTTTCGGCATGACTGCCCGGCGGGACGCATTCACGGTCATCGGCTCACCTTTCCGTCAGCAAGGCCGCCGAGCAACGCGGCGGTGTCCGCCTTGCCGTTCAGGGTCACCGGGATTTCGGTCACTTCTCGGATCAACCCAGGCAGCGCGTAGCCGGGAAGCAGGTCACCGAGCAGCCGCCGCATCCTCGCTGGGTCTGGCGCGCGATCGGGTCCCAGGTGGGATGCCTGGTAGAAGAGCGCCAGTTCCCGGAACGTACCCGGCTCTGGCCCAGGTACCGGCACTGTCACGCACCAGGCCACGCCAGGCAGGCTCCCTGCCGCCGCCTCAATCTCGGCCGGCTCGATCCGGTAGCCGCGAATCTTCACCTGCCGGTCAGCTCGGCCCCGGAAGTGCAGGACTCCGCCGGCGTCTAGGGCTCCCAGGTCACCGGTCCGGTATACGCGGGTTGGCGTGCCGTCCACTAGTTCCTCACCGAACCTTTCCGCAGTGAGCCGCGGCTGTCCCAGATATCCACTGGCCAGGCCGCTGCCGCTCACGCAGATCTCTCCGTCCACCAGGACTATCCCGGTACCGGGGACAGGCCGCCCCAGCGGGATGCCTCCTGGCAGGTCGAGGTCGGTGGCGCTGATGGGATGGCAGGTCGCGAACACGCATGTCTCCACCGGCCCGTACCCGTTGAGTAGCTGGACGCCTGGGTAGCAGGCCAGGAACTCGCGCACGTGCCCCACTGATACCCGCTCACCGCCGATGAACAGCGACTGCAGGCCGCTGAAGACACCAGGGCTGGTGTCAATGAACAGGTTGAACAAGGATGCGCCGAGCCAGGCCGTGGTGACCCCCTCGTCCGCGATCAACCGCCGCAGCACGCCTGGCACAAGGAAGTCATGATCAGTGATCACGGCCGTGCCGCCAGTGGTCAGCATGCCCCACAGCTCTAGGTTGAAGGCGTCCCAGGCCGGTGAGGAGGCTTGCGTCATCACTTGTTTCGGCCCGAACGCCATCGGGCCTTCGCTGTCGAATAGCCGCGTAGTCGCCTGGTGCGGGGATACGACTCCCTTCGGTTCGCCAGTAGTGCCGGACGTGAAGAACACCGCTGCGGGCATCGCCGGATCGTCCGGCGATACGGGCGGGCGTCCGCCCAGTGCGGCCCATTCCGGCAGGCTGCGGATGGTAGGGTCGAACACTCCAGGAATGTCCCGAGGCTGTCCGATCACCACAGGCGAGTCCAGCAGCCGCAGGAGGGCGTTCTTCCTTCCCTCGGGCCACCGGCTGTCGAACGCCGAGTAGGCGGCACCTGTTTTGAGGATGGCGAGCAGCGAAAGGACCAGGACGGGAGAGCGCGGCAGCATGACCGGAACGATTACCCCGGACCCAGCGCCACGGCGCGCCAGCTCTGCCGCACAGCTGTCCGCCGCCGCGTTGAGAACCGCATAACTGATCCGCTTGCCCTGAAAGACCAAGGCGGTCGCGTCCGGCGACTCCGCCGCCCGCATCGCAACCCGCTGGTGGATCAGGCGATGGGCTGGCTTCAGCACAGTGACCGGTCCTGCCTTCCCGGCGGCCGCAGGCGGTACTCCAGTTTCAGCTCGCTGGCGGCACGGATGGTGCGTCCCCGGACAACGGGGACGGGGCCGGTCACGGCCAGTTCCGCTATGCGGTCCAGGGTCGCGGAAAGCACGGCCTCCAGTTCCGCCCGGGCCAGGCTCATACCCAGGCAGACATGTGGCCCCGCACCGAACCCCAGGGGTATCGGCTGCCCGTCTCGCAGCCGCCATACGTCCGGGTCCGGGTATATCTCCGGGTCGCGATTGGCACTGGCCAGAAAGACTTGAACCGGGGCGCCCGCGGGAAGCACGGTTCCGGCCATGGTGACCTCACGGGCGGCGAAGCGAAGGGTCATGTGGAGCGGCGGCTCATGCCGCAGGGTTTCGGTGACTACCGCGGGGATAACGGACCGGTCAGCCGCCAGCTCCCGGAACAGCCCGGGTGTCATGGCAAGCCGGGCAAACAGGTTGCAGATGCCGGAGGTGGTGGTCTCGGTACCGGCGGCCAGCAGCAGCACGGCGTTATTCACAGCGTCGACAGCCGAGAGCTGCTCATCGGTGGCAAGTGCGGCCAGCAGCCCGTTGCCGGAGCCGGCATCCAGGGCCTCGCGGAAATAGTCACACAGTTCTCGCCGACGTCGTGCCACCTCGGCCAGGGGAACGGGCCCCTGGTCGACGTAGAAGACCAGGGGCCGGATCATGCTGTAGAGCCACGGCACATCGCGGTCGGGCAGGCCAAGCAGGCGGCAGATCACCTTGATCGGAAGGCCTCGCGCCACCCGCTGGGCGAGATCAGCGGGCCGTTCTGCCAGCACCACATCCATGACCGTGGCCGCGGCAGGCTCGATCACTTGCGACACGATGTCGGGAATAGCGCGCGGGCGCAGTGATTCCAGCGTGCAGCGCCGCGGCACCTGGTGCGCCTTCCCGTCGCTGTCCAGCATGGTAGGTCCCATGGCTCGCCGGCTGCTACGGAACGGGTGCGAAACGGTGAAGTCACTGCTGGTCAGCACATACCGGACATTCCGGTAGCCCAGCACCGTATACGTGCTCATCGTGTCCGACCAGTAGACGGGGGCGTGCCGCCGGTGCCACTCGTACAGCGGCCACGGGTCGGTCTGGAACGCGGGATCATCGAAACTAAAGTCCCCTGGCCGCCCGGCCGCCGTCGCCGTACCCTGCAGGGGCGCCTGTTCGCCTGCTGATGTCATGGCACGTACCCGAGTTGACCGGTGCCATCCAGGTACGCGGAAAGATTGGTGAGCTCCGCGACCGACCGGCGATCCCGCCGGATCGCGGCCTTCAGCCCGTCCTCTCGCTTGCGCAGCATGGCGCCGGCCGTTACTACTGCCGAAGCCCGCTCCGCCTCGACCACGAGGAACCCGTCCGGGTCACCGAACAGCCACTCACCCGGGTTGACAACGACCCCGTCAAGGTCCACCGGCACCGGAACCTGCCCGGCACGGCGGTCGGTGGTGCGCGCCGAGACGAATGTGACCTCGGTGGAGAAGACAGGGACATCAATATCGGAGAGGTCTCCCAGGTCACGAACCGCACCCTTGACCACGATCCCGGCCAATCCCTGAACCTCGGCCGAGGCCGTGAAGATGTCTCCGACGATCGCCTCGGAAGGAAAGGTCAGGTTATGGATAAGCAGCACCCAGCCTGCGGGCGCCGCCGCTAGCGCTTGAAGGCATGGAAGCATGTCATCTTCGGTGGTAATGGGGAATGCTGGCCCGCAGACCCGGGGCCGTCCGTTGCGTGGTTGCAGCGGCAGGCGAAGGGGGCGCACGTATTCGGGCGCGGCATCGGCCATCTGGGCGACGCCCACGCCGGCGAAGTGATCCCGGATTGACTGCATACGGGGGACAGCGGGAAGGTCACCTGTGAGTGTCATGCTGCACTGCCCGCGTCGGTCCCCTGCACGAGGTCGCAGATTCCGTGAATCGTATAAAAGGACTCAAGGTCATGCTCCGACAAGTCGATGCTGACACCTGACAGGTCTTCGAGGTAAACGATCATCTGGATGATCGTGAAGGAATCGACGAGGCCGAGGTCGAAGAGGTTGTCATCCTCTCCGATGACTATGGTGACTGGCTCGCCGGTTCGCTTCTCGGCCAGTTCTGCGATGAATTCACTCATCGCCTTGTAGAAGGCGTCACGTTCCATGATCTCTCCATTCGGTCTCTCATCCAGCGGTAATGGCGGACCACACAACTTCAGCCGCTTCGGACAGCTGGCTGGCAGGAATGGTCAAAGGCGGCGCAATCCTGATTCTTTGCCCTCTCGCTCCGCCGCGAAATATCAAAACCCCCCGGTCGAATGCTCTCTGAACGAGCTCCGCACTGGATATGTGGATCGGCTCGAAGGAGAGCGTGGGGCCGGTCAGGAAGACGTCTCTCGCGTGGCCTTCGCCGGTGAGCTTCCACGCTAGATCGCGAAGCCCGTCCTCGGTCTGCTTGGCCAGGGTCGCTATGTCGTGAGTCTCGATATAACGGATTACTACCTGCGCGGCCGCCGTGCCCAGCGCGGATGTCTGGAAGGTATGTGCCAGGAAAACGCCGCTATGCCTGCCGATCGATTCCTTGTACACGACGGCGGACAGCGGGTAAATGCCGTTGGTAAGAGACTTGCTGTACAGCGCGATGTCCGGGTCAAGTCCCAGTTCGGTGGCCGGGCTGAGCACACCGTGCCGAAAGAAACCGCACTGGATCTCATCCGAGATGGTGACCACGCCGGACGCCGCCGCGGCCGACGTCAGCTTTTTCAGCCAGGCTGGCTCGAGCGGGACGTAACCATTTGCGCCCTGGACCGGCTCGTAGAGAAGACAGGAGATCCCGCCCCAGCTCTGCGGGATCTCTCCGTGGGCAAGGCGGACGACCTGACCGTCGACGAGTTCGGTGAAGCCGGTGTCCTGCAGTGAGAATTCCCGTTGGACGCTGCTGAAGGCGCCGGTGTCAACGCCCAAGCCGTGGAAGGAGCCCTCGATGACCGCGACTCGGCCAGAACGGGCGCGACGGGCGAGTGCCACGGCGGTGGCGACCGCGAAGCTGCCTCCGATCTGGAAGAGGACACGCCGTCGGGCGGGCTCTCCCAACTGGGCGCAGAGCCACCGGGCCACCTCCTCGGCGGCGGGCCCCGGGAACGGGCCGACCAGATCATGAGCGGCATCGAATGCACTCCGGAAAGCAGGATTCCGGTGCCCGAAGTTAACTGCTGCATACGCCGACATGAGATCTATGCATCCGTGACGGCGGCCGTCGCGGTTCTGGAGGAATAGAGTGGCATTGTCTGCGGTTACAAGCGTCCATCTTTCCTTGAGAGTGCCGCCCTCGTCGAGTTCGCTGAGGCAGGTGGTACGCCCGTTGGCCGAGGGTACAACGGGATGAACGAAGCCGACCATTCCACTCCATCCGTGTTGCTGTCGTCTTTGATTGTCACGCCGGATAACGGGCTGGGGCAGCCCGTCCAGTGACTCGCCAGATGCCCGGCCGTATCAAGATTTTCCGGCCCTCAGAACGGAAATATTCCGGGGACACGCGCCCGGGTGTAGCGGCATGGATCTTATGAAATAGGATTCTCCGTTGAACCAGACGATCGGGCTGGTCCAGCTGGCTTCCTCGCCAACTGAAATCCGTCGGGCGAAAGACTACATCCCAAGTCCACCCGATTCAAGCGATGCGAGAATCCGAAACTTTCGGTATCGTCCGGCCGGGACAGCCGTGCAGTAGCCCGCGCAGGTTCATGTCCATTCACGGGCGCCAAGGATCCTGGGACCTGCGCAGGTTAACCAACTCATAAAGATCGAGGACAGATCGAGGACGGAACAATGATCGGTATTGTTAGCATACGACCGTAAGGCGGCAGGGCGCCTTATACAGCTATCTCGCAGCTGTCCAGCCATCGCCATCAGGGAGCACCTTAATGACCGAAGCCCCCTCATGTCAGCCTGCGTTCCGGATAGCGACGCCGATGGGTCCCAGCCTTCCCGGTCAGCCGTATTGGAATACGCAACGCGGATCGTCGATGCCATTCCAGCGATACGCGAGAACCACGCCGCGACTCCCGCGGCCCCTTACCGATCGCACGTGGCCCCAGCAGTCACCCGTCCGGGCACCGCTGTGGGCGTCGGTTGATCTGCGAGACGGGAACCAGGCACTCGAAACCCCCATGGACATCGCCCGTAAGGCAAGCATGTTCGACTTGCTCATCCGCATGGGATTCAAGGAAATCGAGGTCGGATATCCGTCGGCCAGCGAGACTGACTTCAGCTTCGTACGGTCCCTCATCGACCAAGACAAGATCCCGCCGGACGTGACCATCTCGGTCTTTACCCCCGCCCGGGCCGAACTCATTGACCGGACATTCGACGCGATCGCGGGTGCTGGTCACGCCATGGTCCACCTGTGCAATGCGACCGCCTGCCTCTGGCGCGAGGTGGTGTTCGCCATGAGTACCAATGAGGTACGCCAGATGGCCGTCCGGTCGGCTGAGCAGATCGCTCGGCGGGCCGATGCGATGCGAGGCTCTCGGCTGCGGTTCGAGTACTCCCCCGAGACGTTCAACGTCACCGAGCCTGACTTCGCTCTGGAGGTGTCCAACTCCGTCACGGCGGTGTGGGACGCGAGCGCTGACCGGCCCGTCACGCTCAACCTGCCGAGCACGGTGGAGACCGACTCCCCCAACGTGTACGCGGACCAGATCGAGTGGATGCACCGGAACCTCGACAACCGAGCGGGCATTATCCTGTCGGTCCACCCGCACAATGACCGGGGCACGGCCGTGGCGTCGGCGGAACTGGCCGTCTTGGCTGGCGCGGACCGGATCGAGGGCACCCTCTTCGGCAACGGCGAGCGCACCGGAAACGTCTGCCTTGTCACGCTTGCGCTGAACCTCTTCAGCCACGGAATAGACCCGCAGCTGGATTTCTCCGATATCGACCAGATCCGCCGGGCAGTGGAACTCGCGAACCAGATGCCGGTGCCGCCCCGGCATCCCTATGCGGGTGACCTGGTATATACGGCGTTTTCCGGCACGCACCAGGACGCCATCGCGAAGGGCCTGGCGGCTATCACACGGCAGGCGAGCAAGGCCGACGTCCCCAGCGGCACGGTGCCCTGGGACGTTCCGTACCTGCCGATTGACCCGAAGGACGTTGGGCGCACCTACGAGTCCGTCATCAGGGTCAACGGCCAGTCAGGTAAGGGCGGCGTCGCCCACGTGCTGAAGACCCAGTACGGCCTCGACCTGCCACGCGGACTGCGGGTCGAACTCGCGCGCCTGGTACAGGGGGTCGCCGACGCCGAGGGCAAGGAGCTGACCTCGCGCGACCTGCACGCCATATTCTCCGAGGAGTTCCTTCACCCCGCCCGGCCGGCCGTGCTGCTCAAGGGTTTCGAGGTCGTGCAGTCGCCAGGCACATCCGCGGTCCGGGCCGTGATCGTGCGCGATGACGGCACTGAGCGGCACGTCAAGGGCGCTGCGAACGATCTGGTCACCGCCTTCGTCCGCGCACTCGCGCCAGCCGGCGTCACGGCGGAACTCGTCGAAGCATCCTGCCACGCCATCGGCGACGGTCACGGCGGCGGCTTCGCCGCTTACGCGCAGCTTGCCATCGGCGGCGGCACGTGGTACGGCGCCGGGGTGGCGTCCGACCGGGACAGCGCCCAGCTCGCGGCAGTCACCTCCGCGGCCTGCCGCGGGCTGGCCCGGTGACCGGAAGGACCCGCCTGCGATGACCTTGGAAGGCAAGCACCTCCTGCTTCCCGATGACCTTCGTGTGCATCGGGCCTTCGAGACTCACGCCGCCCGAGCACCAGGACGAACAGCGCTGACCTGCGATGATTCGCGGCTCAGCTACCGCGAGCTGAATGAGCGGGCTAACCAGTTCGCCCACTTCCTCATCGCGACGGGGGTGGGTGTCGGCTCCCTCGTCGGCGTGTGCCTGGACCGCACGCCCGAAGTCGTCGTCAGCATCCTCGGGATACTCAAGGCCGGGGCCGCCTACGTTCCCCTCGATCCGGCATACCCGGCGGAACGGCTGTGCCTCATGGTCGGGCAACTCGACCGCATCAAGGTCAGCGTGGCGTCCGCGCAGACGCGTGACCTCGTCACCCAGGCGCCCGGCGAACTCATGCTGCTCGACGAACTCGGCGAGGTGCTTGCGCAGCAGCCCGCGCACAACCCCGACGTGGCCGTGAGCAATGAGGACCTGTGCTACGCGGTATTCACCTCCGGTTCCACCGGTACTCCCAAGGCAACCGCCATTCGCCACCGGGGATGGTACAACCTGCTGGAATGGCTGCGCATCGAGTACCGGCTCGACAACGGTTCCAGCGGGCTAACCGTCAGCTCGTTTGGCTTCGACATCAGTCAGCGCGGCCTGATGGCGCCCTTGTTCTGCGGAGCAGCGCTCCATCTGCTCCCGAGCCGCTGGTTCGACCCAGGCCTGGCCTACCGCATCATCCGCGAACAGGGCGTCCGGCAACTCCACTGCGCGCCAAGCACCCTGTACGTTCTCATCGAGCATGAGGACGCCGTAAAGGGAGACGCGCTGACGCGAGTCGGCCACGTCTTCATCGGGGGTGAACCGCTGAACGTCTCGCGGGTGGAGGCGTGGGCGACCCGCGACGGCAACTCCTGCGTTCTGCTGCATCAGTACGGGGTCGCGGAATGCACCGATGTCGCGACCTCCCATGAACTCGCGGACTATGCGCGCTACCGCATCGGGCCGACGCCGGTGGGCACCCCGGTCTATAACACGGCAGTCCACATCCTGGATGAACACGAGGAACTGACCGGCACCGCTGTCGGCGAGACCGGCGAGATCTGCATCTCAGGGGCCGGCGTCAGTGCCGGGTACCTCAACGCGGCCGACCAGGACATCAGCCGTTTCACACAACTCCATACTGAGCACGGCTCGGTCCCCTTGTACCGGACCGGCGACCGCGGCTACATCACAGCAGACGGCGAACTGGTCGTCGTTGGCCGCATGGATGACCAGGTAAAGATCCGCGGCATGCGCATGGACCTCGGCGACGTTGAGAACGGCGTCCGCAGCCAAGACCTCGTGAGTGACGCGGTAGTCCTAGCGCTGCCCGACGCGGCGGGCGAGCTATCGCTCGTGGCATTCGTTATCCCGGCCGACGGGGCCCTCGAACCGCAGAAGCTTTACCGGGCACTGACGAAAGTGCTGCCCCGCAATATGATCCCGCAAAAGTTCATAAACCTCAGTGAGTTCCCGCTCAGTCCGAATGGGAAAACAGATCGAAAGTGCCTGGAGGCGATGCTTCAGGATGACGCCTGAAGCACCGTCATCACGTTCCGCCTTTCCCCTCCGCCGCAGGACTGCCTACCATCATGGAAAGAAAAGGAGAATCGTCGTGAGTCTGGAAGCGCCGCGTACAGTCCCGGGTGCAAAGATCGCCGACAATGCCATTGTCCCTG
>Ga0157369_10005001_pt1 | contig 15526 bp, 16 predicted proteins | sample C25metaG_FD_113461 | JGI IMG/M metagenome (GOLD analysis project Ga0157369, IMG submission 113461) | Corn rhizosphere microbial communities from Kellogg Biological Station, Michigan, USA - C2-5 metaG | ecosystem: Host-associated > Plants > Roots > Rhizosphere > Soil | place: USA: Michigan... | reverse complement strand
CTGAGACTCAGATTTTTCTGTGTCGTGAGCCTAGCGATTCTTCGACGAGGAGCGATCGTGCGGCCGACGGCTGGATTCCTGGCCAGCTGGTTTCTTTAGGGCGGGAAATCCTGAGACGAGAAGGCTCACCCGCAATTCGTCGGACAATTCGCCTTCTTCCAACAAATGCAGGACGGAAATCCCCAGCTTCCATAGGAGGCGATCGGCGAGATCCGCGTGTAGCGTGCGGGCACCCTTCAAAACGTTGTGCATTTGAGGCTGTGAAACCCCAAGGATTCTTGCCAGCCCACGCTCCGTATACTCGCCGTTCTTGATGCGGCGATTTACGGCCGAGATAAGCCGGTTTAAAAGCGTCTCGAAAGAGATTATCTCGGTTTGTAGTACCGATTCCACGGTGAAATAGGGTCGTGGGTTTTCCCAATAACTAGAGAGATTTTACCACCCCACTCGCAAACAATGCTGCGCTATTAACCCCATTAGTCTTAGTCGGTTGTGTGGGATACATGCATAATTCGCAAGATCGATAAGGAAAAAATCCAGTAATTTTTGGACAAGTACTAGAAGTACTTCTATGTTGAATTCATAAGCGATGCAATCACCAACTAATGCAAGCGAATTGGTGGACGAGGAAAGCAAGATGGAGTGGTCCCGTTCCGAGACACTGGCCTTGGCACAGCAGTCTTGTAGCCACTGCTATGGGCTCGGTTTACGGCCTGGACGGGGAGGGGTGTCTACCCCGTGCAATTGTGTCTTCAGGGCAATCTTTCGCGCGTGTTATGCGCGTTTTCGACAATGTGCTTCGAAAGAGAAGTACATAAGCCGAGTCTCGTTGGAAGCGAATCCGGGCCGTCAGAGAAAGTCGGTCTGGGGAATGAAAAATGAGGAGTACATGGCCGATTTTTGCTTAATAAGCCGGCGTACTTTATCGGATTACGAATACACCTTATTTAAATTTCACTATTTGCTTGGCGCAGATTGGAAGCTGTGCTGCCGCAAAATGAAACTCGATCGCGGGTCGTTTTTTCATGAGGCCTATCGCATCGAGCAGAAATTGGGGCGCACCTTTCGGGAATTGAGGCCGTATGCGCTGTTCCCTTTGGATGAATACTTTAACGGATCCGGCCGGCAGCCCGTCGTGGCGAGCTCGGATTTCCGGGTCAAGACGGAACCAACGCCGATGACCCGGAAGATTTTTAAGTTCCCCGTAAAGCGGGCAGCATAAGGGACGCACCCACCCAACACTGAAGAAACAATTTTCGGGAGCCGGATACTCCTGTTTGGGTCGAGCTAATCGAAGGGGGCTCGACCCTTTTTTTATTGGCTGCATATTTACTCTTCGCGCAGTGCCAATATCGGGTCGACGCTAGCGGCGCGATGTGCAGGCAAGCTCGCGGCCAAGGCAGCCGTTACCAGGAAAAGCCCGATTGCCGTTCCAATCACCAACGGGTCCGCTACGCGTATTTCAAAAAAAAAGAGACCGCAGCAGACTCATCGCCCCCAACGCGCCAATAAGGCCAATGACTAGTCCTCCATTGATCAGTTCGACGGCGTCTTTTAGAACCAGCCAGATCACTGCGGTGCGCCGAGCACCTAGTGCGGTGCGAATGCCGATTTCTTTCTTCCGCCGTCCGACGGAATAACTTAGCAGTCCGAACAATCCGATGGCCGCGACGAGCAGGCCGAAGAACGCGAATGTCCCACCGATGCCGGCGAGCACCTTTTCGCGCAACAGGATGTTCCCCACAATCGTTTCCAGCATGGTGATCTCACGAATCCGCATCCCCGAGCCAGCGGCGCGCTTCTCGTTCTACAAGTCGCACTAACGGCCCCAAGGAGAGTGGTGAGCGGACGTACAACGTGAACCCATTGCCCCCCTGAGAGGGAAGATAAACGATCGGCTCCGCACCTCGGCGCAGGTCGTAATAGTAAGCGTCCGATGCGACACCCACGATTATTTTGCGTGGCAGCGAATTTCCGAAGGAATGTGCAAACTCACGCCCGAGCACACCCAGGCTGCCGAAGTACCTTTGCGCAAAGGCTGCGTTGACAATCGCGGGCATGGGGTCCGCGAGACTGCTGTCGCGGGGCACAAAATCGCGCCCCCTGCGACGAGTGGAGTTCGCAATGTTGTGAAATAGCCGGAAGAGACCTGATAGAAGACTTCCTGCCGTTCGGATGGCGCTTTACCGGGTAAGATTATCCGCTGCTCCCAACCGGCATTGAAGATGGGCCACGCGGCAAGCGCAGCCGCCTCCACCCCAGGCTGGCTTTCGACGCGTTGCTTGAGCTCGAACATCAAAGCGCGCTGCATCTCTTCCGCCTTTTTGACGGCTTCGGTCGTGATGTTCAGCACGGCTACGTTCCGAGCATCTAAACCGGGGTTCACCCGAACCAATTTGCCCAGGCTGAACAGAAATGCCGCGCCTGTTACTACCAGGCAAAAAGCGCAAGCCACCTGGATTGTTACGAAAATTCGTCCGAGTCGTAGTTTTCCCGCCTGCCCGGTGGAGCTTCGTAATGAAATCATTGGTGGTGCGCCTGAGGCTTGCCAGGCGGGAATCAATCCGAAGAGAACGGCTGAAAATGCGGAAACGCCTACGCAAAATAGCAGCACTCGCGTATCGATGGTAGGACGAATTCCACCGGATTGCTCTCGATTGAAAGCAGTCTCATGAGAAGCGGGGCTCCAGCGCGGGCGAGGAGCCAACCCAACCCACCGGCCAGCGAGAGCAGCAGACTTTCAGTCAACAATTGCCTGATCAGGCGTGTTCTCGCGGCGCCGAGCGAAACTCGCATCGCCATTTCTGTAGCTCGTGCTGTGGAACGGGCAAGCAGCAGGCTGGCTACGTTGGCGCAGGCAATCAGCAAGATTACGGCCGCTACGACAAAGACAATCCATAACGGGCGCGCGAAGATTTTTCGAAAATCCGCTACTCCCGTCGAGGCCGAGTGTATCTGCATCACACTTCGCAGAAACTGATGCCGGCTTGCCGCTGGCATCAACGGGTACATCTTCACTTGTTCCACCCGAAAACGATGGAACGAAGGTTGCAACAGAGCCTGCAGGCGCTCGCGAGAGACGGCGTGATTCAGTCGGCCGACAATCTGGAACCAGTTCCAATCCGCATTGACGAGCGCCTTCGCGTCGTAAAGCGACGCCGGCAACCACACATCGACGAACCTGCCTGGTTCCACTCCGAAAAAGCCTTCCGGTGTGACACCGGCGATCTCGAATATTTCCCCGTCGATTCTCAAGTTTGTTCCCAATACCGCAGGGTCCGTTTGAAAGCGTTTTTTCCAGTAGCCGTAACTCAGCACGGCGATGGCCGGCCTTGGGGCAGAAGCAGTCGGCCTGCGACCGGAGCGACGCCGAGTACGTCGAACGCGTCTTCGGACACAAATTGTCTGGTGATCTTTGCTGCCGGGGCATGTGCTTCGGGGCCTTGCGCCTCTACCCGTAGCGGATAGCTGAATGAGATTCGCTCCGGGGCCACGGGATCACCTGGAACTGCCGAGCCAAGACAACCGGAACAGCTCTTTTGGGGCGGAAACCGGCAGGGTTCTCAGGATGGCCGCATCCACAATCGAATAGATAGCGGTATTCGCACCGATAGCGAGTGCCAGAGACACGACGGTAACGGCAAACACGGGCGAATTACGAAGGCCGCGACCGGCATAACGAAGATCCTGGAGGCTGCTGTCGAGCCCGGCCCACAGGCGAATCCCCCGGCTTTCTTCTTTAAATCGAGTGATGTTGCCGAAACGCATATCGGCTTGCCGGCGGCCATCGCTGGCAGACAGGCCGGTTGCTCGCAAGGCAGCCTCCCGGCGTTTGCGGTGATCCCGCATTTCATCGGCCAGGTCTTCTTCCAAGCGCCGAGAATTCACAGCATTTTTCAGCCGCGAAAACCAAGACATGAAGCCCTCCTTATGCGTGCCGCAACACGCGCGAGACCCCGGCCGAAAAACTCGTCCAGCGCTCCGATTCCGATTCCAATTGCCTCTTCCCTGCATTGGTCACGCGATAGAAGCGGGCACGGCGATTGGTTTCGCTCACTTTCCATTCCGCTGCGATCCAGCCCAGCTCCTCCATCCGATGTAGAGCGGGATACAGCGAGCCTTCTTCCACCCGCAGCGCCTCCTGAGACAGTTCCTCAATAGCCGTCGCGATTCCGTAGCCGTGCAACGGTCCACGCCGCTCCACAATGGTCAATACCAGTAAGTCCAGCGCGTTTTGTGCGGAATTCGATTTTGCCATTTCGGCTGATACTACGTTCGCTAGGGATAGCGTTATGATTATACACTCGTCAGGTTGCACCGTGTCTGGCTATTCCGGAGCGGGGACTGCTTCCCCTTCCCCTCAGGTCAGGGGCGGAGTGGCACCCCAAGCCTAGCTCTGTGCCGCGCCGGCCGTTGCTCGCCGATTGAGAAGTCGCTCGGCGTTGAGCGCGCCGGCCGGGGTCTCCTCGTGCTTAAAGATGGCAAACGTGGGATAACCGTTGGCCAGATATTGCTCGGTGCGGTAACCGATGCTGCCTAGTTCTGATTCCGTGTAGTCGGGCTTTCGCAAGCGCAGATAGACAAAATCGGCTGTCAGGACATGCGGCGTTTCGAGGTTTTCATTCTCGGCCAGGCACAAGCCCGCATTGGCGTTGCGGAGCACCTGGTAGATAGTCTCATCGAACCAGGTAGCGTTGCGAAACTCAAAAGCGATTCGCAAGTTCCTGGGCAGCAATCGCACAAAATTGGCGAGACGCTCGTGGTCGGCTTTGAAGGTGGGTGCCAGTTGAAACAGAATCGGACCCAGGCGGTTGGCGAGGCGCAACGGCTCGAGCGATTCAAGAAAGAACCGCGTAAATTCCTCGGCCTCCGCCAGCTTGAGCGAGTGCGTGATCTTCATATGCGCTTTCGGCAGAAAGAGGAAGTTCGGGGGGGTTGCGGCGATCCACTTCTCAAATGTCGCTGCGGACGCAATGCGCCGGTATGTATAGTTGATCTCCACCGCATTCAGCCGGGTGGCATAATGCGAAAGAAATTTGCCGCTGGCGAGGCTTTCAGGATAGAAAGAAGGCTTCCAACTGGAGTACGCGAATCCGGAAGTTCCACAATAAAGTTGAGCGTCTGGCACGTATTAGAGACCTGCAAACCAATCGTACCCTTCCTCCGCCCAGTAGTCACCGGGCCTTTTCGCGGTATAGCGAATCAAACCGATTTTCTTGATGCTCTTGATGCCGTACTTGACGGGTATCACCAAACGAAGCGGCGCGCCATGCTCAGTCGTTAAGGGCTTGCCGTTTTGCTCGTAAGCCAATAGCGTCTGCGGATGTAGCGCACTTTTTCTGTCGAGACCAACGTAATAATCCTCCCCCGATGTTGCCAGATAGACGTAAGGCGGAATGCGCGAGACGTAGGGCAGGTACCTCCTTGTAAAGTCTGAAAATCGAGCACCGGCCCAATGCGCGATGACGCTCCAGCCTTCTATGCAACAGAAACGCGTGATCATTTCGACTCGCGGCAAAGCCTGAATATCGGCCAGGGCCAAATCTATTCCGGAAACCCCGTCGCCGGGTTCGAGGCGAAGTGTCCAGTCTTCGGAGGTGTCCAGACCGATATTGCCATTGGGCTTCAAATAGCCGACCCGGTTGGACGGGTATGTGGGCATTAGATGCGAACCGCTGAGGTAGTCGTGGGCAAGTTTGCCGTTGAAATCGAGCATGCGCCGCTGCGGCCAAGGGAGGGCGTTGTCTGAGGCCGCCGAGGTGATCCATTTATAGCCCGCGAACCCAGCGAGGGCACCAGCACCACCGACCAGGAAACTCCTTCGTGTCTTGCGCCGTAAATCATGCTCGATCTCGCCGTCAGTCACGTTGATTCACCACTTCGTATCCCATAACCATGCTGCGAAAGTTATTCCAGCCGGCCAGCACCACTTGCAATAAGTGAATACCAAAGAAAATTACATAGCCAGCGGTGAGCACAAAATGCAGCAGTCGGGCCATGCTGTAGCCTCCGCACAAGGCAGTGAGCCAGGCCAACTGAGCGGGCTTGTAGATCGCGAAGCCAGTCACAACCGATCCGATACCCATCAAAATGATCGCAGAATAGGCAACCTGTTGGGCTGCGTTGTATTTTTCCTGCGGTGGAAGGTCCTTTTTGATGTGGAGGTCGTGCAGCAAGACTTGCCATGCATCGCGAAAAGCCGCAGGCGAGCGCGGTACTAGGAAACGCCATTCGCCCGAGAAAATCGTGTAGGCAACGTAGGCAATCCCATTTAGAACAAAGAACCACATCACAAAAAAGTGGAGCGCCATGCCAGCGGCCAAGCGCTGATCGAGACGCAGCGCGCTGTAGAACCAATCCGGGAAAAACCGAATAGAACCAATGCCATAGACCGGATAAGCCCAATAGATCATTAGGCCGCTCCACGTCATCAGTATTAATAAAGGAAAATTAATCCAATGGAACCAGCGAATTGCGCGTAAGTGTTTGAGCCTGATCTCCATCTACTGTTTGTTTCGTAGTCCACGACCGGAGAGTTACTGGGATTGTTCCCCACATGCTATCAGGGGTCGCGGGCGACGATGTTAGCCTGAGGAACAATGCGAGTTACGAGGGTAGCCGGCCTTTCGGCTGGCGCGTTATTGAGTGGTCTTTCCGCCGCCGCCGCGTATGGCAGCGTCGCGCGGAGTTCTCAACTATTCGGGCCGACGGTTTACCGTGGCGTCCGCACCAGGGAATCTATTGCACTGACTTTCGACGATGGGCCGAGCGAGAATACGGTCGAGCTTCTCGAATATCTGGAACGAGAGGAAGTGCCGGCAACGTTTTTTATGTGCGGCATGAACGTGAGACGCTTGCCGCAAATTGCCGGACAGGTGGCCGCCGCCGGTCATCAGATCGGCAATCACACCTATTCGCATCCCAACCTGCCTTTTAAGTCCAAAGCTTTTATCGATCACGAATTTACCGAGACGCAAAAGATCATCCAGTTTGAAACTGGCGTGACGCCCATGTTGCTGCGCGCGCCTTATGGATTTCGCTGGTTGGGTATGCGGGAAGTACAGCAAAGGCTTTCGTTGTTGAGTGTCATGTGGACAGTAGCAGGCTTCGATTGGCGTTGGCCGGCCGGACGTATTGCCGGGCATGTGCTCAGTCACTGCGCTCCCGGAGCAATTATCTGCCTACATGATGGGCGAGGCGTAAAAGCGCGTCCGGACATCCGGGCAACAGTCGCAGCCGTGCGCCATATCGTTCCCCGGTTGAAAGACAAGGGGTACTCATTTGAAACGGTCAGCGGGGTTTTGCGGCCTGAATAAGTTGTACCTGATCGGCGCAGGGCCGGGCGATCCGGAGCTACTTACGGTCAAGGCTGCGCGCGTCATCAAAGAATGCGACGTGGTGCTCTACGATCGGCTCGTAAGCGCGGAGATTGTGTGCTTGGCGCGGCCGGATGCGGAACGCATCTACGTGGGCAAGCATGAAGGCGAACAGGAGAACACCCAAGGGAAGATCTTCGAGCTGATCCTGCGGCACGCGCGTGCGGGCAAGACCGTTGGCCGTTTGAAAGGCGGCGATCCGCTGGTGTTCGGACGTGGAGCGGAGGAGTGGACGCTCGCCTTGGAACATGGAATCGAAGTGGAACTGGTACCGGGGATCAGTTCGGCCATCGCGGTGCCGGGTCTGGCGAATATTCCTTTGACGTATCGGGGCATATCTCAGAGCTTTGCGGTAGTGACCGCGCACTGCCACGAAGGTCAGGAACAAGAATGGTCTCGCTACGCACAGGTCGATACGCTCGTAGTTCTAATGGGTGTGAAGAATCGGGAATTCGTGGCGCAATCTCTCATCGCCGCCGGACGGCGTGCCGAGGAGGCCGTGGCTTTCGTTGAGCGCGGGACTCTTGAAAACGAAAGAGTCATAGAGAGTACGCTCGGGGCTGTCGCGACAGGCAAGGTTGAGGCGGCCAGCCCGGCCGTATTCGTGATCGGCGAAGTAGTGCGGCTGCGCGAAAGATTAACTAGCGTTCGATCTCCAGAACAGCTAGAGTTTGCGGGCCAAGCACGATCGGGTGATTGATCGGCGACGTCTGAGCCGGGGGCAACGCGGAGGCTTCAATCAGTTCCTTAATTTGGGCCGTGCTGGGTAAGGCGGGGCTCCCCATTTTCTTCCAGGCTTCGAGCGAGGACCCGTTGCCCGGGGACACGAATCGCATCCGATATTTCCTTGCCCGCGCGCCTTTGATACTCAGCTCAAAAGTCTTCGGCCCAACATTCTCGCCGGGTTCAGCGTAATTCCATAAAGCGATCACCAGGCGCCCATCGGCCCGCAGGGTTGCGAGCGCGTTTTCCGAATCGATGGACAGACGGCGGTCGCCCAAGATATGTAACAGCTCGAAGTCGCGATAAGCAGCTTTCGGGATGTTTCGTTCGGCAACCAGTCCATAGCCTCCGTAGAACGGAGTTTTCACCACGCCCTGCTCATCGAAGACATCCGAGAAGCACCAGTACGCCATGACAGTCACGAGACCGTCGCACTCGCGAATATTGTTGGCGAGCCACGGCCCCATGAAGGCGCTGTCGGTGACTTCCTGCTGGTTCATGTAGGTAGCGTTGTATTCGGACCAGATAATAGGCGTATTGGGTGCGGCTGAGGTTTTCACCTGGTCGTACACCTTTTTTGCGGCGCGTGCCACCATGTCGCGGCGCGGAATTTTATCGTTAATGCCGAACACATCCTGCGCGGTGTCGTTGCCGTAGACGTGTGTGGAAACAAAATCCAACGGAATCTTGTTTTGCAGGCAGTGTGCGATGAAATCGCTTACCCAGGCCGCTTGGGCGGTGGCAGGGCCTCCGATGCGCAGCTTTGGATCCACGTTCTTGATTGCTTTGGCTGTGACGTCATACAAATCGAAATAGGTTTGCTGCTTGGGATCTCCGTTCCAGAAATCGATGTTCGGCTCGTTCCAGACTTCGAAATACCAGCTTTGTACTTCATTTTTGTCGTAGCGCGCCTCAAGGTGGTTGGCAAACGCTTCTATGAGCGCACTCCATTTGGCAGGATCGCGCGGCGGAGACGGCAGTGGTTTGTACCAGAAGGGATGCGGCGCGGCATTCAGCGCCAGTTTGCGGGGCATGAAACTCAGTTCGACGAACGGCTTGACGTTGTTTGCCAGCAGGCCATCGTAGATCTGGTCGACATAGGAAAAGTTATAGATGGGCTTACCTTGTGCATCGTCGTCGTAGACGCCGACGTCGTCATCCAGAATGTCGTGAAAGCGAATGTACTCGAAATGCGTGATGTCGCGTACGGATCGAAGGTCAATCCGGTAGCCCTCGCGCAAACTGAGTACGGCCCGGCCGGAGCCGAACATTTGCTCCCAGAAATGCGGGAACGGGTGAGAGGGAGAGGAGGCGTCAACGGTAATGTTTTCCGCGGATGCGAGAAAGCTGAACGAGAGAACCAGCGCACACGATAGGCGTTTCATGTCCTGATTTCAGCGTATCGGAGCGCAGCTTCGCGGACGAGAATGCCCATCTTCGGATGGCTAGGTTCGAGAGCGGGCTGGAGACCGCATGCACGCAGCGACTCGCTGCAAGTCGGGCCGATGGACGCGATGAAGATACGCCGCAAGGCGTTTACGGCTGCGTCGCGGTGGCCCAGGCTGCGGGCAAACTCGAGGAAGTGCTCGATTTGTACGCCAGTAGTGAAGATCGCGGCCTGGAACTCACCCGCCAAAAGGCCTTTCAAAGCCACGCTGAGTGGCTCGGTGTCGGATGGGAGGGCCCACTGGTAAACGGGAACGCGAAAAACGCTGCGGCCCTGTGCCGCCAGTCCTTGCAGCAATTCAGTATTGCCGCGGCCGTATTCCTGCAGGGCGGCCGATTTTTCGGGCCGGTTCGCGATGGCCGCGAGCAGCTCGCGCCAGGTGTTTGGCTCAGGAACGGCGACCGTCACGCCCACCTGCCATTCGCGCAACACGGCAATCGGCTTGGGCCCCCGCGCTACAACCGTTAGATTGCGAAGAGCCTCCCGGAAACGTGACTCCAATTCACGTACAGCGAGAATTTGACCAAGCAGGCGCGCGCCCACGCCGGTCAGAAAAATCACCATGTCGAATTCGCCTGCGAAAAGGCGGCTGGCGAAAGTGAACGCCTCGTGGTTATGGTCGAGCGGAACTTCCGTTAGTGCGGGTGCGACAAACGGCTCGCCCCCGTTGATACGGATCAACTCGGCCATTTCTTTGGCCCGCCGGCTCTCGAAGGCCAGCACGCGCGCTTGATCAAAGGCCATGATCACGAATCGTAGCGCAGTTAGGGCTGCTACGATACGAAGGTAGGACAGACGAGCCATGAAGCGTTTGGTTTTGGTGGCAATTTGCGGGGGCGCGACCGTCATGTTGGCCCAGCAGCGGCAGGATTCCACCGCTACGAAGCCTCCCGAAGTGTTCCTGGACAATCACCGGCCCTTGGTTGAGAAGAAAGGCAAAGCACCCACTTCGAGAACGGTTAACGGGCAGGTGGTGGACGATTCAGGTACCCCGCTCGAAAATGCGGTGGTCACGCTGACGGACGGAAAATCGAATGAGAAGCGAACGTTCTTCACGAAAAAGGATGGCCGATATAACTTCGAGGACCTGAGCTTTACGGTCGATTACAAACTGCAGGCGCGCTGGAAAGCGCTGGTTAGCGATAGCCGGAACTTGAGCCAGTACGATCGGGCACCGAAGATCGTTCGGATCTTGCAGGTGGCAACTCCGGAAGGCAAACCTGCTCCAACGGCGACCGCGAAAAAAGACGATCCCAAATAACTAGCGTTTGCACAGCTGCGGATACTGCTTCTTCAGCGCCGCGAGCTTCGGCAGATCGTTGTACACGATGTACGGATAGGTCATGTTGTTCTCCAGAAAGTGCTGGTGGTACGCTTCGGCCGCATAGAAGCCTTTTAGCGGAACAACTTGGGTGACGATCGGGCGCGAGAAAACGTGCGCATCCGTCAATTGCTTGATGTAGGCCTCGGCCACTCTTTTCTGATCGTCGTTGGCGTAGAAGATCGCGGAGCGGTACTGGGTGCCGGTGTCCGGACCTTGGCGATTGAGTTGGGTTGGGTCATGGCCGACTGAGAAGAACACCTGAAGAAGCTGCCCAAGGGTGATCTTTGAAGGGTCGAACTCCACCTTTACGGATTCGGCATGGCCTGTGTCGCCTTCGCTCACCCTCTCGTAGTGTGCTGTCGATTTCTGGCCGCCAGCGAATCCGGAAACGGCGCTGGTCACACCCTTAACCCGCTCGAAGAGCCCTTCGATTCCCCAGAAACAGCCGCCCGCGAGAACGATGCTCTGCTTCGCCGATCCGGCGGAAGGCGGCATATCCACAGCCGCCTCCGGAAAACGGTTTTGAGCCGTTAGGGCCACTGCTAACAAAGCCAGACCAAGAAAACGCATGACGCACTCCTCTATTTACATGTTCGCGCCAACGAGCCGGAAGTTACTATTTCCACTCCGGGTTCTTGCCGGCACTGACCAGATTCGCCAGAATGCGATAGGCGCCCGGAACGCCTGATGGCAGTTGACGATAGAGCGCAAACGCATCATAAATATAAATCCCTTTGCCGTAGTGCGCAAGCAATAGGCCGCCCTTCTGCGGCCCCTGGTCTGGATCGTGGGTTTCGACTAGCGGTTGGTAATGCCCATCCCACTTCTCCATGAAGCCGTGACCTCGCTCCTCTTCCCAGCCGCCAAAGTCCGCGGCGGTGATTCGGTTCGGCCACGCGAAAGCGGGACTGTTCGGGTCGATGAATTTAACCTCGGAAGCCTCATCGACAACTTTCTCTGGATTCGAACCGAGCGTAAAAGGATAGGGGCCGTAGTCCCGATCGAAGTTCTGCAGGTTGTATTGAACGATGAGCACGCCGCCGTTCTTGACGTAATTTAAAAGACGGCTATTGGCAGCTCTCAGATCGGGGCGAACCGCATAAGCGCGGACGCCAAGCACGATTGCATCGAAGCTGCTCAAATCGCCGGTCTCAATATCGGAGCCGGAAAGAATCTGCACATGCAGGCCCAGGTCTTCGAGAGCGCGCGGTACGTCGTCTCCGGTGCCAGGCAAGAATGCCACTCGGAGACCAGGGGCTGTCTTCACGTCGACGCCGACCGCTTGATAGGTTGCCGGGCGATAGTACGGATAAGGCCGTATACCGGCATAACCCACCAACCTGAAACCTTCTTCATAGGTCTTACCCGCGTAGTCGGCAACCGCGCTGATCTCGTACTTCTGGGCTTGCATTGCATGCGGGCTGATTTGGAATGTGAACGTCTCGCCATCGCCGTCGCGCGCAAACGAAAACGGAATTTGGGCAGGCGCCGCTTCCCAGCCAGTAGGCAGGCGCAAACGCAGGGTTCCCTTTGCCGGACCCTTTACATTGCTGCGCAGGGTGCACGAGAAATCGAACGATTTGGAGCCGAGCGGTACCGCCCCTGCCGACGGAGAGAGCGAGACCGAAATCGCGGGAGACATCAGGAGCGGATTTTCGACAACGCCGATTCCCTCAACGCGCTGATGTGTCTGTACGACCTGGCGCAATTGAAATGCCGTGCCGTGATATTCGAGCCGGACCGTGGCGGCCAAAGGATACGGCGCCAGAGAAAGATTGCGAAACCGTTCGTCGGTCAGATCGTAATAGGGCTGCTCGCGATCGTGGCGCGTGAAATAGGCTTTGGTGAGCCGTGCGTCCTCGGGCGCGGTTACCGAAAATTTGGTGCGGGCGTCGTGTCCGCCAGCGACAGAGGGCTCGGGCGGTTTGGGTGCGTGAATATTCCAATGCCGGCCATCGGAGGCCATTAGATCCACGCCGGTGATGGCGATGTTTTCAGGTCCCCCGTTGATGAGCAGCGCATCGACCGAAAACGACTGTCCCGGGATCGCCAACGTGAAGGTCGGTGACTGCCCTCCTCCGAATCGCCGTTCCGGCTCGCGTTCAGGTGCAACGGAGGTATCCAGCGATAAGCTCAGAGCGAGCGTGAGCGCCTTAGTCAGCTGTTCTTCCTTGACATGCAATTCGAAAGCGACATCGCTTTTCCCCGGTTCGGCCAATCCGCTAGACTCAACCCGCTCGACCAATGAGCGAGTCGCTTTCAAAGCATCGGCCAGTGTGGGGGCGATTGCTGCGGGGCTGCCCGGCCGGTAGCGGTCGCATGCGTCGTCGGCTAGTTTTGAGATCTGCTCCAATCCTGCTTTGAGAAACGCTGTATCGCCTGTGGCCAGGCTAACGATGCCGGCAAGCGAAATATCGATGCCATCGTAAAAAGAACTTTCCTTGGCGGCAGCGGCAATGCGCGAGCCATAACGGTGATAAGGAGCCGCGTAGCTCGATGGCTGCGGCGTTGTATTGCCGCCATTCTGGCTCTTCTGGTAACCCCATCCGGTCCGGCTAATTTGCAGAAAGGTCAGACCGGCGGCTGGGTCGAGGATCCCTTCCTGCACTTCGAGAGTCGTGGGAGGCCGCTCAGCAATCCAGGTTTTGTTTACGTAGTCGTAAAAACGGATTGGAACATATTTGTTAGTCGCGTAGTCGAAAATCGTTTTCTCTTTAGTGGGCGCAAAGAACGGCACTCGCGCATAGACTTTCAACGGCGACCAAGGCCGCAGACCTTCGCGAAACTGTTCCGGAAAGCGCTTCGGATCACCTGCTGCGACGTATGCCTCCTGCGCCATCTGCCCAGCCACCTGGTGGTTGCCATGACCGTCAGTGGGTGCGCCGACGAACACCGAAGTAACGATCAGCGGCCGCGTCATGCGAATCACGCGGACTACATCGGAAAGCACGCGCTCATAACCCCATTTCTCGAGCGCTTCTTCGCGCGTCTTCGAGAAGCCGTAATCGATGACCGTGCCCCAATACTGATCCGCTCCGTAATAACGCCCGGCGCGCAGCAGTTCCTGTGTACGAAGGAGTCCCATCTCGTCGTAGAGGTCCATCGACATGGCGTTCTGGCCACCTTCGCCGCGATTGAGCGTCATGAGAGTGGCGCGGGTACCGCGTCCGCGGGTCTCGGCGGCGAGCATACCGCCGTCTTCGTCATCCGGATGCGCGGTCACCATCAAGATGCTGGCGCGAGTGCGAATGGCCGCGAGCCAGCGGGACAGACCGGCTGCTCCGCGATCTACCTCGATCGGCGCGGCGTTCGGATCAATGCCCGCCGCATCCTCCGCCACGCCGGCCCAAATGCTTACCGAAAGAATTCCGGCGCCCGCGAGTAACAGAACGTATCTCATCAGCTTATTGTTCATAGTACGCTAGCCTCATTCCTACTAAGTCGATCGGCTTGCTTGACGGCGGGGCAGCGTGGTGGTACAAGAGTCTCATCTATGAGGCAAGCGATTCGATGGAGTTGGGTACTGGCGATTATCGCGCTATTGAGTCCTTTTCCGGTTTGCGCCCAGGTGCAGGCGATCAATGGCAGTATTCGTGGCCGTGTTCTGGACCAAACGGGTTCTCCGCTGCCGCAGGCTGCCGTGACGATCGAAAATGCGGAGACCGGTTTCTCCCGGTCTCTTACGACGTCGGACGATGGCTACTACGTTGTTCCTAATCTGCCGCTGGGCACTTATTCGGTTCGTATCGAAAAAAGCGGATTCGACACCCAGCGTCACACGGGGATATTGCTCGACGCCGGAACGGAAGCGGTGATCGACGCGCAACTGAGAGTTGGTACGACCAGCACTTCGATTGAAGTCTCCGGGGGCGCACCCATTATCGAGCCTTCGCGGACCAGCATTGGACGCACCATCACGCACGCAGAAGTGGATAATTTACCGCTGACCTCTCGCAATCCGTACAACTTCATCGTGTTTCAGCCGGGTGTGAGCGGCCATCCGAATCCGGAACTTGGTATCCCTCGCACCATCAATACGAACGGCCTTCTCGACCGCATCAACTACCAGATGGACGGCATGGTGGATACCGAAACCGACCGTTATGGCTTGCGCCTGTTTCCAATCGCCGATATCTACGTGCAAGAAGTTCAAACAGTATCCAACAGCTTTGCTCCGGAATTCGGCTTCACGGCGGGAGACATTTATAACGTAATAACCGGATCAGGAACGAATCAGTTCCACGGCGAATTTCAATACATTGGCCGCCCGACCGATGCGAGCGCGCGTCCGATTCTGCTCTCGGCTACCGCGGTCAAACCGGATCTGACGCTGAACGACATTTCATTTAATGCCGGCGGTCCGATCGTAAAGGACAAGTTATTCATTTACGGAGGGTATGAGCATTTGACGCGCGGTTTGCCCCAGCCCAATACAATCAATCCCACGAATGCCGCGCTGATCGGATTGCCGCCGAGTCTGCTGGCAACGGCCCCCTCGATTCAGCACGCCCAATTTGTCGATCTGCGCGCGGATTGGCAGATCACACAGAAGCAGCAGTTCTTCGTGCGTCTCAATTACTTTCGCAATACTTATCCGTTCAATACCCAGGTCGGGGGCATCAATGCGCTGGATGCAGCTGCCGATTTCCGCGATCG
>Ga0157369_10005000_pt1 | contig 15527 bp, 17 predicted proteins | sample C25metaG_FD_113461 | JGI IMG/M metagenome (GOLD analysis project Ga0157369, IMG submission 113461) | Corn rhizosphere microbial communities from Kellogg Biological Station, Michigan, USA - C2-5 metaG | ecosystem: Host-associated > Plants > Roots > Rhizosphere > Soil | place: USA: Michigan... | reverse complement strand
TTGAGGCACGGCCACAGCGCGCGTGACTCGCGATACACGAATTCCTCCAGGGATGACAGGGGGACCGACCCGTCATCCGGGCCGGCAACGGTATCCCGACGACGTGCAGGTTCGAAGGCGGAAATCAGTTCATCGAGCGAATAGATCTTTTCAAAACAGGTGAACAGGTCGATCCATCGCAACCGCTCGTTATCGCTGACATGCGGCCACGTCGGACCCGGATAAGCATGGGGGCGGGAAAGTCGATACACGGGGGAGACGCCGCCAACAAGCACCATGGATCCACCCGGTTGACTGGCGCGGGCCTCAAGCAGATGCAGAAGATCGACCCGCCGCTTTTCATCAAGGATAGCCACCTCGATGCGCCGTATCAGCCACGAGGTGTTCGGATCCGCAGAGGCATCCAGCGTCGCGATGTCGTGCGTCGCCGCATCAATACTGAGGAACCGCCCACCGATCCGCTTCCGCACGCTATCGACTGAGTACGCATCCTCTTGCAGCAGGAGGATGTGTCGCGGCAGCGTTTCGTCAGTGCCATCGCATGCACTACCGCAGCCCGCGACAGGAGCCTTCTGGCGTCCGAAGCGACCGGACCATGGCAGCGAGATACCCAAGACGTGTTGAGCGCTGAAGGCAAGGAGAAGGACGAGAAGGGTCAGGACGACAACCGCCAGGATCGTCTCCGTAAAGCGCACGGCAACCCACGACACGCCCGTAGTCAGTAAGTACCTGAGTGTGCCATTGACGCCGCAGGTGGCTGTGTCTGCGCCAATCTTCGCCTTGAGATCCTGTGCCTGCAACGCAAGGGCGGCTTGGCGAAGGCGTTCAAGCAGCTTGTTCTGCCAGGGAAGGTAATGCTCTATGGCGCCGATGGGAAAGGCGACGGGCGGGTTACGACATGCCACTGAGGTTGGCCCGCCGAACAGGGCATGCCCATTGGCGTCGAGACGTCCGCCACTGAATGATGCAACACCAAACGACTCCATTTCGTCGGCGATTTTCTTTGCATCGAACCTCCCTTGCTGTTCCAGGTTGCGGATATCTTCGGTCAGAACCTTCACTCGTAGTGCTTGCTGTTCCTTCGAGGACGCACGGGCAAGGTCGAGGGCGGACGAGAGGTACCATTCGAACGTGCGATCGAACACTGCCAGTGAAGGTGCGGCTGTAATCGACACCGCCAGCGCCATAGCGAACGTCAGGTAACGCAAGCGATAACCCGCGCGTGCCGTCGCCGGCAGGGCGTTGCCAGGCCAGATCACGACCTCACGGCGCCAGGCGTTCCGGTTGTTCGTCTCCGTTCGTGTCCGAAGTACGGCTACGAGGCCGGCAAAGGACACGACAAGCGCCATACAGGCAAGCCATTCCTTCGCTATGCATGCAGCGACGAGCCAGGCGGCGAAGAGTGCGCCGTGGGTGGCCAAGCACCAATGCACCCGGTTCAGGCGATAGCGCAACTGCCGGGGGTGCGCCGTCGTCATGTCCACCGTTCTGGCGCCCAACGCCGCGACGCAGGCAGACACCACGTAAAGCGGGGCAGTCAAGAGCACCATGGTCTGCCAGACGCCACCCCTTGGGTCCCTCACGATGAGGAATTCGCATATCGCCACGGTCGCGACATATGCGGCCACAGCGATATAGGCATTCCGGAGCCGCCACTGTGGCCACAGCCACGAGTGGCGCCGACGAATAAGCCACATGAATAGTTGCGTCAGTACGAGGGACGCCGCAAGGATCGCGAACGTGACGCCGAGAGCATTTACAACCGATAGGGCGGTGATGGCTGAAACGCTGCCGGGCTGGTAATAGACCGCCAGCCCCCAGGGTGAATAGGTCATGGGCTCGTAAAAGAACGTCGTGTCGGCACCACGATAGCGCCCCTCGAACCGTATGCCCCGCGCGGCCGGATCGATTACGGCGCTCGCTAACGTCGGATTGTGTTCGGTTTCCGCGTAGAAATTCTCGACGAGGCTGCGTCCGTCATCGGAGTGAAAGACCACGGTGCCGGTGGCACGCTCGAATACGGCGTACTCGATACCCAGCGGAAGAACCGGGACGATGACCCCCACCGTACCGATGTTGACCGACGATATCCCCGCGAACTCGCCGTTCGGCCCCTTGTTCGGCGTCGCCAGTTGCAGAACCTTCTTTCCATCGGGCCTGTTGAAAAGTCGCTGCAGGATGATCGGTCCGTCAACAATCCCGTCGACCCCGTGCCCCTTCCTCAGGAGATCGAAGTACTCCCGCTTGCGGAGATCGCCATCGGCACAGACAGCAGTCCATCCGTTCCGTTGTTCGTCAAACGAAAGTGAGCCCTTGGTAAGAATGCCTTTGTCATTCGTGTAGAAATAGCTCTCTACCGCAGGATAGATTCCACGAACATGGGTTTCGATCCTTTCTGGGGCCGCGCTTTCATCGCCGTTACAGCTTCGCACCTGCGCGCCGGTGTAGCGGGAGCCCTCTTTTCGAAGAGCCTCCAGAGTCACGAGTTCTTTCCTGATTCGTTCGATGAACTTGTCGTCGATCTGGGCGGCGACTCTCTCGATAGCCCCATCCATTCTCCCGTACATCGCGTAGCTGATTTCGCCGGCGCGCGCGGCCATCACGCCAAGCGACGACAGAGCCAGGAAGGCAACGTTAAGAACGCGCACCTGCCACCAGGTGATGGCATCGTTTGGCTCGAGCAATGCATGTCGCAAGAAGGGCCAGAGAAGGAACGAGGCAGTTAGCACGAACATCGCGCCAAGCAGTAGGCCTGGGCTTAGTGACGAGGTTGCGCGTGCGAGGATACCGCCTTGCCTGAGGCCAATAAGATAGAGTGTCGTGGCACTCGCGCGGCATCCTGAGTTGCTGGTTATGTCGGGATCTCCTGGCTGATCTGCCGTGCATAACGGTTCCTTGGGGGCGTAAGGAAGCACGTATGCGCGGTAGGGCACCCCGGCGATGCGTGTATCCAGTGCAACGGGCAAGCCCAGTGTCATCGGACCTTGGGGTGGACCTGATTCCTCCTTGCAGCAGGCGGCCTTGGGCTTCGCGTCGCTGCCACCCAGATCGCTGGGCGAATCCTTCGGCCCCATTTCGCGCGCTGCGTATTTGTCCGCGGCGACGAGAAGTTGCCGGACATTGGTGGCGGTCACCTCTTCACGTACTTCCTGATGAACCGGTGGATTCAAGTCCTTCGAATGGTTTCGCAAAAGCTGTACGTACACCTGGCCGTTGGTTGAGGCAACAACAATGAGAGGCATCTCGGCCAATCCCTGTGTGTTCTCAATCATCTGAGGCACTGTTGTGATCGCGACGTCGATTGCCGTTTTTCCGCTCCATCGCTTTACGCCACCTATCCACGCGCTAGGTGTGCAATCAAACATTCGGAGCTCCGGGTTGTGCCCGGCGGAGATGGTTACGCGGTACGGTGATGCCGGTCCAGATGTGTTGCTGCAGACGGCATCGGCTTCTGCGCTCATATCCTTTTCTGCATCAGTGCATGGCATCGATCCGGAGCAGTCCGTAGAGAATGAGAGGCCGACGCCAGAGGCGCGGGGAATAAGGCGGATCTTCTCGCGGAGACGCTGGCGTAAGGTCAAGTCACTAATCGGGTCCGTGTCAGGCGGGTCTAGTGATTTTCCTCCAGCAACAATGCGGCCACTGGCCTCGCCCGGCGCGAACATAAGAATGTGCCGGAGGGTATCAAGGCGGTTGTCGACCTGGGTTGCGATCTCTTGGAGCGCCCGCATACTTCGTTCATCGGCATACGCGGAGGCGTGCTGGGTGACGACGACGATGTACACCAGTAAAGGTATGCCGATCAGCGCGATGTTGAGCATGAGCGCTCGCGCCCAGCCGAGCCTGCGCGAGTGGCGAAAGCGCTGTCTGGGCGGCGCTGGTCCGACGTCAACGGGAGCGACCCCTTCCGTGTCTGCCATGGTGTTTCCCCATGCTGCATGGCTGTGAATGCCACGTTCATGGGCATTTATTCGACGCCGGGCCGGCGATTCTCTCAATACAACGCAAGACTTACGTAAGTTTCCGGGGGTGGTGGCGTGCCGAAAATGTGCCGGCTGCTACACTACTGTTCCGCTTGCGATACAGTTTCGATCAGGGATCTGGTCGCAGATCGGACCTCATCCTTTTCTTCGGTTGACTCATGCCACTCGGTGCTGATCATGGCCGCCCATGACCTGGATCTCTTTCGCTTCTATGCCAACCGCATGCGTAACCTCCGGCCGAACTTCGCGCTGCAACAGCCGCTGCCGCCAACATTTCGCATGGCGGGTGACATCAGGCACGAGATCTATTACGCCCCTTTCGATTACTTGAATCCCGAAGCGAAGATCGTGCTGGTCGGGATTGCGCCAGGAAGGGCGCAGGCGCTCATCGCGCTATCGACAGCGCGGGAGCGTCTGCTTGCCGGGGAAGATGAAGCCTCAGCGGCGTTCGTGGCGAAATACGCCGCCAGCTGGTCGGGGCCGATTCGACACCATCTTGTCCGCATGCTCGATTTCCTCGGCGTGGCGGGTCGGCTTGGTATTTCATCGACGGCCGAGTTCTGGACGACGCGCACTGACCTCGTTCACATGACAGCAGCCATCCGCTATCCGGTATTCACGGCGGGGAAGAACTACAACGGGAGCGGACTTGAACGCAGCCCGTTGCTGCTCGACCAGGTCGATACGTACTTCGCCGCTGAGTGCGCGCATCTCACGAAAGCGATGTTCATCCCCTTCGGCGCGGCAGCGCAGGTGGCTTGCGAACGCATGGTGGCCCAGGGGCATCTACGTGATGAGCAGATCCTTGCGGGCCTGCCACATCCTTCCGGTGCCAATGCCGAGCGTGTTGCCTATTTCCTCGGCCAGAAGCCACGCGATGCGCTCTCGGCACAAACGCGGGCGGCACCGATCGACGCTGCGCGCGAAGCCGCGCTAGCTGTTATCGCTGGCTGGTCACCGTAAGTGAGTAAGCGGAAACCAGCGGCAGCTTTACCCTGAAACAGGCTCCGCCATGCTCGGCGTCGGTGACATCAATGCTTCCACCGTGGCGCTCAACCACCTGGCGTGCCAGGTGCAAGCCAAGGCCCGTGCCGCTGCTGCTGGGCCGCGTGCGATAGAACGGTTCGAAGATCCGTCCACGCTCTTCAGGCGATACGCCCGAACCGTGGTCGGTCACGGTGAGTTGACCCTCCGCTTGCACGGCTACGCTGATCGTGCCCTGCGCGGACGCGTGCATCATGGCGTTCTGGATAAGGTTGGTGACGACGCGAGAGAGTGCCAGCGCGTCGCCCTGAACCCAGACAGGTTTCTCCGGCCCGTCGAATTCGATGTCATTGCCCGACTCAAGCGTGAGAGGCGCGATATCGGCCACTGTATCGGCGGCAAGCTTCGTCAGGTCCAGGCGTTGGCATGCTGCAGCATCGCCGTTGAAACGCTGGAGATCCAGTAGCTGCTCGGCCAGGTTCCACAGGCGCGCGACATCGCCCATCAGGCGCGTGCGTTCCATGCCTGGCTCCATGGCATCGATCCGTGCGCGGAGGATTGCGATCGGCGCACGCAGCTCATGCGCCGCGCTGGCCAGGAAGCGATCGCGCACGTCGTAGCCTTCACTCACGCGTGTCAGTGCGGCGTTGAAGCCGCGCACGAGCGGCTGGATTTCATGCGGCACCGTTTCGTCGGCGAGCTGCGCACCACGCTTCTCCACATCGATCGCATCGGCGTGTCGTGCGACCTGGCGCACACTCTTCATCGAGCGGCGCACGATGATGGGCACGATGATGAGGGTGCAGATCACCGTGGGCAGCAGCAGGCGCCAGGTGAGGTAATCGGCAATCATGGTGGCGAGCGCACCGGCATTGGCCACGGAGGCGCCGCCGATCATGATGTGCAGGCGGCTGTGGCCCCAGTCGATCACCCTGACCGTCAGCGTGTCCGTGTAGGGCGCATGCGTTCCGTGGATGTCAGAGACGGCGAGGTGGTCAAGGCGATCGATCAGGGGTGCCAGCGAGGTGGGTGGGTTGCCATGGGTAAACGCGTGCCCCGCTTCATCACGGGCAACGATCCACAACTCGGGAAATCGCTGCATGCGCTCGCGCAGTGAGGCGGTCGGCTGCAGGTCGATCCTGCCATCGGCCGCGCGAACCAGCGACACCGGCACGGCCTCGGTCACTTCCGGATCCACGTATGACACGCTATCGCGATGTACCTGGAACCCCAGGATGATGAAGCCCGCCAGCATGATCAGGCCCTGCGGCAGCACGATGCGCAGGGTGAGCTGCCAGGCGAGGGATTTACCGGGCTTTGCCATGCACCTTGCTCCGCAGCAGGTAACCGACCCCACGGATCACATGGATATCGACCTCCGCGCCGGCATCGTCGAGCGAGCGGCGCAGCTTGGAAATGTGGGCATCCAGCGCGTTCGACTGGATCTCATCATCGAAGTCGTAAACGGCTTCGAGCAGGTCGTTGCGCGACACCGTGCGGCCATGGCGCAGGCACAAGGCCTCCAGCACGAGAAGCTGGCGCCGCGGTAGCCGCAGTGGCGTCGGGCCGATGAAGGCCTCGTGCGCGCCGAAATCGAACGACAGGTTGGCGATGGTGGCGCGGGGAATATCACGCGGTGACTGGCGGCGGGACACCGCGCGGATGCGCGCGAGCAGTTCCTCGACCGCGAAAGGCTTCACCAGGTAATCGTCAGCGCCGAGGTCCAGGCCAGCAATGCGATCAGCGAGCGAGCCACGAGCGGTCAGTACGATCACGGGCACCCCGGGCAGGCACTCCCGTGCCTTGCTGATCAGGGTGACTCCGTCGCCGTCGGGTAACTGGCGATCGAGCACGACCAGGTCATGCACGCACAGGCGCAAGGCCTCGCTGGCCTGGAGCAGGTTTGGCGCCACATCGATCACCAGCCCATGCCGCTCCAGCGCCGTACGCAAGGCGTCCGCCAGTTCGGTTTCGTCTTCAACCAGGAGTATCCGCATGGGCCGCCCATACCTAACGTCAGCTAAATGGTAACGGGTGGGCCCTGAAGGGGCGGCAATGTTCTGGCAATGTGGCCCCGGGGACCATGCACGTTCCCCCCAAGGGCGTCCCCCCGCCATGCATTACGGAATTATTCGCCGCATCGTCACCCTGGCCGAGCTCATCGAGCCCGACCGCGCCCAGGTCTGGGCGTGGTTCTTCGAGACCCACATCGAGGCCCTCGGCGGCCGCCCGGTCGAGCTGGCCTTCCACGGCCGCGGGCCGGAGGTGGTCGCGTTCCTGCTGGATATCCTCAGCCGTACCCGCCACGCCAGCAACGTGAAGCCGTTCCCCCGCCGGCCAAAGCGCCAGATCGGCCTACAGCCGAATGATGATTTGTTCGCCCATGGCGCGGGCGCGGTCGTCGCCGTTCCTGGCCGATAAGCTGGCGCCCAAGGCTGCGAGGGCCTTGTCAGCGGCCGTCTGACTCGCTCATGGCGATACTTACGACGATGCCGGAGGCCAACCACGCGGCGAGGAGTTGCCCCGCACGTTGTATGCCTTCTGCTTCGCCCAGCTTTTCGACGAGGCTATCGCACAGCGCCCCGAACGCAGGATCACTGCCCAGCCCGACTAGTGCGCTGGTCTCGATATCGTCCATGCGGCGCAGGCGGGAGATGTTGTCCTGGCGCCATATGGCAAAGCCAGCGCACGAGGAAAGCATCTCGCTCTCGATGTCCTCTTGGCCATCATGGAGCGCCGCCCATACGTCGTCGGCATTCGTGGCGGCGTGGCGGATCCGCAGGCTGGGCGACAACACCAGCGTCGCCACATCCCAGTCAACGCCGCCCAACATGTCTTGAGATAGCACGGCGACGTCCTTTGCCACAAAGGCCTCGCCAAGCATCCATTCGATCCATGCAAGTTCGTCAAGGTCAGGGTTGTGCGGATGTAGCGTTCGTAGTGTCGCGGCGAAGTCAGCACCATAATGATCAAGCGTCCAACCTCGCGGTGGATTCTGGTCAATATGCGTGATGGCGGCGACGCGGAAGGCTTGCTCACCCATGAACCGGCGAAGCAGCGGGTAGCTGACCTCAAGGCAGCCCATCAGCTGCACGCGGTAGTTGTTCTGGTAGATGTTGAGGCCAGGCGCGGCGCCCGCACCAAACGCCGCCGCGTCGGCTTCGTCTCCCGTTACCAGCCATTCGCGGAAGCGGGCCTGCAGCGTGGCGAGGTTCATGCCGCCTCCCGGCGCGCGTCTTCGTGGTAGCCGATCGCACGGGCGATGCCGAGCTCATCCAGCAACTCGGGTAGCGGCGGGATCGCATCGTCGCGCTCGATCATGGTGGCGACATCGCCCAGCAACGAGCGTGCCGTGGCATAGAGCGACCACACGTCATCGCATACCGGTTGATCGTGTGTATCGATCAACAAACCAGGGCCTTCGGTATGCCCGGCCAGGTGGATCTGACGGACATGTGCGGCAGGGATGCCGGCAAGGAAGGCATGTGCATCGAATCCATGGTTGTGTGCGCTGACAAAGACGTTATTCACGTCGAGCAGCAGCCCGCAACCGGTACGTCGCGCCATCGCGTCGATGAACTCCCACTCCGCCATTTCGGCACCGTCGAACGCCACGTAGCTGGAGGGGTTCTCAAACAACATGGGGCGGCCCAGTGCCTCCTGGGCCATGTCGATGTTGCGGCAGACCATGTCCAGTGCCTCCGCGGTGTACGGCACCGGCAACAGGTCGTGCGATGAGAAGCCGGCGACGCGCGACCAGCTCAGGTGATCGGAAACGAACAGGGGCTGGAGCTCGTCGGCCAGTGCGCGCAGGCGGCGCAGGTAGTCGCGGTCCAGGCCATCAGATGAGCCGATGGACAGGGAGACCCCGTGCATGGCGACCGGGTGCTTTTCGCGGATGCGGCGGAGGATGTCGCGTGGCTGGCCGCCATCCACCATGAAGTTTTCCGAGATCACCTCGACGAAATCCACAGGGACGTTACCCTCGAGGAAATCGCGGTAGTGCTCCTTGCGCAGGCCAAGGCCGTAGCCGGCGAAGGTGGGAATCGATGTCGTCATGTCATGCCTCCTGTAGGAGCGCGCTTGCGCGCGATGGGGGTTTGCGAGGGTGTCGAGATCGCGTGCAAGCACGCTCCTACAAGGGCCTGGGATATCGCCGGCAGGAGGGTGGCGTTACTGCGGTTCGGTCAGCGTGCCGCCGGCGGCCTTGCACTCGCTGGGCAGCTTCACGACCACGCCCTGGCCCTTGCAGGTGTTCAGGCCCTTGCAGTCGTTCTTTGCGGTGGCACAGAGGCTGGTGCCCTTGCAGGTGTTCACGCCATAGCAGCGCGAAAGCTCTTCCTTCGCGGCGGCGGGCTTGTCGGTCGCGTGCGCCGGTGCGGCGAATTGAGCGATGGCGATGGCGACCAGCGCGGCGGCGCCGGCAAAGGTCGAGCGGGACTTGGTGGCGGTGGTATTCATCAGGTGTGTCTCCCGGAAGTGGAATGAGGTGGGGTTAGGGGGTGTTGCTGGCTCTTATTTCGCGTCGCGCGCGGCTTCTTCGATCACCGCGGCGACCTTCTCCGGCTGCGAGATGTACGAGACATGGCTGCCGTCGACCTCGGTCACGTGCGCATGGGCGCGCTTGTACATCCAGCGCTGGAGATCGGGGCTGAGCGCGTGGTCCTGGGTGCTGACGACGGCCCAGGTGGGCTTGGTGTGCCATGCGGCGACGGGCAGCGTGGCGTTGAAGGCGGCCTTGGCGGCGGGCACCTGCGAGACCGCCATGAAATCGGTGCGGTTCTTCGTGAGGTCACCAGCGAAATCGGCGCCGAACTTTGCTTCGTTGAAGAACAGGTGGTCGTCGCGGGTTGCTTCGATATCGTTGCTCGGGGCGGGCATGGAACCGACCAGCTGCGACACGCTCTCACCCACTTCCGGCACCAGGGCCGAGACGTAGACCAGCGCGGCAACTTTGTCGCGGGCACCGGCCTGGGTGATCACGGCACCGCCGTAGCTGTGGCCCACCAGCACGACCGGGCCATCCTGCTTGCGGATCTGCTCACGGGTCTGGTCGACATCATCGGCCAGGGTTTCGATGCGCGGCTGCACCACGCTCACGTGGTAGCCCTTGTGGATCAGGATGTCGTGGACGACGCGCCAGCCGGAGCCATCGACGAAGGCGCCAGGGACAATCACGATGTTTTTCACGCCGGTTGGGGCGGGGGTGGCATCGGTGGCGAACGTGGCCGAGCCGGTGCCCAGGGCGAGCGCGGTCAGCGCGAAGAGAATGCTCTTACGCATGGTGGGTAAGCCTGTAGTGGTGGGAAGAGGGTATTAGCGGCGCGGTGGGAAAAGGTGCTGGTCGAGCGACCAGTTACCACCGCCGCGTGCGATGAGCGGGAGTAGCAGCCCCGCCCAGGACAGGTGCGTGGGCCATGCGTCGGGGTACACAAACACCTCGATCACCGTGGTCATCGCAAGCAATGCGAATGCCGAGGTGCGGGTGAACAGGCCAAGCAGAAGCAGTATCGGAAATAAGTGCTCCGCATAGGTCGCCAGGTGCGCGGCAACGTGCGAAGGAATCAGCGGTAGCGCGTATTCCGATTCGAACAGGTCATACGTGGATGCCTTGATGGTGAGCAAGCCTTCGACCTTGGTGCGGCCGGACTGGAAGAACACCGCTGCGATGCCCAGGCGCGCCACGAGCAGCAGCGCGCTTTCGGAGATCACCCGCGACAGCAAGCCTGCTGCCGCGGGTGCCTTGCGAACGGCGGGTACAAAGGCACTCACGCCTTCGCCTCGAGGGTGCCGTGGCCCTTCGGGGTCTTGATCGTGACGCAGGTGTCCTTGTCGACCAGCTTCCAGGCATTGCCCTGGTAATCGGTCTTGGACGTCCCGGCGCAGCTCGTGCCGGCGCCAGCGGCGCAGTCGTTCTGGCCGGCCTTTGCCACGCCGTAGCACTTCTCCATCGGCTTCTTCGTTTCATTGGCGTGCGCGCCGCCGGCGATGGCCGCGATGCCGAGGGCGAGGGTGGCGGCGAAGGCGCTGTACTTGCGGGTCATGGGGCGTTTCCTTGGTGGGTTCGGTCGGGTCGGGATCAGACGAGCTGGAGGGCGACGTCGATGTTTCCGCGGGTAGCCTTGGAGTAGGGGCAGGTGCGGTCGGCCGCTTCGATCAGGGCCTGGGCCGTCCCGGCATCGATACCGGGCAGGCTCACGTTGAGACGGGCCTGCAGGGCGTAGCCGCCCGCGCCGGTGCCCAGATCCACTTCGGCATGCACGGCGGTGTCCTGCGGCAGGCGGATCTTGCGTTCGGCGGCGGCCAGGCCCATGGCGCCGATGAAGCAGGCGGACCAGCCCGCGGCGAACAGCTGCTCGGGGTTGGTGCCGCCACCATGGCCACCCGGCGGGGTGAGCTTGATATCCAGGGCGCCATCGGTGCTGGTGGCGCGGCCGTCGCGACCGCCGGTGGTGCGGGTCTTGCCGGTGTAGAGAACGGTATCGATCTGGCTCATGGTCGTGTCCTTGTGCAGTGGGTGGCTGGTGTCAGCCGGTGATGCACATGAAAACGTCCGGGCGTATCCCGCTTGTGTCGCCACCCACGCCAAAACGCATCGCAATGTGTCCCAGGGCCATCTGGATACGTTTCGATACAAAGCCGCCCGCTTTGTACATTTCGATACAAAAAGCCCCCTCGCAGGACATGCCCGGGACAAACGGCACGCCTTTAATGCAAGCCGTACCCACCCGACCCGAGGCCACCATGAACGTCTTCTTTAGAGTGCTTACCGTTTTCGCGCTGGGCGTTGGCCTGGCGGCTGCCTGGCCGGGGCTCTCCGGCATTGCCCGCGCTGGCGAACAGGCGCCTGCCGCCGGCACGGCGCCGGAGTTCACCGGTATCGACCACTGGTTCAATTCGCAGCCGCTCAGCATGAAAGAGCTGCGCGGCAAGGTGGTGCTGGTGGAGTTCTGGACCAACGAATGCATCAACTGCCTGCACGTGCTGCCGCACACCAAGGAGCTCTACGACAAATATTCGAAGGATGGCCTGGTCGTTGTTGGCGTACACACGCCGGAGTACGACGAGGAGCGCGACCCGGCTAGCGTCAAGGCGGCCATTCGTCGATTTGGCATTGACTGGCCGGTGGCGGTGGATAACGAGAACGCCACCTGGAACGCCTGGAACAACCAGTTCTGGCCAGCGCTGTACCTCGTGGACCAGCAAGGCCACGTTGTGTACCAGCACTTCGGCGAGGGAAACTACGACACCACCGAAGCAAAGGTGCGCCAGCTGCTGGGCAAGGGCTGATACGCGCGATGAACCACCTGGCTTGAACGAGACGAAGCAACCGCATGGAACATATCGACCATATCCTCGTTGTCGACGACGACCACGGCATCCGCACGGGCGTCGTCGATTACCTGCGCAAGAACGGCCTGCGTGCCACGGCCGCCGCGGATGGGCGCGAGATGTTCACCCAGCTGGAAGCTTCGGCGTTCGACCTGGTGGTGCTCGACATCATGATGCCGGGCGATGACGGGCTGGCTTTGTGCCGCAACCTGCGCGCGGGCAAGCACAAGGCCATTCCCGTCCTGTTGCTTACCGCGCGGGATGATGAAACCGATCGCATCATTGGCCTGGAAATGGGGGCCGATGATTACCTCACCAAGCCGTTCTCGCCGCGCGAACTGCTGGCGCGCATCAAGGCGGTGATCCGTCGCACGCGAATGCTGCCGCCGAACCTGCGCATTACCGAAGCGACCGAGATGTTGGCGTTCGGCAAGTGGCGGCTCGATACCACGGCGCGCCACCTGCTTGACGAAGAAGGCACCGTGATCTCGCTGAGTGGCGCGGAATACCGCCTGTTGCGTGTGTTCCTGGATCATCCGCAGCGAGTGCTCACCCGCGACCAGTTGCTGAACCTGACCCAGGGCCGCGACGCCGAATTGTTTGATCGCAGCATCGATCTGCAGGTAAGCCGCCTGCGCCAGCGCCTGCAGGATGACGCGAAGGAGCAGGCGTACATCAAGACCGTGCGCAGCGAAGGCTACGTGTTCAGCATGCCGGTCACCGTTGCCGAGGGTGGTGCGTGACGCGCGCCACGCTCGCGTGGCTGCCGCGGAGCATGGCCTCGCGGCTGTCGCTCATCCTGTTCTCCGGCCTGTTGCTGGCCTATGGTGTTTCGTTCGGGCTCTCGGCCTTCGAGCGCTACCAGAGTGCGACCACGGTCATGCTCAATACGCTGGAGCATGAGGTTGGCACATCGGTCGCCATCCTGGACCGGTTGCCAGCCACTGAGCGCGCCCGGTGGCTGCCACGCCTCCGGCGCGACAACTACTTCTTCATCCTGGGTCCCGGTGAGCCCGGGCAGCCGCTCACCACCGAGCGCTCGCGTGACGTTACCCAGCGCATCACGCGCGAGGTGGGCGCGGCCTACGGCGTGCACGCACAAACGGTGTCGATGAAGCCCGAGCGCTACCAGGTGCACCTCACGCTACGCGATGGCGCACCGCTTACCCTCGAGGTGAACCCCCATCCACCGGCCATGGCCGACTGGCTTCCGTTCGTCTTCCTGTTGCAGATGGTAGTGCTGCTTGCCGCCACGTGGCTGGCGGTAAGGCTCGCCACGCGACCGCTGGCGAAGCTCGCCAGTGCCGCGGCATCCATGTCGCCCACCGCGGACCCAAGCCACATGAGCGAAGAGGGCCCCACCGAAGTCGCGAAGGCTGCGGTAGCGTTCAACGCCATGCAGGATCGCATTGGCCGTTACCTGAAGGAGCGCCTGCATATCCTGGCTTCCATTTCGCACGACTTGCAGACACCGATCACACGCATGCGTTTACGCGTGGAATCGCTTGATGACGCCCCGGAGCGCGAGCGCCTGCTGGATGACCTGGCAGAGATGGAGCACCTGGTGCGCGAAGGTGTTGCCTACGCGCGCAGTGCACACGGCGGCGACGAGGCGCCAGTGAAGATGGATCCGGCCGCCTTTATCGAAAGCCTGGTGTTCGATTACCAGGATGTGGGCCAGCCGGTTGCGCTGGACGAGTTGGCGCATGGTGCCGCCATGGTGCGGCCGCGCGCGCTGCGCCGCGTGTTGACCAACCTGATTGATAACGCGATCAAGTATGGCGGCAGTGCGGAGGTGGCAAGTTGCCGGAGCGCGGAGGGTGTGTTGTCGATCACCGTGGCGGACCGTGGGCCGGGTATTCCCGAATCCGAGCTGGAGAACGTCACCCAGCCCTTCCACCGGCTGGAGGGCTCGCGCAGCCGTGATACCGGTGGCGCAGGCCTGGGCCTGGCGATCGCCGTGCAGCTGATGCGCTCGATTGGTGGCGATTTACGCTTGGCGAACCGCGCGGGGGGTGGGTTGATCGCGCGGGTGACCTTACCCTGAGGCTCCGTGGATCGCGCGCACTCAGAACGGCGGAAGGTCGTCCGCCAGGTCCTCGTGCTTCTTCAGCACCGGTAGCTGCTTCCGGGCAAAGTCCCGAATCTCCGGGTCTTCGCCCTTGTCTGCCTCCAGCTGGTAGAGCCCGGTCGCGAGCTTGTGGTCGCGCACCATGGCATCGGAATACGCACGATCGAACTTCGCCCCCTCCCGGTCCTTCAGCGTATCGATTTCCTGTTGTTGCGCCGGTTCCGGGGCGAGCGCTACCTGCACGCCCTTGCTGCCTGCCAACTTGCCCAACGCCTCGTTGGTGCGGGTGTGGTCCTCGACCATGCGCGCAGCGAACTTCTTCACCGAATCGCTGGATGCCTGTTCCGCGGCGAGCTTGCCCAGGGCGATCTCGGTCAGGCCAGCGCTGCTCGCACGCCGGATGAAATCGGTGTCGGCCGTGGAGATCTTTGCGGGCTGTTGGGCGTGGGCAGTCACGGCAAGCAGGGCAACGGCGGCACAGGCAACAAGGCGCATGGCTTCCACTCCGGTAGATAGAGAAACGCCCCGGCGCGTGGCCGGGGCGTTCCATGGGGCGTGTGCGTTACAGCGCGTTACAAGCGAGGCCCGCGGCGCAGGCCGCCGAACAGCAGCGACAGGATGAACAGGATCAGGAACACGACGAACAGGATCTTGGCGATGCTGGCAGCACCGGCGGCGATACCGCCAAAGCCGAAGATGGCAGCAACGATGGCAACGATGAAAAAGACGACGGCCCAATAAAGCATGTGGGTTCTCCTCGATGGGTGCGGGAAGCGGATCAAAAGTGCCGGCCTTCACTGGCCAACGCCCGCACGGCATTGGCCGCGTCAGGTTGGGTGCCATTCGAGCATTGGGATCCTGAAAGAGCCGTCTTCACACGGTGAGGTCACGGCTCACCGCGTATTGGCGGATTGCTCACATAGCTGCGCGGGGGCTGAACCGAGCCGTAGGTTTACTTAGGGTTTTCGGCTGATGGGGGGGCTATCGCGCGCAAGCGCGCTCCTACACGAGCCGTAAGCTTGCGCGTGCCTGAATGGGCGTGTCGTGACACGCAGCGGGCGCGCCCGCGATTTCTGCAAGGCAGTCACAAGGCCTTTGCCTGGCCGGGCGTTGCGGCGGCCGGGGCAGGGGAGGATCGTTGGCCCCTCTTCCACGAT